>Ga0182012_10000624_pt1 | contig 39212 bp, 30 predicted proteins | sample 612S2SmetaG_FD_120486 | JGI IMG/M metagenome (GOLD analysis project Ga0182012, IMG submission 120486) | Permafrost microbial communities from Stordalen Mire, Sweden - 612S2S metaG | ecosystem: Environmental > Terrestrial > Soil > Wetlands > Permafrost | place: Sweden: Stordalen | collected...
GCGCACATGGACGGCAACGAGGACACCTTCGAGCAACTGAAGAAAGTCGGCGATCGCATCCGCACGCAAACCACCTCGATCACCTTCCTGCCGGGTCTGCTCGATGCGATCGAGAACATCGAATTGCGCTGGATACAGCCGCCCAAGGATCCGATCCGCCGGGCCGCGCACCTGCTGTCGGGAGCCCCGCGCCTGGCACTCGCCCGCTGGCACGTGCGCCGCGCGATCGACCGCGCGGTGCAGGCTGCCGCCCGCAAAGATTCGGCGGTGATCGCCCGACATGCCACGCGGATTGCCCAGGCGGCGCAACGCTATGCCGAGCGGCGGCTCGAAGCGGGCCGCAGGCTCGCCGAATACCGCACCTACGCGCGGCTCTTCTCCTTCTGGCACGTCCTGCACATTCCACTGTTTTTCATGCTGTTGATTGCCGGCATCGTGCATGTGATTGCGGTCAACGTGTACTGACCGGGCCGGCCATGAGCGGACGGGGACTTTGTGCGATTGGAGTCGCGTGGATGATGGCAATGTCCTTTCTGCACCCGCTGCGCGCATCGGCGGCGTCGGTCGAGACTCTGCTGATGCCCGGCAAGGTGACCCGTGCGCACCAGAAGCAGGAGGAGACCTGCGCGAATTGCCACGACCGGTCGAACGCGCGCACGCAGTCCTCGCTCTGCCTAGACTGCCACAAGGAGATCGCCGCGGACCTTCGCAGCGAACGCGGCTACCACGGGCGCATGGCGAATGCCGGCGGCGGCGAATGCCGCGCCTGCCACACCGAGCACAAGGGGCGCGACGCGGACATCGTCCGGCTGAGCCCCGCTCAATTCGATCACGCTCAGACGGACTTCAAGCTCGAGGGCGCGCACTCGGGCCTCGACTGCGCTGCCTGCCACAAACCGCATGAGGCCTGGCGCAAGGCGCCGGCGACCTGCGCCGGCTGTCACAAGAGCGACGATGTGCACGCCGGGCAGCTCAAGCAGGCCTGCAGCGAGTGCCATGGCTCGGCCAGCTGGAGCGGCGGGCGCTTCGATCACGACAAGACCGACTTCAAGCTCACGGGAGCCCACAGTCCGCTCGGCTGCGATGCCTGCCATGTCGGCGGCCATTACGAGCACACGCCGAAGACCTGCGTCGCCTGTCACGCCACCGACGACGAGCACCGCGGAGCTCGCGGCCCGGATTGCGCCAAGTGCCACACCACCAAGGAATGGAAGACCGCGAAATACGATCACTTGAAGGAGACCGGCTACGAATTGCTCGGCGTGCACGCGAAGGTGGACTGCCTGGCATGCCACCGCAGCGGCAACTACAAGGACAAAATTCCGAAGGATTGCAACGGCTGTCATCGCGCCGACGACGCCCATGCCGCCCGGTTCGGGGCGAAATGCGGAGACTGCCACGACAACACCCGCTGGAAGCCGGACGAATACGATCACACGGCCCGGGACCATTTTCCGCTCGTGGGCGCGCACGCGAAACTCGACTGTCACGTCTGCCACACCGCCCCCACGGCCACCCAGAAGCTCGCCAAGGACTGCGTCGGTTGCCACCGCAGCGATGATCCCCACGGGGGCAAGATCAAGGGCGGCTGTGACCGCTGTCACGGCGAAGTCTCCTGGTTGAAGGACGTGGTCTTCGATCACGACCTCACCGACTTTCCTCTGCTCGGCCTGCACCGGGTGGTGAGCTGCGCCCAGTGCCATCAGAGCCTCGCCTTCGAGGGCGCGCCGCTCGGGTGCATCGGCTGTCATGCCCACGAGGACGTGCACAAGGGGGGGCTGGGCAAGAAATGCGCGGACTGTCACTCGCCGAACGGCTGGCAGTCATGGGTATTCGACCATGCGCGGCAGGCGCACTTCGCACTGCTTGGGGCGCACGCCAAATTGCAATGCGCCTCCTGCCATCGGCAGCCGCCCGGCACGGTGAAGCTCTCCAAGGAATGTGGCGTCTGCCATCACAAGGACGACCGCCACCTCGGCCAGTACGGCGCGCAATGCGACCGCTGCCACTCGAACGATTCCTGGAAGGGCGCGCGGGTGCAATAGGGACAAACGAATGCGACCTTCCCTCCTCAAAGTTTTTCGTTGCGCCGTGCTCGGCGTATGGCTGATGCTCCTGCCCGGCATGGACCGTGCGGCCGCGGGCGCCTCGCCGATCACGGTGCCGTTCGACCATTTGACCACCGGCTTCGAGCTCGACGGCGTGCATCGCGATCTGCCCTGTGAGGCCTGCCATCTCAATGCGGTCTTCCGAGGCACGCCGCGCGACTGCGCAACCTGCCACAGCAAGGGCTCGCCGTTCGAGGCGACGCCGAAGCCCATGGGCCACATCGCCAGCACCAACGATTGCGCCGCCTGTCACAGCACCATCGCTTTCCGCCCTTATGTGCATTTCGATCACGCCGAGGTGATGGGAGGCTGCGTGAGCTGCCACAACGGCACCATCGCGCAAGGCGTGGGCCGGGCCCACCCCGCCACCTCGCAGGAATGCGCCGCCTGCCATACGGTCATCTCCTGGAATCCGCCCAAGACTGTGGACCACACGCAGATCCCAATGGCGGTGGCCGGCTTCTGCATCATCTGCCACAACGGCACGCAGGCCTCCGGCAAGCCGGCCGGGCACGTGGCCACGGTGCTGGAGTGCGGCGACTGCCACACGACCTTGGGCTGGCTCGGCGCGAATTTCGATCACACCGGCATCCGCACAGGTTGCGCAAGCTGCCACAACGGCGTGAAGGCCGTCGGCAAGCAGGGCAACCACATGCCCACCAGCAATTTGTGCGAGAGCTGCCATACCACCGGCATCGGCACGAGGACGCCGAGCTGGGTGCCGTCGTTGTTCGATCATACGCAGATGAGCGTGTCGACCTGTCAAACCTGTCACTCGGGCTCGGTGAAGATCTCGACCGGCTTCGTGCCGGGGCAACCGGTCAACCACGTGCCGCCGATCCCTTCCGCCATCGACTGCGGCGTGTGCCACGGGAACAATCCGAGCGCCGAGACCTGGACCGTGCTCGCCGCCAGCATCGCAAAGCTCCACACCGGGCTGCCGGTGAGCAACTGCCTGCAATGTCATGCCGGCGAGACCTTCGCGGGGGTGCCGGCGCCCTACATTCCCATGTCGGTCTCGGGGGTGTCTCCGACCAAAAAGACTCCGCTCGCGCCGCCGCACATTCCCATCCTTGCGGGAACCGATTGCAGCGCCTGCCACGGCGCGGCCTATCAGGCCGGCGGCTTCGGGCCGGCGACGGCCATGAGCCAGGCGAAGCACTCCTTCGTCTCGACCAACTGCGACACCTGTCACGACACGGGCAAGAGCTACTACGTGGGCTCGGGCACTTCGCTGCAGCTGCGGCCCGCCGACCACGTCGGCAGCGCCGACCCGAAAATGGTGAGCGGCGACTGTTCGCTGTGCCACGAAACCAAGGACTGGGTGAGCACCGCGCTGCCGGCGGGTCACATGCCCAACCCGGCGAACGTCGGCTGCTCGACATGCCACGCCTCCGCGCCCAGCGACTACACACCCGCGACGCTCGCTTCGGTGGCGAGCCTGCACACGGGAATCACCGGCAATTGCGGGCTGTGCCACGGCACCAACACCACCGCGCTCACCTGGTTCAACAACTTCACGCCCAAGGATGCCATCCTCACGCCCGCGCACATCCCCTACCTGAGCGGGACCGACTGCAGCTCCTGCCACGCCAAGAGCTATGTGACCGGTGGCTTTGGCCCGATGAACATGACGCAGGCGACCCACACCTTCGTGCCCACCGCCTGCGCCACCTGTCACGAAGCCGGGTTGAGCTTCTACCTCGGCGCCGCCAGTCCGCCTCTGCAGGGGCGCCCGGCCGATCACACCCAGGGGCAGCAGGTTGCGCCCAACGACTGCAGCCTGTGCCATACGACTGCCAACTGGATCAGCAAGGTCATGCCGGTCGGGCACATGCCGAATCCCGGTAATCAGACCTGCGCGGTCTGCCACACCGCCGCACCCACCAATTACGCCACGCTCGCGAGCATCGCCGTCTTGCACACCGGGATCACCGGCACCTGCGGCCAGTGTCACGGTGCGGGCACGCAGCTCACGTTCTACAACAACAACGACAACCCCAAGGACAACGTGCTGTCGCCCGCGCACATCCCCTATTCGACCGGCACGGACTGCAGCAGCTGCCATGCGCCGACTTACGCGACCGGCGGGTTTGGGCCGACCGACATGAGCGCAGCCAAGCACGCCTTCGTGCCGACGACCTGTGACACCTGCCACGAGGCGGGCCTCACCTTCTATCTCGGCGCATCGACCCCGCTCCTGCAGGGCCGCCCGACAGACCACCTGCCTCCGACGGGCACCGCCCAGCAACAGACGGGCGACTGTTCCGGCTGCCATAACACGACCAATTGGAACTCCACCGCACTGCCCGCCGGACACATGCCGAATCCGGGTAATCAGCAGTGCACGCTCTGCCACACGGCCGCGCCGTCGAACTACGCGACGCTGGCGTCCAACGCCGTCCTGCACACCGGCATCACCACCGGCTGCGCGCAATGTCACGGCGGCGCGACAGCGCTCACCTTCTACAACAATAACGACAACCCGAAGTCGGCGGTGCTCTCGCCTCCGCACATTCCGGCCTTCAGCGGGACGGACTGCAGCAGCTGCCACTCCTCGACCACCTATGCGGTGGGCGGCTTCGGACCGATGAACATGACGCAGGCCACGCATTCAGGCGTCGGCAGCACCTGCAACCCCTGTCATGAGGCCGGATTGAGTTTCTACATGGGCGCCGCGAATCCCGGGCTTCAGGGCCGCCCCGCGGATCACACCACGGGGCAGCAGGCGTCGCCCAACGATTGCAATCTCTGTCACACGCCGGCGAACTGGAACACCACGGTCCTTCCCACCGGGCACATGCCAAATCCCGGCAATCAGGCCTGCAATGTCTGCCATACGGCCGCACCGTCCAACTATGCGACCCTGGCGAGCATCGCGGTACTGCATACCGGCATCAGCGCGGGCTGCAGCCAGTGCCACGGCAGCACCACGCAGCTCACCTTTTACAACAACAACGACAACCCGAAAGCCGGGGTGCTCACACCGCCCCACATTCCGTATCTTTCCGGTACGGATTGCGGCTCCTGCCACACGGCCAATTACGTCGCCGGCGGATTCGGGCCGATGAACATGACGCAGGCCACCCACGCTTTCGTAACGACGACCTGCATCACCTGCCACGAGGCGGGATTGAGCTTCTACATCGGCGCCGCAAGTCCCACCCTGCAGGGCCGTCCGGCCGACCATACCACCGGGCAGATGGTCGCCCCGAACGAGTGCAGCCTGTGCCACACCACGGCGAACTGGAACAGCACCGCGCTGCCGGCCGGGCACATGCCGAACCCGGGCAACCAGGGCTGCAGCGTCTGCCACACGGCGGCGCCCGCCAATTACACGACGCTTGCGGCAAACGCCGTCCTGCATACCGGCATCACCTCGGGCTGCATCACCTGCCACGGCGCGCCGAATGCGACACCGCCGGTGTTCTATCTGAACTACACGCCGAAGGATGCGGTATTGAGCCCGGTGCACATCCCGACGGCCACCACTGCGTGCGAAGCCTGTCACGCAGTGAGCTTCACCGCCTTTAGCGGCACCACCATGAGCGCCGCCAAGCACACCTCGATGTTCGCCGTCATCGGGAGCACCTGCGACGCCTGCCACGATACGGGCAAGGCGTTCTACGGGGTCACCAATCTGACCACCCGCCCGAATGGGCATCACGTGGGGCAGGACTGCAGCAAATGCCACAGCCCGAACAACTGGGGCGGCAACGCGGTGGCCAAGACCGCCGTCAAGACCGCCGGCGCGAGCACGGTAAGCGTCGTGGTGGCGGGCCCCGCCACGGCGCGCGGCGCTACCCTGCCGGCCGCGACGACGACGGCCACCGCCTCCGCCAAGCCCCTGTCGCACCTCGGTGTCACCAGCAACTGCGCCTCATGCCATAACGGCACGCTCGCCCCTGGCAGGCCCGCCTCGCACATCGCGAGCAGCACCCGCTGCGAGGACTGCCACGGCACGAGCGCCTGGCTTCCGGCCCGATTCGAGCATCGAGGAGTCACCGCACCGTGCGCCAGCTGCCACAACGGCGTGCTGGCATCGGGTAAGCCGGTCCAACACGTGCAGACGCAGAAGGACTGCGGCGCCTGCCACGGCGTGATCACCTGGAGCGTCGCGACCTTCGACCATCTGGGAATCCACGCGACCTGCGCCAGCTGTCACAATGGAATCACGGCCACCGGGAAGCAGCCGCAACACGCCGTCACGACACTCGACTGCGGTTCCTGCCACACCACCCTCAACTGGGCGGTCACGTCCGCACCGCCCGCCCCGCGCCGTTCGCTCACGCCGGTGCCGCGCGGCTCGACAGTCATCAAGTGATTCGCCGTGCAACGTAGGAACGCCCCATCCCCGGCGCGTGCCGCATTCGGCTTGATGCTGGCGCTCGGCGGCATGATGTACGCCGTCCGCGCCCCCGCCGCGCCTCCCGGTCCGATGCCGATGGGCCAGCTGGTACAGCTCATCGACACCGACGAACGGGACGATCACGCCGATATCACGGTGCAGTTCTCGTGCTCGGCAAGGTACATCGCCAACATGCCGGTGAACCACGGCAGCAGCGTTCGAATCACCCTGCGGCTCGGTCCGGACTGCGGCTCGCTGCTCGGCGCATTTCCGCCGGAGATGCCGTTGGTCGGCGGCGGCGGCCGGCTCATCACCGACGCTCGCGTCGAATCGACCGTTCCCGGCGAGGTCGTGCTCGAGCTCAGCTGGGCAAGGGAGCTGGATTTCGTCATGGCACCGACCGCGAACGGCGCCGGGCTTCGGCTGCGCTTGATCGGCACCGGCCATTCCAAGGCGCCCGCCGTTTACCTCTCCGAGCCTGAGGCATCTCAAGGCTATGCCGTCAATCTCGATTCTTCGCCGCAAGGCTTCGATCGCGCGGCGGTTGAGGCCGCGGCGGCACGGCTCAAGACCCAGACGTATGTTTCCGAGACCAACATCGAGGACGAGCACTGGTATCGCTTGCGGGCCGGCCCCTTCTCCACGCGCGCCGAAGCACAGCGAGTGCTGCAGATCGCCCAGACCGCGTACCCGCGCGCGTGGCTTGCGGTGAACGACGAGACCACCGATCTCACCGTGGTCGAGCGCGCCGGCGTCCAGGCGGCAGCGGGCGAAGCGACGGACCCGCCGCTTCCGGACGATCAACGCGCGGCGCTCCTGCGGGATGCGCGCAGCGCCCTCGAGAAGCATCAATATCCAGAGGCCATCGACCTGCTCGCCCGCTTGCTGCGCCAGCCCGAATACCCGGCACGCGCGGACGCGCAAGAGCTCATGGGTCTGGTGCGCGAGCGCGCGGGTCAGCTGGCCCAGGCGCAGGCCGCCTATGAAGATTACTTGAGCCGCTATCCGGATCGGGCGGGTGCGGCGCGCGTTCGAACCCGCCTGCAGTCGCTCGCCGCCGCCTCAATCGCGCCGAAATCCACCGGCGAGTTCGGCGCGCCCTCTGCGGGTGATCGCTGGGGCGCTGCCGGCAGCGTCGCCCTCGGATACCAATTTGGCCAACAGCAGAGCAACTCCGGCGGCACCTCCACGAGCGCCACCGCGGTCAACGGAGCGCTCGTGTACACCGACGTCCTGGTGCGCGAGCGCGGCACGCGCTATGACTTCGCCGCCCGCGCGGACGCCGGCTACACGCAGAATTTGGTGGCCTCGACGGGGGGCAGCCAGGATCGCACCACGGCAGCGTTCGTCGAGGCGACCGATCGCCAAGTGGGCCTCACGGGCAGGCTCGGACGCCAGTCACTCGCCAGCCAGGGGATCGTCGGTCTCTTCGACGGGCTGTTCGTCGGTTACCAGATCAATCCCACCTTGTCGGTGAGCGGCGCGGCCGGCTACCCGGCTTACACGAGTTATTCATCGTTCTCCACGCAGCAGCAATTCGGCACGGTCGCGATGGAATACAGCCCGTATCGCAGCTGGATCTTCGACGGCTACGTATTCGATCAGACCGAATCGGGCTTTACCGACCGCCGCTCCATCGGTTTCCAAACGCGCTTCTCGCAGCCGGGGCGCTCCGCGGTGATGCTCGCCGACTATGACGTCGCGTTCAATCAGCTCAACTCGGTCACCTTCATCGGCAATGTCGGTATCGCTCAATCCTGGATCCTCGGCCTCGACGCGGATCACCGCCGCAGCCCGTTGCTGGAGCTCAACAACGCCTTGCTGGGTCAGAGTGCGCCGGATCTGCGCGCACTCTCCCAGGTGTACACGGCCTCGCAGATCCGTCAGCTCGCGCTCGACCGGACGTCCACCAGCGACACCCTGGTGCTGTCCGCGAGTCGATCGTTCGGCGAGCGCTGGCAATTCATGGTCGATGCCTCCGCGCTGAGACTCGGCGGAACGCCCGCCTCCGGCGGGGTGGCTGCGACCCCGTCGGCGGGCGTCGACAAGAACGTCTCGGTTCAGATTGCCGGTTCGAGTATTTTTCAGGCGAGCGACCTGCAGATCTTCGGCGTGCGCCTCGACGATTCGCCGATCGAGCGCAGCACCACGCTATCCTGGGACGGCCGCTTCGTCCTGACCGGGGCCTGGCGGTTCGGACCGCGGTTCGCGGTCGAGCAGATCAACGAGCCCTCCCTCGGCGGCAGGCAAACCATGCTCCTGCCCGAGCTGCGCAGCGACTGGACCGGCCGGCTTTCGATCTTCGAGGTGATCGCCGGCTATCAATTGCAAACCCAGCAGGCGCTGCTGCAGCAGCAGTCGCTGACCGGGCAGCCCGTAACCGGGACGCTCGATCAGCGCTTCCTGTACTTCTCGGCGACCTATCGGCGGCGCTTCTAGCCATGAGGATGCCGCTGCGCGGATTTCAGCTCATGGCGCTGCTCACGCTCGGCGGCTGCGTCGCTTCCCATGCGCCGCTGACCCGGGAAATCCTCGACGAGCAAAGCGGCAATACGCTGATCGTCGTATCCTCTCCGCTCGTGTTCGCCCGTGCACGGACCGATGTCGCGGCGCACGCCCGCGACTACGCGACGCTCGTGGCGGTCGAAATCGACAATGCCGGCAGCTTCAGCGACTTTCTGCTGCTGTATCGCTGGTCGACGGTGGACCCGCGCATGTCATCGCCGCCCGATCCGGACCAGGGCGAGCTGCACATCCTCGCAGACGGACGCGACATCGGGCTCGAGCCGCTCGCGCAGATGCCCATCAGTCTCGAGAAGCGCCAGGAACTGTACGTGCCGCCTCATGGCGACCTGGTTGCGCACGCATACCACGCCGACGTCGCCACGTTGCGTTACATCGCTTCGAGCCGCCGGCTGGTCGTGCGACTGCCCCAGGAGCGGCTCGATACGCCCTTCGCGCTTTTCCAGGACGGCCGCAGGGCGCTCGGCGACTTCGCCGGTCAATGATCGTGCCCGGTGCCGATCGTGATCGCCGTCACGAAAACGCCTCCGCTGTGCGCGGCATCGGGTTCCGGCGCGGCCCTGCGCGGGCCGACCGCCGAACGGCTCACGGATTCACGCATCGAGCGGATGAAATAAATCGCAGTCTGCGCGATTCTTTGTCGCGTGACATCCGCTCGATGGTCCGTATTATGGAATGCGCCATCCACCCCGTAGGGACCCTTCCGTATGCGAGCACCGCTCAAACATTATCTTCTGGCGTCGGACTTCGACCAGACCTTGAGCTTCAAGGACTCGGGCATCGTGCTCGCCGAGATGCTCGGCATATCGGGCTTCGAAGAGCGCGTCGCCGGCCTGGCGCGCAGCAACCTCGTGCAGCAGGGCGGCGAGCTCGCCTACCTGATACGCCATGATCCGGAGTTTCGAAGCGTGCGCCGCGAGCATCTGCAGGAGGCGGGGCGGCGCATCCGGCTGAAGCACGCGATTCCCGCGCTGGTCGATTTCATGGCCCATGATACGCCGGGCTGTCGCTTCGATTTCTTCGTGATCTCGGCTGCGCCGCGCGAAATCGTGATCTCGGCGCTCGACGGAATCGTGCCGCCCGAGCATATCTATGGCACGGAGCTGGAGTTCGATGCCCAGTCGGGCGAAGTGCGTTCGATCAAGCGCGTGCCCGCCGGCTACGGCAAGGTTGCGGTGATCGAGGAACTGGAGCAACGACTGGGGATCGCCCCGGATCGGATGGTCTACGTGGGCGACGGCAGCTCCGACGTGCATGTGATGCTGCACGTCAATAATCGCGGCGGCTTCACCATCGCGGTTTCCGAGAACAAACAGCTCGCGCGGATCGCGCAGAGCACGGTGGTCAGCGACAATGCATTCAGCATCCTGGTGCCCATTCTGGACCAGGTATTGGACTGGGAGACGCGCCGGATCAGAGACCTGTTCGAGTCATATGGCCTGACCCTGAGCGGCTGGGAGCGGGATCGCTCCGATCGCGTGCAGATCGTCGAGCTGTTGAATCACCCGCAACCGGCGCTTGCCTGATGAGCCATTCCTGGATCAACGTCTTGGGATGGACCGCGACCGCCGTGTTCGTGGGCTCGTATTTCTTTTCCCGGCCCTCGCTGCTGCGCGCGGTGCAGATGTTCGGCGCGGTTCTCTGGATCGTGTACGGATTGCTCATCGGTGCATCGCCGGTGATCGTCGCAAACGCGCTGGTCTTCACGGCGGCTGCGTGGACGGTGTTTAGGGGTGCACAGCGCCCGAACGGCCGGGGCTTGAGCCGCGGCGATGGCGCCGCCGGAAGCTAGGCGCTACCGAGAACCCGAGGTCATTATCTCGGTGACGCGGCTCGCCAGATCGTCCATCGTGAACGGTTTGCTCAGCACTTCGAATCCGCCCGGCAGATGTCCGTGACTGAACACCGCATTCTCGGCATAGCCGGTGATGAACAGGACCTTCATATCGGGGCGCAGCAGCCGCGCGGCATCGGCCAACTGGCGGCCGTTGATGCCATTGGGCAGGCCCACGTCCGTGATCAGGAGATCGACTCGCTGTTTCGACTGTAGGAGCTTCAGCGCGGTGACACCATCGACCGCCTCGAGCGACCGATAGTCCAAGTCCGACAACACCTCCGTCACGAGCATCCGCACCGTGGCCTCGTCGTCCACCACGAGTACTGTCTCGCCGTCGATGGCGGCCGCCACGGGCGCACTTCCGACCTCCTCCCCGACTCGCGGCTCCACACCGGCGAAACGCGGCAGATACAGGCACACCATTGTGCCCTGGCCGGCTTCCGAATAGATCCGCGCCTGACCGCCCGACTGCTGTGCGAATCCGTAGATCATCGACAGTCCGAGGCCGGTGCCCTGTCCGATGGGCTTGGTCGTGAAGAAAGGTTCGAATGCCTTGGCGACCACGTCCGGCGCCATGCCGCAACCCGTATCGCTCACGCAAACGGAGATGTATTGACCGCGCGGCAGATCGCGTTCCCTCGCCATTCGATCGTCCATCCACCGGTTCGCCGTCTCGATGGTGATGGTGCCTCCGCAGGGCATCGCGTCGCGCGCATTGATGCAGAGATTGAGAAGTGCGTTTTCCAGTTGGTTCGCATCGACGAGCGTCAGCCACAGGCCCACGGCGCCCACCACTTCCAATTTGATCTCGGGGCCCACTGTTCTCTGGATCAAATCAATCATGTCCGCGACGAGCCGGTTCACCTCCGTTGGCTTCGCGTCCAGCGTCTGCCGGCGGGCAAACGCCAGCAAGCGATGGGTGAGGGCCGCGGCACGGCGTACGGCTCCCTGTCCGGACGCGATGAATCGATCGAGCTCGGTGTAGCGGCCCTGCGCGACGCGCGATTGGACGAGCTCCAGCGTGCCCGTGATACCGGTCAGGAGGTTGTTGAAGTCGTGGGCAATGCCCCCCGTGAGGTTTCCGATTGCGTCCATTTTTTGGGCCTGGCGCAGATGCTCTTCGAGCCGGCGACGCTCCGATACGTCCCGGGCGCTGACGACCAAACGGCGGCCGAGGCCGAGCTGCGGCGCAATGGGAGCGGCCAGCGCTTCGACGATGGAATCGCCATGGGCACGCTCGTAGTGATAGGGTCCGCCGCGGCGCATCGCGTTCGACAAATGATCGTTCAGGGTGCGCGCAGTTTGCGCGTCGAATACCTCGTCCACTGTGCGTCCGATGATCTGATCGCGCGAGCGGCCATACAATTTGAGCGTCGCCGGGTTGATCTCCTGATAGCGGAAAATACCATCCGAAACTTCTTCCAGGACCGCGTGGCATTCGCAGGAATGCTGGAAGAACATCCTGATGAGATTATCGCGGGCGGTCACCTCTTGGGCCAGGCGCTGGTTTTCGCGATCCTCGCGTGCCTTTGCCTGAACGTCGACGGTCGTTTCGCGGCAGATACACAAAAAGCCGGCAATCTGCCATCGCTCATCCCTAAGTGGAGAGAACGAAAATTCGAAGTGGCCGGTTTCGGGGCCGCGGCGGCCGGTCAAATTCACGGCGATGTCGGCAACATGCAGGCGCTCGCCCGCGAGCACGCGGCTCACCATCGGGCGCATGACCTCGGCGATCTCTCCCCAAACGTCGAAATACGGGCTTCCCAAGGCGCGGGGATGCTTGGCGCCCAACAGGGCAACGTACGCATCGTTGTAGAGCAGCGTCTTGTCGTCGCCCCAGGCGAGGAACGCCGGTTGGGGGAGCTCGAGCATCGACGCAGTGTGGAACTTGAGCGAAGCAGGCCAGCCGCCGCACGGACCCAAGCGACCCGAGGCGCCAAGACGTCTTATCGCCTCCCCCAATTGGGCTCCGCCGTTCAGAAACCGGTCTTGATCGTCCAGCACAAGGGCAGTCTAGCAGCCGCTCCACCGCCTCAGTATAGGTTATATCATTGCAATGAATATAGATTGCGTTTAAATTTATCGCCGCGCAGCCGGGGACGCGGCCGCGTCAGCTCGAACTCAAACGTCATGGGAGATCAGCAATGCGCAGGAGCCACGCCGTCGGAAATGTCCGCGCCCCGCTGCTGGGAGCCGCGGTAATTCTCGGACTCGGGATCGCCGCCGCGGCGACTGCACAGGAAAGCCCGCCCGCCGGTTCCTCGTCGTCGTTGGCCACTTTGCAGGATATCGTGGTCACGGCCGAAAAGCGCAGCGAGAGTTTGCAGAGGGTGCCGCTCAGCATCGTCGCGTACGACGCGAACACGCTGGCCGAGACGGGCGTCGAGGATTTCTCGTCGCTCGCGGCGCGCATCCCCGGCGTGACATTGAATTCCGCGGGGCCCGGCCAGAGCAGCTATTCGATCCGCGGCATCGCCTCGGTCGGCGGCAATTCGCCCACGACCGGACTGTACATCGATGACACGCCCATTCTGCCCTCCGGCGGCGACGGTGCCACGGCGAGCATCGATCCCGATTTGTTCGATCTCGCCCGCGTGGAGGTGCTGCGCGGGCCGCAGGGCACGCTGTACGGCGCGAGCTCGATGGGGGGCACGGTGCGGTTCATCACCAATCAGCCGAACCTCACTGCCGAAGAAGGGGCCGTGAAGGCGGAGGGCTCGTACACCGATCACGGCAGCGGCAATGCGCGGCTGGACGCGATGTACAACGTGCCGCTGATCGACGACCGCGTGGCGCTGCGCGTGGTGGGCACGTACAAGAACTTCAGCGGATTCATCGACCGAGACGTGGGCGTGTGGGCGCCGAATCCGAATGTTCCGGCGGGATTCCCGGCCTACCCCGTGTCGCCCGATCACCCGACCCAGATCATCCGCAACGTCAATTCCGAAGAGCTCTACAGCGTTCGGGCCCTGCTGAAGATCGCGGTCACCGATGCCTTCACCATCACGCCGTCGATCTGGCTGCAGGATTTGCAGATGGGTGGCGCGCCGAACTTCGACATACCGGAGGGCGACTCCACCGGTCCCCTCGTCCAGGCAAGGCCGTTCAATCTGTCGGAGGCCTACTCGGATCATTTCGAGCTCAGCAATCTCACCATGAGCTACGATCTGGGTTGGGGCAACCTGCTGTCGACCACCTCGTACATGGGCCGGCGCGAAAACACCCCCGACGATGAAACCGAGGCCCTCGAGGACCTGATTCCACAGGGTAAATTCATCCCCAACGTCTATTCACCCATCGTCACCACGCGCGAGCTCACCGAGGAGATGCGCATCGCCTTCGATCCCGCAGGGTCCGCGTGGAGCGGCGTCACCGGCGCGTATTTCAACAACGCCGACCGGCACTACTACGTCAACTACCTCACGCCGAACTACGCGCAGTTCCAGAATTCCTACACCTCCGGCGCGCTGCTGTCCGGGGTGACGTTGAACGATCTCAATTATTCGCAGCATGGCGACTACGCGCCCAAGCAATCGGCGCTGTTCACCGAGATCAACTACGCGATCGACCCCAAGTGGAAGGCGACCGCCGGTGTGCGATGGTACGACCTGGAATATACCGCGATCCGCTACGAGGACGGCTGGAGCAATGGCGGGCCCACCCTGTCGGCCGGCGCCGCCAAAAATACCGGATTCGATCCGAAAGCCGAGCTATCTTACCAGGCGACCGAGCGGCAGCTTTACTACGCCAGCGCATCGAAGGGCGTGCGCCCGGGAGGCGTGAACACCAGCAACCTCGCGCAAAAAGGATGCGGCCAGGACTACGGCCCCTATCAGCCGGACAGCCTGTGGAATTACGAACTCGGCGGCAAGACGCGCTGGCTGGACGGCGCCCTGACCGTGAACGCGGCGTTGTATTACATCAAGTGGAGCGACGTGCAGCAGGGCGAGACGCTCCCCTGCTCCTACCAAATCACCGAGAACGCGGGCGGGGCGGTGGTCCACGGCGGCGAGCTCGAGATCGACTCCATCGTCGCGCGTCATCTGCAGTTGAGCGGCGGTGTCGGCTACACCAAGGCGGTGCTCGACGCCGACGCGCCGAACCTCGGCGGCCTCAAGGGGCAGCAGCTCGAGAACGTTCCGCTCTGGAATGCCAACGCGAGCGCCAAGTATCTGTTCACCCCGATGTCGGGCTACGATGCCTTCCTGCGCGCGGACGGTCAGTACGTCGGGGAATCCTATCCGGACTTCGATCGCACGGATCCCGCCACCTTCCAGCGCGCCTACGCGCTCATGGACCTGCGCAGCGGCCTGATTCACGACGCATGGGAGGCGGATCTGTACATGACCAACGTGTTCGACAAGCAGGCGGCACTGTCCGAATTCCTGTCCGACAACTACTCGGCGACCACCCGGGTGCGCATGTTCACCAACCAGCCGCGAACCACGGGCCTGTCGCTGCGCTGGAAATTCTGAAGTCTTCCGCTTCCCCGGCCGGCGCACGATAATGGCTGCGCACGCTCCGCTTGGCGCGGCAGCGGCACAACATTTTCAGGGGATGAACATGAACTCGAGCCTCACTCAACTCGATCAGATCAAGGGCACCTTGATCGATCTGGCGATCCGTTTCGGGCCGAAGTTATTGGCGGCGATTCTGATCATGACCGCGGGCGCGTTCGCCGCCGGTTGGGCGGGGCGCATGACCGTGCGCGCATTGCACCGAATCGAGCTCGAGCCCCCCGTCCGGATGCTGTTCTCGCGCGTGGTGCGGATCCTGGTGCTGGGGCTGTTCTTCATCATGGCGCTTCAAAATCTGGGCGTCGAATTGCTCCCGCTCATCGCCGGCCTGGGCGTGGCCGGAGCCGGCGTCGCCCTGGCCACCCAGGGCGTGCTCAGCAACGTCGTCGCCGGGTTGACCATCATCTTCACCAAGCCCTATCGGGTCGGGGAATACATCTCGGTGGTCGGCGTCGAGGGCAAGGTGGAAGCGATCACGCTGTTCGCCACGGCGCTGACCCATCCCGACCTGTCGCGCGTGGTGGTGCCCAATCGCAAGGTGGTCGGGGAGATCCTCCATAACTACGGACGCATCCGGCAATGCGAGGTGAGCGTGGGCGTCGCTTACGACGCCGATCTGGCCGGCACGCTGAGTGTGATTCGCGAGCTGGTGCAGAGCCACCCTCGCGTGCTCGCCGATCCGGCGCCGCTTGTTCAGATCGGTGCATTGGCGGACTCGGCCGTGCAGATATCCATCAAGCCCTGGGTGGCGGTGGCCGAATACGGGGCGGCGGCGGGAGAGCTGAATCTGTCGATCGTCGAGGAGCTGCGCCGGAGGGACATCAGCATCCCCTTCCCGCAGCACGAGGTCCGCCTGCTGAACGCCGCTTGAAACGGCCGAACGCACAGTGAGCTTGCCGACAGGGGACGCGCCGCGCAATCCGGTGACGGCGCGCCCCGACGATCACGCCAGCATTGCCGGCTCCGCGGTTTTGGGCGATCTCGTCGCCCGATATTACTCCGAGCCGATGAACCGACGGCTGCGGCGGCCATTGCGCCTCACTGCATGTGCTGACCACCGTTGATCGCGATGTTCGCCCCGGTCAGGAACGCCGCCTCGTCGCTGGCGAGATAAGCGACCAGGCCCGCCACCTCCTCGGGCTTCCCGAGACGGCCGACGGGGATCTGCGGGATGATCTTGGTGTCGAGCACTTCCTTGGGTATTGCCGTCACCATCTTCGTGCCGATGTAGCCGGGGGAAATGGTGTTGACCGTGACGCCCTTGCGGGCCACTTCGAGCGCCAGCGCCTTGGTGAATCCATGCATGCCGGCCTTGGCGGCCGAATAGTTGGTCTGGCCGAAGGCGCCCTTCTGGCCATTCACCGACGAGACGTTGATGACCCGCCCCCAGCCGCGCTCCACCATCCCGTCGCATACCTGCTTGGTCATGTTGAAGCAGGAATCGAGGTTCGCGTGCATGACGGCGTCCCAGTTGACCTTGTCCATTTTCTTGAACGTCATGTCGCGGGTGATGCCCGCGTTGTTCACCAGGACATCCACCGGACCGAGCTCCTCGACCACGCGTGCAATGCACGCATCGCAAGACGCCCAATCAACCACGTCGCAGGGGTACGCGTGAAAGTCGAACCCCTCCTCCTTCATCGCGGCCAGCCATTGCAATGCCTTGGTGTTGCCCGGCGAGTAGGTCGTCACGACCGTATAGCCCAGAGCGGCGAGCTTTCGGCAGATCGCCTCCCCGAGACCGCCCATTCCGCCCGTCACCAGGGCGATTCTTTTTGTCGTTGCCATGAAATTCCCCTCCTCCAGCCGAATCCACGGTACGAGGTCCATGGGTAGGGGTCAATAGAGGATAGTGCATACGGCGCTGCGGCCCGGGTTGGTCCATACTTGCAAACTGGCGTGCGCCCGATGCGCTTGGCCGCATTGCCTTTTCAAAAAGGCCGGGAGAAGTCCGGCGCCCGCTTCTCGAGAAACGCGCTCATCGCCTCGCGTGCCTCCGGGGAGCTCAGCTGCCGCTCGAAGTGCACGCTCTCCTGTGCCATCCGGGCCGCCACTTCGGAACGGTAGGCGTCGTCCTTGAGCAGTTCCTTGGTGAGACGCAGCGCCTGCGGCGGCTTGAGCGCCAAGGCGCCCGCGTGCTCCGCCACCACGCCGTCCAGCAGGCTTCGCGGATGGGCGCAGTTCACCAAGCCGAGTTCGCGCGCGGTCCGCACATCGAATCGATTGCCGAAGAAAAGCAGCTCCGCAGCGCGCTGGTGTCCCATGATCCGCGGCAGCAGCAGACTCGAGGCCGCCTCGGGCACCACGCCGAGATTGACGAATGGCAGCTGAAACACCGCCTCCTCCGCCGCGTAGACCAGATCACAGTGCAACAGCAGAGTGACGCCGATTCCGACCGCCAAGCCGTTGACGCTCGCGATCAGGGGCGTGCGGACGCGAGCGATCGCCGACAGGAAGCGCATGACGGGATTGTCGGGCCCCGCGGAACGACCGTCGAGGAAGTCCTTCAAGTCGTTGCCGCTGGTGAACACGTCCCCGACTCCCGTGATCGTAATCACATGAATCGCGGGGTTCGCATCCGCCCCCTCGAGAGCCTCCGCGAGCGAGGTATACATGGCCCGGGTGAGCGCGTTCCTCTTTTCCGCCCGGTTCATTTGAATGCGCAGCACGCCGGCGGCTTGCGACACTAAGACGTGGTCTGACACAGCGGCGTCTCCCTTCGAGCGTGGTGTTGGGATACATTATCGCTCATGAAACGCGCGCTTTGTGGATCGCTCCTGGTATCCGGCGACTTGAGCTCCTTCAAACCCTGAATGCCGTCCGCCGACACCAGCGATCCGGCCGGGCGCATCAAGCACACCACCCAGCAGGCGCAAAACAGCAAGGAGCTGCCGTTCCGCGCACGGCTCAAGGGCGGCACCGCGCAGGCCCTGATGTCGGCCGCAGCCGCCGTCATCGCCTATTTGCCGACCCGGCCTCTCGGGCTGCACGAGGGCTTTTGGGGGTCGATCACGGCCATCGCGGTCGTGCAAGCGGAGCTCAGCGCAACCCAGTCGTCGGCGCGCGATCAATTCACCGGGGCCGCCATTGGCGGCGCGATCAGCGCCCTGATCTCCACCATCGCCGGGGAGCATCTGCCGGCGTACGTGGTCGCGCTGGTGCTCTCCATGCTCGCGTGCTGGCTGCTCAACGTATCGACGGCAGCGCGCCTGGCCGGGTCGACCGTCACCATCATCATGCTCGTGCCCCATGTGGGTACGGGTGGTTGGCGAATGATGATCTTCCGGGTCGCCGAGGTCGGCTGGGGAGTGGCGGTCGCAATCGCCATCGTTTGGGTGGTGACCTGGGCCGAGGGCCGGATCAGCAGGGCGCGATCGTCCCAATCAACGCAAGCGCGCAGTTAAAGCCGCACCGCATCCGGCAGTGACCTCGGATCGCAACGCTCACTCGTATCGATATTTTTCGATGAAACTTATTCAAAATGTTGATTTATATGGTTTTATTACTACCAGTCGATGACCTGGCCCAGACCCGCCGCCACCGCGCGCTCGAACACGTAATACCCCGCGGCTAGATCCTGCGCGGCGATTCCCAGGGACTTGTACATCGTGAGATCGCTGGGCGCGCGCCGGCCGGGCACGGTTCCCGCCGCGACCTCGCCGATCTCACCCAGAATGTGCGAGGCGGAAATCGCGCCCTCTGTCAGGGCCCGCAAATACTCACCGCCTTCGTGAACGGTCGAATCCCTGCGATCGACGAACAAACGCGAGCGCACGACCGCCTCGGTATCCACCTCGGCGGCCGTAGCCACGCTGGATCCGACCACGTTGACATGTGCGCCCGGCGCGAGCCAAGCGCCCTTCAATATCGGCTCACGCGCTTTGGTCAGCGTGCAGACGATATCGGCTCCCCGGACCGCCGCCTCGACGGTGTCCGATACCTCGATTTCCATGCCGTGCCTGACGCCTTCCGCCAGGGCGAACTTGCGGGCCTTGTCGGGATCGCGTGCCCACACACGAACCCGACGAAGCGCGCGCACGCACGACATCGCCTGCAAATGGCTCTGCGCCTGCTCCCCCGCGCCGAGCAGGGCCAGGTCGCCGGCATCGCTCCGTGCCAGCCAGTTGGTCGCGAGTCCGCTCGCTGCGGCGGTCCGGATGGCGGTGATTTGCGCACCATCGAGCAGCGCCACCGGCCGCCCGTGCTGCGGCTCGAACAAGAGGACCAGCCCGAGGTGCGATGAATGCAGCGGTGGCTGATTACGTGGAATCAGGCTCACGAGCTTGACTCCGAAGCATTCGGGCTCGGCGAGGTAGCCCGGCATGTTGCCCAGCATCCCGCGATCGCCCGGCATGACCATGATCGAGCGCAGCGGCACGACGGCCCGGCCGGCGGAGACGCCGATCATGGTTCGCTCCATCAGAGCGATGCACTCGTCCATCGGCAGCAAGCGCCTCACCACGTCCGCACGAAGAATGCGAATTCCCATCAGCAGCGCTCCGGCGGCGGGCCGAACGTATCGCGTCCGCTACTCTTCCTCCACGGCATCCGACAGAACCGCTTTTCGCTGGGCGATGAAGTGCCGCATGGCCTCATCGCGGGCCGGATCGATGCCGGGGTCCTGATACTCGGCGAGCATCCTCTTCCAGACCACATTGGCGCGCTGCTCCGCCGAGAGCTTCCCCTCCATCGACCATTGCTCATAGGACGAATAGTCCGCAATCGTCGATTGATAGAACGCCGTCTCGAAATTCGCCTGGGTGTGAGCGCATCCGAGGAAGTGACTCCCCGGCCCCACCTCACGGATCGCCTCCAGCGCCTGTCCGCGCTCCGACAGATCCATTCCCTGCGAGAGGCTCTGCATCATGGCAAGCTGATCCGCGTCCATCACGAACTTCTCGTAGCCGGCCACGAGCCCTCCCTCGAGCCAGCCGGCCGCATGGGTGACCAGGTTGACGCCGGCCAGCAACGTCGGCAGCAGCGTATGTGCGCTTTCGTAGGCCGCCTGCGCATCGGCGATCTTGGAGGAGCACAACGATCCGCCGCTGCGGCACGGCACGCCGATGCGCCGGGCGAGCTGCGCGGTCGCGAAGATCATCTGCGTCGCCTCCGGCGTGCCGAACGTCGGCGCTCCGGTGCGCATGGAAATCGCGCCGACGAAGGACCCCAGGATCACGGGCGCGCCCGGACGCACGATCTGGGTGAGCGCCATCCCGGCCAAGGTCTCGGCCAGAATCTCGGAGAGGCATCCGGCGGCGGTGACCGGGCCCATGGCGCCGGCGAGCACCGCCGGCACGATGATGGTGCCCTGATTGGCGCCGGCGAACTCCCTCAACGCGCCGAGCATGCGTCCGTCGAACGTCAGCGGGGAATTGGAATTGATGTTGCCGAGCACCACCGGGTGCGTCTCCAGATACTCGGCGCCGAACAGCACCCGCGCGAGAGCGATCGCATCGCGGGCATGCCCCGGCGTCTCCGGCGTCGCCTCGCAGCCCTGATCGCTGTAGCGGAAGAACGAATATTGCACGTCCAAATGACGCTTGTTCGGCGGAATTTCCATCGGCTCGCACATGCAGCCGCCCGAGAAGTGGATCGCCGGAGCCATGTGCGCCAGCTTGATGAAATTCTGCAAATCCTCGAGGGTGCCATAACGGCGTCCCCGCTCGATGTCGTACACGAACGGCGGTCCACCCACCGGCGAAAAGACCGTGGCGTCGCCGCCGAAGCGCACGCTTCGGTCGGGATTGCGGGCATGAAGGATGAATTCGCGCGGCGCGGATTGGAGCAGATGCCGGGCAAGTCCCCGCGGAATGTGAACGCGCTCCCCCTGCACGTCGGCGCCCGCGCCGCGCCACAGGCGAAGCGACTCCGGATCGCGCCGGAACTCGATTCCGATCTCCTCGAGAATGGTCTCCGCATTCGCCTCGATGATTTCCACCGCTTCGCTGCTCAACAGCTCCACGACCGGGAGCTTGCGCCGGATGTAGGGATATTTGGCCGCCTGGGTGCGGGCGCGCGCCAGCCGGTTTTCGCGTCCGCGGCGCGGCGGGCTTGAGATTTGGCTCACGATATCCTCGCTCTGACGTATGACCGCTCGTCCGTGCGCCACTATGCCTCGGGTGCGTCCGCCGCACAATCCTTATTGAACGAGTGCACGACAAGCGGGCGCCGGACCCCCGGGGCGCGGCGGATCCCGGCCTGCGCTAAACTAGGGCGGCTGGCCTTGAGTACGCGAGTAACAACGATTGAAGCGTCGCCGACGCATCCGAGAACACCATGCACCAAGCTCTCTACAAGGTTCCCCCGGACTTCGCCCGGAAAGCCCGATTCAAGCACGCCGATTACGAGCATCTGTACGCCGAGTCGATCGAGGACCCGCAACGCTTCTGGAGTGACGTCGGCCGACGGATCGACTGGATCAAGCCTTTCTCCCGCGTGAAGGACTCGAGCTTCTCGGACGCTGATTTTCGCATTCGCTGGTTCTACGACGGGACGCTCAACGTGTCGGCCAATTGCCTGGATCGGCACCTGCAGGCGCGGGGCGACAAGACCGCCATTCTCTGGGAAGGCGATGACCCCGCCAAGTCCGAACGCATCAGCTATCGGGACTTGCACGGGAGAGTCTGCCGCTGCGCCAATGCCTTGAAGGAGCTGGGCGTCAAGAAAGGTGACCGCGTCACCATTTATCTGCCCATGATTCCCGAGATTGCGGTGGCGATGCTGGCGTGTACACGCCTCGGCGCGACCCACTCGGTGGTATTCGCCGGCTTTTCCTCCGAGGCGCTCGCCGGGCGCATTGCGGACTGTCAATCGACGCTCGTGATCACCGCCGATGAGGGGGTGCGCGGCGGCAAGCGCATCCCGCTGAAGCAATACGTCGACGGAGCGCTCGACATTGCGGGGACCGAATGCGTCAAGGACGTTCTGGTCGTGCGCCGCACCGGCGCACCGATCGCCATGCGCTCGCCCCGCGACCGTTGGTACGAGGACCTCGTGTCGGCGCAATCCGCCGAATGCGCGCCGGAGGAGATGAACGCGGAGGATCCGCTGTTCATTCTCTATACCTCCGGTTCCACCGGCAAGCCCAAGGGCGTCCTGCACACGACGGGGGGCTACCTGGTCTTTGCGGCATACACGCATCAATCCGTATTCGATCTGCGGGAGGACGATGTCTACTGGGCCACCGCGGACATCGGCTGGGTGACCGGCCACAGCTACATCGTGTATGGACCGCTCGCGAACGGCGCAACCACGGTGATGTTCGAGGGAGTTCCAAGCTACCCCGACTTCGGGCGCTTCTGGCAGGTCGTCGACAAGCACCAGGTCACGATCCTCTACTCCTCGCCCACCGCCATCCGTTCGCTGATGCGCGAAGGCGAGGCACCCGTCAAAGCCTGGTCGAGAAAGTCCCTGCGACTGCTCGGATCCGTGGGCGAGCCGATCAATCCCGAGGCATGGGAGTGGTATCACCGCGTGGTGGGCGACGGCCGTTGCCCCGTGGTCGACACCTGGTGGCAGACCGAAACCGGCGGAATATTGATCACACCGCTTCCTGGCGCGATCGATCTGAAGCCCGGATCCGCAACGCTCCCCTTCTTCGGCGTCCAACCGGCCATCGTCGACAACGAGGGACGCATCCTGGAGGGGGCGTGCGAGGGAAATCTCGTGCTGCTCGACAGCTGGCCGGGCCAGATGCGCTCCGTGTATGGCGACCACCAGCGCTTCATCGACACCTATTTCAAGGCGTTCCCCGGCCGGTATTTCACCGGAGACGGCGCTAAGCGGGACACTGACGGCTATTACTGGATTACCGGACGGGTGGATGACGTGCTCAACGTCGCCGGCCATCGACTTGGGACGGCGGAAATCGAAAGCGCCCTGGTTGCGCATCCCCAGGTCGCCGAAGCGGCGGTGGTTGGCTTTCCGCACGACATCAAGGGCCAGGGAATCTATGTCTATGTGACCTTGATCGCGGGCTCCGAGCCCACGGATCCGCTACGCGGGGAACTCAGGGATTGGGTGCGCAAGGAAATCAGCCCCATTGCCACGCCCGACGTGATCCAGTGGGCGCCGGGGCTGCCCAAAACCCGCTCCGGAAAAATCATGCGCCGGATCCTGCGCAAGATTGCCGCAAACGAGTCCGATCAGCTCGGAGACATTTCCACGCTGGCCGACCCCGGCGTCGTCAAGCAATTGGTGGAGGAACACGCCCGCTCCACGACTCCCAAGCGTTGAGGTGACGGGTCAGCGCTCGACCGCGAGCGCAACACCCATGCCGCCTCCGATGCACAGGCTCGCGAGACCCTTCCTGGCATCGCGGCGCACCATCTCGTGCAGCAAGGTCACCAGAATGCGGCAACCGGATGCGCCGATCGGATGACCGAGGGCGATCGCGCCGCCGTTGACGTTGATCTTGCGCGTGTCCCACTCCATCTGACGGTTGACGGCGATGGCCTGAGCGGCGAACGCCTCGTTGATTTCCAAAAGATCGAGATCAGCGGTCGTCCAGCCCGCCTTGCTCAGGCACAGGCGGCTCGCAGGCACCGGCCCCATGCCCATGATTTTCGGATCGACGCCGGCGGACGAATACGCTCGCACCGACGCCAGCGGCGTGAGTCCGAGCTCCTTCGCCTTGCGCGCCGACATCATCATCACCGCCGCCGCGCCGTCGTTGATGCCCGAGGCATTACCGGCCGTGACCGTGCCGTCCTTGCTGAAGGCCGGTTTGAGAGCGCCCAGCGACTCGACCGTGGTGCCGCCGCGAATGTACTCGTCCGCGTCGAAGGACGTGTCGCCCTTGCGCGAGCGGATCAGTACGGGAGCGATCTCATCCTTGAAGCGACCGGCCGCCTGCGCGGACTGCGCCTTCTGCTGCGAGGCGGCCGCAAACTCGTCCTGATCGAGGCGCGAGATGCCGTATTGCTTGGCGATGTTCTCGGCCGTGACGCCCATGTGGTAGTCGTTGTACGCATCCCACAGGCCATCCGACACCATGCTGTCGGTGAGCTTCGCATCGCCCATGCGAAAGCCGTCGCGCGATCCATTCAACACGTGGGGCGCCGCACTCATGTTTTCCTGTCCCCCCGCGATCACGATCTCGGCGTCTCCGCAGCGAATCGCTTGCGCGGCGAGATGCGTCGCCTTGAGCCCGCTGCCGCACACCTGGTTGACCGTCATGCCCGGCACGCTGTCGGGGATGCCCGCGCGTATCAGTGCCTGCCGAGCCGGGTTCTGGCCGACGCCGGCGGTGAGCACCTGGCCCATGATGACTTCGGATATCTGCGTAGGTTTCACGCCGGATCGCTCGAGCAATGCCTTGATGACCTGCGCGCCCAATTCCGCCGCCGGTATCTTGGCGAGGGAACCTTCGAATTTGCCCACCGCGGTGCGAAGCGCTGCGGTGATGACGACGTCGTTCATGGGCGTTCTCCGGAAAGCTGAAGGTTATTTCTGCCGGACATAGTCGCCGGGTGCGTCCGCGATCGGTGCATAGCCATGCTGCGGCGAGCCGAGCGCGGGAGGAGCGGTTCGTTTCGGGCTGGAATGCTGATCGAGCCAGCGCTCCCATACCGGCCACCAGGATCCCGGCACCGGAGCGGTCGCCTCGAGCCAGGCTTCCTGATTCAGGGTCTCGGTGTCGTTCAACCAGGTATGCACCCGGTGCCGGCGTCGTGGATGCACGGCGCCGCTGACGATGCCCGCATTGTGTCCGCCCGAGGTCAACAGGAAGGTGAAATCGGGCGAACGAGTGAGGCCTCGCACCTTGTACACCGAGCGCCACGGGGCGACGTGATCGGTCTCGGTACCGACCACGAACATGGGCAGCCGGATATCGGCAAGATTCACGCGGCGGCCTTCGGCCAGGAACTCGCCCTTCGCCAGCGCGTTGTTGAGGTAGAGCTCGCGCAGATATTCGGCATGCATGCGGCAGGGCATCCGCGTGCCGTCGGCGTTCCATGCCATGAGATCGTTCGGCTCGTCGCGCTTGCCGCGGATGTAGTTGTTGACGGCGGGGGTCCAGAGCAGGTCGCGCGACCGCAACATGGAGAAGGCCGCCCCCATCTGTTCGCTCTTGAGCACGCCGGTGCGGCGCATGGCGGCTTCCAGCATATCGAGCTGACTCGGACTGATGAATACCGACAGCTCGCCCGGCTCGCTGAAATCGGTTTGCGCCGCGAGCAATGTGACGCTGGCGAGATGCGCGTCGCCCTGCGCAGCCAACGCGGCCGCCGCAATCGACAGCAGAGTCCCGCCGATGCAATAGCCGACCGCGTGAATTTTCCGTCGCGGGACGATGGCCGACACGGCTTCGACCGGCGCCCGCACGCCGAGGCGCAAATAATCGTCCATGCCAAGCGCGCGATCGGCGGCCGTGGGATTTTTCCAGGACACCATGAACACGGTGTGGCCCTGGCCCACCAGATACTTGACCATCGAATTGGCCGCCGAGAGATCGAGCACGTAGTACTTCATGATCCACGCCGGGATGATGAGCACCGGCTCTGCGAAGACCGTGGGGGTCGCTGGCGAGTATTGAATCAACTCCACCAGCTCGTTGCGCATCACGACCTTCCCGGGAGTCGCGGCCACGTCGCGCCCGAGCACGAATTTTTCCGTGCCGCTCGGGCCTTTGCCCTCGAGCGTGCGCTCGATGTCCTCCAACCAGTGGCCGAAACCACGGATGAGGTTCTGACCCGCCTGCTCGCGGGTCGCGTTCAAAAGTTCCGGGTTGGTGGCGAGATAATTCGCCGGCGACACGGTCTCGACCGCGTTGCGTGCCATGAAATCCAAGGTGCGCGCCGAGGCGGGGCCCACGCCCGGCACGTTCGACCAGGCGCTCTGCCACCAGTCCGCGTAGTTCTTGAAGGCGTGCGCGTAGATGTTGTAAGGCCACTGCGCCCACGCATCGCCGCTGAATCGCGCATCGCCCGGGACCGGCTCCACGGGCTGTCCGCTGGCGGCGCGTACTGCGAATGACCAGTTGTCGACCGCCTTGGCCGACGCATCCTGCAGGATCTGCCACTGCTTGGGCGGATCTTTGGCGAGATTGAGATACCAATCCCACCAGGCGTTCACATAGACATCCGGCGCGAGCCCGCCGGTGACCGCCGCCATATGCTCCCGCAAGGAGCGCGCGAGCGCCTCGCGATCGGCTGGATCCTGCGACGGGGTACCGCCGCCATGTGAACTCTGCTGCACGGGGTCAGTATACGCGGGGCGCCGTGAGGCGCCCCGCTCACTCGACCTGTGGACTCAGCCCGCCTTGCGCTTGGTCTCGGCGGCAACCTTGTTCACGCCCTCGTTGACCGCCTCGCTCAAGCCGGTTTGCGAATCGGCCGCCAGCTTGACGAACTCTTCGGCCCGTGCCCGCAGCTTCTCGCTGAGCGCGGTGGTGAGCTCGACCTGCTTGGACACGAAATCGGCCGGGCTCTGCGCGCCAATGGCGGCTTTCGCCTGGGCAAGACTCCACTCCAGATAGTCGCCGGCCACGGCGTACTGGTAGCGTCCGACGCGGTCGAGGGCCTTGACGCCTTCCTGCTGTACTTTCAGGGCGGGGGCAAAGGCGTTGCGATAGGTGTCGAGAATGGTCTTGGGATCGAAGGATAGGTCGCTCATGGGATTCTCCTGATTGGGGGGTTGTGCTGTCTCTCTGAGCGCCATTATAGCCCAATTTGTATGCATTGCAAGAAGAACTGTAAAGTGACTGTCTGCCGCAGAAGAATCTCAATAACTCATTGATTATAGTGACCTTTATAATATATAAAAATTCTCAGTGTTCACTTTTTTAATGCAACGCATTAGATGATACGGCCTACAGGCGCAGCCCCCCGTCGATTTCCAGACAACGCCCGGTGAAGAAGTCATTCTGGAAGATGAACAGCACGGCCTGCGCGATTTCCTGCGGCAAGCCGAGCCGCTTCAGCGGCACCGGGGCGATCATCTTCTCGAGCACGTCCGGCCGCATGGACGTGAGAATCTCGGTTCGCGTAAATCCGGGGGCCACCGAACCCGCACGGATGCCAAAGCGGGCAAGCTCTTTCGCCCACACCACCGCTATGGATTCGACACCCGCCTTGGCGGCGCTGTAGTTGGTTTGACCCGCATTTCCCAGGCGGGAGATGCTGGAGATATTCACGATGACGCCGCCGTTGCCGCGCTCGATCATGTGTTTGGCAGCCTCCCGCCCGCACAGGAAAACCCCGGTCAGATTGACCCCGATCACCGCGTTCCATTGATCGAGGCTCATGGACCCGACCACCGCCCCATCCTTCACCTTGACCAACAGGCCATCGCGCACGATCCCGGCGTTGTTGATCAGTCCGTCCAATCGCCCAAAATCGGATGCGACCCGGTTCATGGCATCGACCACTTCAGCCTCGTCCGCGACGTTCACTCGATATTGGCGCGCGCTCACCGATTGCGCCGCGCAGAGCCCCGAAGTCTCCTCCAGATCGTTCGAATTGAGGTCGAACAATGCGACGTTCGCGCCCTGTTCGGCCAGCTGCACGGCGGTTACCCGGCCGATGCCCCGGCCTGCACCGGTGACTACCACGGTTCTATTGCGTAAATCCACACTACCTGCCTTTCTTTGATTTGGGTGTACCGCGATCCGCGGACTTCGAGGGCTCGGCGCCTTCGCCTTTGAATGCGTTCCGAGTGGCCGCCTGCATCTGTTCCCACGCTTCCATGTTCTTGCGGGTGAGCTCCGCGAGCGGCGCGAAAGGCGTCTGCAAGGCCTTTGCCATTTCCGATTGCATGGCCTCCTGCTGGCGCAGCATGGCCGTGAACGCCTGTTCCAAATAGCGGCTGAGCAACGCTTGCATCGGACCACCGTAGAAGCGGATGATCATTTCGAGCAATTCGGAGCCCAACACCGGCATGCCGAACTGTTCCTGCTCGGCGATGATTTGAAGTAGAACCGCTCGGGTCAGGTCTTCGCCGGATTTGTCGTCGACCACCTTGATCCTCTCGCCCGCAACGATGAGCTGGCGCAGATCATCGAGAGTGACGTGACGGCTGGCCGCGGTGTCATACAGACGGCGGTTCGAATATTTTCGGATGAGACGTTCTTGTTGCATGCCAAACCCTCGGGACCATCGTAAGCGAAGCTCTCGCATTGCACAACTTATGCGCCGACAACCAGAGTTCGAAGTGCAAAATCTCTGAATTAAAATACTTATTTAACAATGTATTATAAAGTAATTATGATCGATTTGGCGGCTAGTTGCAGTGACTCCCATCCCTTTTGCAGCGCAAACGACAAGACATCGAGCACGTCATGAGCAGCGATTTCTGGCGCCAATGGCAAACGCTCGGCCCGTTTTCCTGGAATGGGGACACGACCTCCGCCCCGCCCGGCTTCCCGCCTGCCGGATTCGCACCGTTCGCCGACTCCGCCGAGCGCTTCGCCGCAGCGGCCCGTGAGTTCGCGGCCCACGCGCAGCGGGCAACAGCGGCGTCGAAGGATCCGTCCCAGGCCGCCTTCGCCGCGGCAGAGGGCTTCGGCAATTTCCTGCGAGACCATTTCGCCGGATGCTTCAGCACGCCCTGCGGCGCTCCACCGGGTGCCGCGCCCATGGGAGCGGCGTTCACCGACGCGCCCGCGCTGGGCTTGGGGCGCGAGCAGGCGCTGCGGGCACAACGTGCCGCTGAGGCCTGCAAGAACCTCATGGAGGCTCAAGGCCGGCTGCAGCGGTTGTGGTCCGACACCTTGCGAGAGGCCGCAACCGCATTCAGCTCGCGGCCGCAGCCGGCGCCGGGCGAGGCGCCCACGCAGGAAGCGATCGACCGGCTCTACGACCAGTGGATCGATTGCGCTGAAGAGGCCTACGCGCGCACCGCTCACAGCGATGCGTTCTGCGATGCGCTAGCCGCGTACGTGAACGCCGGTTCCCTCTGGCGGCGCGAGTCCGCCGCCGACATCGAGGAATGGGCCAAGCCGCTGGACCTTCCCACGCGAAGTGAAATCAATGCACTGACGCTGCGCATGCGGGAGCTGGAGGCGCGGCTCGCGGCAATGGAAAAGCCGACGCGTCCCGCGAGAGCCGCGAGCCCCCCCAAACCCCCGCGTTCATCCAAACGCGCTCGTTCCGCCCATGCACGGACAGCGGCCTCGAAGCGCAGCAAGTGACGAGTTCGGAACTCTATTCGGCACTTTCGGCTGCCCGTCACGCCGCGCCCGGCTGTTCGGACAAGGAGGAGGTCTGGCGATCCGGAAAACTTCGGCTGTACCGTTATCGCGCGATCGCCAAACCCAATGACGCGGCGCCCATCCTGATCGTCTACGCCCTGGTGAACCGCCCCTCCATGATGGACCTGCAGGAAGACCGCTCCCTGATCCGCGGGCTCCTCGCCCAAGGCCTCGATGTGTATCTCATCGACTGGGGGTATCCCGACGGCGCCGACCGGTTCACCACGCTCGCGGACTACATCGAAGGGTTCGTACAGGGGAGCGTCGGGCAAATCCTGCGACGCCATCGCCTGGAGAAACTCAATCTCCTGGGCGTATGTCAGGGCGGCGTATTGAGTCTCTGCTATGCCGCGCTCCACCCCGACCGGGTGCGCAATCTCATCACCATGGTGACGCCGGTGGATTTTCAGACGCAGTCCGACCTTCTGTCCAAATGGGTCAGAAAGATCGACATCGCGGCCTGGGTCGGCGACGGCAACGTGCCGGGCGCTGCGCTCAATCAGCTGTTCCTGTCGCTGATGCCCTTCCGGTTGACGCAGCAAAAGTACGTCGAGCTCCTGCGCGGCCCTCCCGATCCCAAGCGCCTCGAGAATTTCATGCGGGTGGAGCAGTGGATCTTCGACAGCCCCGACCAGGCGGGGGCCGCATTTCGGGAATTCGTCACATGGTTCTACCAGGAGAACCGACTCGCGCGCGACTGCCTCGAGATCGCGGGGCGCGCCATCCGACTCGAGAGCTTGCGCATGCCGATGCTGAATCTCGTCGGCGCGCGCGACCATCTGGTGCCCCCCGCGGCCTCGCTCGCCCTGCAAAGGCTTGCGGGAAGCGGCGATTTCACCACCCTGGAGCTCGACCTCGGACACATCGGCATGTACGTGAGCGCCCGCGCCCAGCGCGAAGTACCGCCCGCCATCGCCCGGTGGCTCGAATCACGCTGAGCGCGTTGGCCTCGGTCCCCGATCCGGGCATCACTCGTCATCACGCCATGGAATGGTCCATTCCTCGCCGCGCACCGTCGTCACGTATTCGGGCCAGCGGTATTGATGCGGAACCTTGAAATCCGCGGGCAGTAGCGGGGCCTGCCAGCTCGAGCCACCGATGCCGCCGCCGGTTCTCGCCGTAAATTCCATCTTGGCCTCCGCCAGGAGCGACGGCTGGGTGAGACAGTCGACGAGAGTCGCTCCAATGGTCTTTGCGGCGACCCGGATCATCGGATCGATGGTCGCGGGGATGCCCCCGAGCGCATTGGCGACCCAGGCGGGATAGACAAACCCCGCTGGGCCTGCGAGCGAAGGCCGCGCGACGAACAGCCTGACCGTCGGGCAGTGCCAGCAATACTCCGTGTAGTCGTCCGAAGTAAGATGTTGCTGCCACGCCGGCATCAGGGTGCGCAGCTGCCTCTCGCACTCCTCGGGGTCGATCAGCCGCTCCGTCTCGGGCGAGAAGGGCCGCTCCAGCGGATCGATCCCCAGATTCGATTGGATCTCGCGTGCCACGCGAAGCGCTTCACGCTCCCAGACGGGCGCTCCGATCGAGTCGAGATTTTGATAGGTCGCACGTGCGAGCGCATGATTGGCGAGCCCACCGCGCGACTTGCTCACCCAAGTCTTGCGCCAGCGGCAGAAGCTCGCCTTGGCGGCCGCCTCGGCGTTGTTGTCCATGACCGCGCTGACGATGTCCGCCTGCGCAACCGAATCGGTGCGCACCATGTAATCGATCTGTGCAATGGGGGGAACGAGATTGTCCGCCGTCGCCTGCCCTGCGCAGAGAATCGCTTCGTTGAAACTCCACAGCCCGGTCGCGGGCAGCATGGAGCGTCGCAGTCCCTCGTTCAGATGATGGAACAGCATCAGGGCATCGGTCGCTCCGGGGGCGCGCGCGCTCAGGTGATTTTGCGGAATCGGATTGACGCGATCGGCAGCGATCCATCCCTGCGGCTCGTCGCAGGTAAAGGTGTAGATATAGTTGTAGCCCACGCCGCAATGGGTGTCCCAAGACACCGTATTGCACATGGGCGGCATGTAGTGCGGGTGAAAGCTCACCGCAGCATCGAGGCCGTCGTAGTAGCCCTTGGCGGCGTGAATCGGTTTGGAGGCGCGCAGCTTTTCGGCCGGCTCACCGAAGAGCTTGAGCGTGCCGCCGATGCCGAACTTCTGCATGGCGGCCTTCGCGGCCAGGGCGCCTCCCAGGGCGCTCATACCGAGCGCCGAATGAGGGTCGGTGTGCCCCGGCGCATATTTGGACAGACCGCCACGGGGTTTGTGAACCGTTGCGGCGGCCTGACAATTGCCGGGTACGGCGTCGTACTCCGCGTAGGTGGCGACCGTCGGTCCCGCGCCGTTCGTGAACGTCGCCACGAAAGCCGTCGGCATGCCGGCCGAACCAGCCTCCACCGTGAAGCCCTCCGCGCGCAGCTTCTCGACATACCAGGCGCTCGACTTGTATTCGCGAAACGCGGGTTCCGCAAAATGCCATATCATCCGATGCCAACCGGACAACTCCTCGAGGTGTGCATCGACCCAGCTCAGAGTCGCCCGCTTCATCGAATCGTGTTCCGCACCGCTCATGTGGATCCCCCCAATGCCGGCATGCAGGGAATGCACTATATCGCCGGCCGGGTTCCATTGCTCTAACGGGCTTGCGCCGCCTGCGCAACCGCATCCTCCGCATCGAGCTGCGTGCGCTGAGCGTCGAGTAGCACGAGGAAATCCGCAGCGCCTGACCCGGAGAGCCTCGGCGATGCGCTGATGTTGCTTTGGGAGGGCGCCTACCTCACGCGCATTACGCTCGGGCGCGAGGGCCCGGTGCAAGGCGCCGCAAATGCCGCGCGGGCATTGATCAGCGCCTACACGAGCTGAGGCCGGCTATCGCCCCTTGCGAGCCGGCGCCGCAGTCGACTGGGACGAGGCCGCGGCGGGCGCCAAGGGGGTTACGCTCGCGATGCGAGGCCGGTTGTCCCGGATGTGCCGCTCCCCGGTGATCTCGATGACCGCATGTCTGCCGGTTGCACCGATGTCCTTCCGCGCTTCGACCCGCTGATCCCGAAACCGCTCCCGTTCGGCGACGCTTATGCGCCTGACCGTGGGCTTCTCGTAGAATTCCGCGAGATAGCTCGCCACTGCGCCGGCCGCGACTTCGTCGCCGAAAAACCCGAGCCGCAGCGAATGCACGATGCGCCCCTGGTCCATACCCGCCACAGAGTACAGCCGATATTCATTGAAGATATCGAGGTTCGGCAGGCTGTCCGGATCGAAGCTTTCGCCCGAGATGGACAACTGGATTACGTACCAACGTGCCGCCGAGTCTTGCAGTTCCGATGGCGTCAATGCGCGCAGAGTCTGCGTCGACTCGAGGCTCGGTGGCCGAGCGTCGCGCACAACGGGGCGCTGCGCGGGAGAGGCGACATTCGAAACCACGGGCACCATCGGCTTGACCGCAGACGGTGCTGGCCTTGGCGCAGGGCGAATGCCCCCAAGCGGGGACACGGGTGCGCGCGCAGCGGCAGGTGCAGACGTAGCCGGCGACGCGGCGACCTGCGATGCTGCGGCCCGTGGCGCTGCGACCGAGGATGCCTTGGACGGTGGCGCTACGACCGGTGGTACCGTGGCCGGTGACGCTGCGGCCGGTGACGCTACGGCCGGTGACGCTACGACCGGGGGTGTCGTGGCCGGTGACGCTGCGGCGGGCGATACGGCGGCCGGCGGCGCCACGACCGCGGCCCGCGGCGGACGGCGCACCACTTCGACAGAATCCGAGAGCACCGGGATCGAAATCGCGCCCGGCGGGAATTGCGCACGCGCCACAGCCGGCTGTGGCGGCTGAGACTTGATCGGTGCCGGCGCAGTGCCGCGCAGCGGCGTGCCCTGGGAGACGGTGGTCAGTACCGCGGGCCGTGGAGCGCTCGGCGTCGCGACAACCGATACGAGGGCAGGCGGGCTAGGCGACGCTGCGGGAATCGGAGCCGCATCAACCGGCATATTTCTCGGCGTTTCAGCGGCGACCGGTGGCGTCACGGCAGGCGCCCACACGGCAGGCGCCGTTGCGCTGGGCGGTTTCGGCTGGAGCGCGGCGATCGCCCTCAGATCATCCGATTCGGCGGTGGCGGTCAGCGCGCTCGGATAGACATCGCGCACGATGCCCAACATCGCATCGGCCTCGTCCTCGGTCGCGAACGGTCCGAGCCGCAACCGGTAACGCGGACGCCGGTCTTCCATGCGCTGGATTTGGTACACGTGCGCGGCGCCGGGGGGAAGGAACGTTTTGGCGGGTTGGCTGAGCGGGGCGCTGGACGCGCTCAAGTTGATCACGAAGGGCCCGGGCCCGCCCAGGCGCGGTGATTCGCAGATGGGCTCGAGCAGATCTTCGATGCTCAGATGCCAAATTTCACTCGTCAATGGAGCATTGATCGGTGTCGCCATCAGTGCATTTCCGTGAAGTAGCTTCGGTGTTGGCGACGATAGTGGCGAACCACGTCAAAGGAAACTGTGATGAGCGTCTCTGAGCCACGACAAAAGGATGGAATTCGCTTTATGTCAACGGCGTGACGGGTTCGCGGTCGGACATCGCCTACAACGCCCACCGCCCGCCTCGACTCGAATAGCCCGCGCGCCCGGCGGAAGATTATGTTGCACGGCGCGCGATCGGTGCGATCGGCGAGGCAGTCCCCATCACCCATTTTCGAGGAGCATCCAGCATGGACAAAAGACCCACCAACCACGGCGAGGGAAACCCGCAGGCGGCGGAGGATTTCAACAAGGCGGAGCGTGACTTCGTGGCGTCCGAGAAGGGACAGCGGAAGATCAAGGAAGGGCCGCACGTCAAGCCGGGCGAAGAGGCGGCTTTGCAGCAAGCCGAGCAGCGCGGGAAATCGCGAGCCAAGAACGACGACTCCCACACCGAGCAGATGAAATCGAAACACTGACGTTGCTGCGGGCTCGTGCCGCATACTTCGCAGGTGAACCCCGCGGCGGCGCAGCCAGTCATTCTCACGGTCGGAGATGATCTCCGGGTTTCCGGCCTGTTGGAGCGCCCGCCGGATGCGCGGGCGCTTTTCGTGCTCGGACCCGGCGCTGGCGCGAATATGCGGCATCATTTCCTTTCCGATCTTTCGGCAGCCCTCGCTGCTCGGGGCATCGCGAGCCTGCGTTACCAATTTCCGTACATGGAGCGAAACTCCCGGCGTCCCGACACGCCGGCGGTTTGCCACGCCACGATTCGGGCCGCGATCGCCTGGGCCGGCGAATTCGAGCCCGCCCTTCCCCTCATTGCAGGTGGCAAGTCCTTCGGGGGCCGCATGACTTCCCAGGCACAAGCGCTCACCCCTCTTCCGGGTGTCCGTGGGCTCGTGCTCCTGGGATTTCCGCTGCATCCTCCCAAGAAACCCTCGACCACCCGGGCCGACCACCTGGCGAAGATCGCCATCCCTCTCCTGTTCGTGCAAGGCACGCGCGACGCCCTGGCGGAAGTGCAGTTGATTCATCGAGTCATACAGCCGCTCGCAGATCGGGCAAGCCTGACGATGATCGAGGGGGCGGACCATGCGTTTCACGTACCTGCACGGTCGGGAAAAGCCGATGCGGACGTGCTCCGCGCCATCGGCGACGCAATCGATACTTGGGTGACGTCAGCCCTTCGACGATAAAAATTCGAGCATGGGCGCCGACACCTCGTCCGGCGCCTCCAGCAGGATGGCATGTCGCAAATTCGGCAGAATCACGAGCTTCGATGCCGGCAACGCCGCGGCAATTTGGCGGTTCAGCCGCGGATTGCAACCGCCGTCGTTCTCGCCCGTGAGTACCAGGCAGGGATGAGCGATCTCGGAGAGCCAGGGGCTCATCTCGGTTTGCGCATATATGTCGAAAACGCTCAGGAACACTTCGGCATCGGTATCGATCACCTGCTGCATGCGCCGCTCGATCACATCGGGACGGCGCGCCGCGAACTCCGGCGTGAACCAGCGCTCCTTGAGCGTCTGGAGCACCGGGGCGATCCCCTGGGTGCGCATGGCGTGAACCACCCCGCAGACTTTGGCGCTGTCATCGGCCGTCCTGAACGCCGCCGTGCTCAACAGGCCGAGCGACAGCACCCGCTGCGGATACCGTCGGGCATACGCCGGCCCGATCATGCCGCCGAGCGAATGGCCGGCGAAATGGGCACGCTCGATCCCGAGCTCCGCTCTGAGCGTCTCGAGATCCTCGACCAGATCCTCGAGCACGTACGGAGGGGGCGGCAGCGGTGACAGGCCGTGTCCCCGAAGATCGTAGCTGATGCATCGAAAATGGGCCTTGAGCCTGCTCACGACCCCGTCCCAGCTGTGCCTCGATGCGCCAATGCCATGAATGAGAAACAAGGGCGCCCCCTCGCCCTCGACGAAAAAAGCGGACTTGACCGGATGCAGAGCCATCAGCATGCCGCCCGTCGCGCGTGGCCGCCGCTCGCGGGCCGGAACCACGGCATCACATCGGCGGCGAACCGCTGAATGCTTTCCAGGGATTCCTCCTGGCTGTGACCGATGTTGACGTTCATGATGAAATCATCGATGCCCAGCTCCTCATAGAGCTTTAACCGGTCGACCATCTCGGCCGCGCCGCAAACGATGATGTTCTGCTTGAACTGCTCCATGGTCTGATTGAGCGGGAGCGGTGCGATGGAACCGCGCTCGACGATTCCCGGTCCCGTGAATACGTTGTGGAACCGGCCGTAGTACTCATAGGCGAGCTCGAGCTTGCGGTTTGCATCGGCCGCGTTCCTCGCCACGCAGCAGACCCTGGAGAGCGCCAGGCGCAGATGCTTGCCGGCCTCGCCGAGAGAGGCCTTGCCGGACATGAATGCGTCCACCTGCTGCTTCATCCTCTCCACGGTTGCATCGAGCGGTGTCGTCTGAATGTGAAAACCCCGCTTCACCGATGCTTCAATCGATTCCGGCGCCAGCGCGGCCACCATGATCTTGGGCGCGGCGCCCCCCACCGGGCGGGGCATGACCGTGAGCGGACCGAAGCGATAGTACTTGCCCTCCCACTCCACGTTCTCGCGCGCAAACAGCGCGAGCAGCACGTTCAACGACTCGTCGAATCGCTCGCGAGATTCCTCGATGGGCTTGCCCATGAGCGCGAGCTCGTACGCGAACGCCCCCCGCCCGACGCCGAGCAGCAGGCGCCCGTCGCAAAGGATGTCGGCTTGTATCGCCTGCCCCGCGAACACCCGCATGTCGTGCAGCGGCAGAACGCAGACCGACGTGACGACCTCGATGCGACTCGTCAGCGTCGCGACTTTGACCGCGAGCTGCAGCGGATCGGGGACCAGCAGGATGTTGATGAGATGATGCTCGGGGATCGTGACGCCCCGGTAGCCGAGCTGATCGACGAGCTTCGCCTGGCTGATCATGTCCGCATAAAGCCGGTCCCCACCATAGGCGGTATCGGGGTAATAGGCGGAGAGAAAGTGATTGAATTCCATCTGGAAACCCTCGGACGGCCGCTTCGGAACGGGACTAGGCTGCCAGGAAGATGATGATTTTAAAATCAAATAAATTTCGCCGATAAGTTCGATAAAATCGAATCATGAACCTCGAGGCGCTGCGCACCTTCCTGCAAGTGGTCGAAACGAGAAGCCTGGTCGCCGCCTCGCGGCGGCTGCACGTGACCCAATCGACGGTGACCGCGCGGCTGAATGCGCTGGAGAAGGAAATCGGCCAGAAGCTGCTCCATCGCGGCAAGGCAGGAGCGGAACTCACCTCGGCCGGCTTCAAATTCGAACGCTACGCCCAGGTGATGACGCAGCTCTGGCGCCAGGCCCGCTACGAGGTGTCGCTTCCGGAAGGCTTCGAGGGCGCGTGCAACGTGGGCCTGGAATTCGACCTTTGGCGGAGCGTCGGACAGCGCTTCCTGGATCACCTTCGGCGTCACCGGCCCAAGGTCGCACTCGCCTTGTGGCCGGGCGAACGGCGTCAGGTGGACCGCTGGCTCAAGACCGGACTCATCGACCTGGCGTTCTGCTACCTGCCGCCGTCCGCGGAGGGCTTTGCGAGCAGAGTGCTGTTCGACGATGAATTGATCCTGGTCTCGAGCACGCGACGAGCCCCGGCCGTTCTCGGCGCGGGTTACGTCTACGTCGATCACGGTGACGAATTCCGCCGCCAGCACGCGGCCGCATTCCCGGGCGAGCAGACTTCCGCGCTCACCATCGCCTCCTCCGACTGGGCCGTGGATCATCTGATGAGCAATGGCGGCAGCGGCTATTTGCCCCGCCGTCACGTCAGCGAGCTCATGCGGCGGGGACGCCTTCATGCCGTGAAAGGAGTCCCCTCCTTCAAGCGCCGCGTCTACCTGGTCGAGGCCACGCAAACCGTGGCGCGATGGGCGTGGTACGAGGCGGCCATCGACGCGGTCACTGCCGCCGCCTATTCGAAGATCGGCTGAACGCGGCGGTATGCCGGCATCAATTCTGCCGGCCCGACGATGCTGCCCGCCTCGACGATGGGCTCTTCATCGACCCAGAGCGACTGGTCGAGTACCACGCCATCCGGATGATTTTCGCCGCCGCCCTCCTCCCACCAGGGCAACCCCATGCCGATCGCGTTGGCCCCGAGGGCGCGGATGTCCTCGATGAAATGGCGACCGGTGATGCGCGCCGCCGGGTGAAACGCCATCGTGAAATGGATCATGAATCCAAAATCACCTCCTCCGGCGGCGCGGCGCAGCGCACGCTCGAAGCTCGGGCCGTCCTCGGCGGCCGTGCAATTCATCGATCGAATCGATCCGTCCACCTCGACGATCGCTGGACGGCGCAACAGCCGATAATGCTCGTCGAACAGCGCGCCGAGCACAACCCGGCCGCGCACCGATCCCTTCACGGGGTACAAACTTTGCGCGCCGGGTACGGTGTGCACGCCGGCCGAGCGCGCCACCCGCTCGCGTTTCAACTTAACCGCATCCAACACGAACTCCACGCCCGTTCCGGCGGGACAGCTGAAGCGCACGCGCGAGCCGGCCTTCCGATCCAGGTACTCGACGATGGCCATCTGATAATCCATCAACGAGGCGAAGTCGACCCCGCCGTAGAGCCGCCCGAAGCTTTCCACCCCGGAGGTCGCGAGCAGTGCATAGCGCGTTCGGCCCGCTTTCATGGCGGCATCGTGCATCTTCGATCCGGCAAGATACGGGAAACAGCAATCGATCCAGACGTCCGATGCGGCGGCGGCGGCGGCCAGCGTATCGGGTATATACGGATCCGCGAGGCCTCCCTGAAAAGGCAACTGCGCAATGGCCGCGATCAGCGGCCGGCCGTTGCGGTCCATGACGGCGGCGGCGATCGCCTCCGCCAACGCCGCCGAGGTGTGCGTGTCGCGGGTGATCAGAACGCCCTCTCCCGGCTGAACGTCGAATTGGCCGGCGATCAGCGTGCGCGCCGCCTTCATCAACCGATGATCCGCGCTCAAGGTGCCGCCCCTGGGCGGGCCATGCTGGGACGCGGCGACACGCGGGGATCGGGGCGATCGAAATGGTAGAACATGGTCACGCTTCTCCTTGGGGGCCGCCGCCACGCGAAATTTCGCCGCCCTCGACGCACTCCGGCGGCAGCGGCTCCAGACGCAGGTGGCGCGACAGCGCCCACGTCACGGCGTCCGGGCGTTCGAGGTGCGGCACGTGACGGGTGCGCTCCAGCGCAAACAAAGTGCATCCGGGCAAAC
>Ga0182012_10000626_pt1 | contig 39156 bp, 28 predicted proteins | sample 612S2SmetaG_FD_120486 | JGI IMG/M metagenome (GOLD analysis project Ga0182012, IMG submission 120486) | Permafrost microbial communities from Stordalen Mire, Sweden - 612S2S metaG | ecosystem: Environmental > Terrestrial > Soil > Wetlands > Permafrost | place: Sweden: Stordalen | collected...
CGAGGCGTTGTAGACATAGGTCGGCGGCAAACGCTCGGTACCGGCATAGTTGGGCAGGCCGCCGATCTTCTGGCCGTAGAACGTCGTCGTCACCGGTCCGAGTGTCCAGCCGATGGAACCGCTCGCCTTGTAGCGCGGGATGACATAGTTGTACAGATCCTCCAGCTCGTTATCGGTCGGGGTGCCCGGGTAAGTGATGGTGTGAGTCAACACGCTGGTGAGCCCGATGCCGAAGTCGAGCAGGCCGACGGGCCCGAGGTCCAGTTGATACCGGCCGTTCACGTCGAAGCCGGACGTGCGATCCTCCGCGGCGTTGACGGGCAGACTCTCGACCGAAATGACCCCGAGGCGATTGAGCGAGAAGCTCTCGGGTTCGCGCGTCACCTGGCTGATCACTTGCTGGCACATCGCCGAGTTCTCGTCGACCGGCTGACCGGTGGGTGTCGACCCCAATCGACAATCGGCCTCCTCGCGCAGCAGCTCATCGCTCGACTGATAGGTCACCTCGTTTTTCAGGGTGATGAGGTAATAGTCCACCGACAGCTGCAGGGTGCGCAACGGTGCGAACACCACGCCATACGTCACGGAGGTGCTGGTCTCGTCCTTGAGCGCGGTACTGCCGTGGCTGGCGGCGTCGAAGTAAATGTTGTTGTAGTCGCAGTTTTCGAAAGACGGCGCGGTCGATGGCTCTCTCAGCCGGCACAGGTAGTAATCGATCCCGCCGCCACTCGAGCCGCTGGGTCCCGCGTACAGATAGGAGAGATCGGGGGCACGGAACCCGGTTCCGTACGTGCCGCGGATGAGCAGACTCTGGATGGGGCGAAACTCGAGGCCCGCGTTGTAGGTGACTTTGCCCGAGCTCGTCCCGCCGTAGCTGTAGCTGTCGAAACGCGTTGCCGCGGTGGCAGTGAGCATGGGGAAGATCGGAACGTTGAACTCCGCACCCATTCCATAGCGGTTGCGCGAGCCGGTCGCGCCGGTATTGTGGAGGTCGTAGTAGGCGCCCGAGAGCGACAACGGATCGACGTGCTGCGTGATGGCGTCGTGACCCGCTTCGGCAACCGCCGCGAAGCCGAGCGGTCCCGCCGGGAGGTGTACCAGCTCCGTCGTGGCCACCGAGAAATTCAGGCTGTCGGTATGGGTTTGATCGTCGTCGGTCGAAAGATTGGTGATCGAGCGAAACTGCGCGACGGTGAGCGGGGTGTACAGGCGGCTCGGCGGTGCGTCATAGATGGTGTAGCCGCTGGCCGGATCGATGCCCAACGAGGGACCCAGGTAGAGCGCCGCCGCTTTCGAGTCGACCAGTGCCGGCGTCTCATCCACCAGCCGGTTCTGTGAGTGCCCGTAGAATCCCTCGTACGTCCAGTTGCTCCCGAACGAGCCCTTGATGCCGGCGTTCAGCGAGAGGGTGGTATCGAAGTTGTGGATCTCCCCCGCTTCGAGCCCTCCTTCCTCGTTGGGAGTGAAATACTGCCGCTGCCACTGCTCGATCTGGCCGGTGGCCGAATCGTAGAACGGCACCGGCACGGAACCGCCGTCCTGGGCTACGCTGTTCTGCCACTGCAACGGGGAGTTGTAGCTATCCTGATGCGTGTAGCCGGCCTGCAGATCCATGAACAGATTGACATGCTCGGTCAGCTCGTAGCTTCCGGAGCCGTACATGTTGATCGACTTGCGGCCGTTCTCGAGCGTGCCATAACCGATGTCGGCGCGGCTGCCGCAATAATATCCGTCCCCGCCGGTGGGTCCATAGCCGGGGCGCGAGGCATAGAATACCGATCCGCCATCGAGGGACGAGAGCGCATTGCAGGTCGCCGGGGACGGGGCGATGAAGTTGCCATTCATGTCATAGCGCCCGAATACCGGGTCGGCGTAGTTAACGGAGGGACCGCCGGGGGCATCGAGCGTCGAGTCGGTGAAGCTGCGCCGGAACGCCCACACCGGCTGTTGGTTGAGGAGCTGCACGGTAAAAATCGAATCGAAGCGCTGGTTCGAATAGCCGCTCGTGAGCGTCAGGCGCTGCGAGGAGCCGCCGCCGTGCTCCGTCTCGCCCTCGCGGTAGTCGAGGGTGGTGCCGTCGGCCTTTTTCTTGAGAACGAAGTTGATCACCCCGGCGATCGCATCCGAGCCGTACACGGCCGAATCGCTGCCGCTCAGCACGTCGATGTGATCGATCATGGTGGTCGGGATATTGGAGATATCCGTGAAATTGCTGTTGCCCTGGTAGGCCTGCGGATAGTCGGCGATACGCCGACCGTTCACCAACACCAGCGTATGGTTGGGCCCCATGCCGCGCAGGTCGACCGCCTGAGCGCCGGGGGAAAAGCCGTCGGTGGAGGTATTGTTGTCGAGCGACCCCAGGTTCTGATTGAGGTTGCGCATCACGTCGGACATATCGGTAAAACCCTTCTGCAGGATGTCCGCACCGGTGACGGTCACGACCGGAGCGGGGCCGACATCGAGCGCCGTCAGCCGGGGTATGCGTGAGCCGGTGACGACCACGGTCTCGAGCTGCGGGCCCACCTCGGTCTGGGGTTGCGGCCCCTGAGCCTGCGGGCCGGGCGAATTCTGGGAGGTCGCCGGAACGGCGACCAGCAAACTCAGCGCGAGCGTCACCCATGTGTCTGATCGCATACATCCCCCTGATGCATTTTCTTCGTCGTTTTTGTCCGCACCCGGTTTCACGCGTGTGGCGCGCCGCCCTGCGTTTGGCAGCGCTGTGCACAGGTTGTAACATCACGCAAAGGCTCGCCGCAAGCACCACCAGTGGATTCATGAACGCTCCTGTCCGCACGGCGCCTGCCGCAATGCTGTTGATGTTGACGATGCTCCCCGCCTGGCTATTCGCGGCCTCGCCGTCCGCGGATGCGCACGACTATCGCGACAAGAACTTCGACTACTTCGTCGCGGGCGATCCGGCCGCGCCGCGTGCCTCACTCCCCTACTTCACGCTGGCCCTGATGGGCGGCGGCGGCTCGGTCGACAGCGCCTTCGTCGCGCTCGCCCGCGGCGCCGGGCAGGGGCACTTGGTGATCCTGCGCGCGGTCGGCGATGACCGCTTCGATCCGGACGCCGGCGACTACGGCCGCTCGTTCCGTGCGCAGTGGGGGCCGGTCGCCTCTGCGGAGACCCTGGTCTTTCACAACCGCCAGGCGAGCTACGATGCACGCGTGCTGGCGACACTCGCTCACGCCGATGGGATCTTCATCGCCGGCGGGGATCAGGCCAACTACATCCGCTACTGGAAAGGCACTCCCGTACAACGGGCGCTGAATGAGCATGCGCGCGCGAACCGTTCCTTGGGCGGCAGCAGCGCAGGTCTTGCCATCCTCGGCCGCTACAGCTACACCGCCCTCGATGGCGGCAGCCTCGAGTCCAAGGTGGCCCTGCCCGATCCGTTCAGCGGTGCCGTGACGCTCGACCGCGATTTCCTGCACCTGCGCTTCCTCGGGGACGTGATCACCGACTCGCACTTCTCGCAGCGCAGCCGTCTCGGACGGCTGATCGTGTTCGTCGCACGCCTCGACGAGCAACGTGGCGATCTGAAAGTTCTCGGTGTCGGGATCGACGAGCGCTCCGCGCTCTTGATCGACGGACGCGGGATCGGCCGTCTCGCGGCCGGCTCCGCCGGGAGCGCCTGGCTGGTACGCGCGACGCGCACCCCGCAGGTGCTGCGCGCGGGCGCCCCGCTCAGCGCCGATGCCGTCCAGGTCACGCGGATCGGGCCGGCCAGCGCCATCGAATTCCGTGACGGCCGGGTGGTGCAGCCGGAGGACCAAAGCAGCGCCGTCATTCGCGCCGGCGTCCCTGCGGCCGATCCGCTGCTCGATACGCGTATATTGCGCACCGTCGTGCCGCCCGGCGATCCATGAAATGGCGTGCCGGTGAGCTTCTACACGGCGGATCGCACATCATCGGACGGTGCGAATGATCGCGAAACGATTCGCATTCGTCGCTGTCGGGGCTTGGTTGACCCACTCCTGTTTAAACCTTATATTCGGACACGGGCGTTGGGTTTCATCAGGAATACGTCTTACGAAAACACTCTAAAAATCATGTCGGCCCATTTCACCACCGCCCGCAGCAGTATTTTTTCCGAAGCGCGCCGCTTTCGCCTCGTGGCGAACATTGATGATTGCATTTCCTCTCAAGTAACCGAACGTGCTGCTCCGCTCGTTCGTCTCGAGGGTCCCGACATCTCCCTGTCCGGCCGACAAATCCTGCTCAAGATGCTCAGCTAACGATTCGGTAGGCCGCTTGAGCGGCCGGCGCCCGACGAATCGACAGCACCGATTTGATTGGGGCATTGCGTAGCCGTTGGAACTGGATCCTTGTCCGGAAGGATCGAACAGCAGGAGCACAATTTATGCGATTGTCCAATCAAGCCGTTCTGGCTGCCTCCAGACGCTATCTCGACCTCATCGGCGGCAAGCAGATGAGCGAGACCGAAATGCATGCGTTCATCGGCGAAACCGTGGGTTTCTACGAGAAGCATGTCAATCGCGGATTCATCACCTATCGAAAGTCAGTGACCGAGGCGGGGCAATTTGCAGCGCTGGAATGGACCGGACACGGTTCGATCATTACGGACTTGATGGGGCGCGAATACATCGACTGCCTCGGCGGGTACGGAATTTTCAGCGCAGGCATCAATCATCCGCGCATCGTCAAAGCGGTCACTGACCAGATGAGCCGCATGGCTCTCAATAGTCAGGAGCTATTGGAGCCTTGGCGTGCCGCGCTGGCGAAATTGCTTGCAGACATCACTCCGGGCGAGCTGGCCTGTAGTTTCTTCATCAACAACGGCACTGACGCGGTCGAGGGTGCGATCAAACTGGCGCGTCTGCATACCGGCCGAAATACGTTCTTATCCACATTGGGCGGATTTCACGGAAAATCCATGGGTTCGTTGTCGTTGATGGGCAAAGCCTCGTTCCGCGAGCCGTTTCGGGGGGGCTTGCAGGACGTGCGATTCGCTCCCTATGGGGATGCCAACGCGTTAGCGGCGGAGTTCGACAAGGCAGAGGCAGTCGGTACGCCGATCGCTGCATTCGTGGTGGAACCCGTTCAAGGCGAAGCGGGTGCCGTGGTTCCGCCGCCGGGATACTTGAGGCGGGCTCGGGAATTGTGCGACCGATACGGCGCCTTGCTCATCGCGGACGAGATACAAACGGGCATGGGGCGAACCGGGCGTCTGTGGGGTGTCGATCACGCCGAAGTGGTGCCGGACATCATCTGTCTCGGCAAGTCGATTGGCGGCGGTGTGATGCCGCTGTCGGCGTTCGTGTCGACGCCCAAGATCTGGGAGGCACTGATTCCGAACCCCGTCATTCATTCAACGACTTTCGGCGGCAACCCCATCGCGTGTGCGGCGGGCATCGCGGCCATTACGGTGACGCTGGAAGAGGACCTGCCGGGTCAAGCCGCCGCCAAGGGCGAGATGTTGATGACAGAACTTGCCGCGCTGCGCGCCCGGTACCCCTCCCTAGTGACTGCGGTCCGTGGCAAGGGGCTGCTCATCGGGCTGGAGTTTCCCTCGGATTCCATCGGTTACGATTGTGCTGCGGGCTTGTTTCGCCGCGGTGTGCTGGTTGCAGGAACCTATTCCAAAGCACGCACCATTCGCCTGGAACCAGCGCTGAACATCCCCACGCCGCAACTCCTGGAGGTGCTGAACCGGTTGGAGGATGTGTTGAGGGAAATTCAATCCAATCGGTTTGGATCCGACGGATATACCGGATGCAAAGTACCGTCGATCCGCCACAGTGAGCAATTGGGCGGAAATACCGCGTAGGAGATGCGCGAGCGCCGGTCACGCGGCAGCGACCAGGCAGGGGCTTGCAGGGCTATCCCACCCAATCGCTCACTCCGGTTTCTTCGCTTGCGCTCGTTTGCCACTCTGGCCTGTGAGGTAATTTGCCAGCCCGCCCAACTGCAAGCCCTGAACGCGATCCACCACCGGCGCAAGCTGGCGCAAATCGTCCGGGCTGTAGCCGCCAGCGCGATACCACAACGTGATTCGGGTACCACCCTCCGCCGCCTGCAGTCGCCACTCCAGGACTCCCGAAAGCCCCATACCCTGCATCGGGCCCAAGGCACCCGTCAGGCGCAGCAGCGTGGGCGGACTCGCGAAAACAACCTGAAGGTGCTGCGCCTGTCGGTCACCGGCGATTTCGCAAAAACACCCGCCGGCACGCGCGTCAAGGGTCAGTTTGGACTCCCGACCCCACCACGAGTGATCCTTAGGCCACCATTTGTCCACATCGTCGACCAAGGCGGACCAGGCCGTCGCTGCGCTCACCGGAACGAACACCGTGTTTTCAACGGTGAATCCGGAGGGCGAGGAGTCCTTGACCTCCGCCGACGCGGGCCGCGTCATGGCAGCGGCAGCGAGAATCAACAGCAGCGGAAGAAGACGCAGGGGTGCAAGCATGGCTCACCTTGTTCATGGCCAGTACGGGTGGTCGCCGCATTATCGGCGACCACCCGCCACGATGCCTACACTCTTCGCGAGTTCTTCGTGCGATCGGAATTTTTGCCCCACACGGGACGCTGCAGCGCCGGTAGCTGTTTGAGAATCTCGCTCTGTCCCTTGGCGCGCAGAAAGTGTTCGAAGGCCGCCACCACCTGCGGCACGGGACGCCGCGAGGCGAGCCGGACGACATACCACTCGCGCTCGAAGGGATTGTTCGGAATCGGCAGAAGCGCCAGCAGCCCGGTTTTGATCTCCAGAATGCAGGTGTGCAGCGACAAATAGGCGGGCCCGAAACCCGCCGCGCACATCTGCTTGATCGACTCATTGCTCGAGAGTTCCGAACCGATGCGCAAGCGCAGCCCCGCCTCCCGAAAAAGGCGCTCCACGGTCGTTCGCGTACCCGAGCCGGGCTCACGCACCAGCAGGCGCGCATCGGCGAGCGCCGCCATGGTCAAGTTCGGCTGCGACATCAACGGGTGGCCCGGCGCGGCCAGGAACCCCACGGGATTCTTGGCGAATCCGGATGCGCTGACCGCCATTTCCTCGGGCGGCTGGCCCATGACGGCGATGTCGAATTCTGCGGCAGCAAGGCCGCTGACGATCTCATCGCGCTTGCCCACCTGCAGCTTGAGCTTGACGCGCGGATTTTCGCTGACGAAAGTCACCAACAGCCGCGGCAGCCAGAACTCGGCGGTCGTGACGGCGCCGACACGCAGAATCCCTGAAAACTGGCCCACGAAACTCGCCATCTCGTCGCTGGCTTCAGTCCAAAGATTCAACATGCGATCGGCATAGCCCTGCAGGACTTGACCGGCTTCGGTCAGGCGCACACCGCGGCCGGTTCGCCGAACGAGCGGTGCGCCGATCGAGGCCTCCAGTTCCCCGATTTGGATCGATACGGCGGACTGGCTCAGATGCAGCTCCGCCGCGGCCCGCGTGACGCTGCCGAGCCGCGCCACCGCATGAAATGCCTGCAGCTTCCTCAGCGACATGATTCGCTTGGCGACCGCCATTTCGCCCGATATTAGAAAAACGCTGTATCGATGTCAAAACGTTCAATTTCAATCCGGCGCGGCCATGGCATACATTGACCAGCGGTACCACGGCATCGAGCGGCGCGGATCTTCGGAGGTCATTTATGTCGACCCGCCTGGTCAGTGAGCTATTGGCAAGCAAAAGCCAGGAGCTATTTACCATTGCGCCGGAAGCGACCGTACAAGAGGCACTCGAAGTCATGGCCGCCAAGCGGATCAGCTCTTTGCCGGTGACGCGGGGCGCCGATCTGGTCGGAATTCTTTCCGAGCGCGACTACATCCGGCAATCGGTGCCGAAACGGGTTGCCCCCTGGGATGTCCTGGTCATGGACATCATGACCGCACAGGTCATCGCCGTGAGCTCGAACACGACGATTCGCGAGTGCATGGAGCTGATGTCACGCCACCGGTTCCGGCACCTGCCGGTCGTTGATGGCAAGACGCTGGTCGGGATGCTTTCGATCAGCGATATCGTTCGGTCGCTGCGACCCGCGCGCATCGACTTTTCGCCAGATTGAGCCCCTCCGACGAATAGTCGTTTCCGAGCCGCTGCGTCCGACTGCGGCCGGCGTTGCCGAGTACGGCGGGGCAGCTGATCCGATGCCCGAGACGCACACCTTCTCGACATAATGCATTTTGACTTGAGAGCGGTGCCATCAATCCGCGGCTTACGCATTGCCCTGAAGCGAGGATCGCATGAACATCGATCCAGGATCATTCCGTGTCCCGAACTAGGGCGGTGACGAATGCAGCGTAGTGGTAACGGTCCAATGGCTCAACGCCGGCTTGCATCCATCCCATTCTATGCCGCGCCCGGCGTCGGCTGGCGGCTCCACATGTCCAAAATTGCGACGGAACTCCGCCCTCCCATTCCGTGTCTTCCGCCGTTGCGCCCGCGCCATCGTTGAGGGTTGGCAACGCTTCTCAGGAGGTGTCTCATGAAGTCCATGATTTTCATTCTCGTGGCTCAGCTACATACGGGCGGCACTCAGACCGTAGCCGCCTATCCGAATCTGGAGCAGTGCAGGAACGCTCTCCAAATTGCCGCGACCAACGTCGCGGCGGACTACACATGCGAAGCGACGCCCGTGGAAGGGACCTGGTCGCAAAAGGTTGCGCGGTACGTGATGGCGCGAGAATAGAGCTGCGATTCCAGCGGGTGTTAGACTGACCGCCCATGACGATTCGCGAGTACCTCCAAGAACGGGTGAGCCAGTTCAACCGCAAGTGCCTTCCCGTGTCCGGTCTTGCATTTTTGAGCGCGATTTACTCGAGGGGAAATGTGTATCTGGGCGGGTTGACCGTGCTGATGGTTTTCGGGGCGGTCGCAACGTTCGTGGTGCTCATGCGAAACACACCCTGCCCCCGTTGTTCCCTGCCGTTGGGCAACGTTGCATTGCAGTGGCGATCGAATCGCATACCCGCTCCCCGGTGCTTGCACTGCGCCGTCGGTATCGATGATCCGATGAAGCCGGGCTCGCCCAGCTGATCGAACCGCGGCCGGCGAGAATAGGTCCGCCGATACCTTTTCACACGCTGCTACGCTCTGCCCCCGCTCTCATGGCGTACGCTCATGGCGAACGCGGTCCCGGCGTCTTGGGATCGATCACCACCAGCTCGCCGCCGCGGCGCTCGATTTGCAGCCCGAAGGCGCCTTGTAAGGTCGCTTGCAGCGCTTCAAGGTCCCCTGGATGAAGAACGGCCGACACGCGCAGCGCATCGATCGCCGGCGTATCGGCGCGAAGGGGTAGATTGGTGTAACGACTGAACTCCCTCAGCACGTCCCCCAAAGGCGCATCGTCCACCTCCAGGCGCCGGGTCAACCAACCGAGCACCGCGTTCAGGTCGGCGGATTCCACCGTCGCACGCGACATCCCGGCGCGAAGCTCCGCGTGTCGACCCGCGTCTACGAGCACCCCGTCCCCCGACCGCGGGCCCCCGACCAGCACGATTCCCTGCTCCGTCGTGACGGAGAGCCGATCCTTTCCGAGGTAGACATCGAAGCGAGTTCCCACGGCGCGAGCGAACCCGAGCGAGGTATGCACGGTAAACGGACGCGAAGGATCCTTGGCGATCTCAAAAAAAGCTTCGCCCTGCTGCAGGACCACGTCGCGTGTGCCGCGCGCCAGGCGCACGGTGATCCGCGTCCGGGTATTCAAGGTCACCCGCGAGCCGTCTTGCAGCACCAGCGTGCGTTGTTCCCCCGGGGCGGTCGAATATGCCAGCGTGCTCGGCGGCCAAAGCCAAACGACCAACGCCGCTGCGGCGGTGGCGAATGCAAAGGCGGCCGCGCGTCGCGCAAGCCCGGTGCGATCGGCCGGTCGCGTCCGAATCGGTTCCGGTTCGTCTTTCGAGGCATCGTGCGCGGCATCGTGCGATACCTCCCAGGCGATCTCACACAGCGCATATTCCTCGCCATGAGCGGAATCTTCGAGCAGCCATGCATGGAACTGTCGATCCAGCTTCGGGTCCGTGCTTCCAAGACGTGCTGCGAACCACTGCGCGGCCGTTCGCGGCGTTCTGCGGCGAAATAGCGACCCGATCATGGCGCGCCCCGAAGTCGCCCGGCCAGAAAGGCCACGGCCTCCGCCACCCGCCTTTCGACGGTGCGGCGACCGATGCAAAGACGTTTGGCAATGTCGTCGTATGACAAATCACGCGAGCGCGCCAACAGGAACACCGCCCGCGCATCCTCGGGCATCTCGCGGATGGCCACGCGCAACGCCGCGTTGACTTGATCGGCCGAGATGATTTGTTCGGCACTAGGCTCGTCCGTCTCGAGGGTATCTTCGGGTGCCTCATCGAGCGGCGTGTGCGAACGAAATTTCTGCCGCCGGTAGTGGTCGCGCGCGAGGTTCGTGGCGGTCTGGAAAAGGTAGGCGCGCGCCTCGCCGTCGAATCTCGACATGCTGATGCGGCCCATCACGCGCAGGTAGGTATCCTGGACGAGATCCGCTGCATCCTCCTTGGAAGAGGCAAAGCGCTGAACGTGGCGCAGCAGCGCTCCACGATACTTGTTGAACAATAGGGTGAGAAACGCCCGCTGTGCTGCGTCCGTCGGATCCGCGATCTCATTGTCCGATTGGCTCGATTTAAGCACGATGGTTCGATTCGGCAGCTGGCGCTACTCCACACTATATCTTGCAATACGCGTGGACAGGGCAATCCCGCCATCTGCCGCCCCGGGAGAGCCTCAAGATAGCCGCCGGCGTTTGGCGGGGAGGAGCGGCCCGCGCGTACTATCCAGCAGCGGTGGGCTATTCACACAGAGTCGAACGCAAGGGGAGACGCGACCATGGCGATTATCGGCAGGATGCAGGGGCTGGCCGTGCTAGTCGCGATCTTGGCGGCCGCAACCCGGCTGATGGCCGCGAGTGCACCCACGGCCGAGCCGGTGGGCGCATCCGACTGGCACACGACGGTGCGCAATTTCGCCGAACAGCACTTCAAGAATCCCGCCTGGGGCTATTCGCACTCGCAGCGCGACTATGCGCTTGCGCGGGAACTGGCGGCCGCGGACGGTGTGGCCCTCGACGACGACGTATTGTTCGCCGCGGCTTACCTGCACGACATGGCCGCCTTCCCGCCGTGGGCCAATGACAAGCTCGATCACTCCGATGTCGCCGCCGACACGGTCGATACGATCTTGAAGGGAACCGGCTTCCCGGCGGCCAAGATCGACGCGGTCCGCGGTGCAATCCGCACGCACATGTTCTATCGCGAGCCGGTCGGACCCGAAGCACTGTATCTGCACGACGCCGATGCGCTCGATTGGCTGGGCGCGATCGGCGTGGCGCGCATCTTCGGATTGGTGGACCCCCACGGAGCCGACCCCACCGGACCGAAGGCGGCCAGCATGCTCGAGGACAACCTCGCCAAGGTACCGGCACGCGTGTTGTCGCCTGCCGGCCGCGCGCGGCTGCCGCAGCGCCAGGCCGAGCTCGAGCGCTTCTTGAAGGACCTCAAGCGCGAGAGCGATGACTTTCGCACGCTCTGACCGCCCCACATGAGGCGTATGGGGTCATTGGTGCTGATCGCAGGTGCGAGTCTCTCGCTCCTCGGCGCATCTCATGCGGCTTCGAAAAACACTTCGCGGCCGCTGCGAGTGGAGGTCTTCAAGGGCGATTTTGCGACCGTCAATTCGTTTGTCTTCTCCAACGGCAAATCCGTCGTCGTGGTGGATGTGCAGCGCAAGAGCTACGAAGCCGAAAAGCTCGCCGCCGTGGTCAGGTCCAAGGGCTTGCCCTTGACGTATATCCTGATCACCCATGGGCATACGGACCACTTCACCGGCATGGCCGTGTTTCATCGCGAATTCCCGCAAGCAAAAATCGTCGTCGCCACCGAAGATATCAAGCGGGACATCAAGAATTACGCCATGTACATGGACAGCGGCGGCCAGACGGGCGCAGAACCCGCGCTGGAGCCGGCGCTGCGGCCGAAATCGGCGGCAAACCCGGATGGATTCGATTATGAAAACAACATTCAGGTGCTTGCCGGGAACCGTCTGACATTGGACGGCGGCGGCACTCTGGAGCTGACGACGGACTACGAACCCGCAGAAGCCCCCCACATGACGACGGTCTACAGCAAGGACCTGAACGCGTTGTTCCTCGCGGATTTCGGCTACAACCAAGTGTTTCCCTGGATGGGAGATGACATCACCCGGCAGCGCATCGACCAGTGGCGGGACGATCTGGAACGCATCAAAGCGCGGTATGCGAGCCGACATCCCACGGTTTATCCCGGGCATGGAGACCCCGCGGATATGAGGCTCGTCGACACCATGATTCGATACATCGGCGACTTCGAGCGGGTGACGGCGGAAGCGGGCTCGAGGAAGGAAGCGATGGAAAAAATGATCGCCCTCTATCCCGACTACCAACAGGCCGATTTCTTCCTGCGGTACAGCATCGACAACCACGTGAAATGAGCGAGGGCGCCGCGCGACTCCAGGCCTACGTCGACCGAGGACGTCATTGCGCGCCGGCCGGAGGAACGCCGTCATAGACGCGCTCTCCGTCGATGTAGGCGCTGGTTACCTTCACCGTATGCACCTCGGTGATCGGAATCTCGAGCGGGTTGCGGTCGAGTACGATGAAATCGGCGATCTTGCCCTGTTCGAGCGAACCGAGCCGGTCGCTGTCGCCCATATGCTTGGCCGCATTGATGGTGAACAAATCGATGGCCTGCTTGAGCGTGATCGCCTCACCGGGCCCCAAGGTCTCTCCGGGCCGGACACCGCCGGGTGCCGCGCGCGTGACCAACGTCTCGATACCGATCCAGGGGTTGGCCGACGGCACCACTTCCCAGTCGGAGCCCGCCACCACCAGAGCGCCCGACGCGAGACCTTCGCGCACGGGCCAGATCCGCTTGATCCGTTCGGGACCGATGGCCTTGACGATGTCATCGTCGATGGTGGTCGGGTACCAGAGATAGGGGGAGAACTCGAGCGCCACGTTCAGGCCTTTGGCGCGGCCGAGATCCTCCGGCGCGACGAAGGTGAGATGGCCGGCATCGTGCTGAGGGCCATGGGGTCCATTGACCTTGCGCGCGGCGGCGATCGCATCGAGCACCACCTGCGTCGCCCGGTCGCCGACCGAGTGGAACTTCATGGTCACTCCCATCTTGTCCAGCCGCGCAACCAGCGGATTCAGCTCCGCCGGCGGCAGCAGCAGGAGCCCCCGTACCCGCGCCGGATCCTTATCGACATCGGTCAAGCCGGAGGCGTAGGGATCCATCATCGCCGCCGTGTGGCTTTCGGTCGGCACGCCATCCATGAACACCTTGACGCAGTCGGCCTTCAGCCGCGGCCGCGCGTAGTGCTGCCGGTGGGCCACCACCTCGTCGAATTCCGCGCCTTTGCCAAGCATCTTGCCGTAGACGATGCAGGCTCGAATCCGCTGTTTGAGCTCGTGCGCATCGCTCAGGGTGTCATAGGCGACGAGCTCGTCCTTCCCCACCATGGCATCGGTGAGCTCGGTTACTCCGAAGGACAGCAGGATCGACAGCGCGGTCTTGAGCGCTTCGGCATTCTGCGCGGGAGTGCCGGGCGGAATGAGTTTTTCGACCATCGCAGTCGCGTTCTCGCGGAGGACTCCGGTCGGCTCGCCCTTGGCGTCGCGTTCGATCAAGCCGCTCGGCGGATCCGGCGTGCCGCGCTTGATCCCGGCAAGATCCAGGGCCCGCGTGTTCACCCAGGCGCTGTGCCCGCTGATGTCGTACAGCAGGACGGGGTTGTTGGGCGCCACCTTATCGAGCATGTGTCGGTTGGGCGGCGTGTCGCCGAATGCAAAGGCTTCCCATTGACCCCCCGTGACCCATGCGCCGGGGGCGGCGGCTTTGGCGCAGGCCGCCACGGCGGAGAGGGACTGCTCGGCGGTCGCGCCCTGCGCGATGTGACACTGCGCCAGCGTGTATCCCGCCTCCATGGGATGCACGTGCATATCGTGGAGGCCGGGGAAGACCGTCTTCCCGGCGAGGTCGATCACCGTCGCCCGGGGGCTGGCGGCGGCCCGCACGCTCTTCTCGTCACCGAGCGCCGTGATTTTCCCGTCGGCGACCGCCATGGCCTCTGCCCAGCCTGCGGGGGTGTAGATGCGGCCATGCAGCAGCAGAAGCTCCGCGGCGTCCGCAGCCTGGAAAGGCGATGCCGACAGCGCAAAGATCAGCACCGATGCGGCGAGCAAGACACGGGTCGTAGAGATGTTCATGGCATTCGGGGGAGCGATGGAGGGTCAGTAGTGATAGAGCGCCGTCACGCCGATGGTGCGCGGCCGCCAGGTGATGGCTTGGAACAACGGCGTACCGTTCGGGCCGTCCACGACCTCCGACAGCTTCGGCTGCGTATTGAACAGGTTCTGCGCAAACAGCGAGACATCGAAGCCGGCCCATTTGACGCCGGCGCGCAGCGTCGCGAAGGAGGTCGACGGAATACCCGGCACCGCCGCGATGCTCCCGCCGTTGAGCGGGTTTTGCGGCGCGGTGATGTCGGTCTGCTTGGCGCTGTACTGGTAATCGGCGCGCACGTATCCATTGGTCGAGAGTACCGGGAAATTCACCTCGCTGAACAGCGCCACGGTCCACGGCGCACCGGACAAATGATCGCCGTCCTGCACGATCGAGAAGGAGCCCGGGGTTTGAGCGGCGACCTGCGTCGCGAACACCGTCTGGGTATAGCTCGCGTTGGTGTAGCCGAACGTGCCGCCCACCGTGAGCGCGTCGCTCACCTTGTACTCGGTCTGCAAATCGAAGCCGCGGCTCGCGGCGGCGCCCAGATTGTCGGTGAATTGGAAGCCGCAGGGCAGCTCGACGTTCTGCTGAATGCTGTTCCATTTGATGTAGTAGACGCTGGCGTTCAACAGCACGCGCCGATCGTCGAAGGTGTTCTTGGTGCCGAGCTCGTAACTCCATACATTGTCCGCACCGTATTGCGGCGGCACGCCCTTCAGCCCGTAGGGGGTGAGATCGCAGAACTCGCCAATCGCCGGGTTGGCGCCGCCGATACGATAACCCTTCGCCACCGTCGCATAGATCAGGTTATTCGGGTCGAATTGGTAATTGAAGCCGATCTTCGGCGTCACCGGATGTTCGGTGATCGCGACGGCGCTCGACACCGGTGGTCCTACCACGAAGCCGCTGTAGTAGGCCTGGCCCGCGAAATCGGCTTTCGAGACGCGCAGACCGAGCGTCACCTTGAATTGATCCGTGACCTTCACGTCCGCCTGACCGAACAGCGCAATCTGCTTGTCGAGCGAGCTGAAGGGGTCTTGCTGGTAGATGTACCCGTCGCCCACCGGCACGTCGATTTGCGTCAGGAGCGCGGGGTCGTACACGTTCTCGATCGTGTTCTCCTTCGCATGCTGGTAGAACACACCCGTAGTCCAGGCGACGCGCGCCGCCTTGTCCGCGGACTCGAGCCGCACCTCCTCGGTCCAGTTCTCCTGATCGTCGGCCCACGCCGTCGGCGCCTGCGTGCCCTGCGCGGCATACGGGGTTCCGAGGAACACCGCCCGATCATATTGAGTGTAATCGCTGGTGGCCGATTGGTCGCGCTTGTAATACGAGGTGTTCGATACCAACTGCACGGCCCCCAAATTCCACTCGATCTTCATCGCCGACAGCGTGAACTGGTCCGTGCTCGGACTCGCGATTTCATTGCCGCTCTTGAACGGCGCATCAAACTGGCCATGGGTTGGATCGGGCGGCGGCGTCCCCGGCTGGATGACCCACCACGAGGAGGTGTCATCGATGTGGCGGGATTGGTAATAGACCGACGGCGTGATCGTCACGCTGTCGTTGACCGCCCATTTCAGCGCCAGGCGCGCCGTTTTGGTCGTGTTCGCATTGGCATTGCGGTCGCTCACCTGCCCGGTTTGCCAGTCGAGCCGATCGACATAGCCGCCCTCGTGCCGGTAGGAGACGCTGGCGCGAAATCCCAGCGAATCGTTGACGATCGGGCCGCCGCCGGCCAGCCCGATTTCCTCCACCGGGTCGCCATGCTCCGTGTAAGCGGCCTCGGATCGCGCATACATCGAGTAGTGCTCGAGCCCGGGCTCCGGCGTGATGAAGCGAATCGTGCCGCCTTCGGAGCCCGAACCGAACAGCGTGCCTTGCGGGCCGCGCAGCACTTCGACGCGATCGATGTCGAACAGGTACGGATAGGCATTGAAGGTGCCGAACGACAAATGCCGGCTCTGGATCGGCGTGTCGTCGATGTAGATGCCGGTGGTCGCGGCCCCGGCCGTCGAATCGATGCCGCGGATCGCAATATCCGAGGAGTCCGAGTTATTGTTGATCGCACCGGGGGTGAAGGTCACACCCGGCGTGAGACGCGCGATATCGGTGATGTTGCGGGTGCCCTGCACATCCATGGTTGCCTGGTTGTACACGCTGACGCTGATCGGCACGTCCTGCAGACGCTCCTCGCGCCGCTGCGCGGTGACGATGATTTCGGTCAAGCCCTCGTTCGCGGGAGTCGCCGACGCGTCTGCGGGCTCCGCGACGCTTCGAGCGCTGAACGAGCCGCACAAGATCGTGCCAAACGCGGTGGCGGCGGCGCGGCGCAGCATGACGGGAGACAGAATCTGCATGGCAATCCCCTCACTGGTTCAAGGCCATGTCGCCACCCACCCACGGGCGCACGGCTCTCCTGGAGACTGGTACGCTCGAGCGAGCCGTCCCCGCCAATATTTTTTTGCGCGACGAAGCGGCCTAACGGCGAAAGGTCAGGGTCACCCCGAGGGTGCGTGGACGCCAACTGATCACGTAGAGCAGCGGCGTCCCACCGGTCGGAGTCGCGACGTCTTGATTGACCGTCAGCCGGGGATGCGTATCGAACAGGTTTTCTACATACAGCGACACATCATAGCCCCCCCACTTCACCCCGGTACGCAGCGACGTCCAGCTCTGCGCGGGAATGCTCGGATACCAGAGCCCGTACGCACCATCGAGCGGGTCCTGGTTCGGCACGATATCCGTCTGTCGTGCCGCATATTGAAAATCGACGCGGGCATATCCCTCGCGAGTGAAAGCCCGGAAATTTCCTTGACCGAACAAGATCAATTGCCACGGCGAGCCTGCGATGTGGTCCCCCTCTTGAACGATCGACAACGCGGCCGGCGCCAACTTCACGGTCCTGGTGTAATACGCATCGTCGAAGGCGAAAGTGCCCCCCAGGGTGAGCGCGCTACTGAGCTCGAACTCGGCCTGAAGATCGACGCCTTTGCTCTCAGCCTGTCCCAAGTTGCCCGTGAACTGGAATCCGCAAGCGGTCAAGGGGACGTTCTGCTGGATGTTGTTCCAGCGGATGAGGTACGCGCTCACGTCGAGCAACGCTCGTCCCTCGAGGAACGAGCTTTTGCTGCCGACCTCGTAACTCCACACGCTGTCTGCGTCATACTTGGGCGGCACCTGGGAAAGGCCGATCGAGCCGAGCGCACTCCCGGAGCCGCCGTAGCAAAACTGGCCCACCGCGGGATTGGTGCCGCCGATGCGATATCCCTTCGCGACCGATGCATACACCAGCGTATTCGAATCGAGCCGGTAACTGAGGCCCACTTTGGGCGTCACCGGATGCTCGGTAGACGAACCCGCGCTCGATACCGGTGCTCCGACGACCGGTCCCGCATAATAGGCCTGCCCCGCGTAACTCGCATCGCCGTAGCGCAACCCGAGCGTGAGCGTGAGCGGATCTGCCAACGGCCAGTCGACCTGCCCGAACAAGGCGGTCTGGGTATCGAGCGCGGTAAAGGGCTCCTGATAGTAGAGGTATCCACCCCGGTACGACGCAAACCCGAGCTGGGACACGAGCGAGGGGTCGTAGACGTTTTCGATCGTGCTGGCGTAGGCGTGCTGATAGAAGAGTCCTGCGGTCCATTTGAGACGGCCGACGCCGTCCGCGGATTCGAGGCGCACCTCTTGAGTCCAATTGCGCTGATTGTCAGCCCAGTAGGTGGGGGCTTCGATGCCGGCTGGCGGATAGGGATTGCCCAGGAATACGGCCCGATCGTATTCGCTGTAATCAGTCACGGCCTGTTGATCGCGCTTGAAGTAGGACGTGTTCGAGAACAACCGGGCAGAGCCCAAGTTCCAGTCGATCTTCAGGGCGGATAAGGCAAAGCTATCGGTGTTCGGATTGGCAATGGCGTTGCCGTTCCTAAACGGCCGGTCGAACTGTCCGCCGGTTGGGTCGGGCGTATCCGGGACCGGCGCCCACCAGGCCGCGGTGTCATCGGCGTGCTCGCGCTGATAATACAGGGAGGCCGTGACCGACAAACGGTCGTTGACGGCCCATTTGGCTGCGAGTCGAGATGTCCCGGTGGTACCGGCGTTTGAATCGGGGTCGACGGTTCGCCGCGTGTGCCAGTCGATGCGATCGACGTAGCCATCCTCGTAACGGTAAGAGACGCTCGCGCGAACAGCGACCGTGTCCTCGATGAGAGGACCGCCCCCCGCGACGCCGAGTTCGGCGACGGGGCCGCCGCGCTCGGTGGCCCCGACCTCCGAGCGCGCATAGACGCTGGATCGATCGAGCTGGGGGTCCGGTGTGATGAATCGAATGGTGCCTCCTTCGGAGCCCGAGCCGAATAGCGTCCCCTGAGGACCGCGCAGCACTTCGACTCGATCGAGATCGAAGAGCTGCGGATAGGTATCGTAAGTGCCGAAAGACAGGTGCCGGCTCTGAATCGGCGTATCGTCGATATAAACGCCGGTCGTCGCCGCGCCCGCGATCGATTCGATCCCGCGGATCGAAATGTCGGACGATTGGGAGTTGTAGTTGATTCCGCGCCCGAAAACGACCCCGGGCGTCAGACGGGCAATGTCATCGATGCTGCGTGAGCCCCGTTCATCCATCGCGGCCTTGCCATAGGCGCTGACGCTGATCGGCACCTCTTGCAGGAGCTCCTCGCGCCGCTCGGCGGTGATCACGATTTCTCCCAATGCGGGGGCTTGCTTCGGTGCTGCGACCGGGGCCGGCGTGTCGGCAGAGATTGCAGCAGGAGGGCTCACCGCGATTTCCTGGCGACGGCGGATCACGATGACGCCCGGAGTTTGCTCATGGGCCTCGAGGTTGGTGCCGCGCAACAGCTCATCCAGCGCCGCGCGCGCCGGCAGCGTGGCGCTCACCGGGGTCACCGTGCGGCCGGAGACCACATCGGCGTCAAAGAGAATCTGTAAATTCGCCTCCTTCGCCAAGGCGCGCAGCGCATCACCGAGTGGCTGCAGCGGCGAGCTCACGGCGTGGCCAGCGGGAGGCGGCCCCGCCCACGCCTCGCCACTTGAAGCGCCGCCGCATAGCGCCGCGAGAATCCAGAGCCATGAGCACAGATCCCCCGCCGCGTGGATTCGATGGGCCGATGCGGCTGATGGGTCCGATCGGCCTGGCGGGGTCGCCCGGGCCGTGCGTATATCATGATGGACGGGGTGCTTGAATTGGAGATCGCGAGGCCATGGCAAAGACCGGTTTCTACACCGATGAACGTACGTTCTGGCATTGCACTGGCGCACAGGCGCTATTTTTCCCGGTGGGAGGCTGGGTGCAGCCGCCTAACGGCGCGACGGGCGCCGATACGCCCGACTCCAAGCGGCGGTTTCTGAGTCTGCTGCAATTTTCCGGGCTGGCGAGGAGCCTGAGCATGCCGGAGTCCTCGCCTGCCACGATCGACGATCTGTTGAGGGTCCATAGCCGCGACTACATCGAGCGCTTCAAGCAGGTTAGCGACGCCGGCGGCGGCGAGGTGGGATTCGTGGCACCCTTCAACCGAGGTGCCTTCGAGGTGGCGCTCATATCCGCCGGCCTTGCCAAGGCCGCCATCAATGACGTGCTCGACGGAACCCTCGTCAACGCCTACGCGCTTTGCCGTCCCGCCGGTCATCACTGCCTGCGCGACCAGGCCATGGGATTTTGCCTGCTGGCGAACATACCCATCGCGATCGAAGCGGCCAGGGTCAAGCACAACCTCGCGCGGGTCGCTATTGTGGACTGGGACGTGCACCACGGCAACGGCACTCAGTCCATCTACTACGAACGGGCGGATACGCTCACCATCTCGATTCATCAGGATCGCTGTTTTCCGCCGGGGTATTCGGGTTCCGAGGAGCGGGGTGCAGGCCCCGGGCTCGGATTCAATCTCAACATTCCGCTGCCCGCGGGCAGCGGCCATGAGACCTATGTGGCTGCATTCGAGCAAATCGTCATTCCCGCGCTCGACCAATACCGACCCGAATTGATCGTCGTCGCCAGCGGCCTCGATGCCAACAGCGTCGACCCGCTCGCCCGGATGCTGCTGACCAGCGAGACTTATCGGCAACTGACCGCCCTGATGAGGGAGGCGGCAGCCCGTTGGTGCGGCGGTCGCCTGGTCCTCGTACACGAAGGAGGATACGCCGAAGCCTATGTCCCGTTCTGTGGTCAGGCAATCGTCGAGGAATTGAGCGGTGTGCGTACCGATGTCACGGATCCCGGACTCGAGATGTTCAAGCTGATGCAGCCCGGCCCACGGGTGCTCGACTTTCACCGCGAGTGGATTGCGGATCTGGCGCCCAAACTTCTCGGCTGAGCACCAAGATAGGCGCGCCGGGACCGGGATGCGAGTCTGCTTGCGAAAGCGCAGTACGCCATCGGAAAGGGTCGCGTGCGCCATGAGTTTGCACCGGCTCGACAAGCCAACCGCACCCCCACCCGACCCTAGGCTCGCTCCCGACAGCCGTCACGCCGGCAAGGTCACGACAAAACAGCTGCGTCCACTCTGCATGACTTCGCAGCGCGCATCGCCGCCATGGCGGCGCGCGATTTGCCGTACCAGCGACAAGCCCAAGCCGGTTCCGGTGGACTTGCCGGCGACCGGCGGGCGATAGAAAGGCCGGAAGACGTTCTCGAATTCCGCCGCGGATACGCCGGGGCCCTCGTCCCAAACGGTGACGATCGCGGTGTCGGCGCCGCGCGCGATTGTCACGTGGGTGGGGGGCTCGCCGTGACGGCGGGCATTCTCGAGCAGATTGCCCAGCAGCCGGCGCAACAGTCGCGCATCGCCGCGGACGCTGACGACGGCACCCTCGAGCCGAACGTCGTCGTAACGCGCGCATTCTTCCGCGGCGAGCGCCAGCAGATCGAGTTCTTCGGCGGCCAGGGGCTCGGTCACGGCGTCGAGCCGGCTCGCGAGCAAGATCTCATCGACCAGCCGATCGAGCTCGGCGATGTCTTGTTGCAATCCTTGGCGGCGCTCGGCATCGGCGGAGTCTTTCATCAATTCGATGGCCAGCCGGATCCTGGCCAACGGGGTGCGCAGCTCGTGCGAGGCATTGGCGAGGAGCGTCTTGTGACTTTGCACCAGCTGCTCGATCTGATCGGCGGCGCGGTTGAAGCTGGCTGCGAGCCGCGCCACCTCGTCTTGACCTTCAACGGGGACGCGCGCCGTGAGGTCGCCGGCGCCCAGGGATTCGACCCCACGCTGCAGGCGCTCGAGACGGAGGTTGATCTGGCGCACGATCGGAAAGGCCGCAATGCCGATGGAGACCGCGAGCAGTATCAGCACGAAATGGAAGAGCGGCCTGGTGTGGCCGTAGCCGATCGGTACGCCTGCCACCAGCCATCGGCCGTCGGCGAGGTGTACGTAGGAGGCGGGACCGTAGTCCGACGGGAACACGCCCATCATGTGATGGTGCTTCGCGTCGGGCGCGGGCAGCGGGCGCCCGATGGCGGCGGTGGGGTGACCGTCCGGATCGAACAAGGTCACGTCCGCGTTGAGACCCGCGGCGAGGCGGCGCAATGCTTCTTGCTGCTCGGCGGCCGGCGCGGCCGCAGGAGGGAGCACGTTCTGTACCAGCTTTCCGAGGGTGATGCCGGCCTGTTCGTTGGAGCCGCCGGTGACATGCCACAGGGCTGCGATCGCGACCACGAACAGCAAGAGACTCGCCACCAGGGCGAGATAGAACCTGAGGTACAGACGAAGCATCAGTCCTGCACTTTGGCGAACACGTAGCCCGCCCCGCGAACGGTGATGACGCGGCGGGGCCTCTTCGGATCGGCTTCGATCGCTGCGCGAATGCGCGACATGTGCACGTCGATCGACCGGTCGAAGGCCTCGGGGTGCTCGCCCTTCACGAGGTCCATGAGGAACTCGCGCGACAACACGCGCCCGGCCTTGCGCGCGAGCGCCAGCAAGAGGTCGAATTGATAGCCGGTCAGATCGCACGCCTCCCCGTCGAGCCGCACCGTGCGCGCGGCGGGGTCGATCTCCAGGCGCCCGAAGCGGAGCGTCTCATCGGCGGCGGCCCTGCCGCGGACTCCGCGCCTCAGGATCGCTCGCAGGCGCGCTAGCAGCTCGCGCGGCTCGAAGGGCTTCGGCAGGTAGTCGTCCGCACCCAGCTCGAGGCCGACGATGCGGTCGATGGCATCGCCGCGCCCGGTGAGCATGAGCACCGGCGTGTCGGACGTCGTGCGCAGCTGCCGGCAAAGATCGAGTCCGTCCATGTCGGGGAGCATCAGGTCGAGCACCACGGCGTCGTACTCGGCTGTGGAAAGCTGTTTCAGCGCCGCGGCGCCCAGCGAGGCAACGCTGACCCGAAATCCCGCCTGCCCGAGATACTCCGACAACATCTCGGCCAGGCGCGGATCATCTTCGACCAAAAGAATACGCTCGGCCATACTGCGCATGACTGTAGGGCCTGGCGGTCGAATTCACCAGGGCGGCTCAAGCCTACGGCATGCCGTGGTGCTGTAGATGCTCGATCAGTGCCTTGCGCTGCGACGGCGTGAGAACATCGCCGACATCGCCGAACAGCTGCACGAGGCGCTTGGAGGCCTGGTCGGCCAGTTCCAGATGTTCGGCGCGTGCCGCCTCCAGCGCGGCGCGATCGACGGTGGGTTGTTCGAGGGCCGTTAGCGCGTTGCTGTGCGCGGAGTGCAATTGCGAGTGCAGCGGCATCAGGTCGCTCACTGCCTGCTTTACCAGCGGTCCGATCTGAGCCTTCTGCGCGTCGGTCGCATCGACCTCCACGTAAAAGTGCTTGAGCATATGATCGACGTGCGCCGAGACCTCGGCCGCGCTGTGCGTACCGTCCATCACGCCGTGATGCCAGCCGCCCATGGCTGCGCTCCGCGCCAAGCCGCCGACGCCCGCCACCAGGGCGGCGCCCGCGAGGAAGGCGGCGGCGGTGTAGCGGCTGAAGAGGCGGCGAGGCTGCGGCGCAGTCGGGCCGGCGGGTGTGGGATTGTTCATGGGTTACTCCTGGTGAGGTGAAGGGATACCCGTTGAAGGATGCCCGGCGTCGATGTACGGCGGTTGTAGCGCAGGTAAAGTTATGTGAAGCGCAGGGTAACTGCGCAGCGGGTCTCGCGCTTCGGCGAGCGGCGCCCCGACATTTCACTTCACCCGCACGTAGTCCTCGGGCGTGAAAGCCGGAGCGGAGATCGCGACGAATGACAGCGGACCTTCGGTATCTGCCTCGATCGCATGGATCACCCGCGCCGGAATGAAGACGCTGGAGTCCCGCGTCACCGGCAGCACCTGTTCGCCGAGACGCACATGGCCGCTTCCCGCAGTGATCAGGAATACCTCCTCGGCTTGACGGTTGAAGCTGGCACCCGTGCCATGACCTGGCGCCAGAGTGAACGCGGCAACGCTCAAGTTGGCGCTCTGCGCATCGCGGGCCACCCGGCCGACCAGCTCCTTCAGTTCCACACCGGCGGACACGCTGACCGCCGCCACATCGGCGGTGGCGATCACGGTGCCCTGCGGCGCCGTTGCGCCACCGGCGGCCATCCCGCCCTGACGATGCGCAAATTCCGCACGAGTCAGGCGCCCGATCAGCGCTGCGAAGGCGGGATAGGCGCGCTGCAGTTCGTCGCGATAGCCGATTTCAAAGTCGGTGGATTCGAATCCCGGAGACACCTGGGTCCCGAAGAATGAGTACGTGTCGCGGGCGTGCGAGCGCGGCATGGACCCTTGCCACACGCCGCGAGGTACGGTCAACTGCGGCCGCTGTCCGGCCCCCACGTTTGCCCCCAGCGTGACCGTTTCACCATGTCCATCGGGATACAACAGCAGCATCGTGAGGGGAGTGCCGGAGTAGAAATGCCACACTTCATCGCTTTGCAGGCGGTGCAGCGCCGAGAAATCGCGCGGCGTTTCGAGCGCGACGATTGCGCTCGACACGCGACGGCTCTGGCCGCCGTAACGCGCCGGCAGACCAGCGCCGTCGATCCGGTCGTCGCTGGTGTAGGTGACGCCGAACCAGGCACCTTCCTCAGGTATCGGCGCCATGTGGAATCGCCGGATCAGCTTGCCCGCAATTCCGCCGGGCGCGGCTGGATCGGCGTGCGCGGCGAGGCCGAGCAGCACGCCGAATGCGAGCAACGTACTCCGCGCGCTCACAAGAACGCGGAATCGTGCAATGACAGCGCCGCTGACGGAATCAAAATTGAGGTTGATTGAAACGGCGACAGCTCCAACAGGTCTGTATCCCCGGTTATGATCCAATCCGCGTGGCCATCGGCCGCGAGTTCGAGAAACTTGTCATCCTTCGGATCCCGACACCGCCGAATCGTGGTTGTGACGGGGACCCATTCGGCGACCCGCGCGAAGAGCTCGAAGAACTTCTGACGATCCGGCCGGGAAACGTAGGGATCAAATTTCGGCCGCGCCAACGTCTCCGCCAGCTCCCTGAGCGTTTCCTCTGACGCCAGGGGCGTCGCGCGATCGAAGAACCGACGGACGACACGCGCCGTGATGGAGTCAGGAAGCAGCAACCGGCTGAGGAGTGCATTCGTATCGAGGATGACGCGTTTAGTCATCCGTACGCAGCAAGGATGCGAGTTTTCGTCCGGTCAGCCCGCGCTCCACCGCCGTTTGGCCCACGCGATCACAGAAGGCCTGAAAATCTGCAACGGCGAGCCCGCGCAGGCGCGCGTACTCTTGAGGCGAGATGACGACTGCTTGATCGCGCGATTGGCGGCGAATCACCACGGGTCCGCGCTGCGCGTCATCCAAGAGCGCGGCGAAGTTCTGTTTGGCATCGGTTGCAGATATAAAGCGCATTCTCGCTCCATGGGTCGTTTCGTTCATTATAGCCGAATCGTTCATTTTATCCGATGAACACGATGCCGCAGCACCACGGCCATGCACATGTTCGTCCGGGTGCCGGCGGGCAATCTTGGCGCATCAAGAGCGGCGTAATGCGATGATTTTATTGTAAATATAGGGATAAAATCGAACCCCCGACACGAGGGTTTTCAGGCGTTTCAGCGGTCCCCCCTGGGCACGCATTAAACTACGGACGCGCAGTAGTGGATGTGCTAAAACCTGCGCTGATACGGCAGGCGGCGAGCCGCCGATAACAAGCAAAAACAGGGGGTGGAAGATGAAAGTTACTTTCAAGTCATCGGTGTGCGCCATGGTCGCCACCGTCGCCGGGTTCGTCGCTACCGCCGATAGCGGAACGGCCTACGGGCAACAACAAGCGAAAACCACACCCGTTCCGCGATACGTGGTGTTGCCTCGGAAGAACACGCGGTTTGCGCCATTGGCCGCGACCATCGCGACGTGGACGTATGGCTGGACCTACGCAGGTTCCGCCTATAGTGCATCCATCGTCGGTTCGGATCCCAGCGGCAACGCGACGACCGCGGTGCCGGTCTTCATCATTCCGATCAAGGTCGTCGTGGCCGGCCAAACCTTCTCGGCCAAAACGCTGCAGTCGAACGGCAAGACCGCCATCGCCAACACGCTTCAGTCGCCGCTGTTCAAGGACCTCGTGTTCGAGGAAGCCGGAAGGAATGTGGGTGACGGCCCTACCCAGTACATCGATGCATTCCAGCGCGCCGGTTTCTGGCAAGCCGCGTCGACGAACACCGGCTGGCACACGCTGTTCGGTACGCCGACGGTACTGCCCATCCAAACGATCAAGGTGCCCCCCGCAGATGGCAGCGTTCAGAATCCCTTCGGGAACCTAAACGTTGCCGTGGCGGACATCAACTACGTGGACCCGTTGGTGCAAGCCCTCATCGCGAAATTTCCTCAGATCACTGGCGATGCCGTGCCGCTATTCGTGCTGTACGACACCTATCTATACGACGGGTCGTACGCCAGCGGCTGCTGCATCGGCGGTTATCATTCCTACGACGGCGTAAATGCCTATTCGGTGTTCAGCTACATCAGCGTAGCGGGCGATTTTGCCGAAGACGTGGCGGCCCTGTCGCATGAATTCGGGGAGCTGGTGATGGACCCCTTTACCGACAATTACTCTCCGTGCGGCATCCTCGAGGTCGGCGATCCACTGGAGGGCGATGCCAATTTCGGCACCTATCCCTACGTGCGCGCAGGGTTCACTTACCATCTCCAGGACCTGGCCCTCATCCCCTATTTCGGGGCGCCCCCCGCCACCTCCCTGGCCAATCGCTCGACGTTCCAGGGTACGAACCTGGCGGTGTGTCAGAACGGCTCCTGAGACCGGGGTAAACGTCCGGCATTGGCATACCGATCGCGCGAAAGAATCTTGCGCCGATGGGCTGACGGGTGCGCTCGACGCCGTCGAGGTGCCATGGGCCCTGTTGTTGCACGCACATGAATTTTGCTCGAGCAGGTGGTTGGCTTCAAACCAACCTGCTCGGGCGCGGTACCTACACGTGTCGGAATTCTCAACAACACGGGGTGTAGTCATGTGCCAATCAATCAATTTGCAGGTTTCGAAGACCGCGATTGCCGCTTGCGTCGGCTTGGTTGCTGTCATCGCATCGGCGCCGTCTCACGCACAATATCGCCTAAAGCCCTTGGTTTCGAACCAAGTCCACCAAGCCCCGACCATCGATCCGCTGCTGGCCAACGCCTGGGGATTGGCGCGCGGCGCCACGGCGCCTTGGTGGATCAGCGATAACGACACCGGCTGGTCGACCCTGTATACCGCAGCCGGAAAGCAGGTGTCACTCAAGGTTTCGATCCCCACCGCCGGGAACGGACCGGCCTCGCCGAAAGGCCTCAACGGCCCTGGCTCGCCGACGGGAATCGTTTTCAACGGGTCGTCGACGGACTTCCAGGTTCAAGGCTGGTCGTCAGCTTTCATCTTCGCGACGCTGGATGGCACCATCAGCGCGTGGTCGCCGGGGCTAAACGCCAACCAGGCGACACTCGCAGTGGATAACTCCGCCAAGAAGGCGATGTACACCGGCTTGGCCATCACCAGCAGGTCCTCGGGAAATTTCCTCTACGCGGCGGACAACGCGAACAATGTAATAGATATGTACGACGGCAACTTCAATTTAGTGAAGTCGTTCGGTGATCCGCACATTCCGTCGAACTTCTCGGTGTTCGGCATCCAGGACATCAACGGCCTGGTCTATGTGTCCTATGCCATCCCGAACGTCGGCGCCGGTGGTTTCATCGACCTGTTCAAGGAGGACGGCACCTTCGTCAAGACACTGATTCAAGGACCGTTGCTCAACCAAGCCTGGGGCATGGCTGCGGCTCCCGGCAATTTTGGACCGCTGAGCAATACGCTGCTGGTCTCCAACAACTCGATCAATGGCACCATCAACGCGTTCGACCCGGTGACAGGGAAATTCGTGGGTGCGATCAAGGACGAGGAGGGAAAGCCAATCGTCTTGAACAACCTCTGGGGGATTGCCTTTGGCGGGGGAAACTCGGTCAACGGAGCAACCAACGAACTGTTCGTCACCGTGGGTCAGGGGATCGGCGCCGACGAATTGGCCGGCACCTTTGCGGCAATCGTCTTCGATCCCACCCACGATTAGGATGACGAGGGCGGCGCGAAATTGCACGCTCATCAGCGGCGGCTGTCGTCCGAACCAATTCGCCGCGTCATGGGATCGTCGGGCGGTGGCTTGACCACCGCCCGACGTGGGCGGAGTTAGAAGAGCTCAAAACCAAGCGCGAACTTTGCAGAGCTCACTCAACCTGCCGATCCGATGGGCGCTCACCGATCCGATGGGCGCTCAGTTGACCTGCAAGGTCTGCGTCGCGGAGACGCTGGCCGCGTGCGTGCTGTCTCCGCCGTACGAGGCGGTGACGGTGTAAGTGCCGTGAGCGAGACCACTCGAATTGAAATGCGCGACCCCGGCCGCATCGAGCGTGCCGGTGCCGAGCGGGCTGGTTCCGTTATAGAAGGTCACAGTGCCGGTCGACGTCCAGGCGCCGAGCAAGCCCGCGACCGTGGCCTCGAAGGTCACCGGCGTGCCGGCGGTGACCTGCGTCGCCGACAGCGCGAGCGTGGTTCCGGTGCGCAGACTGACCGTCCAGCCGGGTACGGTCGTGGTGACGTGCGTCGTGTTGGTCTGATCGACATAACCGAGCAGCACCCCAGCGCGGTTGAGCAGCAGATCCGACGCGCTCGGGCTGGTGGTGCTGTTGAAGTTCGCGCACTCGGCCGTGTAGATATTGCCGTTCCAGCGGATCGACGCGGAGGCATTCGGGGGCGTTTGTGTGCCGCTGGTGAATGCCGGCGCCGGCGAGCACCAATTGTCGAGCTCGAGCTCGAACGCACCGCTGCCGAAGGTATTGCCCGACGGCAGGCTCCAGACGATCACCTCCGCATCCGGAGCGAGCAGAAAGTCGAGCGGCGGCAAGGTGCCTTGGTTGGCCCAGTCGTACATGACCGCCATCTTGGCCGTCAGATCGGGGATGGTCGGCAACCCCGTGTTCGGATCAGGGCTGGACGCCGGATTGGGCGGATCCGCCGACCCATCCGTGGCCCAGATCTTCGAAAGCGGCTCTTTCGGCGTACACACCGCCACCTTGTCCCCCGTAGTGACGGTTCCGGGATTGAAGAAGCTGGAGAGACTGTCTTTCCCGTTGTTGTTGCCATCGAGCAATAGGTAGGGGTCCTCGACCACGGTGCCCCAGTGCGCTATCGCACACAGCGCTCCCGGATTGTCGATGCGGATCGAGTTCGTGGCGGATGCCATGGCGGGGATCAGCAGCGCCAAGACGCACGCTATGGGAGCAAGTAGACGGTTGTTCATGGCAGAGTCCTCGAAGTATTTGACCGATACCAACGACTTGCGAACTCGACGGCGAGCCATTCGCTCGCCGGCAAGATCAGCGTGGACGGATTCCCCTTCTGCAACGCCCGGGAGCGCGCGTCGGCGCCTCATCGGGGTTTGTTGTTGATTCTCGCTGTCGTCGGATCCTCAAATACTAGCACGACCGCGCCGCCGACTCGATCGACCCCTATTTTGCATAATTCGCGATCAACTGCTGGCGCCGCTTCGCGAGCAGGCTGTAGAACCCGTTTGCGCCGAAGCGTTGATCGAGGATGCGCTGCGCTGCGGCAAGCGCCTGTGCGGCGCCGGCCCGATCGCCGTCCGAGGCCAGCCGCTGTGCATTCACCGAGTTCCACACGGCATAGCGCCAGGCGTCGGCGGACTCGTTCGGATGCAGGCGCTGCAACTGCGTATGGGCTTCGCTGAGCAACGACTCGGCGAGGGCCCGGTTGCCGGCCGCGAGTTCGAGATCGGCTTCGGTCAGCAGCACTTGGTCGAGCAACTCGTCGTGGTTCGGCAGACGGGCGATCGCTGCGGCGCGCTGAATCTCGCTGCGGCCCGCGTCCAGCCTGCCGCGATAGGCATCGATCATCGCCAGACTGTTGAGCGGCGAAATCAGATCATCGTGCGTATCACCCTCGAACTTCTCGGTCATCGAGAGCGCCTGGCGGAGCAGAGGTTCGGCTTCGTCGATGCGACCGGTCATCAACGCCGTGCGGCCCAGGTTGTTGACGACCGAAGCGACTTCCGGGTGCTCCGCGCCGTATACCTCGCGATAGATCGGCAGCGCCTCGCGATACATGGACCTCGCCTCGTCGTAGCGGCCGCTCTGGTAGAGAAGGCCCGCGAGATTGTCGAGCGAGATGGCCGTGAGGGAGTGCCGTGCGCCGAGCACCTGCTCACGCAGCGCCAGCGACTCGCGCAGCGGCGCCTCGGCGGCCGCCAGATCGCCGCTGTAGAAGTACGCCCTGCCGAGCGAGTCCAGGCTCTGCGCGAGAACTGCCGCGCCTTGCGGTCCGCGTTTACGATCGGCGGCGAGTGCTTCACGGCACAGAGCCTCGGCCTCGGCAAATTTTCCGAGTTGCACCTCGACATTGGCCAGGATGCTCAGCGCCTGCGAGCGCAGCGGATCGGATTTCTCGAGATGCGCGCGGGCAAGCGCCACGGCGCGCGTCAGCATGTCCGCCGCCGCATCGTAATCGCCCGCAAGGTAAGCGGTGGAGCCCGACGCCACCAGCGTGCGAATGCGCGACTCCGGCGGCACCGATGCGGACTTGTCGTCGGATCGCGCCTGACTGAGCAATGCCTCGGCCGGCTGGTAAAGTCCGAGTCCCGAGTAGGCCTGCCCCATCGCGGTCAGCAGTTCCGCGCGCACGCGCGGCTCGTCCCGAAGATCGCCGGCGTCCCGTTCGTTGCGTATCGCCTGCGCGCCTTTATCCAGAACCTCCTTGACGGTCACGGCGTTGCCGCGGTTCTCGCCCGGGTCCGCCAGCTGGAACAACGAGACCATGAAGCGCGTGGTTCGATCGGCGGTTTCGGCCTCGGCGCGCGCGATGTCGCGTTGATGGTGGGCAACGAACCAGGCGGCGCTGGTGAGTACGCTCAGTACGCAGATGCCCGCAATGGCGACATAGCGGATCAGCCGATTGCGCGCCGCGCGGCGGCGGGAACGCTGCGCGTAATCGGAGGCGACGCCGCTCAGTGTCAGGCCCGCCTGCTCGATGCGCCAGATGGCTGCCAGTTTTTCCGGGGAGACGGCGAGCCAGTCATCGGTGCGCCGGTGAAAATCCCAGACCGTTGCGTCGCGAGCGAGCTCGTCGCGCATGCGTAGCAGCAACGTCTCGCGCTCGAGCCACTGCTGCGCGCGCGGCCAGGAGCGGATCAGTGCCTCGTGGGCGAGATAGGCCACCGGGCCGTCGCCTCGCCCCTCATCGGTCGTAACGCACAGGCGGCGCGCGACCATGCGATCGAGCAGCAAAGCGGCATCGCTGCGCTCTGGGAAGCGCGCGAGCGAGGCGTAGCGACGTGTGGCCACGCCGTCCTCGGCGACGCTGACCAGCTCGCGCATGACGTCGCGAAACGCCGCCTCCGCATCCCCGCCGCTGACCTCGATGATCTCGTCAGCCGCCGCGATCAGGGCGCCTCGCAAGCCGCCTCCATACTCCGACCAGCGCAGCAGCCGCCCGTCGCGCCGCTCGTAGAGCACCGCGAGGGTATATTCCAGCAGCGGCAACGCTTCGGGATTCCCCGCTGCTTCGCGCAGCAACTCCTGGTCGAGAGTCACCCCGCCGCGCTGCTCCCAGACCAGACCGGCGGCCAGCGCGGGCTCGCGGATCATTTCCGCGAGTTCGTCGGCACGCGGCGGCATCAGTGTGTACGATGCGTTTCGGCCGAGGCACTTCATGAACTCGGGATGGCCCTCCAGGCGATGTACGAAATCGCTGCGCAGCGTGGCCGCTACCCAGATGGTCGGCGAGCGCGCAAGTGCCACCAGCGCGGCGAACAGTGATTCCGCCGTGGCGATCGAATCCGCAAGCGTGAAGGCCTCCTCCAGCTGATCGACATAGATGAGCAGCCGGACGCGCCGTGGGTCGGTATTTGCCCGATCGGCGTCTGCGGCCGCGCAGGTGGCGATCGTCGCCACCGCCTCCTCGGGTCGTGCGTGCAGTGCCTCGGCAAGCTTGCGAACCCCGCTTCCGATTCGCGCGATCGCCGGCACCCGGTCGCTCAGGCGGGACGCGAGGACCCCGAGCGCGCCCAGCTCACGCATGGAGGGATCCGAGTCCGAGGGCCGCAGCGACACCGTGATCCACTGCGCGATGCCCTCGACCGGGTGCAGATCGAGGAGCGGCAACAGCCCCGCCTTGAAGAGCGAGGTCTTGCCCGCGCCGCTCATGCCCTGCACGAGGAGCACCCTGATCTTCTCTTCGCCGTCGGCGGCGCTCTCGGTCTCGCGAATTCGGCGCAACAGGTCGCCCAGGGCTTCCGAGCGCCCGAAGTAGATCGCCTGATGCTCCGCCTCGAACGGCTGCAGCCCGCGAAACGGGGACTGTCCCCTCCACAGCGGGCGGAATTCCGTCGCCGTCGGAGAGCGGATTTGACGATCGAGCCAGCGGCGCATGTGCTCATCCAGGCGCCGCTCGAAGTCATGACTCTCGGTGAACGTGGTGTGGGCGACGACGATTGCGCCGTCCGCATCGTAGAACGCGCGCCGGCAGAACTCGTCCAGCGCCTGGTACTGCGCGGTGCGGTCAGCAAAATCCGGGCTGCCGAGCGCGATCTGGGGTCCGGGAATCTTTCGGTAGATGAGCACGCTCGGCCTGCCGTTGGCGGCGTAGCCGGCGAGCGCATCCTGCAGCTCGAATTGCGTTCCCGTCGGAGCAGGCTCGCCCGGCGCCGGCACGAAGTCCGACGGCAAGCGCGTACCCAGGCGCGACCAGAGTATGCTCACCACCAAATCGCATTGCGAGGGACGGTCGAGCTGCTGCTGAAACCCAGCGTGGCCGTAGAGCGGCTCGTGCTCCCAGATCACGAGCGAAAGATCGACGCTATCGGCCACCTCGTCCCGGAGCCGCCGAAACACGATCTCCGCGAGCGCCCGCTCTTCGGCCACATCGCCGGGCGAGGACAGGAAGATCTTGAGAACAGGCAACTCGGCCATGACCCGATCCATATCCAGTTTTGCGCTCCGAGGCGCGTTGATATCGGCGCTGTCGTCCGCCTCGAGGAGCGAGGCCGCTAGATGATCGCACGTTCCGCGATCAACGGGATCGCGGACCAGGGCTCCCGGCGCGCTCGGCCCGTTGCGCCCTAAAGCCTGGGGTCATGCTCCGGCACGTCCATTCGTCTCAGCCAATTTCTCGCACGCCGCCGAGCGCGCCCTATCGCCATTCCGCGACGGTGGACATCGCTTGGATATCCGTTTGAAGCGTAAGGGAAAATACCAACGCAGAGCGATCTCGCCGGGCGATTGAGCGCTGAGCGCAAGTGGGTCCTGAACCTGGAAAGCGGCAGCTCCATGGCTGAAATCGGCTTGATTTTGCGCGCCCCCGAGGTCAAAGCGGCTCGCCCACTCGCTGCAGCAGTCGGGGGTTCCCCTTCAGAACACGTTCAATCTGCGGGCCGCGCGGATGGTGTGCCTGCGGCCGCAGGGTACTGTGCAAGAAAAGCCTGAATTACCGCGCGCACGCCGGTTTTGTCGAACACGTAAAACAATTCGTTCGCGCGCGGCGCGCGGCGAAAATAATCATCTTCCGGCACGCGTGGATAATCCGGACGGTGCGCGATCGCCGGCGAACTGCAGGTCGTCTGCTCATCCGGCGAGAGCCGCAAGTCGTGCATGGACTCCAAGGCGAACAATTGCCGGATTTGCAGGGCGTGGGCGGTTGGGTGCGAATATATTTTCTGCATGTCGAGGTGCCGATCACTGAGCGGTAACGACACCACGGTGCCGGCGGGCCCATAAGGATAACGATTGCTGTCGGTGTGATTGGTGTAGAGCAGAAAAACCGGATTCCCCTGCCATTGGCCGAGTGCCTGGTCGAGCGCCACGCTGGTGAATTCGTGATCCAGATGGGTGTCGAGCCGTGGATCGGGCATCACCACAATCGCCGGGTTCACCTTGCGCAGCACCTCCACCAGATCCTCCACCAAGTGTTGCCAGCTATTGCTGCGCGCGGCGCTCGACACCAGTTTGCTCAAGTTGGCGCGCCGATAGACCGCCACATCGGTATTGGGGCCATAGACTTCGGGAATCGTTTGCTGGGGTGCCAGATACATCGCATCCAATCGCCCATCGAAGTAACCGAGATTGGCGGTGCGCTCCGGAGGAATATTGCCCTGCCACGGAATCGTCACGCTATCGACCGCACGCAAATAGCCTTTGAGGGCGTAGTGCTCCGCCGGGTCGCTGACGCTCGCACGATAATTCATGTCGCCGGCATTGCCTGCGGTCACCGTGACCACGCTGGCTTGCCGGTCGGCATACAGGCCAAACGCCGCGATTTCGGCATCGTCGGGATGGGGCGCAACGACCAAGATGCGTTGCTGCAGGTCGAGATGATTGTCGAATAAGCGCAGCGTGGCCGGTCCGGCCTCGAGTGTCAGCGCATGCGTGCGAATGGTGACTTCGGCACCCCCGGCAAGCGTCTCCCGCAAGCCGCTCAGATTCAACCAACGGACACCCAGCGCATTGGCATCGAAGTACTGTTGGATGCGCGACTCGCCGACGGACACTTCAACCCAGGGGTCCTGTTCTGCGCCCCAGCTGCGGACCGCGAGCAACGCGGTGTCCCAGGGAGCGGCCGTGCGCGGCCAGGTGAAGCGTATGCCGTCGGCAAATCTCGACAGCCGGACGGCATGGGTGAGGCTGTCTGCCGCCGCAAACTCATAGGGGTCGCTCTCGTAGCGGGCTGCGGTTGCGGCGCTTGCCGCCGGCGGCACGTTGGCTTCAGGTGCGGATGGCGCTTGAGCGCTGCTGATCCCGGCCGCAGTAGCGGCCGCGACTGCGACCATCGCCATAGTCAACCCTGCAATCACCTTATGCATCGATTTTGTTCGTGCCGCCCCGGGTTGCATTGCGAATGAGCGGCCGCGCCCACACGCCGACGCTCAAGACGACCCCGAAGGTGAGATATAGAAACAGCATTCCAAAGCGCAGGCCGTACCGATCCCCGAGCCAGCCGATGACAAAGGGCACGAGCGCACCGCCCATGATCCCCGAGCAGAGGATGCCGGCGAAAGGACCGTGGTGCTGCGGCACCGAGTTCAAGCCGAGCGATACCAGGGTGGGCCACATGATCGAGGCGAAGAAGCCAATGCAGGGAAACGCCACGCGGGATACTTCGGCCGGCCCGAACAGGGCCGCCGACAACATGCACAGCGCGCCGACCGAAAACCCGATCAACACGCGACGGCTGTCGAAGAGCTTGAGCAAACCCATTCCGAGGAGACAGCCGGCGGTCATGAGTCCCCAGTAGTAGGCCACCGCGTCCGCACCGCCCGTGTGAGGATCGACCTGGTGATAGCGCTCGAGAAACGGCGACATCCAATCGGCCGTGCCCTGCTCGCAGCCCACATAGGCAATGATGGAGAAAAAATACAGCCAGACGAATGGATTGCGCAGCAGCTGCCGGTACATGGAAAGCGTGCCTGCCGACTCGTCCGCCGTACGCTCCACCTTGGGTAAGCGCAGCCATGCGATCATGACCACGCAGCCGCCGGAGATCACGGCGAATAGCCAATAAATCGAGGCCCACGGAAGGGCGGGAGTGGTGATGCTGCTCAGGAATCCGTAGAGGCCGGTCAGATCCGGATGGGCGGGATCGAGATGCTTCATCAGATTGGCATAGACCAGAGGACTCACGAAGGAAGCGGCGCCGAAGATGAGCTGCGCGAACGCGGAGTTGAATGCGAAGTGCTCCTCCCCTCCGGCCACGCGCAACAGCGGATTGATCGCCACCTGCAGCACCGCCATCCCCGCTCCGATCACAAAAAGCGACGTCACGGCCATGGCATAGCTGGGGAAGGCCGCGAAACTTGCCGCGCCGAGGGTTGCCGCCACGAAGGAGGCGACCATCGGTATCTTCTCCCCCCAGCGCTGCACCGCAAAGCCCGCGGGAATCGACATCACGCCGTATGCAATGAAGAACGCGAACGGCAGCACGGCCGCCATCGTGAGCGACACGTGGAAGCCGGTGATGATGTCCGGAACCAACGGCCCGAGGATATTGGTGAGAAAGGAGATCACGAAAAACACGAAGAATACGACCGCCACCAGAAACTGGCTTCTGCCAACGGGTGCGGCGCGCACCGCGGATGTCATTGTCATCACTACACGACCGGTACTTGGCTGATGTTGTTCTTCGGATCCATCCAAAACGATTCGTTCACGAAGCGGCCGAAGATTTCGCGCGGCAGGATGGGGGTGCGCTCGATCGGCTCCACCTTCGGGCGCACCGTATGCAGGCCCGGCATGCCGACCCGTGCGTCGAACTCGTCCGCGTGGTAGGAGACATGGTCGAAATCATGGTCGAACCAGGGCTCGCCGATGAACTGGTAGACCGCGCGCATGGCCGCCGCCGGGTTGCGCGCGAGGCTTTCGTAGGTCAAAAGCAGCAGGTGGCCGGGGGCGTATTGGCCGTAGAACGCATCCTTGGTGGCCTGGAAGGAGAACCCGACCATGCCGCGGGGATCGGTCAGCGCCTCGACCCGCGAGTACACCGTGGTGTTGGTGTCGAAACGGAACACCTTGCTGACGGCGAGCGGCTGTCGGCGCACCAGTCGTTCCATGCTGTCCAACACCCAGGACAACTGACGAACGCAGGCGATGACCTTCGCCTCCGGAAACAGGGTGTCGAGCAACTGCATACGGCTGCACCAGAGCCGGCTGGTGTCGAACACCACGCCGGCGTCCGCTTGTGCCGCGTGGAAGTTCTCGACGAGGCCGCGCAGCACCGCAACGCGCTGCTCGTCGGAGACGTCGAACGAGAAATCGTTTTTGCTGCTCGTCTCCGCCATCACCACTCCCATGATGTCGGCGAGCGGGCTGGTCATGCCCGAACGGAAACGCGGGTTCTGGTTGAGGATGGCGGCCAGGAGCGTGCTGCCCGAGCGCGGCATCCCGGAAATGAAGTGAAACTTCCGGGTTGACTTCGCGGCGTGGGGTGCGGCAGGCATGGGGACACTCTCTCGTGATCGGTGAAGTCCATTGTAGTCCGGCCGGTTTCAATGAACCATTTCCTGCGAAGCGGCGGTCCGGCTCTCGACGGCGAGCGGGACGCTGCGCGTGGGCACATTCCATCCGCTCACTTCGACGACCGGCGCCTCGGCACCCGAGGCGGCGAGATGCGCGGTCAAGGTCAGTGATTCGCCGGGCCAGAGCGTAATGTCGTTGTCGCTCCACAGGATCGGCAGCACGGGCTCGCCGCCCGCGGCTCGCTTGATCGACACATGCTGGAACAGCGCCACGGCCTCGGAGGATGGGGGTACCGTCAGGGTGACCGAGGCGATGTCCTGCGCTCCCTCGTGCCGCATCGTTGCCTGAATCGTGGCTGTCGCGGTCGGCAATGACTGCAATGGCGTCAGGTCCGCGTATCGCGTCACGGGCGTGAGGTACCAGGTCGACCGTTCCCAGTCGGGCTCGTCGGGTTGGGTGGAGAGCCAATAGACGTTGCGGCTGATCGATTTGCCCTGTGAGGAGGCGAGCTCGAGCTCGATGAAGTAGGTGCGCGACAAGCCATTCAGCGCCGGCAGCACCGCCAGTTGCCGGGTGCTGTTTCCCGCCAGATCGATGTCCTCGAGGCGCTTCTCGTAGGCGACGGTGCCGTCCAAGTTGCGCAGGCGGATGAGCGCTCGCAGCCCCTGCTCGCGGGTGAGCGTGTGATTGACCCCCATGACCGCGCGCGTATCGTAGGCGTACTGGATGTGCACCGGCTCGTTCGCGATCTTGGCGCCGAAGTAGGCGCCGGCGGGATTCAAGAAATAATCGTAGAGATGCCAGTGCAGCGAGGGCCACGCGTTGTTGAGCATCCAGTAGATGACGCCGGTGGAGGGCTTGGCCGCATCCATGTGCGCGTTGAACGCCTCGAATTGCGCCCGGACGTTGTCGTAGTTGTCGAGCTGTGCCTTGGCGACGTAGTCCTCGAGGCTCTTGGGGGGGCCGTAGCGCTTGGACAGCGCGGTATCGAAAGGCTCGATCGTCGCGAATATCGACCAGGCGGCCGAGGCGTGATACTGCCGCGCCTCGGGGTATTTCCACAATGCCTCGAGCTCCTGCGGCGAGAGCATGCGATGGAGGTCCTCGAGCAGCGGAATGGAGGCGCCTGCGCTGACTTCGGAGTCGAACCCGAAGGCGCCGCCCAACTGGTCGGCATACCAATACGCCGGCGGGACCCACGAGTAGGGCCCGGCCATTTTCATGCCGGAGGGGCCGGTCTCGGCCGTCGCCTGATCCACGGCCGCCGCGATGATCGGCAGCGGCCAGTCTTCGGCATGCAGGGTATCGACGTACAGCTTCGAGATCGCCGCCGGCGGCGCGTTGTCGCTGCCGATCAAGAAGCCGATCACGGACGGATGGTTGCGCAGCAGTCGCGCCTCGCTCGACATCGAGGCCGCCGCCACCTTCTCGTCGGCCGCGTCCCAGGGCGCGCCGCCCGTCTTGGCCCACGACTCCCATTTGTCGCAACATTCCCAGCCGGCGAGGATCATGATGCCGTCGCGGTCGGCGAGGTCGTAGAAGCGCGCGTCCTCGAGCTTCCCCTCGCTGCGCAGGGTGTTGAGCCCCAAGTTCACGACGTAGCTGAACTCGGCTTCCATGCGCTTCGCATCGTCACGCAGGAACATGTCCGGCGCCCAGCCCGCGCCGCGAATCAACACGGGCTTGCCGTTGATGACGAATTGCACATAGCCCTGCGGGGTGAGGTGGGAGCTGACGGTGCGGATGCCGAACGTCGCGGCGGCCCGGTCGGAGACCGCACCGTCGACCGCCGCCGTCATCTCCAAGCGATACAGCGGATGCGAACCCATGCCGACCGGCCACCAGACCTCCGGGTGGTGCAGATTCAGGCCGGGATCGCTCTTCGGGGAGAAGGACACGGTCTGCGTCTGATCGGGATCGAGGTGGATCGTCCGGCGCAGCGAAACGCCCGCGACGACGCCCGTGATCGTGGCATCGTGTGCCGAGGCATCGAGGTTTCGGGCCTGCACTGTCACGGTGAGCGCGGCGCGAGCGAGATCGGGAAGCGACAGCGTCGAGGTCACCTGCGAAGAGGTGATCTCCACCGGCCCCCTGCGCACGATGTCCACGCCCCGCCACGGACCCATGTTGTTGTCCGGCGGCGCCGGGTTCCAGTCGACCCAGCCCAGGCCCAAGCTCGTCCTCGGATCGCCCGGATGAACGCGCAAGGCGAGGGTATTGCTGCCCGCGTGTATCCACTGGGTCACCTCGAGCTCATGCACGGGATAGGCGCCGGCGATGCTGGCTCGGTCGGCGACCCGCTGTCCGTTCAACCACACATCGGCGCCCGGGATCATGCCGTTGATCCGCAGCCACGTGTGCGTATCGCGCGCTCCATCGACCACGATGAACTCGGTGCGATACCACCACGGCGTCGCGAACACGGGGCCGCTGGCATCGGGCTCCTCCACCGCCC
>Ga0182012_10000627_pt1 | contig 39051 bp, 35 predicted proteins | sample 612S2SmetaG_FD_120486 | JGI IMG/M metagenome (GOLD analysis project Ga0182012, IMG submission 120486) | Permafrost microbial communities from Stordalen Mire, Sweden - 612S2S metaG | ecosystem: Environmental > Terrestrial > Soil > Wetlands > Permafrost | place: Sweden: Stordalen | collected...
ATCCGGTGTTGCTGAGAATCCGGTGTTGCTGAGAATGCTGTGAGAAACGTTGAAGGCCTCCGCCACCGCGGGTAGGCTGCACGTCAGGTTGAGTTCACAGCCGCCGGGGTAGCGTCAGTTTCGCATGGGGAGGCGAATTTCCTGCGTGAGCATTTTTAGTAGCTGACGAGATCCACAGTACTAATCCTCCTCGACTGAGGGAGTCACGCGATGTCTGTGGTCCAATCATGGCAACAAAGCCGCACCGCTCAATTCACCGCTCGCTGGGATAGTTCGGGCACGGTGATCACCGCATCCGGTGAGCTCGACGCTGCCAACTCAGATGAGCTGGCCGTTCATGTGCAGCACGGCGTCAGTCGTTCCAGTCGCGTTATCGTCGACCTGCGCGGCCTGGAATTCATTGGTACTGCAGGATTTTCCGCACTACATCGGATCAACGTCGCGTGCTCAGCCGCGCAGGCAGACTGGGCTATGGTACCCAGCGCGGCGGTGTCCAGGCTGTTGCAGCTCTGCGACCCCGACGGCATTCTTCCGATAACCACAGCAGCCGCGGAGCCGCTACTGGAACCGGACGGCTCGGCCGGAGGCTCGCCCACAACCCAAGAGCCGCAATCCCTACTAACTACTCCAACTGGTCCCGGAGTCGAGTTAGCGACTTAGCCAGCAGCCGGGACACATGCATTTGTGAAATGCCGACCCGCTCGGCTATCTGCGTTTGTGTCATCGACTCGAAAAATCTGAGTACCAGCACCGTTCGCTCCCGGTCCGGCAGGGACTCGAGCAACGGACGCAGCGCCTCCTGATCTTCAATCCGGTCGAGACCGGCGTCCGCGTCACCTAAAGTGTCTGCGATCGCACGGGTTTCGTCATCATCGCCGCCGCCGCCGCTGTCAATGGACAACGTGTTGTAGGAGCTGCCCGCCACCAGGCCTTCGACGACCTCGGCGCGGTCCATGCCGAGTTCGGCGGCGAGCTCCGTAGCGGTGGGCGCCCGGCCCAGACGTTGCGACAGGTCAGCGGTGGCGGCACCCAGTCGCAGGTGCAGCTCCTTGAGGCGCCGGGGAACCTTGACCGACCAGCTGTTGTCCCGGAAGTGGCGTCGGACCTCACCCATGATCGTGGGCACCGCGAACGAGACGAAGTCGGACCCGGCGTCGACGTCATAGCGCGCAACCGCGTTGACCAATCCGACCCGCGCGACCTGAACCAAGTCGTCGCGTGGCTCGCCCCGGCCCTCGAACCGACGGGCGATGTGATCGGCCAACGGTAAGCACCGCTCGACAATCTTGTCCCGGTGGCGTTGGAATTCCGTTGATTCGGACTCGATTTTGAGCAACTCACGAAACATCCCCGGAACATCGGCGTACTCGTTGGGGCGTGAATTCGAACCGCCGGGAGCTCGCGCCGTCACCTGCTGGTGGCCGCCCGCCGCGCCGTCAGCAAGATACCGAAAACACTGCCGGACTCATCGGGTTCGCGACCGTCATGGAAGGTCTGGACATCGTCGGCCAACGATGTCAGCACGTGCCAGCTGAAGCTGCCGGGTGCCACCACATCGTGGGTGTCGCACGCCGCGGACGCCTCCACCACCAATTCCTCGTCGCGCGGATCAACGACCACGACGAGCGTCGCGTTGGGAGTGGCCGAACGGATCAAACGTGTGCACACCTCGTCGACGGCGAGCCGCAGGTCCGCCACAGCGTCGAAATCCAGGTCTTCGAAGGTGCCGATCGCACCGACCAGTGTGCGCAGCACAGCCAAATTCTCCAGGCGCGCAGCAACGTGCAGTTCGACGGCGCGCTGCCCTCGCTGGCGTTTGCTAGCGCGCGATCCCGCATCGTTCATATGGTCTCCCGGCAATGTTTGACTGACACTACTCCTGCTTTTGGTCCTGCTTTTGGTCCTGCTTTTGGTCCTGCTCTGGAGCTCGCCCAGAACCTTACGTTCGAGCCGGTTGGTCATAAGCACCTCCGGGTATTTCACCCGATATGGACGAGCCTGACATCATCGACACTCCACGGGCGCGTCTGTTGAACCGCGCCGCGGGTGAAGACGCCAACGCGACACTGCCGGAACTCTTCATCGTCTAGACGTGATACCCGTTAGTAGAGGCCGGTAACCCCGGGGATTTGGGTTTCCGTCGAGCGCAGTTCAGAAGGGCAGGACCGAGCCGGCAATCGGGGGCGCCCCCATGGAAAGCACCACGACCATCAGCGTCAGCAGAAACCAGCCGGCACCGTGCCAGCCCCACCAGGTGCCCTCGCTGCGCCAGACGCGGTAGGTGCGCAAAAATGCCCAAAGTCCGGCAACCAACAAGATCAGCGGTCCCCCGAACGCGAGCAACGCCCGCTGAGGCGGGCCGCAGGCCGCCGTGTCGACACTGGCTCCGGCGCAGGTACTGACCCACCACGCGGCCACGATGACAAAGCCGACTCCGGCGGCCGCGGCCAAGACGGCAAACCGGATGGCGGCGCGCACCTCGTCGTCATCCTGACCCAAGCGATCGCCAGGTGATCGCTCATCTGCTATCGGCATCCTCAACCCACACTTCCGCGTCCGGCGGGTTACCGCTGACATAAGCGGCATACCCGCGATCGGCCACGACCAACCCCGGGCGGCCTGCGTCACCTCCCAATGACGGCTGCCAACGCAGCGCGGACGGCGACAATTGCAGCGTCGATTTCGGCGCGCGAAACAGTAAGCGCGGGCCGGAACCGAACGCCGTTGCTACCGGTGGGCAGCACAATCACCGCGCGTTGCCACAATTGGCGAATCAACTCGTCGCGGTCGTCGGAGGTCGGCAGACTGAAGGCACACATCAGGCCGCGGCCGCGGACATCGAGAACGACGGTGGGGAAATCGCGGGCGAGTTCGCCGAGCAGGGCGCCCAGGTAACGGCCTTGTTCGGCGGCATGCTCGAACAGCCCGTCGGCTTCGATCACCTCAAGGGTGCGCCGGGCGCGCACCATATCGGCGAGATTGCCGCCCCACGTCGAGTTGATCCGAGACTTCACCGCGAAAACGTTGTCGGCGATTCCGTCGACCCGCCGACCCGCCATCACTCCGCACACCTGCGTCTTCTTACCGAAGGCAACCACATCGGGCGCTACATCCAATTGCTGGTAGGCCCAAGGAGTTCCGGTCAACCCGCAGCCCGTCTGTACCTCATCGAAGATCAGCAGGGCGTCGTATTCGTCGCACAGCTCACGCATCGCCGCGAAAAACTCAGACCGAAAGTGGCGGTCCCCACCTTCGCCTTGAATGGGTTCGGCCACAAAGCTCGCGATATCGTGCGGATGCGCCTCGAATGCCGCGCGGGCCTGGCATAGCGACTCGGCTTCCAGCGCGTCCATGGCAGCCCCGGTGAGGGCGGGCCGTAGGTAGGGCGCGTCGATGCGTGGCCAGTCGAACTTCGGGAACCGGGCCACACTGACCGGATTGGTGTTGGTAAGCGACAGGGTATAGCCGCTGCGGCCGTGAAATGCACCGCGCAAGTGCAGCACCCGAGTACCGAGCGCCGGGTCGATGCCATGGGCCTGGTTGTGCCGGCTTTTCCAGTCGAACGCGACCTTGAGTGCGTTCTCCACCGCCAGCGCACCACCGTCGACGAAGAACAGATGCGGTAGTGCCGGGTCACCCAGGACTCGAGCAAAGGTCTCGACGAAGTCGGCCATCGCCACCGTGTAGACGTCGGAGTTGCTGGGCTTGTTCAGGGCCGCTTCGGTGAGTTGGGCGCAGAACTCCTGGTCGTCGGCCAGCGCCGGGTGATTCATGCCCAGCGCCGACGACGCGAAGAAGGTGAACATGTCGAGATAGCGCCGGCCGTCTCGAGCGTCGACCAGATACGAGCCGGCCGACCTCGTCAGATCGAGTACCAGGTCAAAGCCGTCGACCAGAATGCTGCGCGCCAAGACCTCATGGACCTGGTCGGGCCCGGTGTGTAGACCGGCAGGTTTAAGGGCGGCAGTCATGGGGCCATGATAGCGTCATTTTTACGAAATCATGACATCGACACAGGATATTTTAGGGTATATACCGCCTATCGCTGTAAAATGTATTCAGGATGATGGTGCTGCGGGTCTTGACGTTCGCCGCTGTCCGGATCCGTTGCAGCAGATCCTCGAGCACCCGCGCGGACTCGACGCGCACCAGCAAGACGTAGCTTTCTTCCCCGGCCACCGAGTGACACGACTCGATCTCCTCTATGTGTTCCAGGCGGGTGGGCGCATCATCAGGTTGAGACGGATCAAGAGGAGTGATGGCCACGAACGCCGACAACAGCTGCCCGACGGCCTCCGGGTTGATCCGCGCGGAGTACCCCATCACGACGCCGCGAGACTCCAATCTGCGCACCCGCGACTGGACCGCCGAGACAGACAGGCCTGCGCTCGCGGCCAACTCCGACAACGTCGCGCGTCCGTCGGCGACCAGCTGGCGCGCCAGTATCCGGTCGATATCGTCGAGCGTGTCACCCATGGCCGGAGACTATCGCAGCGGAACTGGACCAAAAAGCGAAGCATGAGTCCATCCACAAGGCAGAAAAAGCTGGCGACGTGGCAATTGCGCGCGCGCTTCGCCGCCGCGCTGTCGGCCATGTACGCACGGGAGGTGCCCGCATACGCGACCCTGGTAGAGGTGAGCGCGCAGGTGAACTCCGATTACGCGACGCGCAACCGGGACGCCGAACGGCTCGGCTCGTTGCAGCGGGTCACCGCCGAGCGGCACGGCGCCATCAGGGTCGGCAACCCGGCGGAACTGGCCGCCGTGGCCGACCTGTTCGCCGCGTTCGGCATGCTGCCGGTCGGCTACTACGATCTGCGTTCCGCACAGACGCCGGTTCCGGTGGTGTCCACCGCTTTTCGCCCCATCGATGCAGATGAGCTGGCGAACAATCCGTTCCGGGTATTCACGTCGATGCTGGCCACCGGCGACCCCCGGTACTTCGATACCGAATTACGGACGCGGGTAACGGCCTTCGTCGCACGCCGCCAGCTGTTCGATCCGGCATTGCTGGCCACAGCGCGAGTGATCGCCGCGCAAGGCGGCTGTGACGCCGACGAGGCCGTAGCTTTCGTAGCTGCGGCGGCGGCAGCATTCGCGCTGTCGCGCGAACCGATCGACAAGTCCTGGTACGACGAGTTGTCGCGGGTGTCCGCGGTGGCCGCCGACATCGCCGGGGTCAACTCCACCCACATAAACCACTTGACGCCGCGGGTGCTCGACATCGACGATCTGTACCGCCGGATGACCGAGCGCGGCATCACCATGATCGACGCTATCCAGGGCCCGCCGCGCACCGATGGACCAGATGTTCTGTTGCGGCAGACTTCTTTTCGCGCACTGGCGGAGTCACGCCAGTTCCGGGAAAATGACGGCAGGCTGACCGAAGGAAAGCTGCGGGTGCGGTTCGGTGAGGTCGAGGCGCGCGGTGTCGCTCTGACCCCGCGGGGGCGAGAACGCTACGACGCGGCGATGGCTCAGCTGGTCGGGGATCCTGATCCCGCCCGAGTGTGGGGCCAGTACTTCCCGGCAACCGATGAGCAGATGGCCGCCGAGGGGTTGGCCTACTACCGGCGGGGCGACCCGTCGGCGCCCATCGTCTACGAAGATTTCCTGCCTGCCTCGGCGGCGGGTATCTTCCGGTCCAACCTGGACCGCGACAGCAAGGTCAGCGTTGTCAGTGACACCGGTCAAATCGCAGCCGATTCCGGTTACAGCATGGGGTGGCTGGCTGGGGCGATCGACCGCCACATCTACGACCCGTACAGGCTCTACGAATCGCTCTCCCAGGAGGTACCCGCGTGAGCATGCCGACAGCCGACGAGTTGCGCACCCGGGTGCGTGACGCCCTGAAGGCAATTGAAGCTGACGTCAGTCTCTTCGAGCCCGGCGAACCCGGCCTCGCAGCGAGCACACCGATCACCGGCGAGGTGCTGTTCACCGTCGCGCAAACCACGACAGCACAAGCCGATCAAACGATCGCCGATGCTGCACAAGCGTTTTCGGTATGGCGCAGCACGCCGGCCCCGGTGCGCGGTGCGCTGGTGAGCCGACTCTGCGAGCTGCTCACCGCTCACAAGGACGATCTGGCGACACTGGTGACCATCGAGGTAGGCAAGATCACCTCCGAGGCGCTGGGCGAAGTTCAGGAAATGATCGACATCTGCCAGTTCGCCGTAGGCCTGTCTCGCCAGCTCTACGGACGCACCATCGCCTCCGAACGCCCGGGGCATCGGCTGATGGAAACCTGGCATCCGCTGGGTGTGGTGGGCGTGATCACCGCGTTCAACTTCCCGGTTGCCGTCTGGGCGTGGAACACCGCAGTGGCGCTGGTCTGCGGGGACACCGTGGTGTGGAAGCCGTCCGAGCTGACCCCACTGACCGCATTGGCCTGCGGTGCGCTGATCGATCGGGCCGCCGCTGACGTGGGCGCGCCGCCCGCGGTCAGCGGCCTACTGCTGGGCGGCCGTGACCTGGGCGAGCAGCTGGTTGAGGACCCTCGCATCGCGTTGCTGTCCGCGACCGGCTCGGTGCGAATGGGTCAGCAGGTCGGCCCGCGCGTCGCCCGGCGCTTCGGTCGGGTGCTGCTGGAACTGGGCGGCAACAACGCGGCCGTCGTGACTCCGTCTGCCGACCTGGATCTGGCCGTGCGCGCAGTGGTTTTCGCCGCCGCCGGCACCGCCGGGCAACGCTGCACCAGCCTGCGCCGGTTGATCGTGCACCGCTCGGTGGCCGATGACGTGATGGCGCGTGTCGTGTCCGCCTATCGGCAGCTGCGGATAGGCGACCCGTCTGCCGCGGGCACCCTGGTCGGTCCGCTGATCCACGAAACCGCCTACCGCGACATGGTGGGTGCACTGGAGCAGGCATGTGCCGACGGCGGTGAGGTCGTCGACGGTGAACGCCGGCACAAGGGCTTTCCGGACGGTGCGTACTACGTTGGACCTGCGGTGGTCCGGATGCCGGCACAGACCACCATCGTGGCAGCCGAAACCTTCGCACCGATCCTCTACCTGCTGAGCTATGACGACCTGGACGAAGCGATAGCGCTCAACAATGCTGTACCACAGGGGCTTTCGTCGGCGATCTTCACGACGGACCTGCGGGAGGCCGAGCTTTTCCTGAACGGATCCGACTGCGGTATCGCCAACGTCAATATCGGCACGTCCGGCGCTGAGATCGGCGGCGCGTTCGGCGGCGAGAAGCAAACCGGGGGCGGCCGGGAGTCCGGTTCAGACGCGTGGCAGGCCTACATGCGGCGCGCCACCAACACCGTCAATTTCTCGAGGGAGTTACCGCTGGCCCAGGGAGTGGAGTTCGCCTGAAAACGATCGGGCCGGCTACTTAATCGCCGCAGGTAAAATCTGACACATGACAGCCAGGAGGCGGTTATCCCCCGAGGACCGCCGAGCTGAGCTGCTCGCTCTGGGGGCGGAGGTCTTCGGGAAGCGGCCCTACGATGAGGTCCGCATCGACGAGATCGCCGAGCGGGCTGGGGTGTCGCGGGCGCTCATGTATCACTACTTCCCTGACAAGCGGGCCTTCTTCGCCGCCGTCGTCAAGGACGAGGCTGATCGGCTCTACGAGGCCACCAATCGGGTGCCCGCCAGCGGCTTGACGATGTTCGAAGAGGTGCGGTGGGGTGTGATGGCCTACATGGACTATCACGAGCAGAGTCCGGAGGCCGCGTGGGCCGCCTACGTCGGTCTGGGACGTTCCGATCCGGTTTTGCTCGGCAACGACGACGTAGCCAAGAACCGCCAGTTGGAGCACATCATGACCCGTATCACCGAGGTCGTGGCCGGGGTACAAGAGGCAAAGCTGGAACCCGATGTCGAGCGGGACCTGCGGGTGATCATCAATGGCTGGCTGGCGTTCACCTTCGAGCTGTGCCGGCAGCGAATCATGGACCCGACAACCGACGCCGAACGCCTTGCCGACTCCTGCGCGCACACGCTGCTCGACGCAATCGCCCGCGTCCCCGAGATCCCCGACGAACTGGCCGACGCGATGGCGACCGCGCGGCACGTACCGCAAGCGTGAGCTGGTGGACCCGTTACACCGGTTCAGTCCAATCACCCGGGAATGGTTCGCCAGCACTTTCGACGCACCGACGCCGGCGCAGGCCAGCGCCTGGGAAGCCATCGCAGCTGGTCATAACTCGCTGGTCATCGCGCCGACCGGTTCGGGTAAGACGCTGGCGGCTTTTCTGTGGGCCCTAGATAACCTCGCTAATCTCGCCGGTACGCCCGACCGGCCAACGGGCACCCGCGTGCTCTACGTGTCCCCACTCAAGGCGCTGGCGGTCGACGTCGAGCGCAACCTGCGGACCCCGCTGACCGGGCTCACCAGGATCGCCGAGCGCCGCGGTCTGCCCACACCCGACATCAGTGTGGGGGTGCGATCCGGTGACACCCCGGCCGCGGTCCGCCGCCAGCTCATCGCCAAGCCACCCGACGTACTGATCACCACCCCGGAGTCACTGTTTCTGATGCTGACCTCGGCCGCCCGCGAAACCCTGGCCGGCGTGCACACCGTGATCGTGGACGAGATTCACGCGATCGCCGCCAGCAAGCGCGGCGCACACCTGGCGCTGTCGCTGGAACGGCTGGACGACCTGCGTGAAGGGCGGCCCGCGCAGCGCATCGGATTGTCGGCGACCGTGCGTCCGCCCGAGGAACTCGCGCGGTTCCTGTCCGGCGGAGCCCCGACGACTCGGACAACCCGGACGACAATAGTGGCGCCGCCGTCAGTCAAGACGTTCGAGCTCACCGTGCAGGTGCCGGTGCCCGATATGGCCAACTTGACCAACAACAGCATCTGGCCCGATGTCGAGGCGCGTCTGGTCGACCTGATCGAATCGCACGGCTCGACCATCGTGTTCGCCAATTCGCGGCGACTGGCAGAACGGCTGACCTCGCGGCTCAACGAGATTCATGCCGAACGCTCCGGAATCGAGCTCTCGAGCCAGACCAATCAAAAAGCCAACCCCCGGGTGGCGGGCGGGGCGCCGGCGCACATCATGGGCTCGAACCAGACCTACGGCGCGGACACGGTGCTGGCGCGCGCGCACCATGGCTCGGTCAGCAAGGAACAGCGCGCCCTGGTCGAAGAGGACCTCAAACGCGGGCTGCTCAAGGCGGTGGTGGCGACGTCCAGCCTGGAACTGGGCATCGACATGGGTGCGGTCGACCTGGTGATTCAGGTCGGGGCACCGCCATCGGTGGCTAGCGGTCTGCAACGCATCGGACGGGCCGGACATCAGGTCGGCGAAGTCTCGCGCGGCGTGCTGTTTCCCAAACACCGCACCGACCTGATCGGCTGCGCGGTGAGCGTGCAGCGCATGCTCGCCGGCCAGATCGAGACGATGCGGGTGCCCGCCAACCCGCTCGACATCCTGGCGCAGCAGACGGTGGCGGCGGCCGCGCTCGAGCCGCTGGACGCAGACCGATGGTTCGACACCGTACGCCGCAGCGCTCCGTTCGCGACGCTACCCCGCAGCGTGTACGAGGCCACCCTGGACCTGCTGTCGGGCAAATACCCGTCCACCGAGTTCGCCGAGCTGCGCCCTCGACTGGTCTACGACCGCGACACCGGCACCCTGACTGCGCGGCCTGGGGCGCAGCGGCTGGCCGTCACCTCCGGCGGCGCCATCCCCGACCGAGGGCTCTTCACCGTCTACCTGGCTTCTTCTGCCGAAGACTCCGGAAAACCCTCGCGGGTAGGTGAACTCGACGAAGAGATGGTTTACGAATCGCGTCCTGGTGATGTCATCTCGCTCGGTGCCACCAGCTGGCGGATCACCGAGATCACCCATGACCGGGTGCTGGTGATCCCCGCACCGGGCCAGCCTGCCCGGTTGCCGTTCTGGAGCGGCGACGGCGTTGGCCGCCCCGTGGAGCTGGGCCGCGCGCTCGGCGCGTTCACCGGCGAGCTGGCCGGCATGGACCGCCATTCATTCGATAAGCGTTGTGCAGGTTTGGGTCTCGACGCCTACGCAATCGATAACTTGTGGGGGTTATTGGACGAGCAGCGGGCCGCCACCTCCGTGGTGCCCACCGACACCACTTTGCTGATCGAGCGGTTCCGCGACGAACTCGGTGATTGGCGGGTGATCCTGCACTCACCGTACGGGCTGCGGGTGCACGGACCGCTCGCGCTGGCCGTGGGCCGACGGCTACGCGAACGCTACGGCATCGACGAGAAACCGACCGCGTCCGACGACGGAATCGTGGTGCGATTGCCCGACACTTTCTCGGACAGCGGGGTCGACAACCCTCCGGGCGCTGAGCTTTTCGTCTTCGACGCGGACGAGATCGACCCGATCGTCACCGCCGAAGTGGGTGGTTCGGCGCTGTTCGCGTCGCGGTTCCGGGAATGTGCGGCCCGCGCTCTGCTGCTGCCCCGCCGGCACCCCGGCCGCCGCTCGCCGCTGTGGCACCAGCGCCAGCGGGCCGCCCAGTTGCTCGACATCGCCCGCAAATACCCTGACTTCCCCATCGTGCTGGAGACCATCCGGGAATGCCTACAGGACGTCTACGACGTCCCCGCGCTGGTCGAGCTGATGGCCGGCATCGCCCAGCGCAGGGTACGGGTGATCGAAGCCGAAACCGCGAAGCCCTCGCCGTTCGCGGCGTCGCTGTTGTTCGGTTACGTGGGCGCCTTCATGTACGAGGGCGATACCCCGATCGCCGAGCGGCGCGCGGCGGCGCTGTCGCTGGACAGCACGCTGCTCGCCGAACTGCTCGGCCGGGTCGAGCTGCGCGAGCTGCTCGACCCCCAGGTCATCGCCGCGACCGGCCGCCAGTTGCAGCACCTGTCCGATGACCGGCTCGCCCGCGATGCCGAGGCGGTCGCGGACCTGCTGCGGCTGCTGGGCCCGCTGACCGAAGACGAAGTGGCCGCCCGGGCCGGCAGTGCCCCTCATGGCACCGACGGCAACGCCATCAGCGGCTGGTTGGAGGGCTTGTTCGCCGCCAGGCGCGCGCTGACGGTGTCGTTCGCGGGCCGCAGCTGGTGGGTCGCCATCGAAGACATCGCCCGGCTGCGCGACGGTGTGGGCGCGGCGGTTCCCGTCGGCGTACCCGCCGCCTTCACCGCGGAAGTGGCCGACCCGCTGGGCGAGCTGCTGGGCCGCTACGCACGCACCCGCACGCCGTTCACCACAGCGCAGGCCGCCGCCCGGTTCGGCCTGGGACTGCGGGTCACGGCTGACGTACTGGGTCGCCTGGCCGGCGATGGCCGGCTGGTGCGTGGCGACTTCGTGACTTTTGACGTCGATCCTGGCGTCGATCCTGGCGTCGATCCTGGCGTCGCGCCCGCCGGGGCCGGGGGCGAGCAATGGTGTGACGCCGACGTGTTGCGCATCCTGCGGCGGCGTTCATTGGCGGCGCTAAGGGCCCAGGTTGAGCCGGTGAGCACCGCGGCCTACGGACGCTTCCTGCCGGCCTGGCATCATGTCGGCGAATCGGGTTCTTCGAGGCCCTCGGGAGACGCCGGCCTGGACGGTCTGGTCTCCGTCATCGATCAGCTGGCCGGTGTCCGAATGCCGGCCTCGGCGCTCGAACCGCTGGTGCTGGCGCCGCGGGTCCGCGACTACTCCGCGGCGATGCTCGACGAGTTGCTCGCGGCCGGCGAGGTCACCTGGTCGGGTGCCGGCTCCATCTCGGGTACTGACGGCTGGATCGCGCTACACCCATCAGATTCCGCGCCCCTAACGCTGGCCGCCCCCGCCGAGATCGATTTCACCGACGCGCACCGGGCGATTCTGGACACCCTGTCCGGAGGTGGCGCCTATTTCTTCCGCCAACTCGCTGCGGGCGAGATCGGCGAGACAACACTCAAAGCCGCACTGTGGGAACTGATCTGGGCCGGCTGGATAACCGGCGACACGTTCGCGCCGGTGCGCGCACTGCTCGGCGGTGCCGGTACCCACAAGCGTTCCGCGCCTGCGCACCGGGGACGCCGCCCGCCGCGCCTGAGCCGATACAGCGTCGCCCACGCGCAATCCCGCACCGCCGAGCCAACCGTGGCCGGCCGGTGGTCAGCCTTGCCGCTTCCCGAGCCGGATTCCACGCTGCGGGCCCACTACCAAGCCGAGCTGCTGTTGAGTCGGCATGGTGTGCTGACCAGAGGCGCGGTGACAGCTGAGGGCTTGCCAGGCGGATTCGCCACCCTCTACAAGGTGCTGCGCAGCTTCGAGGACGCCGGCCGGTGCCAGCGCGGCTATTTCGTCGAGTCGTTGGGGGGAGCCCAGTTCGCAGTCGCGTCGACGGTAGACCGGTTGCGCAGTTATCTCGATGGGATCGACCCGGAACGCCCGGAATACCGGGCGGTCGTGCTGGCCGCCACCGATCCGGCTAACCCCTACGGCGCGGCGCTGGGTTGGCCCAGTTCGAGTGGAGAGGGCCCCGGCTCCGGGGCCCGACCCGGCCGCAAAGCCGGGGCGCTCGTGGTGCTGGTGGACGGCGGGCTGGCCTGGTTTCTCGAACGTGGAGGGCGGTCACTGCTGACCTTCACCGACGACCCAGCAGCCGGCCGCGCGGCGGCCATGGCACTGGCCGAATTGGTCGCCGCTCGACGCGTGGCATCGATCCTGGTGGAGCGGGTCGACGGGGAACCGGCACTGCAGCCGCGCGCCGGCGGGCGGGAGTCGACGGCGCTGACCGGGCTGTCGGAAGCGGGTTTCGTCCGTACGCCACGGGGGTTGCGGCTGCGGTGAGCAATGCCCGAGGGTGACACCGTCTGGCACACGGCGGCCACGCTGCGCCAACATCTCGCGGGTCGAACACTGACACGCTGCGATATCCGGGTGCCCAGGTTCTCCACCGTCGACCTCACCGGGGAGGTGGTAGACGAGGTGCTCAGTCGAGGTAAGCACTTGTTCATCCGAGTCGGGCCGGCCAGCATTCATTCGCATCTGAAGATGGACGGCAGCTGGCGGGTCGGCCCGACGATTCAGGGCCGGCAGCGGGTGGATCACCGGGTACGAATCATTCTGGAAGCCAAAGGTGTTCGGGCCGTCGGCGTCGCCCTGGGAGTGCTGGAGGTCCTCGATCGCGATCATGACGACGACGCGGTGGCGCACCTGGGACCCGATCTGCTGGGCGAAGATTGGGACCCACAGGTTGCCGCGGCCAACCTGGCGGCCCGCCCGGACCGGCCTATTGCCGAGGCGCTGCTGGATCAGCGGGTGCTGGCCGGTGTCGGCAACGTCTACTGCAACGAATTGTGTTTCCTCAGCGGTCATCTGCCCACCGCGCCGGTCGGCTCGGTCATCGACCCACATCGACTGGTCACCCGGGCCCGGGACATGCTGTGGGCCAACCGCTTGCGGTGGAACCGCTGCACCACCGGCGACACCCGGGCAGGCCGGCAGCTATGGGTCTACGGACGAGCCGGACAGGGTTGCCGGCGCTGTGGCGCGCCCATCAACCACGACGACACCGGTGCGCGGGTCGCGTACTGGTGCCCGGCCTGCCAGGTCTGAAACCCAGTGGACCCAGGTACGTCGATTACCTGCGCCTTGCAGCAGCCAGCTGCATTTTAGATGCTGTTCACCTTTGCGCCACCTACATGACGGTTTGTCTGGGCAGTCTGAAGTTGCGGAGTTGGCAACACCAACGATCATTGAATCGTGCGGAGTCGTAACATGCTCGGAGCATTCGCGGCCACTGATTTTCATCAAACAACTTTTTGTTCCACGGGAGTATCAGAAATGCAGAGTGCGCGTATCCACCTTCCCGGCCCGTTATCGCTCTTGGCTGCCAGCGTTGTTCTGGGGGCCGCGGCGCTCGGCGCCCTGGGAGCGGCCTCGGCCGCTCACGCCGACACCGTCGACCAGGCCTTCATATCGACGCTGAGGGCCCACGGCATCGAACACGAGTCAGAGCAAACCGAAATCCAGGCTGGTCATTTGGTGTGCCATCAGCTCGATATGGGCAAAACACCGGAGCAGGTCGCGACCGACATCATGAGCAGCAGCACCCTGGACGGCGACAACGCCGGGTACTTTGTCGCCATTGCCGAACGCGCGTATTGCCCGCAGCACACGGATGAGTAGTGACGGACTTTAACTCTGCCTGATCCATAAGCTGCGACTAGCCGCGGGCGTGCGTCAGGAAAAACTGCGCAATGACTTCCGACGCGTCGAATGCGCGCGTGGTGGCTCCGATGATCGCCCTCGGCAGATACTGCTTGGCACCCGGCCAGGTATGGCCGCCGTTGTCGATCTTGTAGAAAATCACTTCGGTGGAATCAGCACATGGCGAGGCATCAAAACGGTGAACTGACGTTCCATCCCCCACGTCGGGCAACTCCTGCGTAGACGGATAACCTCGGCAGCCATCGATCGAGCGCCATTTGTCCACCATGCTGGTTGCCGAGATGGAGTGGCTGATTCCGCCGCGACCGTGCACGTCGCCACCGTTGAACGGGACTAGCGGATCGTCGGTTCCGTGTATCGCCAGAACCGACACCGGCCGCGACGGTTTGCAGGCCACCCCCGCGCCGAGGGTGCCGGACACCGGGGCTATCGCGGCGAAGACGTCGGCACGATCGCAGGCCAGCCTGTTGGACATGAAGCCCCCGTTCGACATCCCGGTGGCAAAGACATGCCCGGGGGCAACGCCGAAGTCATTCGCCAGCCTGCCGACTAGCGCAACCAGGAACCCGAGGTCGTCGACGCGGTGGCGGGCCGCCGGTGACGCTGCGCGCCCATCGTCCCAGCTCTTGTCGTAACCGTCGGGATAGACCACCACAAGCTTGGTGGCGTCGGCAACGGCATCGAAATCGGTAAGACCCTGCTGCCCTACACCGGTGGCACCGCCGCCGTGCAGGTTGAGTACCAGGCCGACCGGAGGGCCCGGCGGCACATGCACCCGGTAGGTCCGACTCAGGCCGCCGAACTGAAATGTCCCCGATTGATCCCGTGCGGCTGCCTGTACTTGGTGCACCCCGCACCCGACAAGCCAGACCGCGAGAACGGCCATCGACAACCATCGCGCCCACGGCATGTCCGTCAAGTTACCGACCGCACTTGCGGATCGACGAGGGCGGGCGGGTGAACAGTGATCGAGGACCTCGCCGAGGTGATTGGTGGCATGGGATGATCGCATCGTCAGCGGCTTGGCTTGCCGTCAGCACTTTTCAGTGGGGAGGTTCGAGCAATGGCGATCAGCAAAATGTGCTCGCCGAGGCCCGTCCGATCACTATTGGCCGGCCTTGTCTTGGCGGTGTTGCTCAGCCTCGGCGGAGGGGCGACCCCGACCGCGCATGCCGACGATGTCGATAACGCGTTCCTGAATGCGGTCAAGGCCAAGGGCATCAACTTCTCGACGCCGGAATCCGCGATCGTTGCCGGCCATGAGGTCTGCGATGAACTTGATCTCGGTAGGCAGAAGTCCGACGTGGCGACGACAGTGATGAGTAGCAGCAGCCTGGACGGCTATCGCGCGGGTTACTTTGTCGGCGCGAGCATCGCCGCGTTCTGCCCGAGGCATCATTCATCGCCATAAGTGGAATCAACCGCCCCCAAGTGGAATCAATCACCCCCAAGTGGACTCGGCGGCGTCCGTCTGACGCGCCGTGCGAGACCGGCGCGCGTACACTCCTGATCATATGTATTTCAAGGAGCCATAAGTGATCACGAAAGTGATGTTCGGCGCCGCGGTCGCACTCAGCGCAGCGGTGGCGGTAGCAATGCCGGTAAGCGCTGACCCCAGTTCTTTCAGCGCCCTAAGCTGCAGCTGCGAGGGCGGACTCAGCGCCTCGGATGGCGGGCCTACTGTCGTCGACCAGATGAACAAAGGGATTCAGAGCGGTCTCTCTGATTTGCTGGGAATCGCGGTCTAACCTGCAGATGGCGGCCGCGGCATGACCGTTCCCTTGAACTCAGCGCCGTATTGGACGTCTTCGTACTTCTGCTGCTTCCGTTTGCGCCAACCGCTGCCTGCCGAGATCGGCGGCGGCATCATCGGCATCATGGGTAACCCGGCGTCTCCCGGAGCAAGCGGGGATACCGCCGACGCAAGTTGCACCGGCGTTTGTGCAGCGGGCATCAGTCCTACTACCGCAGGCGGCGCGGTGAGGTTGCCCATCTGAATTCCAACACCTACCGCTGCTGTAGGTGCCGAGCCAAGGGCTCTGACCGCGCTGGACAGATCAGCCGACGCCGTTCCCAGGGCCGATTCCCCCTCCGATAGGCCCTGGCCGACTTCGGGGGCCACAGTCTGCAGTGCCTGGGCCGAGCTGTTCTGCGCCGCATAGCTGAGCAGGTTGATGGGAAATCCGGACGATATGAACTGGTTCGCGTAGGTGTTGACCAGCTGAAACCAGCCATTGTCGATCAGCGGCCCCTGGGTGATCGTCGACAATTCAGACTGCAACGACGACAATATTGACGACAATGCCGACGCTGTGGATGCCGGAGACGCAGTCGCAGCAGCAGTTGCAGTACTGGCTTGAGCAGCCACCCCGGTCGGATCGGTAATCGACGGCGGCAACGCGAACTGGGGCACCGCGACAGCCTGTGCCGAGGCTGACTGATAGCGGTACATCGCCGCTGAATTGTTCACCCACATGTCTTGGTACTGCGCTTCGGTCTCGGCGATAGCCGTGATGTTGCGCCCGAGGCCGTTCGTGGCCAGCAACTGCGCCAGGCGCGTCCTGTTGGCGCTGACCGCTGCCGGAGGAACCACCGTAGAGACGGCTGAGTTGAATGCCGCCGCGGCGGCCTGTGTCGACGAGGCGATCTGCCGGCATTGCTGCGCGGTGGTACGCAACCAGCTCAGATAGGGCTCGACAGCCTGCGCCATCGTTATCGAGGACGTACCGCGCCACGTGTCAGTCACCGAAGACACCACCGAGGCATAAACGGGAACACCGTCTTCCAGCCCGGTACTCAGGTGTTGCCACGCACTGGAAGCCTCGATCAACGATTCCGCACCAGGTCCGGAATGGATGAGCGCCGAGGTGACTTCCGGCGGCAGTGTCATGAAATCCATGATGTATTTCATTTACTACGCAGGGAAAAACGAGGGAACATTAGGTTAACTACGCCGCGAAGAACCCTGGAACATTGCGCGTCGCCGTCATACACGGCCTAAGGCTACTACGTCACCAGTCGCTTGCCCCGGTCTTCGGGCCACGCCGCCCTCAGACAAGCCCCAGCTCACGAGATGGCGTTGACCGCGGTCGACAATCGCGACTTCAACTCGTCCGGAATGGGGATATATCCGTTGTCCGCCAGACCATTCTGGCCGGCGCCGATGGTGCTCTGCAGGAAAGCCTTCACGGCCGTACCGACCTGGGAATCGGGATATTTCGAGCAGACAATCTCGTATGTCGCCAGCACGATCGGGTAGGAGCCGGGCTTGTTTGGCCGGTAGAACGAGATCGTATCGAGAGCGAGGTCGTTGCCCTGCTTGACGATCGTGGCCGCGCCAATCGTCTTTCCTACCGAGTCTGCGCTGATCGCTACCGGGTCCGGACCTGCCGATGTGATGATCTTGGCCATGTTCAAGTGTTGTGCCTGAGCAAACGACCACTCGTTGTAGCCGATCGCGCCTTCAGTGCGCTTGACCGCCGCGACGGTGCCGTCGTTACCCTCGGCGCCATCGCCTGCACCGCCGGTGAACTTCCTGCCGGCACCCTTACCCCACGCGCCGTCGGCGGCGGTATCGAGATATCTCTGGAAGTTCTCCGTGGTCCCGGAGTCGTCGGTGCGGAACACGACATGAATCGGCTCAGCGGGCAGGGCGACACCCGCGTTCAGCGCCCGGATCGCGGGATCGTTCCACCTGGTAATGGCGCCGTTGAAGATCCTGGCCGCAGTCGGCCCGTCGAGATTCAACGAAGTCAGATCCTTGACGTTGTAGGTGATGGCGATGGGGCCGAACACCACCGGCAGGTTCCACGCCGGCGAGCCGCAACGCTGCTGGGCAGCGGCATACTCACTCGGGACCATCCTTGAGTCCGACCCACCGAAATCGGTTTGTTTGCCGATAAATTCGCTGATCCCAGCGCCGGAACCATTGGCCGTGTAGTTCAAGGACTGACCCGGGCAGGCTTGTTCGAAAGCCTTGACGAAACGGGTCATTGCGATTCCCTGGGCAGTGGAACCACTGGCCTTCAGAATCGGCTTGCCGCCGCAGGCCACCAGCTTCGCCGACGACGTGCCTGTCGTTGGACTTCCTCCGGTAGCGCTCTTGTCGCCGCCACACGCCGACAAGATCACTGCAGCCGCGGCCAGAATGCTCAGCGCGGCACCAAATCGATTGATTTTCAATTCAATTCCCTTGAATGGTACCGATGAGATGATCGCCGCTGGCGTCGTCGCAGCCCGCCAAACTGCAGTCTTCCTAGCAGCCATCAGGCATACTAACAACATCGCCACACTTTCCGACCTGTCCACCAAAGCCGAGCTGTCTTTGAATCTCCTCGGCGTGGCGTCCAATGACTACGCCGGGAAAAACCCGGGAACATTGGGTTAACGACTCCACGAAAGGGCGCTGAACATTGGTCGACGCCTGAGGGGGACCCAACCGCATTCGATAGGGTCGCATAGGGCTTCGCCGCTGACCGCCGAGGCTGTCCACGCGCCAACCTGGCTCTTGCTCTTTCAAAATCGTCAGCATCTCAACTTCACCGAGTGTTGGGTAGGCGCATGACATTGCTTGGCACATTTCCCAGCCGGGGTGTGGCGGCGCGCCCGGCACGCAACTGGGCCGCCGATGTCGTCGTGTTCGTTGGCGCCGCGGTGCTGCTCTGGTTGCTGGTACGCGTCGGCCGCGGGACGACCGCGCCGTGGACGGTGCCGAGCGCGCCCGCCACGGTGTCCACTGACCCGATCCACTTGCCGTATTACGCTGCCCGGTCGCTGCTACGCATGTTCGCCGCGCTGGGCTTGTCTTTGGTTTTCACGTTCTGCTACGCCACCGCGGCAGCGCGCTCGCGCCGTGCCGAAAGGGTGCTCATCCCGCTGCTGGACTTCTTGCAATCCGTGCCAGTCCTGGGATTCCTCGCTGTCACCATCACCGGGTTCATCGCTTTGTTTCCCGGCTCGCTGCTCGGTTTGGAATGCGCGTCGATATTCGCGATTTTCACCTCGCAGGCATGGAACATGACCTTCGCGTTCTACCAATCGCTGATCTCCCAACCCCACGATCTAGACGAGGCATCCCGGCTGCTGCGCCTATCGCGATGGCAGCGGTTCTGGCGAGTCGACCTGCCCAGCGGGGTGATCCCGCTGGTCTGGAACGGCATGATGAGTTTCGGCGGGGGCTGGTTCTTCCTCACCGCGTCGGAAGCCTTGAGCGTCAACAATCACAAGTTCGCGCTGCCCGGGATCGGCGCCTACGTCGCGGCTGCCAGCAGCGAGGGAAACCTGACGAGGGTGCTGCTGGCCGTCGCGGTCATGATCGTGGTGATCATCGGGGTCAACGTGCTGTTTTGGCGGCCGCTGACAGCGTGGTCCGAACGATTCCGCATCGAGGAATCCGAGGCCATTGAAACGCCGCGCAGTGCGACGCTGGACGTCCTACGACGCTCGCGCATCCCGGGCATCATCGGCCATCCGCTCGGCCGGCTGGTCTATCCGGTCGACCGGGCGACGGCGGTGGTCGGGATGACCGGGCGTCCGCTGAAAACATCAACCGCGCGCCGCCGCAGCGGCGACACCGCGTTCGTTCTTACCCTGCTCGTCGCGCTCGGCTACGGCGCGTTCCGGGTGATCGACTACATCGGCGGCAGCGTCGGCTTCACCGAAGTCGGCCATGCGGCGCTGCTCGGCTTGGCCACCTTCGCCCGTGTCGTGGTGGTGGTCGTGGTCTCAACGTTGATCTGGGTACCCGTCGGGGTGTGGATTGGGTTGAATCCCAAGGTGACTCGGCTGGCGCAGCCGGTAGTGCAGGTGCTGGCGTCCTTCCCGGCGAACTTTTTGTTCCCGTTATTCACGGCCGCGCTGCTGGCCACCGGGATCAGCATCAACTGGGGCGGCATCCTGCTGATGGCCCTCGGTAGCCAGTGGTACATCCTGTTCAACATCATCGCCGGGGCCACCGCGATACCCACCGAGCTTCGCGACGCCGCCGCCAGCCTGAGGCTGCCCACCGTGCTGAGGTGGCGCACCCTGATACTGCCCGCAATCTTCGGCAGCTACGTCACCGGCGGTATCACCGCGGCCGGGGGCGCGTGGAACGCTTCCATCGTCGCTGAAGTCGTCCAGTACCACGGCACCACGTTGTCCGCTGTCGGGCTGGGCGCATACATCACCCACGCCACCACGGTGGGCGACGCCCCGCGCCTGCTCATCGGTGTGATCGCGATGAGCTTCTATGTCGTGACGACGAACATCGTGCTGTGGCAGCGCCTCTACCGCCTGGCCGAGCGCCGCTTCTCCCTATCCTGATACCCGGAGGTTCCATGACTGAAGACGACGTGATCATCCACCTCGACCATGTCGGCAAAAGCTTCAACAAGCCCGACGGCGGCACGCTGATGGTCCTCGACGACATCAACCTCGACATCCATGCAGGCGAAGTCGTCGCCCTGCTCGGTCGCTCCGGGTGCGGCAAGTCGACGCTGCTGCGCATCATCGCCGGGCTCATCGCCCCCACAAGCGGTGTGGCGCGCAACCACGGCGCCGAACTCGACGCCGCCAACCCGGGTACCGCAATGGTGTTCCAGAACTTCGCCCTGATGCCCTGGCTGACCGTGCAGAAGAATGTTGAACTCGGGCTGGCGGCACGCAAAATCGCGCCAGCCGAACGGAGTAAGCGCGCGGCGGAGGCCATCGATCTGATCGGCCTCGACGGTTTCGAATCCGCCTACCCCAAAGAACTGTCCGGCGGGATGCGCCAGCGCGTCGGGTTCGCCCGGGCGCTGGTACTGCAACCCGACCTGCTGCTGATGGACGAACCCTTCTCCGCCCTCGATGTCCTCACCGCCGAAAACCTGCGCAACGAGCTGATGGCCCTGTGGACCGGCAAGGAATTCCCCACCCGGGCCATCTGCCTGGTCACCCACAACATCGAGGAGGCGATCCTGCTGGCCGACCGCGTCATCGTGCTGAGCAGCAACCCCGGCCACATCCTGGCCGAACTGCCCGATGACCTGGAGCGTCCCCGGGACCGCCGGTCGCCACCGTTTGAAGCACTCGTCGACAAAGTCTATGGACTGCTGACCGGGACCGGTCCGGCCACCACGCTCGTCGAATCCGCCAACGCCACGCCCGCCAGCCATCCCCTGCCCAGAGCCACCGTCGGCGGGCTCGCCGGGCTGGTTGAAATCGTCCACGGGAAAGGCGGGCGCGCCGACCTTCCCGACATCGCCGCCGACCTGAGTATCGATGCCAAAGACCTGCTGCCGCTGGTGGACGCCGCCGCGCTGCTCGACTTCGTGCACGTCGGCGGCACCGACCTCGAAGTCACTCCCATCGGCGAGGATTTCACCACCGCTGACATCCAGACCAGTAAGCAGATCTTCGCCCAACAAGCACGCACCCGCGCACCCCTGGTGCGTACCATCTGCAACGCGTTACGCGACTGCCCCGACGCCGGCCTGCGGACTGGATTCTTCCTCGACATCCTCCAACAGGGATTCAGCCCGGACGATGCCCAAAAGCAACTCGACATCGCCATCGGCTGGGGCCGCTACGCCGAACTTTTCGACTACGACACCAACACAGACCAGATCTCCGCCGACCCCGACACCACGGTCCTGACACCCACGCATGCCTAGCCGGCTATCGGCGCTGTCAGCAACCAGCACCCAGGTCGCGGCGGCTGATGAACTCCCGGCGCAATCCGGTGATCGGGTCGTCGAACTCGATGCGCTGCGCCAGTAACTGCAGTGGTGTGCTGAAGTCGTCAGCCGGCACGTCAACGACGTTGGGGTACAACGGGTCGCCCATGATGGGTATCCCCAGCGACGCCATGTGAACCCGCAGTTGGTGGGTGCGTCCGGTGCGCGGCGTGAGCCGGTAGAGACCGTCCGGCGACAACAGCTCCACCAGCGTCTCCGCGTTGACCGCACCAGGCTCGCAGACCGCCTGCAGGTGGCCCCGGCGCTTGACGATGCGGCTTCGGACAACTCGTGGCAGCACCACGCCCGGATCGACCGCCGCCCGGGCCAGGTAGGTCTTGCTCACCAGACCGCGGGCGAACAGCGTCTGGTACGCCCCGCGCAACTCGCGCCGGGCGGTGAACAGCAGCACCCCGGCGGTCAGCCGGTCGAGCCGGTGGGCCGGGCTCAGCTCGGGCAATCCGAGTTCCCGGCGAAGCCGCACCAGCGCAGTCTGCGCGACGTGTCCTCCCCGGGGCATGGTGGCCAAAAAGTGTGGCTTGTCGGCAACCACTATGTCCGCGTCTTGATGCAGCACCGGGATGTCGAAGGGCACCGGGACTTCGTCCGGCAGGTCGCGATAAAGATAAACACTGGCGCCGCTGGGCAACTGCGTCGCCTCATCGACTAATGCTCCGTCCGCGTCGACGACTTCTGCGGCAAGGACTTTCGCGCGGGCCTGCTCGCCGAACCGGTCCGTCAGCTCGGCCAGCACCGATCCGCCACGCAGGCGCACCCGGGCAGGCCCCAAGCCGTCACGAACCGGAAGCGGCGCGCGCCGCCTGCTCAATTGAGGGGCACCGGCTCGAGGATCTCGGCGCGCGCTTCAGGTGCGCTGGCGCGCAACATGTCTGCCGACACGTCGTCGGGCTGGGCCTGGGAAAGGATCTCGGCCTCGACCCGCGCCGTGTAGTTGCCGACCTCACGGTCGATGTCTGCGGCGGTCCACCCCAGCACCGGAGCGACGAGGTCGGCCACCTCACGGGCGCAATCGACGCCCCGGTGCGAATATTCGATGGCGATCCGCATCCGGCGGGCCAGGATGTCTTCCAGATGCAGGGCGCCCTCGGCCGCTGCGGCGTAGACGGCTTCGACCTTCAAGTAGCCCGGTGCGTCGTTGAGCGGAGTGAGCAGAGCCGGAGTTTCGGCAGCCAGCGCCAGGACCTCGCCGATCAGCGAACCGTAGCGGTCCAGCAGATGGCGAACCCGGTAGGGGTGCAGCCCTTGCAGCGCGCCGACGTTTTCCGTCTGGTTGACCAGAGCGAAGTAGCCGTCAGCGCCCATCAGTGGCACCTTCTCGGTGATCGACGGCGCCACCCGGGCCGGGACGAACTCGGCCGCGGCATCGATCGCGTCGGCCGCCATCACGCGGTAGGTGGTGTATTTGCCCCCGGCGATGGCGACCAGCCCGGCCGCCGGCACCGCCACGGCGTGCTCTCGGGACAGTTTGGAGGTGTCGTCGCTCTCCCCGGCGAGCAGCGGGCGCAGCCCCGCGTACACCCCGTCGATATCCGCGTGGGTCAACGGAGTGGCCAGCACCGTGTTGACCGTGCTCAGGATGTAGTCGATGTCGGCCTTGGTGGCCGCGGGGTGGGCCAGGTCCAGGTTCCAGTCGGTATCGGTGGTTCCGATGATCCAGTGGCTTCCCCACGGGATGACGAACATCACCGACTTTTCGGTGCGCAGGATGATCGCGACGTCGCTGACGATCCGGTCCCGCGGCACCACCACGTGCACGCCCTTGGACGCGCGAACTTTGAACCGCCCGCGCTGCTTGGACAACGCCTGGATTTCGTCAGTCCAGACCCCGGTCGCGTTGACCACGACGTGCCCGCGGACCTCGGTGATCGCGCCGTCCTCGGAGTCACGTACGCGCACGCCGGTCACCCGGTCGCCCTCGCGCAGCAACGCGACCACCTGCGTGGAGCACCGGACGACCGCGCCGTAATGCGCCGCGGTGCGCGCAACCGTCATGGTGTGCCGGGCGTCGTCTACGACGGTGTCGTAGTAGCGAATCCCGCCGATCAAAGACGTCCGCTTTAACCCCGGACATAATCGCAGCGCGCCGGCACGGGTCAAATGTTTTTGCGCCGGAACGGATTTCGCGCCGCCAAGACTGTCGTACAGAAAGATTCCCGCGGCGATGTAGGGACGCTCCCACACCCGGTTGGTCAGGGGGAACAAGAACGGCATCGGCTTGACCAGATGCGGCGCCAACGTGGTCAGCGACAGCTCCCGTTCGTAGAGCGCCTCGCGTACCAGTCCGAATTCCAATTGTTCGAGGTAGCGCAGCCCGCCGTGGAACATCTTCGACGAGCGGCTCGAGGTCCCCGAGGCGAAGTCGCGGGCCTCGACCAGCGCAACTTTCAGCCCGCGGGTGGCCGCATCCAGCGCGGACCCGCAGCCCACCACGCCACCACCGATGACCACCACGTCGAACTGCTCGGCGCCGAGTCGCTCCCAGGCCAGCGCGCGTTGTCGGGGTCCCAGAGTCGAAGCCGGCCAGGTCTGCGCGCTCTCCGGTGCTTGGATCGGGTTGCTCACGCTACCAAGGCTAGTTCGTCAGAGCTCAGAGAGTCGTTCTTAGTCCAGATCGTCGTGTGCCATCAACCGGCGAGCGGCCTCGGTGATCGACCCGGACAACGATGGGTAAACGGCCAGCGTCTGCGCCAGCTCGTTGACCGTGATGCGGTTTTGCACGGCCACGGCGATCGGCAGGATCAGCTCGGAGGCGATCGGCGCCACCACCACGCCGCCAATGATCACGCCGGTGGACTGCCGGCAAATGAGCTTGACGAAACCTTGCCGCAGCCCGGACATCTTCGCTCTCGCATTGGTCCGCAACGGCAGCATGAGGGTCCGGGCCTCCACCGATCCGTCGTCGATCGCCGACTGCGGCACACCGACGGCGGCGATCTCGGGTCTGGTGAAAACGGTCGCGGCCACCGTGCGCAACCGGATTGGGCTGACACCCTCACCCAGCGCGTGATAAATCGCGATCCGCCCCTGCATCGCCGCGACCGACGCCAGTGGCAGCAGGCCGGTGCAGTCGCCTGCGGCATAGATGCCGGCCACCGATGTCCGCGACACCCGGTCCACAGTCAGGTAATTACCGCTGCCAAGCTCGATGCCGACGCGTTCCAGGCCAAGGCCGCTCGTGTTGGGAACCGACCCGATGGTCATCAGGGCGTGACTGCCCTCGACGGTGCGACCGTCGGTCATCGTCACCAGAACACCGGTGTCGGTGCGGGTGACCGATGCTGCGCGGGCGTTTTTGAACAGCTCGACGCCGCGTCCGGCGAACTCCTCTTCGAGCACCAGCGCGGCGTCGGCGTCCTCGTACGGCAGCACGTGGTCCTGGCTGGCCACCACGGTGACCGGCACACCCAGTTCGGTGTAGGCGTTGACGAACTCGGCGCCGGTGACCCCCGAGCCCACCACGATGAGGTGGTCTGGCAACGCATCCAGGTCGTAGAGCTGCCGCCAGGTCAGGATGCGTTCGCCGTCCGGCTGGGCCGAGGGCAGTATCCGCGGGCTGGCGCCGGTGGCGATCAGCACGACGTCTGCGTCGTGCTCGCTGGTGGTCCCGTCAGCGGCGGTCGCTTTGATGCGGTGGCGGGCCAGGCCGAGCGCACTGTCGCACAGCTTGCCCCGGGCAGCAATCACTCGTACACCCGCGCTGAGCAGCTGGGCAGTGATGTCGGCCGACTGCGCCGCGGCCAGAGTCTTGACCCGGGCATGGATCTGCGGCAGCAAGATCTTGGCGTCGTCGATGTCGATGTCGAAGCCCAGCCGAGGCGCTCGGCGGAGCTCAGTGCGCAGCCAGGTGGAGGCGATGAAGGTCTTGGACGGCACGCAGTCGGCCAGGACGGCGGCCCCGCCGATGCCGTCGGAGTCGATCACGGTGACCTGGGTTGTATCGGGATGTGAGGTGGCAGCGGTCAGGGCGGCTTCGTAACCGGCCGGGCCTCCACCGAGGATCACGATGCGGGTCACCACACGCCCAACCTAGCTTGGCCACGAGGCACGCCGCAGCATGAAGTAGGCCTTGGGTGAATAGCACTCGAGCGTGTGCCGTTTAAGCTTTCTGCGTGACGCTCTACGCCGCGTACGGGTCGAACATGCATCCCGAGCAGATGCTGAAGCGCGCACCCCACTCTCCGATGGCGGGAATAGGCTGGTTGCCTGGGTGGCGGCTGACGTTCGGCGCCGAGGACATTGGCTGGGAAGGGGCACTGGCCACCATCGTCGAGGATCCGGATTCCAGGGTGTTCGTCGTCCTCTACGACATGACGCCGGCCGACGAGATGAACCTTGACCGATGGGAGGGCTCCGAGTTCGGCGTGCACAAAAAGATCAGGTGCCGAGTCGAGCGGTTAGCCTCCGACACCGACATCGATCCCGTGCTGGCGTGGCTGTACGTGCTGGACGGCTGGGAGGGCGGATTACCATCCGCGCAGTATCTGGGCGTAATGGCTGATGCCGCCGAGATAGCCGGAGCTCCAAGCGATTACGTGCACGACCTGCGGACCCGTCCGGCGCGAAACATCGGCCCGGGCACTCCTGCCTAGTTCCTCTCGCGACCACACCTCCCCCGCGCGAGCGTGCGTGTCTGTACGCCGACACGCCGCTGGAACGGACATTCTGTGCACCCTCGCGACGGCGTCATGCGGCGCTGGCACGCTCCAACCTCATTTCAAGCCGACGGACGAGTTCGCCGGGCCGGTACCTCACATCGTCGGCCACGATGGCCACAACTGCCCATCCCAGATCCTGCAGTGCGGCGGTACGTCGACGATCCCGACGAAACGCCTCCGGCCCGCTGTGCCAGTCAACGCCGTCGTACTCGGCAGCGACGCGGTATTCGGGCCAGGCGAAATCGAGCCTCCAGACGCGACCGGTCAGGTCGACCACCTCGTACTGGAGCCCGGGCGGCGGCAATCCACCGTCGATCATGACCAGCCGGGCCTCGCTCTCCATGGGCGACTCGGCCAATGGGGAGGCCAAATCGAGCAACTCGCGCGCCCTGACGATGCCACGCCGACCGGACTGCCGCCTGAGGGCCTGATGCAGCTCGTCGCGGCTGCACGTGCCGCTGCGCAGCGCGGCGTCCAGCGTGGCCAGGGCTCGCGGGCGGCGCAGGCTACGCGCCACCTCGATCGCCGTCCACGATGGCGCGGTGGCCGACCGGCCGCTGACTGAGGTCAGTGGCGCTCCTGCCCGCCGATGCACGACCAGGCCGTCGGTTGACCGCAATTGCCGCCCGCCCGGGTTGAGAACGTGCAGGTCAGTGGTTCGTTCGGTGTCGAAGCCGTAGGCAGCGGCGGCCGTAGCCATGCACACGGCGATCGACGTCCCGGCCGCCAGGTCCAGCCCACGCAGTCGCAGTGCGGTATTCACCTCACCATAACCATAAATGCCATGCCAAATCCGCTGTAGCGCAGTACAATTCAGCTGATCTTCCAACCCGCGCCGGGTCAGGTAGGTCAGCGCCTGGGCCGAAGTCATCACTCCGCCTTGCGCGTCGAGGAGACGGCTGAGCTCTGCGTCCATGCCATTTATCCTCAGCGCCCTGCAGCTAGCGGGTATGCAAGCGCAAGCCCAGCTGTGGATGCAGCGGCCCAGCGTGCGCAAAGTGCCGGTCCACGCGGCGTGTCGCGGTACAGACACGCACGCTCGCGGGGGAGTTAGCTCGCGGGGCAGGCAGGGCAGGGCAGCCTAGCGCGCGGCGGACTGCTCGATGATGTTGACCATTACCCGTAGCCCGATCGCCAGAGCCCGTTCGTCGAGATCGAACGTCGGCTGGTGCAGATCCACCTGCGCTCCCTCGCCCGACCACACGCCCAATCGCGCCATCGCGCCGGGAATCTCCTCCAAATACCAGGAGAAATCCTCGCCGCCCCCGGACTGCCTGGTGTCGGCCAGCGCGTCGGGGCCGATGGCTTCGATCGCCTGCGTCAGGATCTGCGTTGAGACGTCCTCGTTCACCACCGGCGGCACGCCGCGCCGGTAAAGCAGTGTGTGTTCGATAGCCAGCGGCGACAGCAGCGCATCGACAGTCTCCCGGACGATTTCTTCGAGAGCGACCCACGTCTGCCGGCTGGCGGTGCGAACGGTGCCGGACAAGACGCCGGTCTGGGGTATGGCGTTGGCGGCCACGCCCGCATTGACCGCACCCCACACCAGCACGGTGGCGTTACGCGGGTCGATACGGCGCGAGAGCACTCCGGGCAGCCCGGTAATCAGCGTGCCGAGCCCGTAAACCAGGTCGCCGGTCAGGTGCGGACGCGACGTGTGCCCGCCGGGTGAATTCAGCGTGATCTCTATACGGTCGGCTGCCGAGGTGATGGGTCCCCGCCTGATCGCGACCTTGCCCACCTCAAGCCGGGGATCACAGTGCAGCGCGTAGATCCGCGACACCCCGGTGATCGCGCCCGCGGCGATCGCGTCGATCGCTCCACCGGGCATCAACTCTTCGGCTGCCTGGAAGATCAGCCGCACGCCGACCGGCAGCTCCGGCACCGACGCCAGCGTCAGCGCCGTACCCAACAGGATCGCGGTATGCGCGTCATGCCCGCAGGCGTGAGCGATATTCGGCATCGTCGAGCTGTACGGGGCGCCGGTCAGCTCGGCCATTGGTAGCGCATCCATGTCGGCCCGAAGCGCGATCCTGGGCTGGTGCTCAGGGCCCAGGTCGCAGATCAGTCCAGTTCCACCGGGCAGCACCTTCGGGTTCAGCCCCGCATCGGCCAACCGCTCCGCCACGAACTGCGTGGTGGCGTACTCCTGCCGGCCCAATTCCGGATAGCGGTGGATGTGCCGGCGCCAGGTAATCAGGTCCTCGTGGTGATCGGCCAGCCACCAATCGGCGGTGTCGGCGAGGTTCACAGTGCCGCCCTGCGCTGCTGGGCAGCCAACACCCGGTCACGCTGGTCAGGGGTCTCGGCGAGGTGGACGATCGTGCGCGCCAGCATGATCGCGCCGTCAATGACAGCGCGGTCGGCACTGGGGCCGACGGCCGCGGCGGCGAAGGCGCGCTGGTGAAGCGTTGCGCCGCCGGCATCGACGCCGATCACCGGATGGATCCCCGGCAGCACATGCGTCACATTGCCCATATCGGTGCTACCCATGGGGAGCCTCGCCTCTATCTCGCGCGCGACGGGCTCGCGTCCCAGTCGGCGCATCTCCTCCCGGAACACTTCGGCCAGCCAATGGTCAGGCTTTAACTCCGCGTATCCGGGCGCCGGGTCCTCGATTTCGTACTCGCAGCCGGCGGCCAGGGCGCCCGCAGCAAAGCACGAGAACATCTTGCCCTCCAGCTCGCGCAGGGAATCCGATTCAACCGCCCGCATCGCATACTGCAACGTGGCGTGTCCAGGGATGACGTTGACGGCCTGCCCGCCATTGGTGACGATGCCGTGTACCAGTTGCCCCGGCGCGAATTGCTGCCGCAGCAGCCCGATGGCAACCTGCGCCACGGTCACGGCGTCTGCCGCATTGACCCCGAGATGCGGGGCGACGGCGGCGTGCGATTCCGTGCCGCGGTAGTGCACGATCACCTCAGACAGTGCCAGCGAGCGGGCCGCAGCGATGTCGGTCGGCCCGGGATGCACCATGACGGCCACTGCGACATCGTCGAAGGTGCCGGCCTGCAGTAGCAGCGCTTTACCACCGCCGGCCTCCTCAGCGGGAGTTCCCAGCAGGGCCACTGTGAGACCCAGGTCGTCGGCTACGTCAGCCAGAGCCAGCGCGGTGCCCACCGCCGACGCCGCGATGATGTTGTGCCCGCATGCGTGCCCGATCCCCGGCAACGCGTCATATTCGGCGCACACCCCGACCACCAGGGGTCCGCTGCCGAAGTCAGCGCGAAAAGCCGTTTCCAGACCACCGGCGGACGCTGTGATCTCGAACCCACGTTCAGCGACCAGGGCCTGCGCCTTGGCGCTGCTGCGATACTCGGCGAACGCCAGCTCGGGCTCGGCGTGAATCGCGTGAGACAACTCGACAAGATCGGCACCACGGCGCCGCACGACATCCTCGACGCTGTCGAATGCGTTGGCTGTGGGCACCTCCGCAGTATCTCACCGACCAGAACCGCCGCTCACCCGCTTGGCTATGCTCCCCCACTGTGGCCGACCCCGCGCACGATCCCCACCAACGGGCGCTGCAAGCAGCTCAGGTCATCAGAGATCGGACCGGGGTTCTTGAGCACGACGTCGCGATCGTGCTCGGCTCGGGATGGTCGCCGGCGGTTGCCGCCCTGGGCTCCCCTGCCGTGGTGCTGTCCCAGGCCGACATCCCCGGCTTCACCCCGCCCAGCGCCGTCGGGCATACCGGTGAGCTGTTGTCGGTGCCCATCGGTGAGCATCGGGTGCTGGTGCTGGTCGGCCGCGTGCACGCCTACGAGGGCCATGACCTGGGCCACGTCGTGCACCCGGTACGGGCGGCCTGCGCGGCCGGGGCGCGCATCGTCGTACTCACCAACGCTGCCGGCGGGCTGCGCCCCGACATGACTGTCGGTCGGCCCGTTCTGATCAGCGACCACCTGAACCTGACGGGGCGGTCGCCGCTGGTCGGCGCCCAATTCGTTGACCTGACCGACGCCTACGCACCGCGGCTGCGGCAACTCGCTCGCGAGGCCGACCCGGAACTCGCCGAAGGCGTCTACGCAGGCCTGCCCGGGCCGCACTACGAGACGCCCGCGGAGGTCCGGATGCTGCGGTTGTTGGGCGCCGACATGGTGGGCATGTCAACAGTCCACGAGACCATCGCGGCCCGGGCAGCAGGTGCCGAGGTACTGGGCGTGTCGCTGGTGACAAACGCGGCAGCCGGGATCACCGGTCAGCCGCTGAGCCACGAGGAAGTGCTTGCCGCCGGGGCCGCGTCGGCGAGCCGAATGGGCACCCTGCTGGCGGATGTCATAAGCCGGTTCTGACAGAAGTGACGCCCGAAGAGTGGATCGCGCATGACCCTGATCCGGAGACGGCCGCCGAACTCACCGCGTGCGGTCCCGATGAACTGCGCGCCCGGTTCGCCCGCCCGCTGAGGTTCGGCACCGCGGGACTGCGTGGACCGTTGCGCGGCGGGCCGGACGCCATGAACGTCGCGGTGGTGCTACGCGCCACCTGGGCGGTGGCACAGGTACTCACCGATCGCGGTCTGGCCGGCTCCCCGGTGGTCGTCGGGCGCGATGCCCGGCACGGCTCGGCGGCATTTGCGGCCGCGACGGCTGAGGTGCTGGCCGCCGCGGGATTTCCAGTGCTGCGACTGCCCGGTGCGGTGCCCACCCCCGTGGTGGCGTACGCGGTGCGGCACACTGGCGCCGCCGCCGGTATACAGATCACCGCCTCACACAACCCGCCGACCGACAACGGCTACAAGGTGTACTTCGACGGCGGGATGCAAATCATCTCGCCCACCGACCGCCAGATCGAAACCGCGATGGCCGCAGCTCCCCCGGCCGACCAAATCGCCCGCAAGCCCATCCCAGGCGCTGACGACGGCGCCGACACTGATCTGGTCGATCGTTATATCCAGCGCGCGGCCGAGGTGCGACGTTCGGCCGGTTCGGTCCGAATTGCCCTGACCCCGCTGCACGGGGTGGGCGGAGTAGTGGCCGTCGAGACGCTGCGGCGTGCCGGGTTCGACGACGTTCGCACCGTGTCGGCGCAGTTCGCGCCCGATCCCGACTTCCCTACTGTCGCCTTCCCGAACCCCGAAGAGCCTGGCGCCACCCACGCAGTGCTCGCCCTGGCCTCAGATGTCGGGGCCGACGTCGCGATCGCGCTGGATCCCGACGCCGACCGATGCGCGGTAGGCATACCCGCCGCAGCGGGATGGCGCATGCTGTCAGGCGACGAAACCGGCTGGCTACTAGGCGATTACATCTTGTCTCATCAGCGAGGCCGGGCTGAACCCGGAACCAGGACAGTGGCCAGCACCGTGGTGTCGTCGCGGATGCTGGCGGCGATCGCCGAGCACTACGGCGCGATACATGTCGAGACTCTCACCGGATTCAAGTGGCTGGCGCGCGCCGACGTCAATGTGCCCGGCAGCGCCCTGGTGTACGCCTACGAGGAAGCGATCGGGCACTGCGTCGACCCCGCCGCTGTGCGCGACAAAGACGGCATCAGCGCCGCGGTACTGGTGTGCGATCTGGTGGCAACGCTCAAAGGGCAGGGCCGTTCGGTGGATGACGTGCTCGACGAGCTTGCCCGCCGGCACGGCGTGCATGACGTCGCCGCAGTGTCGCGTCGGGTCGCCGACTCCGGCGAGGCCGCCGAACTGATGCGGCGGTTGCGGGCGGCCCCGCCGAGTCAGCTGGCCGGGTTCACCGCCTCTATTTCCGAGACCGCCGACGCCCTGATTTTCACCGGCGGCGACGACGACGCGTCCGCGCGGGTGGTCGTGCGTCCTTCGGGCACCGAGCCAAAGCTGAAATGCTACATCGAAATTCGCTGCGCATTGACCGGTGTGGCCGACGACTTGCGACTTGCCCGGGAGCGGGCTCGGGCGCTGCGCGACGAGCTGGTCTCCTCGGTACGGCAGTGGTAAGTCAGCGTCCTAGCGGGGCCCGAACTGGCGGTCACCGGCGTCGCCGAGACCTGGCACTATATAGGCGATTTCGTTGAGCCGATCGTCGACCGCAACGGTGAACAATCGTGCGGCCGGAGCCACTTTTTCAAGTGCCGCAACGCCTTCGGGCGCGGCTACCACACACAGCACAGTGATGTCCACGGCGCCGCGGCGGTGCAGCAGACCGATGGTGTGTGTCATGGACCCGCCGGTGGCAAGCATGGGGTCAAGGACCAGCACCGGCAGGTCGGTCAGGTCGTCGGGCAGCGACTCCAGATAACCCTTCGCCTGGTGGGTTTGCTCATCGCGGGCCACTCCGACGAACCCGACCCGGGCTTCCGGCAAGAGGGCGAGGGCCTGGTCGACCATGCCCAGCCCGGCGCGCAGCACCGGCACCAGCAGGGGCGGTCTGGCCAGCCGCACCCCGAGCGTCGCCGCCAACGGCGTGCGGATCGGAAACGACTCGCGGGGCGCGTCCCGGGTGGCCTCGTAGACCAGCATCACGGTCAGGTCCCGCAAAGCGGCCCGGAAGTCAGCGTTGTCGGTGCGTTCGTCGCGAAGCACAGTCAGCCGTGCGGCGGCCAACGGGTGGTCAACGACGTGCACATCCACAGGTTTTGACCCTATATAACAATCAGGATTAGCCTCGCTGACACGCCTGGTTGCGCGCCATCAGTGAGCCGAACCCGTCCATATAATCTGCGAGTGCGCCTCCCGAGAAGCTTCACGAACAGGACATTTCGAGCCCTGCGGTGGTTCGGCGCAGTCGCGTTGGCGGCGCTGGTGGCCGCCCCTTTGGCCCCCCGCGTTGGCCTCGCGGCGGCCACCCTTCCGACCCTCTCGCACGTTGTCATCGTGATTGAAGAGAACCGTTCTCAGGCCACCATCATCGGCAGCAAGTCGACGCCCTTCATCAACGCACTGGCCGCCAACGGCGCAATGATGGCGCAGTCGTTCGCCGAAACACACCCCAGTGAACCCAACTACTTGGCGCTCTTTGCCGGCAGCACATTGGGAGTGACCAAGGACGTGTGCCCGGTCGACGGCGGCAACGTCGCCAACCTGGCTTCTGAATTACTGACCGCGGGTTACACATTCATCGGTTATGCCGAGGACCTGCCCGCCGTCGGCTCAACCGTCTGCAGCGCGGGCAAATACGCACGCAAGCATGTGCCGTGGGCCAACTTCACTAACGTCCCGCCGGCGAATTCAGTACCGTTCTCTGCATTTCCGGCCCCGGGAAACTACGCCAGCCTGCCGACCGTCTCGTTCGTCATTCCCAACAACGACGACAACATGCACGACGGGTCGATCGCTGCGGGCGACGCCTGGCTGAATCGCCAACTGTCTGGGTACGCCAACTGGGCGGTGGCCAACAACAGCCTTCTCATCGTGACCTGGGACGAGGACGAGAACACCCCTCGTAACCAGATCCCGACCGTGTTCTACGGCGCGCATGTGCGGCCCGGAACCTACAACGAGCAGATCAGTCACTACAACGTGCTCTCCACATTGGAGCAGATGTACGGGCTACCCAAGACGGGCTATGCGGCCAACGCTCCCGCGATCGCCGACATTTGGGCCGGATAGGTCCACACTCCCGGCACCGGACCCGGCCCGTGGGCGGGCCGTGGCTATTCTGTGCCGCATGGTTGCTGACCTTTTGCCCGTCCGCCTGAGTCTGTCCACCGGTGACCGTTACACCGTGTGGGCACCCCGCTGGCGGGACGCCGGCGACGAGTGGGAGGCGTTTCTGGGTAAGGAAGACGACCTGTATGTCTTTGAGAACGTCCCGGACCTGGTGGCATTCGTGCGCGCCGATTCCGACAACGATCTGATCGACCATCCCGCGTGGAAGGACCTGACCTCGGCGCACGCGCACCAGCTGGACCCTGCCAAGGACAGGCAGTTCGACCTCATCGCCGTGGAGGAGTTGGTGGCCGAGAAGCCGACCGAGAAGTCGGTGACCAAGCTGGCAGGCACGCTGGCAATCGTGTCGTCGATCGGATCGGTGTGCGAGCTGCCGGCGGTGACGAAGTTCTTCAACGGCAATCCCAATCTGGGCACAGTAGCCGGTGGGATCGACAACTTCACCGGAAAAGCCGGCCACAAACGCTGGAATTCGATCGCCGAGGTTATCGGGCGAAGCTGGGACGGCGTGCTCAGCGCCATCGAAGAGATCATCAAAACCCCTGAGGTCGATGCCGACCTGTCAGCCAAGGCCGCCGAAGAACTGGCTGAGGAGCCCGCGGCGCCGGCGGCGTCAGACGACGAGGAGCCTGAGGCAGCCGACGAAGTCTCCGAGGCCAGCGACGCCGAGGACGCCGAAGACCCCGAAGACGAAGAAGACCTCGAAGAGCTTGACGATCTCGAAGAGGACGAGGAGGTCCGCGCGGCGAGCGACACCGTCGTACTGGGCAGCCAGGAGGACTTCTGGGCGCAGGTGGGTATCGACCCGATCCGGATCCTCACGGGGTCTGGCACTTTCTACACGCTTCGCTGCTACGTGGACGATCAGCCGATCTTTCTGGGCCGCAACGGACGGATCAGCGTGTTCACCTCGGAACGGGCGCTGGCTCGCTATCTCGCCGACGAGCATGATCATGACCTGTCCGATTTGAGCACCTACGACGACATCCGTACGGCCGCCACTGACGGCTCGCTGAGGGTCGAGATCACTGAGGACAACATCTATGTGCTCAGCGGGCTGGCCGACGATTTTGCCGACGGGCCCGACGCGGTGGATCGCGAGCAGCTCGATTTGGCCGTCGAGCTACTCGGCGATATCGGCGCTTACTCCGAGGAGAGCACGGTGGCCAAGGCCCTCGAGACGGGCCGTCCGCTTGGCAACCTGGTGGCCTATGTGCTTGACCCCGGCTCAAGCGACAGGCCCGAAAAGCCCGCGGCCCCGCATTCCGCGGCGGTACGGGAGTGGGAGAAGTTGGAGCAGTTCGTGGAGTCGCGGCTGAGGCGCGAGTAGCGCCGCAAGCCGGCGACGACATGCAGCGTGAGCGTCGCGGCTGAGGCGCGAGTAGCGCCGCAAGCCGGCGAAATCGCGGTCGAACGTCGACTTGTTGTCGAAATCGCCGCTGATTGGCACGACAACTCGACGTTCGGCGCGAAGGTAGCGCGAAGGTAGTCTGTGCAGCATCCGCCAGCGTTCAAGGAGGCGGCCAAACGGGGAGGTGAGCCGATGGCGGGGACATACGACCCGGCGTCGGCCGGGGATGATGCATGACGCTTCCCGGAATAGGCCCGTTACCTCTGTACGGGTTCCAGCGCCCGCTGATGTTGCTGTTCGGCCTGGTCCCGTTGGTGCTGCTCGCGGTCTATATCCTCGTCCAGGCTCGACGCCGGCAACGCCTGCGCCGGTTCACCGAGGCGAACGTGCCGCAGTCGCTGTGGCGGCACCTTCCGATCGCTGTATCGCTGCTCTGCCTGGCCCTGTTGACGGTGGCGCTGGCCACACCCACCCACGACATGAAGATTCCGCGCAACCGCGCCGTCATCATGCTGGTGATCGACATGTCGCAGTCCATGCGGGCAACCGATGTCGAGCCCAACCGGCTCAAGGCTGCCGAGCAGGCGGCCAGCCAATTCGCCAGTCAGCTCACGCCGGGGATCAATCTCGGGCTTGTCGGCTTCGCCGGAACCCCGTACCTACTGGTGCCCCCGACGCCGCAGCACCAGGCGACCATTGAGGCCCTGAAGAAGCTGGATTTTGCCGACGGCACGGCAACCGGTGAGGCCATCTATACCGCCCTGCATGCCATCCAAGCTACGGCCGTCGCCGGCGGCGACACTCCGCCGCCAGCCCGAATCGTGCTGCTGTCCGACGGCGCGGAGAACAAGCCATTAGATCCCAACGATCCGCACGATGGCGGCTACACCGCGGCACGCCTGGGCAAGGACCAAGGTGTTCCCATCTCGACCATCACGTTCGGAACTCCTACCGGCGAAATCAACATGGAGGGAGTGCGTGTCGCGGTCCCGGTTGCCTCCGACCAGATGAAGACGATCGCCCGGCTCTCCGGCGGACAGTCCTACACCGCCACCAACCTCGCCGAACTCAACAAGGACTACGACTCCATCCAGAACGAGATCGGGTACCGCACGGTGCCAGGGCCCGGCAGCGCTGGGTGGCTGCGGCTCGGTGTCCTCACCGCGCTGATCGCGACAGGGCTGGCACTGTTGATCAACCGGCGACTTCCAACGTGATCGCTCAGGCAGGCAGCCTGCGATTCAGGAAAAGACCGGCCAGTACGGCGCCGGCCATCACGACGGTACCGAGCAGCATCCAGGCGAGGCTGGCGTCGCCCTTCACGGTTTCGTAGCCGATCTGGCGCTGCAGGGTCGTATAGACCTCTTTGAGCGATTCCAGGCTGTCAGCGTGGAAAGCCTGACCGTCGGTGATCTCGCAGATCTTCTGCAGAGTTTGATCGTCGACCGGGACGGGAATCGTGGCGCCCTGGTAGACAACCGTCCCGTCGGGCGTACCGAAGGAGATCGTCGATATCTGCACTCCCTGGTCCTTGGCGGCGCGCGCCGCAGTAAAAGCTCCCTGCGGGGCATTCGGGTCCAGCGGAACATTTTCAGCGCCATCGGACTCCAGCACGATCCGCGCCGGCGGCGGTCCGTCGCCACCTCCCATGATGGAGCCCACCGTGGCGATTGCCTGTAGTGCGGTGAAAATACCTTCTCCTGTTGCGGTTTTCGGAGCCGGCTGCAGGCCGTCGATCGCCGTTTTCACCGCGGCGCGGTTCGTCGTCGGAGCGACCAGCAGCGTGGCGTTAGCCGCAAATGCGACCAGCCCGAGATTGATGGCCGGGGTCAGTTGGTCAGCGAATTGCTTGCCGGCCTCCTGGGCGGCGGCCAGCCGATTCGGCGCGACATCGGTGGCAGCCATGGACTCCGAGATGTCAATGACCAACATCACAACCGCGCGGTTGAGCGGGATCCGGATGTCAGATGTCGGCCCGGCCATCGCTGTGGTCAGCAGCACCAAGGACGTGACCAGCAGGATCGTGGGCACGTGCCGCCAGCGGCCGGAACGACGCGGCGCCACGCGCTCAAGCACCTCCATGTTGGCGAACCGCAGCACCCGCCGGCGGCGGGCGAACTGCTGTACGACGTAGATCCCCACCACTAATAAAACGATCAGCAGGAACAAGAAGAACCAAGCGTTTTCGAAGCCCGCGAGCGACACCGGGCCCAGCAGGGGCAACCTCATTCGTCCATGATGCACAAGGCCAGCCACTTGGGCTCCACCGCGCGGGCCAACTATCGTCAGATTTCCCGCGAAATGTCGAAACTCTGTTCGATTTCTGACGCCCGCGTGCTGCGAACACAGCCACGCACCGTTCCGTCGAGGAGCTTTACGCGCTTTACGGTCACATAAGCGGGGGTCCCGGGTTCAGCCAGTTCAGCGAATCGTCGGTACGCCCTTTGTACTGCGGGCAGTAGGCAGACACGGAAACGCCGACGAAGAAGCTGGATTGTCTCAGCGAGAGATTGGTCTCCTTCTTCAACCGCATCGCCAGAACGCTGGATTTCTCGTTCTTATCGAATCCGGCGCACACGGTATGGCCCATCGCAATCGCGGTGTTGTGGTCAGCATTGACGATCCCGTAATTCACAAGAGCCGCGACGAACGCATCATCGGTCGCATCTGCTGATGCCGGCGCTGCGGAGAGCAGCGCGGCGGCGGACAGCAGGACCGCGCAGACTGTCGACCACTTCCCAGAACCGACGTCCATATGGGTCGTGGCATCCTCTCTGTGCGGACCGATCGGCGACGAGTCAAAGAACGACTTATATGAACGTTAGCCGAAATCGAGACGCTCTTCTTGCCGACTGGCTGGATCATCGCCAACTGCGCGTCCCAAGTCTCCGGCCAATATCAAAGCAATTGTACCGCAGGCTATTTCATGCCTGAAGCCAGATACCAATGAGCCTCGAAGGAGGAACGCTTGATCGCCTGACACTGCGCCGACGTCGCCGACTTGATACCTTGAGGTCAGACTTCAGCCGACACCGCCCACCATGGAGTGACGCTATGCGGAACCTCACCACTGCCGGAGGTGCAGTGAGGGCCCTATGTATGGCCGTGCCGTCAATCGCCGTCGGCACCATGCTCGCCCCGGCGGTGGCTCATGCTGATCCCATCAGTGACTACGTCAGCCGCAGCGGCAAGGCAGTGTGCGCGGAGCTTGATAAAGCAACGGACAAGGGGGACATTTTCAGACTCGTACTCACCATCCAGCATGGTGGCCAATTCAGCACCAGGGACGCTGCGAATATCGTTGGACGATCGGCCGCCACCAACTGCCCATGGGACGCGCCGAAGTTGAATCAAGCCGGCGTCGCGCCGTCCACCCCGGCGACTTCGCAAGCGGGGCTACCGGACCAGTGATCGCCGCAAGAACACGTCGATGCCCACCGATCTCAGCGGCTCAGCGCCGCAAGGAGCTCGGGTAGCGGCACGGTGGCCAGACCGATGGCGCCGTCACTGATGCCGTACGGCAGCACCAAGGTGTCGGCGTGGATAAGTGCTCCGCAGGAGTAGACGACGTTGGGCACATAGCCGTCCCGCTCATCAGGAGCGGGGCTCAGCAGCGGTTGCGGTAGCTGACCGAC
>Ga0182012_10000629_pt1 | contig 38966 bp, 35 predicted proteins | sample 612S2SmetaG_FD_120486 | JGI IMG/M metagenome (GOLD analysis project Ga0182012, IMG submission 120486) | Permafrost microbial communities from Stordalen Mire, Sweden - 612S2S metaG | ecosystem: Environmental > Terrestrial > Soil > Wetlands > Permafrost | place: Sweden: Stordalen | collected...
CACCGGCCCGGACGGCGCGGCGGAACTGTTGGGGATCAAGCCGACCACGTTGGTGACCCGGATGCAAAAGATGGGGCTGAAACGACCCGAAGACCAAGTTGTGTCCCGCCGGGCGGGGAGAACGATCCAAGGTCCGGAGTCCAAAGGCACGGAACAGCCAACCTGAACCGGCCGGCCCGAGCCGCCTCCTCCCGACCAACGAAATTTCGCAGTCAGGCGACGAAATTCTGCAAGTTGCGAATCCTCGCAATCGCGTCCGCAGCTTCCTGATTATAGGTAACCCACTGATATTCAAGGGGATTTCACCGTCGCGGTCGCCTGGCACGGTCTTTGCAAGGGAATGCAGGTGCGGCGCCGCTGGTGCCGGCAAAGCGAATGAACATCAATAAGAAACCCTTGCTGCCTCTCTCGGATGACCAGACCTTTTCGGACCACCAAGGGAGGCCCAACTTCCTGAGAATTTTGGCTCATTCTCGGGCCGCCCTGAAGGCCTGCCTGTTGTTTGACCAGGTGCTGGCCCAAGGGCGGCTCACACCCCAGCAACGCGAACAAATCGCCCTGACGGTCTCCGAAATCATCGGCTGCAGCTACAGCCTCTCCATGCACTGCGCCCGCAGCCGGAAGTTGGGGATGAGCGGGGAGGACATCCGGCTGGCCCGCAAGGCCAAGGCGTCCAGCCCGCAGGCCAAGGCCATGCTCCGGTTCACCCAGGTCATGGTCCTGCAACGCGGCGAGATCAGCCCGGAAGAATTCCAGGCGCTGCGCCAGACCGGTTTCAGCAAAGCCCAGATCATCGAAATCATCACCGTCATCGGCCAGAGCCTGTTCACGAATTATTTCAACACGGCCGTCCGCACCGCGGTGGACTTTCCGCTCGTCACCCCCGGCATGGAAGGGCCCGACGAGGTTGATCCGCCGGCACCCGGCCGACCGGTCGAAATTCCTGTCAATCAAACATAACCATCCAAGCGAATGAAAATCTCCAAACGGAAACCCCAAACAACGGCTGCGGCATCCTATCGCAGCGCACCCCCGATTCTGACCCCCAAGCTGGAGCCGACGCCGCAACAAATCCAAGAGCGCGCCCACGCCCTTTATCTCGCCCGGGGCGGCATGGACGGACTGGCGTTGAGCGACTGGCTCCAAGCGGAAGAACAACTCAAACGGGAATATGAAAAATGACCGCGGCCGGCGGGCGCGGTGGCAGAGCCCGGGAAGTTGCTCCAGGCGGGATTGCAGGTGTAAACCGGGCTGCCGTTGGCGGCTTCGGCGAAGAGCGAAACCGTCAATGAAATGTGTCCCTATGAACTCCCACGACCGGATTGTATTAATCCCCCCTGATCAGACGGCGGCCACCTTGGTTGACGAAGCCGATTTTAAGTCGCTGGTATTGAATTCGAGGCTGCCCAGTCTGGTTGCGTTCTACACGCCTTGGAGCCGCCCCTGCCAAATCCTTAATTTGTCACTGGATGAGGTGATCCCGGCCTGCGCCGGGCGCGCGGAGGTGGTCCGGGTCAATGCTGACGCCCACCCTTATCTCAGTCTCTGGTATGCGATCCAATCCATTCCGACGCTGTTATTTTTCGTAAACGGCCACATCCGCGCCAAAATCGTGGGCGCCGCCAGCAAGGAAGTCGTCTTATCCCAATTGCAGTCCTTCTTCCCCGGTGGCATTCCACAACCGCCGCCTTCAAGTTTAAAGAACGGAAGCAAACCGTATGAATACGACGACTGGTAAACCCCACCACGCCGAATGAGAATCCTCCGCCAATGTCAATGGCTGCCCGACCGTCAACCCCAACAGGTTGTACCACTGGACGCCTTCAGCTTTGAGATTTGCCTCATCCGGATTCTCCCCGGGCAAATTTTCCACGGACGAGGCCACCGGCATCATCATCCAGTTGCCAGAGCCTCAGCGGGCAATCTCCATCTAAACAAACAAATAAATGCCGCGAAATGAAAACATCCCAGCGAAACGACCCAGGGCCGCATCAAAGTGCGCCCGACATTCGTCCCCCGGCACTTGAACCCACCCTGGAACAAATCTGCGAGCGGGCCAACATCATTTATCTCGCCCGTCACGGAGTGGCGGGATTGGAGTTGAACGACTGGCTGGAGGCGGAACAAGAACTCAGACGGAATGTGTAAAGGACATGAAACGAATCGGAATACTGACCGCCGGTGGCGACACTCCGGCGCTTAACGCCACCATTCACGGGGCGGTGGTTCGGGCGAACGAATTGAAGGTGGAGGTTTATGGCTTGATCAAGGGCTTCAACAGCCTGTGCAACCCGCGCGTGCCCCATGTGCATTTAAATCGGCTTTTTCAAGTGATTCCCGAATTGGACCCGACCACCGGCGGGACGGTGCTGGGAGCTTCGCGCGCATATTTGAGCTCCGAAAACCACGAAGCAGCGAAGGAATTTGGCTCGTTCAATCTCCAAACGCGCCTCCCAACGTACGAAGAACCCGGACCCTTTCACCGATTCCGTACAAATAATTTTCCGGGCAGTTGCCGGATAATCCGCTTCATTTCCAGGCCCAGCAGGGCCACCGACACGGCCGAAGACGGCAACCCGCTGCGGCGGATGACTTCGTCAATGGCGCTCTCCTCTTTCGAGAGGGTGTCGTAAACCGCCTGTTCGTTGGGCGGCAGTTCCAGCGCGGGCAGGACGCCGGTTTCGTGGAGCGACGGCGGTTTGTTGCTGGCGGGGAAAAGGTATTCAAACTCACTGAGCACGTCCTCCGCACCTTCGCAGAGTTTCGCGCCTTTCTTGATCAAATCGTGGCAGCCTTTGCTGCGCGGCGAGTCTATCCGGCCCGGCACGGCGAAGACCTGCCGCCCGTATTCGGTGGCGAAGTTGGCGGTGATGAGCGCGCCGCTGGTGAGGTTGGCCTCCACCACCACCGTGCCCAGGGTCATGCCGGCCACGATGCGGTTGCGGATGGGGAAGCTCTGCTTGTCGGCCGGGCGGTTGAAGGGGAACTGGGTGAGCAGCGCCCCGTTGGCCGTGATGCGCCCGAAGAGCTCGGCGTTTTCCGGCGGGAACACGAGGTTAATGCCGGTGCCCAGCACGGCAATGGTGCGGCCCTTGGCGGAGAGGGCGCCCTGGTGCGCGGCCGAGTCCACGCCGCGCGCACCGCCGCTCACCACGGTCACCCCCACATAGGCCAGTTGATACGCCAGTTTGCGCGCCACCTCCACGCCGTAGTGCGTGGTCATCCGCGAACCGACAAGCGCCACGGCGTTCTTATCCGCGGGCGTGAGGGCGCCTTTGACATACAACACCAGCGGCGGATCATAAATCTCGCGCAGCGAGGGGGGATAGAGTTCGTCGCTCTGGATCAAGATGTGAACGCCAAAATCGGCGATGCGCTTCAGCTCACCTTTGAGGTCCACGGTGGCTTCCCAGGCGTGGATGGCGGCGGCGGTGTCCGCGCCGATGTTGCGGACGCGGAGCAGCTCGGCCTGCGAGGCGGCGAGGATTTTGGGGGCGTCGCCGAAATGTTCGAGCAGTGAACGGACCCGAACGGGACCGACGCCTTCGATGAGGTTCAGGGCGATGAGCGCTTCGCGGGTGTCCATCCGATTTGGATAACCGTTGCGGGGGGCGGGGGCAAGCCCAACGTTGCACACGGAGCGGGAATTGCGGCCGGTGCAGGAACCGCAAAGGAGCGGGGAAAAATCAAAAATCAAGAATGCTCCACATTCCAACCCCCAAGCCCGCGGCCGGCCCGGGCGGATTGTTCATGGCAGTGGTTGCCACCTTGGCGGTCTGCAAAACCCCATAACAAGCGGCTTGACGGGCCGGGACGGGCGTGGTTGAGTTGGGGATTCAAGCGTATGCGTAAGCGGGGCGTCATGCTGCTGTTGGCGGTGCTCTTGGGCATCGTGGCGGGCGCGGGGTTTCTCGTCTGGCATCCCTTGGGACCGGCGTATCATGGGAAGTCCCTGCGCGCCTGGCTGGACGCGTACGGTCCCGGCCCGGGCGGCTATCAGCCGAATCCACTGGCGGATGACGCCCTCCGCCACATCGGGACCAACGCGGTCCCTTATCTTCTGCATCTCCTGCAAACCACCAACTCCCCCGCCGCCACCGCAAGCTGGCCGGAGAAACTGGCCGCCACCCTGCCGGCAAGCTGGAACCGCTGGCAGGCGGTGCAGGCGGTGCAGGCGTGGGTCGCCCGGTACAAGCAGGGGCACACGCCCCGGCCGGCAAGCTGGGGGCATTGGCAGGCGTATCTGGCGTTTCAAGCATTGGGGCCGTTGGGCAAACCGGCCCTGCCCGAGCTGGTCAGCATGGCGCATGATCCCAGAGCCAACAGCAATCCCAGCGGCACCGGGCAGGCTCCGGTGGTTCGATTCTGGCAGGACAAGAAGATGGTGGCGGTGTTCGCGCACCAAAGCAGCACCTATCTGGCGCCGGATGATTCCATGCTGCTGGGGTCATGGGGGCGAAGCGTGATTTTGGTGGACGGCGAAATCGCAGCCTGGTCGCTGGCGGCCATCGGGCCGGACAGCGTGCCGGCGCTGACGGCCATGCTGGGCGACCCCAACCCGCAGCTGCGCTGCCGGGCGGCGGTCGCACTGGGGCTGATGGGCGGGGCGGCGGAACCGGCCGTGCTGGCGCTCGTAAAAATGCTGGCCGATCCGGTGGTGGGCTATGAGGCGGCGGACGCTTTGGGATGCATTGGACGGCGGCCGGAACTGGCGGTTCCGGCGCTCACCGCCGCCCTCGCCGATCCAAACATTGGCGTGAAATTCCTGGCCATGGACTCGCTTGGTGATTTTGGGGAGGAGGCCACCAACGCCATCCCGGCGCTGCTGGCGTTTCTGCCGTCGGGGGATCACCGGCTGGGGGAATCGGCGGTGAAGGCGCTGGGCAAAATCTCGCCGGCCACCACCACGCAGGTGGTCGTGCCGCTGCTGTTGCGCGACTTTCAGAATGCCAACGCCGGCATCCGGCTCGGGGCATTGACCTCGCTCTGTGAGATGCCGGATCCCAAAGTCGTGCCGGTTTCGGTGCTCCAACAGGCGCTGGATGACCCGGAAGCCGGGGTGCGACAGGAGGCGTTGTGGAAGCTCGCGCGGCTGCCGGATCAGCGGGCGTTGGCGGTGCCGGCCCTCCTCCGGGCGGTGGATGACTCCGATGATTTGCTGCGCAACAATGCCATCAATTTTCTGGGATATATGGGGTCCGATGCCCGGGCGGCCGTGCCGAAATTGATTACGCTCACCAATGATCCGGATATGTGGAGGCGGCAGACCGCCGTCCGGGCGTTGCAGCAAATTGACCCCGGCCGCTGGCCGACCAACCGGCCGTGAACGGGCGGTGATTACCAGCCCGTTGCAATCGCTGCAAGGCCGGAGGAATGGCGCTTTCCGCTTTGCCTTCCGCCTTCCTGCGCGTAATTTATCCCGGCATGACTCAAGACGACGTCCTTAATATTTTCCGGGCCTCGGGCGCGCTGCTCGAAGGCCATTTCATCCTCCGCAGCGGCCTGCACAGCCGCCAGTTCTTTCAATGCGCGCTGGCGCTCCAACAAATGCCGGTGGTGGAACAGCTCGGGGCCGCGCTGGCGGCGCGGGCGCGGGCGCTGGGCGCGGTCACGGTCGTCGCCCCGGCCATGGGTGGCCTGGTGATCGGCCAGGAAGTCGCGCGGCAGTTGGGCCTGCGCTTCATCTTTGTGGAGAAAGAGGCCGGGGCGCTGGTCCTGCGCCGGGGATTTAAGATCGCACCCGGGGAAAAAATTCTCGTGGTCGAGGACGTCGTCACCAAGGGCGGCCGGGTGCAGGAAACCCTGGCCATCGTGCGCGAGCACGGCGGCGCCGTGGCCGCCGTGGCCGCCATTGTGGATCGCTCGAACGGCACGGTGGACTTCGGCGTGCCCTTCCTCAGCCTGCTCTCGCTGGCGGTCGAGGCCTTCGAGCCGGACCGGTTGCCGGCGGACCTGGCCGTGCTTCCAACGATCAAGCCTGGAAGCAAATAACCACGAACGGGGATGGTGTTGGGGAATCCCTGTTCCTCCTGGCCGGATAAGCTGCAAAGTAGCGGCTCATTCACGGCCCTGCCAATAAAATGGACGACGATACCCACATCCGCTTCAGGATGGCTGACGACGCGCATGGAGCTGATGGCGAATCTCCCGGACGACTTGTTCCACCGGACGGCAATTGACTTTGCCTTCCTCGATTTCGCGGGAACGCCGGTCAATGATTTCGTGCCACTCCGTTTCCGCCGCCGGGTCCACCGTGTCATCCAGGCTGGGGATAAGCCGGCGGACGAGGAACGCGCGGTCCTGTTCCGGCAGGGCCAGCACTTCGGCCATTTTTTCGACAGCAATGCTCATGCGCTTGAAATATCAGCCCGGACGGACGTTCTGGCAAGTTTTTCTGAATTGAAAAGGGTTGTCAACCGGCGGCGGCTGCTCCTTTAATGTGCGGATGATGTTGAAGTATTGGACCTGCGATTTGCGCCTGACCCATCGGTGGTCCATCGCCAGTCTTCCGGGGGATGGCTCCCGGGTGCAAACGGTCGTCTTGGTGGAACTCACGGATGCCGACGGCGTGACCGGCTTGGGCGAAGCCTCGCCTTCCCGGACCTATGCGGAAACGCCCGCCGGCGTGGCCGCCTTTTGTGACCGGGTGGACGCCCGCCGCCTCTCCTTCGACGACGTCGCCGGCAGCCAGGCCTATCTCGACCATCTTGCGCCCGGTGAAATGGCCGCCAAGTGCGCTTTCAACCTCGCCCTGCTGGACGGCGCCGCCCGCCACGCCGGCAAACCGCTCTGCGATTTCCTCGGCCTGGGCTTCCATGAAGGGCGGCATGTCACCTCCTTCAGCATCGGCATAGACACGCCGGACGTGATCCGCACCAAGGTGCTGGCCGCCGCCCCCTATCCGATCCTCAAGCTCAAAGTGGGCGGCGCGCAGGAAACCGCCAACTTGGCCGCCCTCCGTGACGCCGCCCCCGTCAAACCCGTCCGGGTGGACGCCAACGAAGGCTGGACCACCCGCGAACAGGCCCTGGAACGCCTCGCCTGGCTGGCCCGCGACGGCCACATTCAGTTTGTGGAGCAACCGATGCCGCGGGACACGCCCGCGCGGGATTTAATCTGGTTGAAGGAGCGCTCCCCGCTGCCGCTCTTGGCGGATGAATCGTATCTCACCGTTCACGACCTCGCGCACTGCGCCGAATGTTTTCACGGCGTGAACGTCAAGCTCGTCAAGACGGCCGGCGTGAGCGCCGCGTTCGACGCCCTGCAGGCCGCCCGCCGCGCCGGGCTGAAAACCATGCTGGGCTGCATGATCGAGAGCAGCGTGCTCATCACCGCCGCCGCCCACCTGGCCGAACTGGCCGATTATCTGGATCTGGACGGCAACCTGCTCATCACCAACGACCCCTGCCAGGGCGTGACCGCTGAAAACGGGGTGTTGTCGTTTGCCGGCGCCGTTAAGCCGGTGGGATTGCGCGTGAGCCGGCGGGCGTGAATTTAACAGCTCCGTGTGAGCGACATGTTCCCTGTAGCTGGGGTGTTAAAGTCCAGGCCGAACAGGGCGGCGGCTTTGAAAAAACGGTTTTGGTGTTGAAAAATGGGTCCGCTTCACTGATGCGGAGCCGGAATTTTGCCGCGCCGCTTTCCCGCAGCGGGAACGATGCATTTCAACCGCAGATGAACAGATGGACGCAGATGAGAAGAGAGGGCACATACGCGAAGGCGAACCGGGGATTTACCGCCCCTGCCCAGCCCTTGCAATGTGGCTACAACAGGGTTACATTTGCGCCATGAGCAAAACCGCGACCATTCGCACCCGCATTGAACCCGGCCTCAAGGACGAGGTCGAAGGCATCCTCGCGGAACTGGGGCTGACCGCTTCCGAGACGGTGCATCTGCTTTACCGCCAAATCAAGCTGCAACGCGGTCTGCCCTTTGACGTGCGGATTCCGAATGCACTGACCACGCGCACGCTCAACGCCAGCAAATCCGGCCGGCACGTGAAACGGTTTGCCCGCAAGAAGGAACTCTTTGCCGACCTGGGGTTGTGAGAACCTTCAGCCGGACCCGCCAGTTCAAGCAGGATGTCAAACGCGCCGCAAAGCGGGGCAAGGAAATGGCCAAACTCAAAGCCGCGCTGGAACTGCTGATTGACGAAAAGCCGTTGCCGCCGGAATTGAAGGATCATCCGCTGCGGGGGGACTTTGCCGGCAGCCGGGATTGCCACATTGAACCGGATTGGCTGCTGATCTACACGCTCACCGAAAATGACATTCACGTCCGATTTGAACGCACGGGCACAGAAAGCGATTTATTCCGATGAATTTCTCCGGCTGATTGGATACCGCGTCAAAAATGAGTCCCCTGAGATTCAGCGGATTGCCAGTCGCCGGCACAGGCGGTTTGACTGCCGGCCGGTTTGATGCCAGCATGGGCGCATTCGGATGTTCATGATGAAATCTGTCCTGACCCAGGCCAGCCGGTGGACCGCGCTGGCCATGGGGTTCTTGGTCGCCGTCGGCCACCTCCCGGCCGAACCGGCAGGGCCGGGGGACAGCCTCGTCACGGTGGCCGGCAACGGTGCCAACGGCTTTGCCGGCGATGGCGGGCCGGCGCTTCAAGCCAGTCTGTCGGCCCCGTGCGCCGTGGTGGTGGACGCGGCCGGCAACCTCTTCATCGCGGATCAGAACAACTCCCGCATCCGCAAGGTGGACGCCTTGGGAATCATCACCACGGTGGCGGGCAACGGCGCCAACACCTATGCCGGCGATGACGGGCCGGCCCGGCGGGCGGGCTTGGCGGCCCCGTGCGCCCTGGCGGTGGACCCCGCCGGCGATTTGTTCATCGCGGATTATTTCAACTCCCACATCCGCAAGGTGGACCCGCACGGGCTCATCACCACGGTGGCGGGCAACGGCGCCAACGCCTTTGCCGGGGATGGCGGGCCGGCCGCGCAGGCCAGCCTGTCCGCCCCGTCCGCCGTGGCGGTGGATGCGACCGGCAACCTCTTCATTGCGGATGAAAACAACTACCGGGTCCGCAAGGTGGACCCGCAGGGGATCATCACCACCGTGGCGGGCAACGGCACCAATTCCTTTTCCGGGGACGGCTGGCTGGCGGTGGAGGCCGGGTTGTCCGCCCCCAAGGGCGTGGCGGTGGACCCGGCCGGCAACCTGTATATTGCGGATGAAAACAACCACCGCATCCGCCGGGTGGACAAGGACGGGTTCATCCACACGGTGGCCGGCAGCGGGACGGCCGGGTATTCCGGGGATGGCGGACCGGCCACGGCGGCCGGGCTGTTTTATCCGTGCAGCCTGGCGGTGGACGCGCGGGGCAACCTGTACTTTGCGGACGCCGGGACGCCCCGGGTGCGCCGGGTGGACCCGCATGGGATCATCACCACCGTGGCGGGCAACGGCACCATCGGCTTTGCGGGCGACGGCGGGCCGGCCACCGCCGCGGCGCTGGCCAATCCCCAGGGGGTGGCCGTGGACGCCAACGGCCGGTTGTGGCTGGCGGATCAGGGCAACAACCGCATCCGCGCCGTCCCGCCACCGCCCGCCCCGCTCCCGTTGCCGCCGCCGGTGGTGGTGGCCTTGCCGCCGACCAACACCCCCGTTGCCAACACCAGTCCGGCCCACACCAACGCCACCAGTGCTCCGGTCGCCCTGGAACTGGTCATCGCCACCAACACCGTTGCCAAACCGACGAACCAAGTGGTGGTCGCGCCCCGGCCGCCGGCCGTCACCCCGACCAATGCCGTTAAGCCGGCGGTGGCGGCGAGACCGGCCTTCATCTACCGGCAACCGGTGGACCAGACCGCGGCGATCGGCGGCCGGGCCTCCTTCTCCGTCGCCGCGGGCGGGCCGCCCGGACTGGGTTATCAATGGTATTTCCGCAACCCGACGGATCAGCGCGCCGCCGGCGCGCGAGCGGAGATTGCCGGCGTTTACGTCATTGGCACGGCCGTGACCAACGCCGGGGCGGACTACGACACCGCGCCGGCGGTCCGGTTTGACGGCGGAGGCGGCACCGGGGCCGGCGGCGTGGCCGTCGTCAGCAATGGCCTGGTGACCCGCATCACCCTCACCAACGCCGGGTCCGGCTACACCCGGCCGCCGGACATTGTGATTGACCCGCCCGGCCGCCCGCTGCCCGGCCAAACCAATGGCACCTTGGAATTGGACCACGTCACCACCAACGATTTCGGCGGCTATTATGTGGTGCTCTCCACCCCGGGCCCGGACCGTGTGGCCAGCCGCCCGGCGCGCCTCCTGCCCGCCCGGCCGCCGCTGCTCCGCCTGCCGCCCGCCGATCAAACCGCGCCCCCCGGTACGGTGGTCAAACTGAACGTTGCGGCCGACGGCTCGCCACCCCTGGGTTATCAATGGTGGCTGACGGCGGACCGCCCGCGCCGGGCCGCGGCCAAACCCCGCGTCACCAACGGCTTGGTGCAAACCACCAAAGTCACCGACGGCGGGGCGGGTTATCTCACGACGCCGGCCGTGCGGTTTACGGGCGGGAACGGCGCCGGGGCGGAAGGTGTGGCGGTGGTGAGCAACCGCGTGGTCACCGCCATCCGCATGATCCACCCAGGCGTTGGCTACACCCGGGCCCCGGTGGTGGAGATTGACCCGCCCGCACCGCTCCGCCTGCCCCGGGCCACCACTCCTGAGTGGATGTTCGTGGCGGCCCCGGACACCTCGGCGGGGAATTACTGCGTGGTGGTGACGAACCTCTACGGCTGCGTGACCAGCCCGCCGGCCCGCGTCACCGTCACCGCCCCGGGCGGCTCGTCGGGGCACTGGTGGAAACTATTTTAGGCCGCTTGGATTGTCTTCACCGCCAGGAACAAAGTCGGCGGACAGGGCGTCTCGCGACGGCGGGATGCGCGCCGCCGGCCGCGGGCCACCCCCGGTTTCAGGCGGTCATCGGCTGGCGACCTGGCGCCAATTTCCCCGTGATCAAGGGGGCGTAACCGGCTCAACCGTTCCATCCGCATCGCGCACCCGCAATATCACCCGCGTGGCGTTCGTGGATCGCACAATAATCTTGCCCTCGGCATTCGTTGTGCGGGAGGCAACCCCCCAAACCCCGTTTTGCGGCTCTAAAATCTCCCACACCCCGTCTTTGAACGCACAGGAGAAGTTCGAACTCTGCGGCCGCGCTTTGAACACCAGCTCGGCCACCTGGCTCTCGGACAGATGCCGGCTAGGCAAGGCCGCCTGTTTATCCTCGGCCGACGATGGCAGCTGTCCGGTGGACAGGTTCGCCAAGCGCGTTTTCCAAGAGCCGGCCTGCTGGTCACCGGCTGACGATGTCGGCGGTGGCGGCTGCTGCTTGCAACCGATGGCCAACACCGCCGCCAAACAAAACAGCCAGGTGAATCGTTTCATCATGTGCGGTGTCATTCTGAGGTGGAGTTGCATACCTCTAAATAAACAACCGGCTCGCCCAATAGTTGCGCACCCGGCGCGGGGCACGGCTCCTGCCGTCCTGGAGGATTTGGCTGAGCTTGACCAAATCCAACCCCTGGCCATTCTACCCTTCACCCGTGGACGTTGATGAGGGTCTTGATGGCGTGGTTGCCGCCGGCCATGGACCGGAACAACTCCGGCAACCGGGTGAGGGCGCATTCGCCATCCACAAAATCCGCCGCGCGGATGACGCCCGCCTCAATGAACGCCAGCGCCCGGCGGATGCTGCGCGGGGTGTGGTGAAAGCTCGCCCGCAGGGTCAGATTGGAATAGTGAATAAGCGTGGTGTCCAGGGTGATGGTCGCGCCGGACGGGCAGCCGCCGAAAAAATTCACCGTCCCGCCTTTGCGCACCAAATGCACCGCCGCCTCCCAGACTTCGGGCCGGCCCACGGCCTCAATTACGGCGTCAAACGGGTCCGGGTGGGCGCCGCGGATTTTGGAAACCAGGTCGGTGCCGTCGCCAATGTCAATGACCCGGGCGGCGCCGAGCTTTTGGGCGGCGGTCAGCCGGGCGGCGCGGCGGCCGGCCACGGTCACGACGACGCCCAGCTCCCGGGCCAGTGCGGCAAACATCAGGCCGATGGGTCCCGCGCCCAGGATCAGAACTTTTTGGCCGGTGGCCAGCCGGGTGTCCTCCACGCCCTGCACCACGCAGGCCAGCGGTTCGGTGAGGGCGGCGTCGGCAAACGGGGTGGCGGGCCGGAGCGGCAGCAGATTCTTTTCCACCAGCCGGGCCGGAATGACGATGGATTCCGCATAGGCCCCGTTCAGAAACAGCAGGTCTTCGCACAGATTTTCCTGGCCCGCCCGGCAATGAAAACAGACGCCGCATGGGGCTGAATTGGCGGCCACCACGCGGTCGCCCGGCCGGAGGTTCCGGACCTCCGGGGCGGTTTCCGCGACCACCCCGGCCAGTTCGTGGCCGAAGACGGCGGGCGGCACGATCATCTTGGCGTGATAGCCGCGTTTGTAGACCTTCAGATCAGTGCCGCAGGTGAGGGCGGCCTCGATGCGCACCCGCACCTCACCAGCCTTCAGGCCGGGCTCGGGCACAGATTCCACGCGGACGGTCTCTTTTCCGTAAAGAACTGCGGCTTGCACGAGGTGCTAACTCTTCTCCAAGGCCGCCCACGAGGGCGGCAGGTTTTTGCGGACTTCGATGCCTTGGAAGGGGCGGCCCTGGCGCGCCCCGGTCTTTTTGGCCCAGACGGCCATCCGGCCCACCCCCTCGGTCAGGGTGACGTTTTTGATGAGATCGCCGAAATGGCGGTTGACCTTCTCATGGGCCGAATACGCGTGGACCACTTCGTTGCGGGCGGAAAGAAACCTGACGTCCGGCTCGACGCCCATGGCGCGGGAAACCACCTGCGCCAGTTCGGCGACGGTGTAGGGTTGGTCGGCCCCCACGTTGAACACCTGGTTGTAAGCTGTCGGCCGCGCGATGGCGGCGGCGATCACCGGGGCCACGTCGTCAATGTAGCTGAAGGCCCGCGTCTGTTGGCCGTCGCCAAAGATGGTCATGGGCTGGCCCTGCATGATCTGGTTCATGAAGATGCCGATGACGTTCCGGTAGCGGTCGCCCAGGTTTTGGTTTTCGCCATAGACGTTGTGGGGCCGGAAGATGACGTGATTCAGGCCGAACATCTCATGCGCCTCGCGCAGGTCCATCTCCACGGCGTACTTGGCGATGCCATAGGGATCCTCCGGCTGGGGCACGGCATCCTCGGTCATGGGGAGCTGGTTGCGGCCATAGACGGCGATGGAGGAGGTGAAGACGAAGCATTTGACTTGGTGGTTCACCGCGGCGTTGATGAGGTTGACGCTGCCCAACAGGTTGTTGGTGTAATTGAAATGCTTGATGAAATGGCTCAGGCCTTCGGCGGCGTAGGCGGCCAGATGGAACACATGCTCAAAGGCGTGGCGGGCGAACAAAGTTTGCACGAACGCGGTGTCGGTGACCGAGCCCTCCACAAAGGTCACGCCCGGCGGGACATGATCGCGGAAGCCCCCGCTGAGATCATCCACCCCCACCACCCCGTACCCCTGGGTGAGCAGATGACGGCAGACGTGTGAACCAATAAAACCGGCCGCGCCGGTGACCAATACCTGTGAACTCATGCCGCCAATCTAACGGCCGCGCCGGATTTGACGAGATTATTTCGAACACCCTCGCGCGTTTGGTGCCCAGAGTTTAAAGCCAGGCACTTGGGCAACGCACCCGGCGGGGCGGGCAGTTCTCTGCCCGCCGCGCGGGTCGCGAGTGGTCCATTTGCTGACCCGTCGTCCGACGGCGCGCCCCCGCCCGCCCGGTGCATCCCGAAGTTGTTGTCAAGGTTGGACAGGCGAGCCAATTGGGCGGACGGGCTGCGGGTTTGTCCGCGGAGCGGGAGGCCGTGCGCACCCACACGGCGGCGATGAGGTGCGGCAGCGTGGCGGCACCCCTGGGACGCCCCAAAAAAGCGAAACTGTTATTTTGGTTATTTATGGTTGTTTAACGTTATCTTCATCCCCAATATTAGTTGGAACACATTGTATTATAATCACTTGCGTTAATTTTTAGCTTGCACGCCTGGCGGCCTTGGATTCCGAGGTCGGCGGCACGAAAAATTCGCCAACAGCTCCGGGATGCACCGTGTGCATCCCACAGGCGCGGGCTTGGCTTGACACCGCCGGACCGGCCAATGACTATTTGAGAATAGACGACTCTATGAATGTAACCAAACCAAACAAGCCGGCGGCTGTGGCCGGCTTCGGCGCGGTCCTGCTTTTGGCGGGGGTGCTGGCCGTGCTGTTCTGGCGCAGTTTTCTGCCGGATTACGTGCATTTTTCCAACGACGGCCCCCTCGGCCAGCAGAACGCCGCCTGGGCCCGGCTGCCGGCGGGGTTTTGGAGCGTCTGGGCGGACAACAACGACCTGGGCACCGGCGTGGGCTTGTATCCGTTCGCCACCTACGCTTGGTTCAATTGGCTGATGGGTCCCGTGGGTTATGCCAAATTCTTGGCGCCGTTTGAACTGTTCATCCTGGGGCTGGGCGCCTGGACCTTTTTCCGGCAGTTAAAACTGACGCCGCTGGCGGCCACCTTGGGCGCTTTGGCGGCCGCGCTGAATTCGACCTTCTTCGCCACGGCCTGCTGGGGGGTGGCCGCGCAGGAGGGCGCGGTGGGCTGGGTCTTTTTTGCCCTGGCCTTGGTGGTGTCCAGCCGGCCGGAGTTGCCGTGGTGGTCCCGCCTGGCGCGCCTGGTGCTGGCGGGTTTGCTGGTGGGCATCAATGTGATTGAAGCCTCGGACATTGGCGCGATCTTCAGCGTGTTTGCGTCGGGGTTCATTGTGGCCAACGCCTTGAACCGGGAATCCGGACCCGTGGTGGCCAAAATCAGCAAGGGCGTGGGGCAGGTCATCCTGGTCGCCGCGTTCGCCGGACTCATCGCCGCCCAGTCCTTGGTATCCCTGGTCGGCACCCAGATTCAGGGCATCGCCGGGGCCGCGCAGGATGCGGAAACCAAGGCGGAAAAATGGGACTGGGCCACGACCTGGAGCCTGCCCAAGGTGGAGACTCTGAGCTTCGTTGTGCCAGGCTTGTTCGGTTACAAGATGGACACGCCGCAGGGCATGGATCCGAATTACGCGGACCATTACAACGGGGGCATGTATTGGGGGGCCATGGGCCTGGATCCGCGCTGGGACCATTATCTGGCCAGCGGCAGCAAGGAATCGCCGCCCGTGGTCCAAATGCGCCAGACCGGCGGGGGAGGTTACGCCGGGGTGCTGGTGGTGTTCGTGGCGGTCTGGGCCGCCGCCCAGGCCCTGCGGAAGAAAGATTCGGTTTTCTCCGACCCCCAAAGGCGCCTGGTGTGGTTTTGGTCCGCCGTGGTGATTCTCTCGGTTTTGTTCGCCTGGGGGCGGTTCTCCGTGTTTTACGCGTTGCTTTACAAGCTGCCGTATGTCTCCACCATCCGCAGCCCCACCAAATTCATCATCGTGTTCTCGTGGGCCATCGTGGTTTTGTTCGCCTACGGCCTTGACGGGCTGAGCCGGCGGTATTTGCCGGTCAATGACAATCCCCCGGTCAACCTGGCGGTGCAGCTCAAAAAATGGTGGCGCACCATTTCCGGCTTTGACCGCAACTGGGTCCGGGGCAGTCTGGTGGCCGTGGGAATCAGCCTGCTGGCCTGGCTGGTTTATGCCGGGGAAAAACCGGCCCTGATCCATTACCTGCAACGCGCGCCCGGCGACCAGGCGGGCGGGCTGGCCAAAGAGATCGCCGACCACAGCATCAGCGCGGCCGGGGTGTTTGTGGTGCTGCTGGCGCTCGTGGTCGGGTTGTGGACGCTGATCCTGTCCGGCGCGCTGGCGGGCCGGCGGGCCAAATGGGGCGGCCTGTTCCTGGGCCTGGTCCTGGTGGCGGACCTGGGCCGGGCCAACCTGCCGTATATAGTCCATTGGGATTACAAACTCAAATACGACATTGATCCCAACAACCCGGCCGTGTCCACCAACCCCATCCTGAACTTTTTGCGGGACAAATCCTATGAACACCGGGTGGCCCAGCTCCCGTTCCGCATTCCGGAAAACATGGAGGACGGCCCGCTGTTTGAACAGTTGTATACCATTGAGTGGATGCAGCACCAATACCCCTATTTCAACATCCAGGCGCTCGACAACTGGCAGCGGCCCCGCGTGGGCTCGGACATCGCCATCTATGAATCGACCGTCTATGCCGGCGGCGCGGCGGGGTTCATCCGGCAATGGCAGTTGACGAACACCCGCTATTTGATCGGACCGGCGGGTTTTCTGGAGAGCCTGAACACCCAAATTGACCCGGACCAGCACCGGTTCAATATCGCCCTGCGCTTTCGGCTGGCCCCCAAGCCGGGCATCCTTCATCCCACCAAGCTCATTGAGATCACCGCCGTGCCCGACACAAACGGCGACTTTGCGGTGTTTGAATTTACCGGCGCCTTGCCCCGGGCCAAACTGTATGGCAACTGGCAGGTGAACACCAATGACGCAGCCGTGCTGCAAACCCTCGTCCGGCCGGATTTTGATCCCGCGCAGACGGTGATGGTGGACACGCCCGCCGCCGGGCTGGCCCCGGGCGCCACCAACGCCAATGCTGGCACGGTGGAATACAAGAATTACCTGCCTGCGGACATTACCCTGGCCGCCAACGCGCCCGTCCCGTCCGTCCTGCTGCTGAACGACAAATACGACCCATACTGGACCGCGACGGTGGATGGCCGGCCGGCCCCGGTGCTCAAGTGCAATTTCATCATGCGCGGGGTGGCCCTGGACGCCGGTTCGCATGTGGTGGAATTCAAATATAATTTCCCCCACCAGTTCCTGTACGTCACCATGGCCGGCTTCGGCCTCGCCGTGCTGCTGGCTTTCTATGTGTTTCTGGACAGCCGTAGCCGGCGGGCCGCTTGAACGGGGTGAAGCTTACAACCCGGTGGGGTGATCCAGAAACACCCAGGGGACGTGAAAGCGGCGGGACAAATGCGCCGCCAGCGCCCGGACCCCGAAGGTTTCCGTGGCGTAATGGCCGGCGTAAAACACGTTGAGCTTCAATTCCTCGGCCAGCGCGTAAGTCCAGTGCGGCCCCTCGCCGGTGATGAAGGTGTCCACGCCTTCCGCGGCGGCCTGGGGCAGCTCCCCGCCGGCACCGCCCGTCACCACGCCGATGCGCCGGCACCGCTCCCCGCCCCCGGGCAGCAGGCGCGGCTCCGCGCCGGTGGCGCGCGCCAACCGATGGCCCAGCTCCGCGCGGGACAGATCCGTCTGTGCCTGAAAACCGATGGGCTGGCCGTGGCTGATAAAAAAGGGCTTCAACCGTTTCAATCCCAGGGCGGCGCAGAGCCGCGCATTGTTGCCCAGCCGGGGATGGGCGTCCAGCGGCAGATGCGAACTGTAAACCGCCAGATTGTTCGCCGTCAAGAGCCGGAGCAGCTCGTAATTCGCCCCGGTCCACGGCTGGCGCGTGCTCCAGAACAGGCCGTGATGGACCACCAGCAAATCCGCCCGGGGCGCCGCCGCCAGCGCCACCGTGGCCGCGCTGGCGTCCACCGCCGCCGCGATCCGGGTGACCGTGCCGGAATTTTGCACCTGCAGCCCGTTGGCGGCGCCCGCGTAGTCGCCGATGGCCGCCGTGCGCAGCAAGGTGTCACAATGTTTGACCAGTGCGGCGAGATCGGCCCGGGGCTTGAGCGTTTGCGTCATGGCCGCTTTGTTAGGCGGCGGCCGGGGTTTTGTCAATGCCTTCTTAAGTTCAGCCGGTGTTCCACGCGTTTGGTCTGGCGGTATTCCAACGGGGGCAGTTCGGTCAGGGTGGGGGACTCGGTTTCCGCCAGCAGCGCCCGGGCGCGCGCCTGCAATTCCTGCCAGCGCGGCCAGTCCAGTTCCGGCGCGTGGGCAATCTGCCGCAGCGTGCTCCGCCATTCGATGATCATCCGGTCAATGTCCCCCGGCCCCAGCAGGTCCGTCACCCACATCGCCCGGGCGGCCGGGTTTTTATGCACCGACGCCAGCACGACCTCCGCCCCGGCGCCGTATTTGGGGGGCAGGCCGTTTTCCAGATAGCCGGGGATGGTCTGATGGCCGTAACGCTGCTGGCAGGCAAAGGCCAGCCGCCCGGCCCAGCGGGTGTCCTCGCCGCAAAAACGGAAGCCGGAGTCCAGATTCGCCAGATCGTAGATCAATTCCTCGAGCGGATATTTCAAGTCTTCCAAGGCCGCGGCGATGGCCAGCCCGTCACCCTGCGAAAAGAAGCTGACCAGCCGGCCGCGCCGCGTGGGCGCCCCGGCGGCGTCCACCAGGCCCAGCCGCCGCCACAGCAACGCCGTGCCCGCCGCCAGCGGCAGCGCGCGGCAGGTCTCCACCAGACCGCACCGGGCGCACGTGGGCGGAATCACCTCCCGCACCGGCGGTTGGTGCAGCGCCGCACCGTGGGCGTCCACCACCACGCGCAACGACAGCTCCGCCAGGCTCACCACGGCCAGGATCTGGTGTTCCTCGGATTCAAAACGGACGACGGGGGTTTTTTGCTCCTGCAACCGCGCCGCCACGAGCGGGGCGATGGTGTCCTGCCATTGGGCCAGCGTGGCCAGGCGGGCCTCCCAGCCGGTCAACCGGCGAATCCACTTGGCCAGCACCACGCGGCCGCCCGCCAGCTTGTCCGCCACGGGAAAACGCCGGTCATGGGTTTTCACCCCGTCCGTTTCCGCGATGACCTGCAACTGGCCGTGGCCAATTTTCTCCAGCGGCGCCGCGAGGCTGAGCAGGGGACGAAGTTCCAGCGTCGCCCCCGCCGGGTGTCCGTCCGGCACCTGCGCCGGCAGGGCAAAAATGGTCTTCAGGGGCCTGAGTTCCGTCGCCGGCTGGCGCTGCCATTCCCCCCGGCTGTTCAACATCTCGCGCACCAATTGCCGGACATGCCGCGCCCGCTCGGCGTCGGTTTTATAACCGCAGGGGGTCGCGGGATGTTTCAAGGATTCCTCCACGCCCAGGAAAATGGGTTTGGTCGTGAAGAGCCGCTGCTGCACCCGCACGGCCTCCGCAAACGGGTCCAAGCCCTGGCGCGCGGCCAGGGCCATCAAACCCAGCAGGGCGCTCCAATCCACCGCGGCGCTGCGCGCCAGATGACCGGGCCGCGCATCCAGCAGACGCAGTCCGTTCGCGGCGATCACCACGTACCCCGTGTCATCCAGCCCGCGCCGGCCGGCCCGGCCGAACATCTGCAGGATTTCATCGGGCCGCAGCGGTTGCTCCACCTGGTCGCGCCGGTAGGAGGCGGCGGCCAGCGCGACACTGCGCAGCGAAAAGTTGATCCCGGCGGCCAGGCCCATGGTCGCCACCACCACCCGCAACTGGCCGGCCTTGGCCAGCGGTTCCACCACCCCGGCGCGCACCGTGTAGCTCAGCCCGCTGTGGTGATACGCCACCCGGGCGGCCAGCATTTTGGCCAGATGCTCCCCGGTCAAGGCCTTTTGTTCGGTGGTCAGCACGAGCGGGTTGGGGTTGGGCAGGTCGCGGGCGATTTCGGCCGCCATGGCCTCCGCGCCCTGCCGGCGGGGCGCGAAAACGAGGATGGGCCCCAGGTCCTCGGCCAGGGCCTTGGCCATCAACTTCGGCCAGTAGCCGCGAATCTCGCCGGGAACATGATAACCCAGGCTCTCGGCCGGCACCTCCTCCAGCGGCACCGGGCGGACGTCGTGGCGGATCAACACCGCCTGCCGGCCCAGGCGGTGCAGCCATTTGACCACATCCTGCGGATTGGCCACGCTGCCGCTCAGCAGCAGAAACTGGGTGGCGGGCGGGGCCAGCGCCAGTGCCAGTTCGTAATTCAACCCGCGGTCCTCGTCGCCGATCATCTGGTATTCATCCACCACCAACAGGGCCGGACCTTCGCCGCGCACCAGGCGGTCCTTCTGGGTTTCCAGCGTCGCCACCAGAATCGGGGCGTCGAGATTCTCCGCCAGGTCGCCGGTGGCGATGCCCACCGGCCAGCCGCGGGCGCGCCATTCCGCCAGCTTGTCATTGGCCAGGGCGCGGGTGGGGACGGTGTAGATGGCCTGGCCGCGGTTGCGTCCTCCGTTGGACCACAATTCAAAAATCAGCGTCTTGCCCGCGCCCGTGGGGGCGTGGACCACGACATCGCGGCCGGCCCGGAGGGCCGCCACGGCCTCCTGTTGCCAGAGGTCGGGCAGCGTCACCTGGTTGAGACCGGCGGCCAAGGGATCGGCGATCAGAGCCACACCGGGAAGATAAAGCGCGGCGGGACGCGGGGGAATGCAAATTCACGGCGGGGCGGAAAGATCCGTGCCGGGCGGGTCTTCCGCGGCATCGGGGTCTTCCTGCAACGACGCGACCACGCTGTAAATATGGGGCATCAGCCAGCGGGCCACCATCCGTTCGATTTCGCCGGCCGTCTGATCGGCGTCCCGGACCAGGGAAAACTCCACGACCATTTCCTGAAACCCGCGCAGGAATTTGGCGTGCGCCAGCCGGTGTTCATCCCGCGCCGGACACCGGCGCTCTTCGAGCACCGCCTCCTCGTGCTGGAAATGCGTCTGCACAAACCGGCACAGCTTCCTGAGAATCTGGTTGACGTCGTCAATCTCCACCCCGTCCCGGTGCGAACGGCAAAGCTGGTTCAGGTCCCGGATGATCTGCCGGTGTTCATCATCAATGACGGCCACGCCGGTGAGCATCCGCTCTTCATCCCAGCAGATGAAGTCCATGGCACCGGACTCCGGCGAGTAATCATCAGACGGTCTTGTCTGTTCCATAAGTAGGAATCTTGGTCCCGGTTGAAGGTGGCCCCGCCAGCCCCGCCTGTCAATGAAAACAGCCCTCCCGCCCCCGGCTCCGGGTAAAAATGGCAAAGGAAATGACAATAAACGTTTGGCCTTTTACGCCAATCGGGAGTAAACTGTCCTCGTCTGGTGGCAGAACGTTTCTTCAGCGGACATCCCCTGTCCCACCTCCTTGGCGTCTGCCGCCAGACGTTTCCAACGCCGGCGGTGTCTTGGGCGCTGCCTCTTCATGCAAACTGCACGATCCCCCCGGACACTCTTGCAAAACGACGCGTGCCGCGCCGGATTGGCCCCGGAAAACCCGGAATTTCCCCACAAACCGCCAACTGCGGAACTGGCACACCGGCAGCTAAATTCCAGTTGCATAGGTTCCAAACCGGAGCCAACAACCAAACCATGATTAATATTATGAAAACCATAATTGCTCTGCTGTCGGTCCTGGTCCTGGTCCTGCTGACCGGATGTCAGGATGTAGAGGATTCATCGTTCCTCAACCCGATGGCCAACACCGCCCCGGCCATGACCAGCAATCCGGCCGTAACCAACACACCGACCACCACGAATCCCAACCTGTGAACCCGGCCCCGACGGCGGGCCGCCTTCGCCTTGCCCTATGAGACTGGTGATCGTATCCAACCGGCTGCCGTTCACGGTGTCCTTGGCCGAAGGCGCGCCGCGTTACCAGTCCAGCACGGGCGGCCTGTCCACCGGCTTGGGAAGCTGTCTGGATCGCCGGCCGCCGAACGGCGCCGGCCAGCCGGACCACCTGTGGATGGGCTGGCCCGGGGCCGACGTCCCGCCGGCGCTCCAGCCGGCGGTGCGGACGTATGCCGCCCAACAGTTCCAGGCCTGCCCAATCTTCATCGCGGATGACCACATGGACCGGTTTTACCACGGCTTTTGCAACCGGACCCTCTGGCCGCTCTTCCATTATTTCCCGACGCTGACCCACTATGAGGAACACGATTGGGAGGAATACCAGCAGGTGAACCGCCTGTTTGCCGAAGCCGTCGTCAAAGTCCTCAAACCGGACGATCTGCTCTGGATCCACGATTATCATCTGATGCTGCTGCCCCGGCTCGTCCGGGAAAAATTCCCGGAAATGGCCATAGGCTTCTTTTTACACATTCCCTTTCCGTCCTGGGAAATCTTCCGGATGCTGCCGCGCGGCTGGCGCGAGGAAATCATCGAAGGTCTGCTCGGGTCCAGCCTGGTGGGCTTTCACACGCATGATTATGTGCGGTATTTTCTGACCTCCGTCCTCCGCACCGTGGGGCATGAGCACCAGTTGGGCAACCTCACCCTGCGCGACCGCGCGGTGAAGGCGGACACCTTCCCCATGGGGGTGGATTTCCACCGCTTTGCCGAGGCGGCCGCCGCCCCGAAAACGGAATTGCAGGTCGAACAATTGCGCCGGACCTGCGTCGGCCAAAAAGTGATTTTTTCCGTGGACCGGCTGGATTACACCAAGGGCCTCATCAACCGGCTGCTCGGCTACGAATTGTTTTTGAAACAAAATCCGCAGTGGCACGGACGCGTGGTGTTCATCATTTCCGTCGCCCCGTCCCGCATCGGGGTGGACAGCTACCAGGCCATGAAGCTGGAGCTCGAACAAACGGTCGGCCGCATTGTCGGCAATTTCGGCAACGTGCGCTGGACCCCGTTGATTTACCAGTACCGCAACCTGGGTTTCGAAGATATCGTGCCCCTGTACCGGCTCTGCGACGTGGCCCTGATCACGCCGCTGCGCGACGGCATGAACCTGGTGGCGAAGGAATTCATCGCGTCCCGCCCGGACCAGACCGGCGTGTTGATCCTCAGCGAAATGGCCGGGGCGGCCAAGGAAATGGGGGAAGCCCTCACCATTAACCCGTTCCACCGCGAAGATTTTGCAAAAATGATCGAGCAGGCCCTGAGCATGCCGGTGGAGGAACAGATCCGGCGGAACCAACTGATGCAGGAGCGGCTGCGGCGTTACAACGTGGTCCGCTGGGCGGACGATTTTGTGCAGGCGCTGTGTGCCAGCCAGAAAACGGAGGCCGCCCGGCGGGCCCGGGCGCTGACCGGCCGGACCGTCGCGGAGTTCACGCAGCAGTACCGCGCCGCCGGCCGGCGGGCGCTGCTGCTGGATTATGACGGCACGCTGGTGCCCTTCGCCGCGGAGCCCCGGCTGGCGCGGCCCGACGCCGGGCTGTTGGAACTGCTGACCGCCTTGGGCTCCGACCCCGCCAACGAGGTGGCCATCATCAGCGGCCGGCCCCGGCACACCTTGGAGGAATGGTTTGGCGGGCTGCCCATTTCCTTGATCGCGGAGCATGGGGTCTGGCTGCGGCCCCGGGACACCGGCTGGCGCATGTTAAAGACCCTCGCCAACGACTGGAAGGAGAGCGTGCGTCCCATCCTCCAGTTGTTCGTGGACCGCCTGCCCGGGGCGCTGCTGGAGGAGAAGGATTTTTCCCTGGCGTGGCACTACCGCCGCGCGGACCCGGAGCAGGCTTCCCTGCGCGCCAAGGAGCTGCTTGACGATCTGGCGGGGTTCACCCGCAACATTGACGTGCAGGTCTTCGACGGCAAAAAGGTCGTGGAAGTGCGCACCTCCGGCGTCAACAAAGGCATTGCCGCGCGCGAATGGTTGTCCGGCCAGTCGCCGGAGTTCATACTTGGCATCGGGGACGACTGGACGGATGAGGACATGTTCCGCGCCCTGCCACCGGAGGCCCTCACCGTGCGGGTCGGTGCGGCAGCCACCGCCGCCGGCTATTTTCTGGCGAGCCACACGGCGGTGCGCCGGCTCCTCCACGAATTGAGCGAAACTCCACGGGACGATCCGCATGAAGCCCTGGCCGTCAACTGAGGCCAAGCCGCCACCCAGCCGCGGGCGCAACGGTCCGGCCTTGGAACCGTTCTGGTACAAGAGCGGCGTGTTCTACGAGGTCCATGTCCGGGCATTTTACGACGCCAACGGGGACGGTGCCGGTGACTTTCGCGGGCTGACCGGGAAACTGGATTACATCCGGGATCTCGGGGTGACCGCCATTTGGCTCCTCCCGTTTTATCCGTCCCCGCTCAAGGACGACGGCTACGATATCGCCGATTACTGCAACGTGCATCCGATGTACGGCACGCTCGGCGATTTTAAACAATTCTTGGACGCGACGCACCGGTGCGGCCTGCGGGTCATCACCGAACTGGTGCTTAATCACACTTCCGACCAGCATCCCTGGTTCCAGCGCGCCCGCCGCGCCAAACCCGGCAGCCGCTGGCGCAACTTCTATGTCTGGAGCGATGACCCCCATAAATACAAGGATGCGCCCGTGCTCTTCCAAGGGGTGGAAGTTTCCAATTGGACGCTCGACCCGTTGGCCGAATCCTATTTCTGGCACCGCTTTTTTTCCCATCAGCCCGATCTGAATTTTGACAGCCCCGACGTCCGCGCCGCCATCCTCAAGGTGGTGGATTTCTGGCTCAATCTGGGCGTGGACGGCCTGCGCCTGGACGCCGTGCCCTATTTGTACGAACGGGATGGCACCACTTGTGAAAACCTGCCGGAAACCCATGCCTTCCTCCAATCCCTGCGCACCCATGTGGATGAAAAATATGGCGACCGGATGCTGCTGGCCGAGGCGAACCTGTGGCCGGAGGACGCTGTCTCCTATTTCGGCCGGGGGCGCGGCGATGAATGTCACATGGCGTTTCACTTCCCGCTCATGCCCCGCTTGTTCATGGCCCTCCGCATGGAGGACCGCCTGCCCATTGTCGAAATTCTCGAACAGACGCCGGCCATCCCGGAAACCAGCCAGTGGGCGCTCTTCCTGCGCAATCATGACGAGCTGACCCTCGCCACCGTCACCGACGAGGAGCGCGACTATATGTTCCGCATGTACGCCAAGGTCCATCAGGCGCGGCTCTATCTGGGCATCCGCCGCCGGCTCGCGCCGCTGCTCGACAACGACCGCAAAAGCATCGAACTGCTCAACGCCCTGCTCTTTTCCCTGCCCGGCACCCCCGTGCTGTACTACGGCGACGAAATCGGTTTGGGCGACAACATCTTCCTGGGCGACCGCGACGGCGTGCGCACCCCCATGCAATGGAGTGCGGACAAAAACGCCGGTTTCTCCCGCGCCAATCCGCAGAGCCTTTACCTGCCGGTCATCCTGGAACCAGCCTACCATTACGAGGCGGACAATGTCGAAGTGCAACTGGACAATCCGCACTCGCTGCTCTGGTGGATGCGCCGGCTGCTGGCGCTCCGGAAACGCTGGCGCGCCCTCGGCGAGGGCAAATGCGAATTTCTCCAGCCGGACAACCATAAGATTTTGAGCTACCTCCTGCGCCATGAACAGGAGACCATTCTCGTCGTCGCCAATCTTTCCCGGTTCGCGCAGCCGGTGGAACTGGACCTGGCGGCCTTCCAGCACATGACCCCGGTTGAACTCTTCGGCCGCATGAAATTCCCGGTCATCACCGCCGCCCCTTATTTTCTGACGCTCGGCCCGCACAACTTTTTCTGGTTCGCCCTGGAAGCCGGACCGCCGGCGCCGCCGGCGCCCCCCGGCGCGGACGCGCCCCTGCCCGTGCTCGGGGTCGCCGAACAATGGCGCGAGATTTTCGCCGGCCCGGCCCGGGTTAAACTCGAGATGCTCCTGCCCGACCACCTGAAGGCCCAATCTTGGTTTCAGGGCGGCGGCAAAACCATCAAGCTCGTCACCGTCAAGGAAGCCATCAGCGTGGCCCTGCCGGCGGAACCGTCCGCCGTGCTGGCGGTGCTCCAGGTCGAATATATCGAGGCCGGCCCGGAACTGTACGTGTTGCCCGTGGTGTTTGCCACCGGCGATGGCGCGGAGCGCTTGCGCCCGGCCGCCATCGCCGAACTGGTGCTGCCGGATGGCCGGCACTTGGGCGTGCTGGCCGACGCCTTTGCCGTGCCCGCCTTCGCCCGGGCGCTCCTGGGCCAGGTCCGGAACCGCGGCCGCCTGCATAATGCGCACGGCGAAATCGAAGCCACCCGCACCGCCGCCTTGCGCCAGACCGTGGCCGGCGACACCCTGCCCGACCCGGTCATCCACAACTCCCGGGACGGCAATGTCACCGCCTTTTTCGGCGACAAGCTGGTTCTGAAATTTTTCCGGCGCACCTTCGTGGGCGTCAATCCCGAACTGGAAATCGGCAACCTCCTGACGGAAAAACATTTTCCCAACAGCCCGCCCTTGTTGGGGGCGCTGGAATACCGCGGCGAGGATAATTCCCAAATGACGCTGGCCGTTGTTCGCGCGTTCGTTCCGCACGCCAAGAACGGCTGGGAATTCACGCTGGATGCCATCGGGCGCTACTATGAACGCGTGGTGGCCGACGCCGCGCAGGGTCACACCCCGCCGGTCGAGCCGGCGGAGGTTTCTGAGCTGGTCGGCACGTACCTGGAATCCGCGCGGCTGCTGGGCGTGCGCACCGCTGAACTTCACCTCGCGCTCGCGGCTGGCCCCCCGGGCGGCGAATTCTCGGTCGAGCCCATGACCCCGCACTACCTGCGCGGCCTGTTCCAGTCCATGCGGTCTCTGGCCCTGAACAACCTGCGCCGCTTGCGCAAACAATTGAAAACCCTGCCGCCGGACCTCGCCCCGGTCGCCCAGCGCGTCCTCGAACTCGAGCCGGTCATTGTCCGGCATTATCACGACTTGACGGACCAGCCCTTCATGGCCGGACGCATCCGCATCCATGGCGACTGTCATCTCGGCCAGGTGCTGTGGACGGGCCGGGATTTTGTGTTCCTGGACTTTGAGGGCGACGCCACGCTGCCGATCAGCGAACGCCGCATCAAACGTTCGCCGTTGCGCGATGTGGCCCGCATGTTGCGTTCGTTTCATCACGCCACCTATGCGGGTTTTCATCAACAGGCCGAATGCGGGGTGATTACCCGGGAACACCTGCCCAAGTTTGAGCCGTGGGTGCGCCACTGGAACCGGGCGGTGAGCCGGGCGTATTTACAGGCGTATTGCCGGACGCTGGAACCTTCGGGCCTGCTCCCGCACGCGGAGGAGAAGCTCCACCTGATCCTGGTCGCGTTCCTGCTCAACCAGGTGATGGATGAACTGGGGGATGAATTGCAGATGCACTCCGAAAACGTCCGCGCCCCGTTGCAAGCCATCCTGCACCTGACCGATGAGCAAATGTTGCTCCACATCACCGGTACCGACGGCGGGAAACCGTCCGCCCGGTGATCTCATCGGCTGCCGCTTTTGCGGGAGGCGGTCCGGCGGTGGTTGCAGAAAAAACCCAAGCCGAATCTGGCCGCCACCTGGCGCAGACGGCTGACCAAGCGCGGCAGTTCGCCACTGTGCGCCGATTCCTGGTCCAGCAGCGCCACCATCGCAGCCTCCCGCTCCGACCGCCGGGACAACCCGGTCTCCAAGCAGCTCTGGACGTGGTCCGGCAACTCCCCGCTCCCGGCGGCGGAGATGACGATCATGTCCGCCTCCCGGATGCGCGCGGCGGCGTGTTCGCGCAGGCCGGGATGTCGCAACACGTCGAATTTCCAAACCTCCGTGTCAACTTTCCCCCGGTCCGCCTCCAGTTGGCCGGCCACCCTTTCCAGAACGGATGTGCCTCGCACACCAGAGACCGGATCGTCATGCAGCAGGACAATTTTGATATCATCAGTTGAGTTCATGAAGGAAAACGTTCCGGGACGCGATCATCGCCGTCGCGCGCAGATGACGGCTTCAGGTGCCCGGTCGTACTTTGATCTGAGTCATTGGCTGGTCATGCATCCGGTCAGGGTCAATATGGGAGGTGGGGATTCACCCCCGGCCCGGACCCTCAGGACCGGTGGGTCAAGGGCACCATGAACTCCTCCGGTTTGCCGGCAATGTGTTCCAGCACCCGGATGGCCAACCGTTCCTGGTGGGTGCGGGCCGCCAGATCTCCCAGCGAGACGACGCCCACCAGCCGTTCTTCATGATCCAACACCGGCAGCCGCCGGATGCGGTTGGTTTCCATCATGCTGGCCGCCACCGTCTCGTCCTGATCGGCAAAGCAGTACATGATCAGACGGCTCATTACGGTCCGCACCAGGGTTTGGTCGGGGTCCAGGCCGTTGGCCACCGCGCGCACGGCGATGTCGCGGTCGGTCAGCACCCCCACCAGCCGGTCCCCGTTGCAGACCGGCAGGATGCCCACGTTAAACTCCTTCATCTTCTCCGCCGCCGCGCTGACCGGATCATCCGGGCCGATGGTCTGCGGATGGGGCGTCATAATTTCATTGATATTCATAATGTTTCTTTCCTGGGATCAGTTTCCGTCCGCCTTGGATCAGGCGGGTGAAGGCCGCCAGACGCGCCCAGTCCAGAAGCGGGGAGGCTCCGCCGCCCCCGACCGTCCGGCGGTCGTCCGGGACCGACGTCAGGGGGGAGGAACCGGCTTCCCGGCGCAATTCCGCAAAGGATTTGGCCGTGATGGCTGGCACGGGCGGTTCCCGGCCCGCCCCGGCGGGAACCTCCATCCGGGCGGCCAGTTGAAACAAGGTCTCGGCTCCGGGGGCGGGGGCGGTGACGTCTGGGGTTTTCATGGCTGGGGGTGGCGGGGGTCGTCCAGGAGAATATCCCGCGGACCGCCCCGCCTTTTTAATATAACCTGACTCCGGGGCCGCGGCCCCTCACCTGCGCGGTTCGCAGGATGATGCGGCCGGTCAACTCATCTTCTTTGCCGGATTTGATCCGCTGGTCGTCATGGATAACCCGGCCCAAGTTTTGGTTTAACTTGCCCTTCACAATGTGCCACGTTGCTTTCATCTGGAACAAATGCATGGTTTTTAATTACAAGTTTCGCCGCCTTCCTGGCGGTGGCTGTTCGGAGACACTGTTCTTTCACGCAAAATCCATGCCACCGGCGGGGGGCGGGCGGGCGGGCTGAATTCGCAGGAAAAGAGCCCCGGTGGCGGCAGCCCGGCGCCCGCGTCGATGTGCATTCTGCATGTCCGCGGGGACAGGCTTTGCATCCTGCAATTCCACGCCGGGAAAAGGCTGGACAAATTAATAAATCCGCGTTATTATTATAAGGAGTTTTGGTAATCTGAAGGGTAAAAAATCCTGCGCGGCCGGGGGGGGTAATTATGCTTAAACATCCCGACCGGCATATTTATAACGCGGTGGTCGTCGTCTGGCTGGCGCTTTCCCTTGGAAGCGTGGTGCTGGCCGGCGTGACTTGGTCGCACCTTTCGCTGCGGGTCAACGCCGCCCGGCGGATAAACGCCATCCGGGGAAATCTCGATGACATCCTCAAGTTGCTGCTGGATGCGGAGACCGGCGCCCGGGGTTACCTTGTCACGGGCGACAAGAAATTTCTCGACCCGTTGAATGAAAGTGAAACGAACCTGCCCGCGTGTTTCGATGCCCTGCAACAGGAGGCCCGGGGGGAAACCAATTTGTTGGACCAGGCGGCCGGCCTCCACACCCAGGCCGAAGTCTGCCTGACCTGGCAGGTCAAACTCGTCGCGGCCCGCGACCGCAGTTTCAGCCGCGGTTCCGACCTGCTGGCCACCGGCGAGGGCAAACAAATGATGGATGGCATCCGGCAGCAAATCCGGGCGATGAACGCGCTCTGCCTGGACCGGTTGACGGAAATTCAGGAAGACACCCGGGTCCAGTTTTTATGGGCGTATCTGATCAGTTTATGGGCGGGCATCCTGGCCATCGGCGTGGGGATTTATGCCTTCTGGCTGTCGCGGGAGACGTTGCGGCATCAACAACGGGAGGGGGAACTGCTGGAGGAAAAGCTCCGGGCCGAACACAGCAACAAAGAGAAGACGGTGTTCCTGGCCAACATGAGCCACGAGATCCGCACGCCCATGAACGCCATCCTCGGGTTCAGCGAATTATTGCAGGACGAGGTGCGCGGACCGCGGCAGCGTCAGCAACTGCAGGCCATCCGTTCCAGCGCGCACTCCCTGTTGCTGCTCATCAATGACATTTTGGACGTGTCCAAGATTGAGGCCGGCGTGATGAAGTTGCGGCCCGAGCCGACCGATCCGCGCGAAATCGCCGATTTGATCCGGACGTTGTTCGCGGAGCCGGCGGCTCAAAAGGGGATCCGGTTGGAATGCCAACTGGCGGCGGATCTGCCCCGGGCCTTGCTGATGGACCGGTTGCGGCTCCGCCAGATTGTCATCAATCTGGTGGGCAACGCCGTGAAGTTCACCGATGCCGGCCTGATCGAGACCCGGGTCACGTGGAGCAAAGAGTCCGGCGGCGGCCACATTCTGCTGGTGATCGAAGTCCAGGACACCGGGATCGGCATACCGCCGGACAAACTGGCCACCATTTTCGAACCGTTCGCCCAGTCCGGCGTCCACCGCGACAAGGAGAACCAAGGCACCGGCCTCGGGCTGGCCATTGTCAAACGGCTGGTGGAATTGATGGGCGGCACGGTGACCGTCGCCAGCGTGCCGGGCCAGGGTTCGGTGTTTCACCTGCGTTTTCCCGGCGTGCCCGTCTCCGCGCGGCTGGCCGCTTCGGAAAAGAGCCGGCCGGCGGTGGAAGTGGACTTCAACGAACTGTGTCCGGCCACCCTGTTGGTGGTGGATGACAACGAGTTGAACCGCCAGTTGATGGCCGGCATGCTGGCCGGTTCCCACCACCGGCTGCTCCTGGCCGCCAGCGGTGAGGAGGGGCTGGCGCAGGCCCGCGAGTCCAAACCGGACGTGGTGCTGCTGGACCTCCGCCTGCCGGGCCTCAGCGGCCGCGAGACGCTGCACCAGCTCCGGCAAATCAACGGCTTGGAGTTGATGCCGGTCATCGCCGTGACCGCCTCGGCCCTGCTCGAAGGGGAACCCGCCACCGAGGAGTTCAGCGGTTATGTGCGCAAGCCGTTCACCCGGCGCGAGCTGTTTGAGGAATTGGCGGAATTTCTGCCGGCCCGGCCCCTGGACGAGCCCCGCCGGGTGCCGTCCGCCACCGCACCGTACGCGGGTCTCCACCCGCCGGTCGCCCCGGAGCTGCCCGCCCAATTGCGCGAGTTGCTCATCCACCCGTGGCCATCCCTCCGCGACCGCCTGGCGGTGAATGAATGCCGGGCCTTTGCCCAGGGCCTCGAAAGTCTGGGGCACCACGGTGATTGCCCCCCGCTGGTCAATTACGCCCGGACGATTATGCGGGACGCCGAAACCTACGCGGTGGTGGACTTGGAAAACCACCTGGGCCAATTTGCCGCGCTGGTGGAACAACTCGTCCGCGACGCACCCCGATGAACGACGGCCAAACCATCAATGGGGTTCACCCCGACGGACCGGGGTGGGGGCCGCGCCAGGACCTGGCCGCGCCCGGCCCGGCCTGCATTTTGGTGGTGGACGACCAGCCGGCGAACATTCAAATGGTGGGCTCGGTCCTGGGCCCGCTCGGCCATGAAATCATCCCCGCCCGGGACGGGGCCACCGCCTTAAAACGCATCGCCTTGCAGCCGCCGGATTTGATTCTGCTGGACGTTCTGATGCCGGAGATGGACGGTTATGAGGTGTGCCGCCGGTTGCAGGCCAACCCGGCCTGGCGGGATCTCCCGGTCATCTTTCTTTCGGCGGCGGACGACAAGGATCTGATTGTGCGCGCGCTGAACAGCGGCGGGGTGGATTACATCACCAAACCCTTCAACCGGAACGAATTGATCTCCCGCGTACGGACGCAACTGGCGTTGAAAACCGCCCGGGACCAGCTCCGGCAACTGGCCGTGGACAAGGATGAACTCCTCGGCATCCTGGCGCATGATCTGAAGAACTCCCTCGGCGGCATGAACTTGAGCGCCCAGTTGCTGGCGGGCGAGATTCACGCCTGCCAGAACCCCCGGGCGATCCAAATGGCGGAAAACCTCCTTCGGACCAGCGAACTGTCGCTGGCGTTTCTGAAAGAATTTCTCGCCAACGCCGCCGCCGAACACCGCCTGGTATTGAAGCCCGGGGTGCTTAACTTCACCACCGTGGCCGCCGGGGTCATCCGCCGGCATCAGGATGCCGCCCGCCGCAAGCAGTTGACCCTCCAGGGGGAGTTCCCGGATGAGCCGGTCATGGCGTACGGAGATGCGGCGGCGCTGGATCAGGTGCTGGACAACCTGTTGTCCAACGCCCTGAAATTCTCTCCGCCGGGGAAACGCGTGCAAGTCACTGTCCGGCCGGCCGGACGGCAGGCCGAGTGCCGGGTCCGCGATGAAGGCCCGGGCTTCTCCGCGGAAGACCAGACCCGCATGTTCCACCGTTATCAGCGGCTCTCGGCGCGGCCGACCGGCGGGGAAGCTTCCACCGGCCTGGGCTTGTGCATTGTCCGCAAACTGGTGCTGGCCATGAATGGCCATATCGCGTGTGACAGCGAACCGGGCCGGGGGGCGGCCTTCACCCTCCGTCTGCCGGGCGCGGAAAACCCACAACCTGTGACCTTATGAACTTTTTGGTGGTGGATGATGATAAAACCTTCCGGGATGCCACCTGTTTTCTGATCGAGCAGGCGGGACATTCTGCCGAAGGAGCGGAAGCGGGCCGGATGGGGCTGGACGCGCTCCGCGAGGATTCCTTTGACGCGGTGTTGTTGGACGTGAATTTGGGGCGGGAAAACGGTCTGGACGTCCTGTCGGAAATCCAAAAGCAATGCCCGGAGCTGCCCGTGGTCATGTGCACCGCGCAGGGAAGCGTGCCGCTGGCCGTGGAGGCCATGCGGCGGGGCGCCGTGGATTTTCTGGAGAAGCCCTTTGCGCGCGATCAATTCACCACCGTGCTGGCCCGGTTGCAGCGGCTCCGGCAGATGAGCCGGCGGATCGAGCGGCTGGAACAGCAGGTCATGGAATCCCACACCCAGGCCCTTGAACCCATTTTTGATTTCACCTCGCCCGCGCTGCGCGAGGTGATGAGCCAGTTGCTGCGCGCCGCCAAAACGCCCGCCTCCATTTTAATTTTGGGCGAGACCGGCACGGGCAAAAGCGTGGCCGCGCGCGCGGTGCATGACCACAGCCACCTCGCGGACAAGCCGTTTGTCACCGTGAGCTGCCCCAGCCTGTCCCGCGAGCTTCTGGAAAGCGAGCTCTTCGGCCATGTCAAAGGCGCCTTCACGGGGGCGATCAAGGATCATTGGGGCAAGGTCCGCGCGGCGGATGGCGGCACGTTGTTTCTGGACGAAATCGGCGATCTGCCGATGGAAATCCAGCCCAAGTTGCTGCGGCTCCTGCAGGAGCGCGAATACGAGCGGCTCGGGGAAAATGTGACGCGCAAGGCGGGCCTCCGCATCATTGCCGCCACCAACCGGGATTTGAAAAAGCGGGTGGCCGGCGGCGCCTTCCGCGAAGACCTGTATTTCCGCCTCAACGTGATCTCCGCCGAGATGCCCCCGCTCCGGGCCCGCAACGGGGATTTGCTCCGCTTTGCGCTGCATTATGAGCAGTTTTTCGCGCGGCAGTGCGGCCGCCCGGCGGGCGGGCTTTCCCCGGCCGCGGCGGCGTGCCTCCAAGCGTATGCGTGGCCCGGCAACCTGCGGGAGTTGCGCAACGTCATGGAGCGGGCCGTCATCATGGCCCGCGGGGATCAACTGTCGCCGGACGATTTCCCCGGCGAACTGCGCGGGCCGCCCGCCCCCGCCGCCGGGGAGCCGCCGCTGCAACCCGGCGCGCCGGTCTCGCTGGAGAAGCTGGAGGAGGCCCATCTGCGAAAGGTGTTGGCGCAGACCCCCAACCTGACAACCGCCGCGGAGATTCTCGGCATTGACCAGGCCACACTCTACCGCAAACGGAAGAAACTCGGCCTCGAGTAAAGGGGGCGGGCGCGCCGATTCTATTCGGTTCACGCCCGCCCCTGCATCCCGGAGGCAGGGGGGGAAGATCAAATCAACCCGCGTTGAGGGCCCGCCAGGCATCCGTGAACGATTTTCCCGTCTTCTGATCCAGCCCGACGCGCTCGTCCCGGAGCTGCTGGCGGTTCAATTGGAAGGCGGCCTGGCCGGCCCCGGCCGGCGGCAGGGGAAAGGCGGACGCCGTATTGGTGTTGCGTGCCGGCGGATCATCCACCCCCGGATCGGGACGTTTGCAACCCGCAGCCAGCCCCGCCAAGGTGATGGCCAGTACAATCATGGCTTGGTTTTTCATATGCAGCCTTTCAATGATGCCACCGTTAACTGCCACAAAGAGAAGACAGCATACTCAAGGCCAACCGGCCGCCCCGCCAAAATCCGGTGGCCGGGGCGATAAATCATGCCAAATGCAAACCTCAGGTGTGCCTCTTGCAAGCCACCCAGCCCGCCGGCCCGCTCTCCGGCCGTCCAATCCCCTCAAACCTCCCGCCAACCGGGCTGGCACGGGGCCAGCTATGACTTCTGGTAAAAGCATGAACAACGAAAGGACAAATATGAAAAGCATGGCCTCTCCCTTCTGGACGGCGGTTTGGATGTCGGTGCTGACGCTCGCGGCGGAGTCCCCCGCGCCGGCCGATCAGACCAATCAGCCCGGCCCGGCCGTCAAACCCGAAAAAACCATCACGGGCACCGTGTCGACCGTGAATCCGCAAGACCACACCCTGGAAACCAAGGGCGCGTTGTGGTGGATGAACCATAAATTTAATCTGGGCGACAGTTGCGCCTATCTGCTGCCCGACAACAAACCCGGCACGATCAACGACCTGCGTCCGGGCCAGAGAATCCAGGTCCGCTACGAGGACGCCGGGGGCGTGCTGGTGGCCGACCGCATTGCCCAATTGGCGTTGCGTAATGAGGGCATGGTCAAGGCCATCGACCCCGTCCGCCACACGCTGACGATTCATGTGCGCATCCAGGACAAAACGTTCCAGCTTGCCAATGAATGCCAGGTTGTATTGCGGAACGACCAGCCGGGAACCCTCGCCGACATTCAACCCGGCGAACATGTGACCGTGACCTATGAGCTCCCCGGCCACCAACCGACGGCCCGCCAGATTGCGCAAACCAGCCAGTCATTCACCGGCGCCCTGGTCGCCCTGGACGTGCCGGACCGGACGGTGAAGGCGCAGGATGGATTGCAGACGAAAAAATTCAACCTGGCCGACCATTGCGCCATTGTGGTCAACGGCCAACTGGATGGCCGGCTGGATGACCTCAAGCCCAACGACCGGCTGGTGTTCAGCTACGACGTGATCAATGGTGTCAACATCGTCAGCCGGATTGCCCCGGCGCCGGTTCCCCCGGCCAACACCGACCTGACCACCGGAACGTTGTTGCCGGGCATGCCGGCGGGCATGGGCTACTGACCCGTTCCGGCCATCGTATAAATCTTTAACCACTTCAAACTCATAACCGGCCTATGAAAACAAACCCTCTCCTTCTGGTCCTGATCACTGGCGCGGCCCTGGCCCTGACCGGCGGCTGCATCGTGCAACCGGTGGCACCCCAAGGCTATGTCAGCACGGAATTATACGCCCCCAACGATCCGCCCCCGGTGGTGGTGGAGGCGGCCCCCCCGTCGCCCGGCCTGGGTTTTGTCTGGATTGGCGGCGCCTGGGTGTGGAATAACGGCTGGGTTTGGGAATCCGGCCGCTGGCAGCATCCGCCCCATCCGGGGGCGGTGTGGCGGCCCCATCGCTATGAAAATCGTGACGGCAAACATGTGTTCATCCGGGGCGGCTGGAATTGAGCCGGCTCCATTATTGGGGAGCGCGGCCGCCGCGAACGCCGCTGGCTGCGCCCTTACGGCCCACCGCCTGGACACACAGATTCTCACACCGGTGGTGGACGCTGCCGTATGCACGCCGTTTTCCGCGAGGGCGGAGAAGACGGCACCCGGGGCGGGCGCGCTCCCTTTCCGGTTTCGGAGTCTTGGCTTTCAAGGAATAATGGCATGAGCAAGCACATCATCATGGCGGGCGGCCTGTTATGTCTGTTGATCCTGGGCCGTCTTCCGGCGGCGGCGATGGACCGTTGGGCTGCGCTTTCCCTGATCGAGTCCGGGAATAATGATGCCGCCGTCGGCCGGGCCGGGGAGGTGAGCCGGTTCCAAATCAAGCCGTCGCTGTGGGAACAGTACGGGCCGCCCGACCCGGTTGCCGCCCGCACGAATCCCCGGGCGGCGCTGCGGGTGGCGCGGGCCATCATGAACTCCCGGTGCGGCGAGTTTGAACGCCGTTTTCACCGGCCGCCCACGGACTTCGAATATTACGTGTTATGGAACGCCCCGGCCCAGATTCAGAAACCGGCCCGGGCGGTGGCCGAACGGGCAGCCCGGTTCAGCAACCTGGTCGGCCCCTGACGACCGGGCGGGATCCCGGCGCGCCGAATAACCATCCGCGCCCGGAGGGTGCGGTCGGCAGGGCGCGTCACTCCGTGCGCGCCGCACCGATTAGCTTCAACGGGGCGGTGCCGAGCGACTGCACCTGCCCATTTATCCCGCCCCAACGCCGCAATTTTTGCTGAAAAACCGAATCCGCATGTTTAAATTATGAATTATGAAAGGCCCGGCTTCGTTTTTTTGGCAATGGTGGTGAAGCTGGCGGTGAGCTGGTTGGTTTCGTCCAAAAGGACCTCTTCCTTCACAATTCATCCCTCATAATTCATCATTGGCTTGGCGGCGGTCCCGCCGTCATCGGCAAATGACGGCGGTTCGCCGGGCGAGGGGCAAAAATCAGCGGCCTGAGGCGGGCGCGCCGGTTCAGGTGCTCTGGGTTCCGCTGGGCGCGGGCTGGGTCTGGTTCGGCGGCGGGGTGACGACCAGCGGCAGCGGGTACCGGATCTTCATCACCTCGTCCACCAGCACTTCCACATAATAAGTGCCGGCGGTTTTGAACTCCACCTGGCCAAACACCATCACGCCGGTGGCGGACAGCGCGGGGTCGCGCAACTCAAATTTCAATTCGCCCCGGCTGACGACCGTGGTTTGATCCGGGGCCACCAGCCGCACGCTCTCGGTGAACTGACCGACCCCCGCGGTCCAGCGGTTGAAAATGCACAGGCGGCCGGCCGTGATGGGCAGTTGCGGCACGCGGATGAAGTTGATGACCCCGATGATGAAGAGGTTGCCGTTGGCTTCCTGCCGGACTTCCTCGCACAGAAGGGAGCATTGCAGATCAGGGAGAATTCGGGTGGCTTGCATGGGTGTTTGGGAGTTCTGGAACAAGTTGGTGGTTTGAGAGTTGGTTGATTCGAGAAATTGGACGGAGGTTAAGCTGCCGCCATTTCGGTGGCGCGCACGGTGTTCTGCATGAGCATCGCGATGGTCATGGGACCCACCCCGCCGGGGTTGGGCGTAATCCGGCCGGCCAGGGGCTGCACGGCGGCAAAATCCACGTCCCCAACCAGTTTGGTTCCGGTTTTGGCCGCGGGATCGGCCACGCGGTTGACGCCGACGTCAATCACCACGGCGCCCGGCCGGACCATGCCGGCCTTGACAAATTCCGGCACCCCCAGGGCGGCGATCAAAATCTCCGCCCGGCGGCAGTGGCCCGCGATGTCGCGGGTGGCGGAGTGGCAGAGGGTGACGGTGGCGTTGGCGCCCGCGCCCTTCTGGCAGAGCATCGCCGCCATGGGTTTGCCCACGATGTTGCCGCGACCCAGCACCACCACCTCCGCCCCGCTGGTGGCCACGCCGGACCGCGCCAGCAATTCCATGACGCCCGCCGGGGTGCAGGGCCGGAAGCCGGTGGGGTCCCCCAGCATCAGCTTGCCCACGTTCACCGGATGAAAGCCATCCACATCCTTGGCCGGCAGCACGGTGGCAAAAACCACGGCTTCGCGGATGTGTTTGGGCAGCGGCGCCTGCACCAAAATGCCGTGGAACCGGGCGTCCGCGTTGAGCCGGGCGAGCAGGGCCAGCAGGTCCGCTTCGCCGGTGGCGCCGGGCAACACGTGGGTTTCGGAATAGATGCCGAGATCCGCGCAGCATTTCTCCTTGCGCCCGACATACACCTTGGAGGCGGGGTCTTCGCCCACCCGGACAAAGGCCAGGCCGGCCCTCAGCCCGCGTTGCCGGAGAGCGGCCACCCGGTCCGCCAGTTCACCCTGAATTTGAGCGGCAATGGCCCGGCCGTCAATGAGGTTGCTCCCCGTCATTACTTGACGACTTGGATGCTTGAGATGGTCAGCACCGGCGTGTGGGGCCAGCGGGCGGAAAGGGTTTCTTCGCCGGTGACCACCACGCGCAACCCTTTGTAGCGGCTGAAATCGAGATTGGTGGAGGTGGTGTAAAGATAGTCAATTTCCGTGTCGGTCTTGGGATCGTAAATCTCATAGGCGGTCGGCTCGATGACGCTGACGACATGGCGCACCAGGCCTTCATGCGTGACGATGCGGGGAGGGAGGTTGGTGTCGGTCACCGCCGCCGCATTGGTGTCGGTCAGGGCCGGGGTGTTGGTGTCAGCCGCGGCCACGCTGGGCGCCACTGCCGGCGCGGCGGGGGTCACCGCGGGTGCCGGAGTCTCAACCGCGGGCGTGGCCGGCGTCATGTTCATGACCATGGGTTGGGGTTCAGGAACGGGCGTCGGCGTGGGCGGCGCCGGCGGGGGTTCGGGGGCGACGGCGGGCACCGGGACCGGCTGGGTTTCGGTCGAGGGCGGCGGGTTGGCCGCCAGGCTGCCGGAGGCTTCCTGCTTCAGGTACATGGCGGCGATGAAGGCGTAGGCCGTGGCCGGCGGCTCAATCTGCGTCCAACCGCCCCGCTCGGTGAGGGCGGTCAGGGGGGTGCCGCGTTCCACCACGCCCAGCACGCTGTAATTTTCCCCGGGGCCGGCCCGGAGATTCAATTTTTTGGGCACGACGGTGTTGTTGCTGGCGTCCAAGAAATGCGTGTTCACCCAGACATGGGCGTTGGTGGGGAAGGCGATCTTGGCCCACTGCGCGGGTTCGTCCATCTGGTGTTTGTCCAGATTGATCTGGCTCAGCACCACCACGGCGGCGCCCTTGCCCAGATGGGTGATGTATTCGCCTTTCAGGCCGGCCTGGCCGCGCACATTGACGTTTTCGGCGGCGACCTCCGCCGGTCCGGACGTCAGCGTGACCGCGGGTTCCTTGAGTTCGATTTTTTTGGCCGTCTCGGCGGGGGCCGCGGGTTTGCGCTTCACCACCGCCTTTTTCTTTTTCTCCGGCGCATTGGTGGCGACGACCGCCGGGGCCGGCGGCGCGGCGACGGCCGGGGCCATGGTGATGGGCGCCGGGGTGGCCGGGGCCGGGGTGGGTGTTGTGCTCTGAGCCACCGCGCTGGTGGC
>Ga0182012_10000632_pt1 | contig 38889 bp, 34 predicted proteins | sample 612S2SmetaG_FD_120486 | JGI IMG/M metagenome (GOLD analysis project Ga0182012, IMG submission 120486) | Permafrost microbial communities from Stordalen Mire, Sweden - 612S2S metaG | ecosystem: Environmental > Terrestrial > Soil > Wetlands > Permafrost | place: Sweden: Stordalen | collected...
CGTTGGGCAGGCCTTGCAGCACACGGCGGACCATGTCCTCCAGCGTGGCGGCTTCGTCCTCCAGCCTCTCCATCTCGCCGCGCACGGCGGCGGCCTCCGCCTCCAGCGCCGAGGTGTCGGCACCGGTCCGCTTGCCCTGGCCGACTTCCTTCGCCAGGGCGTTGCGCCGCGCCTGCTTCTCCTGCACCGCGGTCTGCGCGGCGCGGCAGGCCCTGTCCTTTTCCAGGATGTCCGGCGAGGCCGGCGGCAGGCCGCGCCGGGCGAGCGCCGCGTCGAAGGCGGCAGGATCGGCGCGGATTGCGCGGATATCGTGCATGGCGGATCAGACCTCGACGGGTTTGGGCTCGACCAGGCGCGCGGCGTAGATCGAGATTTCGTAGAGCGCGATCAGCGGCAGGGCGAGCCCGGTCTGCGTGATCACGTCGGGCGGCGCCAGGATCGCGGCGATGATGAACATGCCGACATACGCGTAGCGGCGGAATTTTCGCAGTTGCTTTGATGAAACGATGCCGACTTTCGCGAGTAGCGTCAGCAGGACCGGAAGCTCGAACGCGACGCCGAAGGCGAAGATCAGCTTCATCACCAGATCCAGGTACTCGCTGACTTTCGCTTCGAGCTGGATCGGCACGCCACCCCCGCCGGCCAGGCCGGCGTTCTCGAAGCTGATGAAGAAGCGCCAGGCGAACGGAAACACGAAATAATAGGCCAGCGCGGCGCCGAGCAGGAACAGCACCGGCGTCGCCAACAGGAAGGGCAGCAGCGCGCGTTTCTCGCTGCGGTACAGGCCGGGCGCGACGAACAGCCAGATCTGCGAGGCGACAACGGGGAACGAGATGAACGCCGCGCCGAAGAACGCGACCTTCACGTAGGTGAAGAACACCTCGTAGAGCTGGGTGAAGATCAGCCGCCGCGGCGTGCCCGACTGGTGCTCCAGGATGTCCACCAGCGGGCGCGCGAGGAAGCCGTAGATTTGCGACGAGAAATGGTAGCAGACCAGGAACGCCACCATGAACGCGACCATCGACCAGATCAGGCGGCGGCGCAGCTCGACCAGGTGTTCGAGCAGCGGCATCGGCTTGTCGTCGATCGGATCGTGTTCGTCGCGGGCCACTGGTGCAGCTTTCAGCTATCGGTCGATCGGGGGTCAGGCCGAACGGCCCGGGTGGCGTTGCAGCACGACCTGAGGCGGAATGAAAGCCGGGGGCTCGGCTACGGGGGCCGTCGCGACGGGCGCGGGTGGTGGCACCATGTTGGGCGGAATGAAGGCGGGCGCCTCCGGCTTCGCCGGGTCCGGCGCCCCGTCGGCGTCCGCTTGTCGCGACCGGTCGGCGAGGGCGGGGGCGCCGACCGCCTGCTCCGGCAGCGGCGGCGGGGTGATGAGCGGCTGAGGCGCAAACGGGTTGGGTCCCAGCGGGTTCGATCCCAGCGGGTTGGACGCCAGCGTGGTGCGAAGCGAGCCGTCCGGGTCGACCGTGCGCTCCACCTCGCCACGGAAGTCGAAGTTGCGGATCTGGCTGATCTGGCTGCGGACCTCGTCCAGGTTGGCCTCGCGCACCATCTCGTCCACGTGGGTCTGGAACTCGCCCGCCATGCGGCGGGCCTTCTTGACCATCCGGGACACCGCCCGGACGGCGACAGGCAGATCCTTCGGCCCGATCGCGACCAACGCGACGATGGCGATGAGGGCAATCTCCGACCAGGCGAAATCGAACATGGCGGGTGGTTAGCAGGAAAGCGGGGGCGCGGGAACTCGGGGCCAGCCCACAAAGCACGGACAACTTCACGGGCTGGCCACGCCAACGGTATGGCGACAGTCATACGCCTGACGCTCGAAGGCCACGATGACGAGCGGGCGCAATCGCATCTTGTCAGAGAATTTTCTTCATCTTCGGATTCCGTTACGGAAATTCTCCGAGCCGCAAGCGATAATCGCGGCCTGTGAAACCGTATTGGCGAGGTGCCGAGAAGGAGAATGCGGCGGAAGCCGCGATGTCGGACTTCGAGGCTGGACGCGGTTTCGCTCCGGCGGTGTCATGGCCTGACCGCCCGATCTTCGTCCGCCGTCGGCGCTACGGCTTTGATCTCCGAAACCTGGCCACAACTGCTCATATGCGACAAGATTCTTTTGCGCCCGAATTCGTCACCGATATTCTGCCGGGCCTGTTGGCGGAGAGAGTGGGATTCGAACCCACGGTACGCTTGCACGTACACACGCTTTCCAAGCGTGCGCCTTAAGCCGCTCGGCCATCTCTCCTGAGCGGGTGCGGCAAACTAGCAGCGAAAGCGACGGGGTCAAACCCGTTGCGCGGGCCAGAAGTTGCCGGCTCATGGCCCCCGCGTGGGTTTTGGAGGCTTGCCGCCCGGATCGCCTCGGCCTAACTGCCCGGCATGAGCACGCCCAAAGACCTGATCCCGGACGCCCCGGTTCCAGAGCCGCCCGCCCCGCCCCCGCCCCCCGTCTTGCCCAAGGAAATCGGTGGCCCCAAGGGACCAGAGCCGACCCGCTACGGCGATTGGGAGCAGAAAGGCCGCTGCACCGATTTCTGACCCTTCGGCCTTGTTCCCCGCCACGGCACAAGGACGCGAAAATCCCAGCCGGCTGGATGTCCCGAAAACGCGTGGCCTAACGCGCCCCGGGTCCCTTGGGCTTCTCCTCGTCTCTGGTCGGGAACAGCCTCGGCCGGGCGAACATCAGCCCCAGAACGATGAGGATGGCGAGGGCCTCCACAAGCGGCTCCGCCGGCATGGCCTTATGCGCAACCAGCCAGAGGGCGCAGACGACCGTCAGGACTGCTCCCGGCTTCCACGACACCCCAGGGTAGCCGACCACGCCCGTGGCCCCCCAGATATAGCCAACCACAAGACCGACCAGCGCCAAACGCTCCATCCCGAGGTTCCGTTCTTGGTTATGTGCAACCAGCGTAGCGCAGCGGGGAACGCCAACATAAGACCCCGCTCCAATCAGCCAGCCCGCCTGAGATCAGTCGGCCCGCTTCCAGAGGCGCGCGACGAACCCCCGCGCGTCCACCGTCGCCGTCACGCCAACGACCTCGGCGGCGGGACCGGCGCATCGCCAGCGGTAGATTGTGTCATGCCCGGTGACGGACATCGGGATGGCGCCGGAGTCCGGATGCTGTTGGCACCATGCGGTGCCCGCCGGCAGGCTTCGGCTGACATTGGCCTTGCCGCAGGGCAGATTCGCGCCGACCGTGCACAGCATCGCCGTCCCGTCCACGCAGCGGAAGACGGTGCTACGCACGACCTGCCGATCGTTCATGCCCTGCAGGCCGAACAGCCGCTTTGCCCCCGGCACCAGCGAGGCTGGCAACGGCCGAATTGTGTCGTCGGTAGGGGCATTTCGGCAAAGATCCCTTGCCGTGTCCGCCGCCTCGGCGCGCGGCCCCGCCATGACCAGCACCAGTAGCGCCGCGATAAGCAGCACCGGCATAAGCAGTCTCCTGATCGACACGTCTTGGTGAACCTCCGTGACCGTCCAATGTTATCGCCGCGGGCACCGGCTCGTGCAATCTAGTCCCCACGCAGGAGGACGCGCGCAAATGCAGCTTGGCATGATCGGACTGGGTCGGATGGGCGGCAACATGGTGGTGCGCCTGATCAAGGCGGGCCATGACTGCCACGTCTACGATGCGCACCCCGCCCCGGTGGAGGCGCTGGAATCAAAGGGCGCGAAGGGCAGCACCAGCCTGCGAGAGTTCGTGAACGGGCTGTCCAGGCCGCGAGCCGTCTGGCTGATGGTGCCGGCCGGCGCGGTTGACGCCGTGCTGGACTCGGTCGTGCCGCTGCTCGAGTCGGGTGACATCGTCATCGATGGCGGCAACTCCTACTACCATGACGATCTGCGCCGCGCCGGCGCATTGCGCGACAAGGGCATCCACTACGTCGATGTCGGGGTCAGCGGTGGCGTCTGGGGGCAGGATCGCGGCTACTGCCTGATGATCGGCGGCGAGCCGGCGGTCGTGCAACACCTCGATCCGGTGTTTCGGGCGCTCGCCCCGGGTGTCGCCGCCGCGCCGCGGCCGACGGATGCGACGGGCGAACCCGGCCAGGCGGAGCACGGCTACCTGCATTGCGGCCCGAACGGCGCCGGCCACTTCGTCAAGATGGTGCACAACGGCATCGAGTATGGACTGATGGCGGCATACGCCGAGGGCTTCAACATCCTCCGCCATGCCAATGCCGGGGCGCATCAGCGCGAGACCGACGCCGAAACGACGCCGCTGCGCCATCCGGAGCTGTTCAGCTACGACATCGACGTGGCGCAGGTGGCCGAGCTTTGGCGCCGCGGCAGCGTGGTCGGCTCCTGGCTGCTCGATCTCACCGCGAGCGCACTGCGCAAAAGCCCGGACCTGGCGAATTTCCATGGCCGGGTGTCCGATTCGGGCGAGGGACGCTGGACGCTGCAGGCGGCGATCGACGAGGGTGTGCCGGCGCCTGTGATAAGTGCGGCGCTCTATGCGCGGTTCAGCTCACGCGGCGAGGCCGAATACGCGGACAAGCTGCTGTCCGCCATGCGCTTCGAGTTCGGCGGCCACGTCGAAAAGCCGGCGGGATAGCCGCGGCACGAACCGTCAGCCGGCGCGAACCGTTAGCCGGAGCCCAGTGCCGCGCGGATGAACGTGCCAGCAGACGCCAGCGCGCGCCGCCCGGCGGCGACCTGCTGATGGAACAGCGGCCACACGTGGATCATGTCCGGCCACACCTCCAGGATCACGCGCACATCCGCGGCCCCGGCGCGGCCAGCGAGCCGCACCGAATCGTCGAGCAGCGTCTCGGCCGAACCAACCTGGATCAGCAGCGGCGGCAGGCCGGCCAGGCCGGCGTGCAGCGGCGAGGCCAGCGGCGTCGCCGCATCGGCGCCGTTCAAATAGGCGGCGGCGAGCTCCTCCAGGTAGTCCTTCTGAATAAGAGGGTCGGTGGCGGCCTTGGTGGTCATGCTCTCGCCGGTCATCGCCAGATCGACCCAGGGCGAGACGCACCAGGCACAGCCGGGCAACGCCATCCCTGCATCGCGCAGCGACACCATCGTCGCAATGGCCAGGCCGCCACCGGCGCTGTCGCCGGCAATCACGACCCGGCTTGGATCGAAGCCTTGCGCCAGCAGGAAGCGATATCCGGCGAGCGCGTCGTCCAGCGCCGCCGGAAAAGGGTGCTCGGGCGCCAGCCGGTAGCCGAGCGCCAGCGTCCGCACGCCAGCCTGCCGCCCCGCTTCCGCCACCATGACGCGGTGGCTTTCGATCGACCCCGACACGTAGCCGCCGCCGTGCAGGAACAGCATGGCACGGGATGGATCGGCCGCCGGTGTCGTCGTCCATTCCGCTGCGACGCCGGCGGCGTCAGCCGGATCGACCCTGACGTCCGCGGGCACAGGGTAGACGTCGCCGAGGCCGTCCAGGCGTTTCCGCCGCTCGGATAATTCCGCCGGCCGCGGCCCGGCGGCGAGCAGCGCGCGGATGACATCGATCTCGGCATCGGGCATCGGGGCGGCTCACTTGCTCAGGCCGGCTGCAACTCGGCTTGGAACGCGGTGAGCTGCCCCGCGAAAAAATCGTCCATCCGGTTGTCCCATAGACGGACACCGCCGGTTATCCCGGCCTTGTTGGAGACGATCTTGACGTTGTCGGGCAGGCTGCCTTCGATCAAACCCGCATTGCCGCCGCCGATATACAGCGTGTCGAAATTGGTCAGGGTCTGCATCAGCGCAATGGTCGTTCGCACCCGCCGATTCCACCGGCGGCGCCCAACCTGCTTCAGCGCCGCTCCGCCGACATAGCGGTCGTAGGTCTTGTCGGTCTTCACCGGGTGCTGACCCATCTCCAGATGCGGCCCGAGTTGGCCGTCCCGGAATAGCGCGAAGCCCATGCCGGTCCCCATCGTCAGGACGCACTCGACCCCGCGCTGGGCGATGACCCCAAGCCCCTGAATGGTGGCATCGTTCAGCATACGGGCGGGCTTGCCGAGATGTTCGGCCAGCACTGCGGCCAGCGGGAAGCCCTGCCAGACGGCGGTGCCGAGATTGGGCGCGGTCAGGACGACGCCGTGGCGAACGACGCCCGGAAACCCGATCGACACGCGATCGTGCGGCGCAAGCGGCATGACCATGGCGACAAGTGCACCAACCACGGCCTTGGGCCTTGCCGGCTGGGGCGTCGGGATGCGGGCGGGACCCGCCGTAATCAGCCCCGCCGTGTTCAACACGCCGCCTTTCAGGTGACTGCCGCCGATGTCGATCGACAGGGTCAGCGGCCCCGCCGCAGGTTGCTCTTGCGCGCCATCGGCCATCCGATATCTCCCCCTCCGCGGTCCGATCCTTGCTTTTATCGTCCCGCGTTCTGCGGAGGAATAACGCCGTGATGCAAGTCGCGTCAGCCGGAGCCGCGGACAGGTCCCGGACATTAAGTGGAGCGGGAGGCGATCCAGCGGGCAATCCGGGCAGCGTCGCAGCTCGCCGATCGTTTGCCTGCTATCGGCTACCGACCCGCCTCACCATCAGCGCGCGTCCGGAACAGCGCCGCGATGTCATCCTTGCCCACCGGCCGCAGGCTGGACGGCAAGACAGCTTCAAGGTCGGGCGCGCCAGTCGGTTCCATGACCAGAACGTAGTCGAATTTGTCGCGCCAATCCTGAAGATACGGGAACTTCGCCTGCTGCGCGCCAGTCAACCGCGCGGCACCCAGCAGCGTGTAGTCCGGAAGCACGGACTCTTGGACGTTCATCAGCGCGGCATAAGGCGGCAACACACGCAGCGGCTGCTGCGCGGGATTGGCGAACATCGCATCCGTGAACACGCCACGCTGGGTTAGCAAAAGGACCGCGATGTGATCGTCGGCGGACCCGAATCCGACCAGCCGGCGTCCGACCGGCACCCGATGCCACCAGGCACGGCGCGGAACGTGATCGACCTGGGCGATGAGCACGCGATCGCCGGGCTGGATCGGGGCGAGCAAGCGCTGAAGGTCTGCTACGTCCTTGCCGTAGGTGTGCCAGACTTGCGCAACCGAGGCCGTGCGGATGACGAACAGCGCGGCGATCGCGACCGCCACCGACACGACGGCGGCCCGCGGCATCGGCGGCGGGGCGAGTCCGGCAAAAAGCAGCCAGCCCGCCATGATCGGAAAGCGCACATCGAGCCAGGCGCCTCCCTTGGCCGCAAAGGGCGCCGCGACGAAAGCGACCAGAAGCGCGGCGAGAGCGAGCACAATGCCCGGTGGGATCACCGGTTCTGGAGCCTTGCGCCGCCAGAACAGGCTCATCCCGACAAGAGCCAGGATGCAAATGGCTGCCGCGCCGTCGAGCAGCGGGTGATAGACCAGCACCGGGCTTAGCAACTCGGTCAGCTTCAGCTTCAACGGCGCATAGACGACCGGCCCTTCGGCGCCGGCGAACCTTGAGCTCAGAAACAGCACCGCCGTCACGGCGAAGCCGCCGGCAAATTCGGGGCCGAGCAGCAGGATGGTTTGCCGCAGGCCACGACCGCTCCGCCAGCACGCGATCAGGTCCTGCGTCTCGATGCCCGCGACGATGATGCCGAGACACGCCAGCGCGGCGGCGTGACAGAAGAATACCAGGGACGCACCTACGGCGAGTGCCACGGTCGCCAGGACGGGACGATCGCGGCGGAGCGAGACCCACAACGCCGCGACCAGCAGCGCCGCGCCGAGTCCGATGCTGAAGTTGACAAAGCCCAGCATGAAAATTGCGTTGTAGGCAACCAGACAGCATGCAAGCGGCCAAAACGACCGTCGCCGATGCAGTGCCTGATGCAGGGCAACGACACCGGCCACCGGCAACAGCAAAACGATGCCAAGCATGAACCGGCTCGCGACCGGCAGCGGCAGAACGTGCAGCAGTGGCGGCAGGACGGCATCGACAGCCAGGTTGGGAATCACGTGCCAGTCCGGGGCATACATGCGCGACAGAAACGGATCGTTCGCACCGAAGGCCAGCACGTAGGCGCGGGCAAGGTGATTGGGGTAGTCTTGAAGCGGCGGCATGGAAACCACGCAGAGCGGCACCAGCAGCACGGCAACGACGCCGGCGAGCGCGACCCACCAGGTCACGCTCGCGGCGCGATCGCGGTCCGCCGCGGCGTTGGACGCGATCGCCTCTGCATGAGACTGCATCGCGCCAACGCCGCTCCGGATCAGATCGACCGTCGGTCTGTGATCGCGTGATAGCCGAACAGCACCACGACAGATCCGACGACGGCGACGAAGAGGCTGTAGATATTCAGGCCGGTGACCGGGGCGGATCCGAACCTCGTGAACAGGAAGCCGCCGACCAAAGCACCGATCACGCCGAGCACGATGTCGAGGACGAGACCTGAGCCGGTCTTGTCGACCAGCCTGCTGGCGATGTAGCCGGCAATCAGCCCAAGAATCAGCCAACCGATAATAGACATGATGGACCTTTCCTTCTGTTGTTTTTCGCTTGACCTTATCCATGGGACTAACGCGCCAGATCAGCCAGCGTCGGCTCCTCACGGGAATCTGCGCAGCCGTGAACGGACTCGCGATTGCGCCCTTCACGCCCTGTTGCGGTAACGGTCGGACGAGCCATCTCACGGCTGGATGGTTCTGTTTGGCCGGAGGCTTGGCATGAAAGCGGCAGGGGAGATCACCGGCGCATCCCGCGGCAGATTGCGCGAGGCGGTGGATTATCTGCTGTGGGCCTACACACCGTTTCGGCGGATGACCGCGCGGGATATCTACGAGCTGGTCTCTACCAACGCCTTCACCGCACGCGGGCTCTATCTGAATTTGGGTTACTGGAAGTCTGCCCAGACGATCGACCAGGCTTGCGAAGCGCTGGCGGGACTGGTCGCGGAGACCGCCGCGATGGGACCCGGTGACGATGTCGTCGATGTCGGCTTCGGGTTCGCCGACCAGGATATACTGTGGATGGAGCGTTTTGCGCCGCGCCGAATCACCGGGCTGAACGTGAGCCCTTCGCAAGTGCGGCTGGCAAGCGAGCGGGTCCGCAGGCTCGGCCTGGCGGATCGAATCGAACTGCTTGAGGGTTCGGCGACCGAAATGCCGCTGCCGGACTCGTCGTGCGACGTCGTGACCGCCGTCGAATGCGCCTTCCACTTTCAAACGCGCGAGCGCTTCTTCGCCGAGGCGTTCCGCGTGTTGCGTCCAGGCGGGCGCCTCGTGCTGGCCGATGTGATTCGCAATGTGCCCGACGCCCATCGGTTCCGCCGCGCCGTGCAGGATTTCAACTGGAACGCCTTTGCGCAGAAATTCGCGGTGCCGGCCGCCAACGCCGATCGCCCGGACAGCTACACCTATAAGCTGCGAACGGCCGGGTTCGCCGACCTGAGCGTCACGTCGATTCGCGAGGACGTGTTTCCCGGCTGGCACCGTGCCCTGGCACACGATCCGGCCTTGCTGCGGCGGCTCCACCTGGCCGGGCGCGTGCCGTACCGATTCCTGTTCCGTTTCGATGCGAACACGGTCTATAGCGCCTTCGACTATCTGCTGGCCGCGGCCCGCAAGCCGGCCTGACCAAGATTGCCCATCCGGCAAGGCTCGGTAACTTCCATCGACGGTCTGCGTTGTCCGCCCGCAGCCTGCCGCAGCAGGCGGAAAGGGGCGGAGCACGATGCCAATGCAGAAAGTGGCGACGCTGTCCGCGCTGGCAGCCGATCGAGCGGTTCGAGTCGAAATCGGCGACCAGAAAATCCTGCTCGTCCGCGATGGCGACACGGCCCGCGCCTATTCGGCGGCCTGCCCGCACGCGCACGGCCCGCTGGAGGAGGGTGCCGTCTGCAACGGCCGAATCGTCTGCCCCTGGCACAAGGCCACGTTTCGCGTGTCCGACGGCGCCTTGCTTGAACCACCGGCGCTGGACGGGCTCGCCAGCTACCCCGTCAGGGTCGAAGGCGATGACATCCTTGTGTCACCTGAACCAATCGTTGCAGCACCGCCGACGGCACCCGAGGACGACCGTGTCCTGCTGATCGCCGGGGCGGGCGCGGCAGGCACCGCCGCCGCTGCGGCCTTGCGCGAATTCGGGTTTGGCGGACGAATCCTGCTGGTCGGTCGGGAGCCCGGTCTTCCGTTCGACCGCACGGCGCTCAGCAAATTCGTCCTTGCCGGCCAAATGAGCCCGCGCGATGTCCCTTTGCTTCGCCCGGCGCCGTTCTATCCCGGGCAGCGGATCGAGCGCATCGAGGCCGAGCTGCAGCGGCTGGACGTCGCAGAGCGCCGGGCGACGCTGAGCGATGGGCGATGCTACGACTTCGATGCCGCCCTGATCGCGACGGGCGGCGTCCCGAGGTCGCTTGACATCCCTGGCGTTGGCCTGCCGGGCGTGCATTTCCTGCGCACGCAGCAAGACGCCGGGGCGATCCTCTCCGACGTGCGTCACGGCGCCCGTGCCGTCATCCTGGGGAGCAGCTTTATCGGGCTGGAAGTCGCATCGAGCCTGCGCCAGCAACAAGTGGACGTCGCCGTGGTGTCGCCGGAAGACGTGCCGTTCGCCCGCCAGTTCGGCGAGCGGATCGGCCTGTCGTTCCGCACCTTGCACGAAGCGAACGGCGTTCGCTTTCATCTCGGCACGTGCGCTGCGAAGCTCCGCGGCGGGGACCGGGTGGACACAGTGCACCTGGCGGACGGGCGCGATCTGGCAGCCGATCTCGTCGTGATCGGCGTCGGCGTCCGACCGGCGACGGACATCGTTCAGGGCGTCGAACGTGCTGCGGACGGCGGACTTGCCGTAGACGCCGCGATGCGCCTCGCCGACTCGGTGTATGCGGCCGGCGACATCGCAGCGTTTCCACTGCCGCGCGGCGGGTCGCGCGTGCGCATCGAGCACTGGCGCGTCGCCCAGCAGCAGGCCCGCGTGGCGGCGCGAAACATGCTTGGCGGCAGTGCGGTCTATGACGGGGTGCCGTTTTTCTGGACCTACCACTTCGGCAAACGCTTCGAGTATCTCGGCCATGCCGACGCCTGGGACGAGATCGTGATCGTGGGAGACCTCGATCGCCAGGACTTCGCCGCGCTTCTGCTCCGGGACCGGGAGGTGGCCGCGGTGGTGGCGTGCGGCCGCGAGCGGGAGACGGCGATCCTGGCCGAGCGCATGCGCGCGCCGCTTTCGGCTGACGCAGCAATGGCGATCATCCGAACGGAGTAGAGTGCCGCAGATCCATCACCGGAGAGCCAGGTCGTTCAAGCGATCCAGCCGGTAGCAAGGGTGCTTGACGTGCGCCAGGGGGGCGAAGCGCGCGGTGCAGGCCGCGATAAAGGTTTCGGCGGCCGCATCGCCGCTCATCGGATAATTGGTCGGGCCGGTCCAGTGAACGAGCAGCACGGTCCCGCCCGGCCGCAAGCTGCGACAGGCAAGGGCAGCGGTTCTGCCGATGTCCTCACGGTCGAGGTAGTAGAGCACTTCGGACAGGACGATCAGGTCGAAGGTTTCGCCGGGCCACTCGCCAGGAATCGACGCCTGCGTGAAGCGCACCCAGGGAAACGCGGCACAGGCCTGCCGCGCCTGCGCAAGCGCGGCCGCGGCGACGTCCACTGCAAGAAGACGATCGCAGCGCTCCGCGAGCAGACCGGTCAGGACGCCGATGGAACAACCCACCTCCAACGCAGAAGCATATCGCTGCCGCGAAAGGCTGGCGATGGTTTGCTGGTACTTGGCCCGTTCGTACTCGCTGCTCGCGAACCGCCAGGGATCGGGATCGCTGGTGTAGAGCGCCTCGAAGTAAGCCGCCGGCAATGAGCCTGTCATGCTGCGATGTAGACCTCCCAGGGGCGGTCGAAGTACGTCAGAAAATCCGGCAGGAGCCTGAAGCCGGCGGGAGAGTCGTCAATCAGGTCCGTGGTTTGCGAGACATGCGCAGCGATCGCACGGCGCTTGGACGGCAACTGCGCCGTGATGTCCAGACGCCACGCAGCGGGAACCGGGCCGGGCAGGCGATGGTCGTCGGCAAGGGTCCAGCCCCACACCGGCGTCATCAGAAACCGGACGCCCGCGGCTCGGGCCACGGCTTCACCCAGCAGCGCAGCCGCCTCATGGTCGCAATGCGGATCGTGCCGCCAGGTGGTCAGGACCAGCCGAACATGCCGATCGGCGACGAGTTTCTCCAGCCGTTCCGCCAGCGCGTCGAACGCGGGCCCCCCGGTCGGTGCATGAGCATCCGGCGCCGCGAGGAAGGTAACCCGGTCTGCGTCCACGCCAAGTTCGGCCATCGCAGCGCGAGTCTCGGATTCGCGCAGGTGCTTGAGGCGCGGTGGCGGATAGGCATGCGAGTCCGGGTGCGATCCGGTCCCGTCGGTCAAGACGGCAAGATGTACCTCGTCTCCCCGTGCGACCGCGCTGGCGATCAGCCCGCCGCTGGCCAGGCTTTCATCATCCGGATGCGGGGCCAGAACCAGGACCGGGGCGCCCGCGGTGATGGCTTCGACGGAGCAGAACGGGGCCTCGCGAAACACGGCCAGAATGTCCGCGGCGCGCATCATGGCAGGTCTCGCTCGGCGAAATACGCCGCAGCTTCGTCCAACACCATGTCCATCGCCGGTTGGCGCAGGTAGGTGGCGAGATCGCGGCAAAGCCGCTCGGCGGGATGCGGCCGAACGAACCCCGCCAGCCCCAGCGAGCGCTGGGCGATCTGCATCGCCTGGTTGCACGCCTGTTCGACGGCGACCCGCGCCAGTTTGACGTAGTTCGCCGCATCCTCGCCGGCATCATCGGCTTCGGCGAGCACGCCGCAGCGATTCACCCATAACGACGCGGTCTCCCGCGCGATCAGGGCCTGACCCAGCCTGGCCCGCTGGTGCGGGTCGGGTCCGGATCGCTGGGTTGCGAGGGCGCGGGCGAGCGTGTCGACCAAGGCGTCCAGCCCGCCCAGGATCACGGCCAGCGCACGCCATGCGCCCAGCGAGATCTCCGGCTGCCGCATGTAGTCGCCGGGCGCGCCGATGATGGCGGTGGCCGGCACTTCGACGCCATCGAAGTCCACCGCGGCGGTGGCCGTCCCCCGCATGCCGTGCAGATCGAACGGCGCCCCGGCCACGCCCTGTCCGGGCTCAAGCTCGACCAGGGCCAGGCAATCGCCTTGCCCGCAAACATGCACGGTGATCAGGGGGCGTGTCGCAAACCCGGCGGCGGATGCGAACGCCTTTCGGCCCTTCAGGCACCCGCGATCCAGAACGACGCGGGTGGCGGGTTTCTCGGTCGCCCAGATGGCGAACAGATGACCGCTTGCCGCATCCGCGGCGGCTCCCTGAATCTGCGCCTGCGTGCCATAGCGCGTAATCAGGCGCAGCGCATTGAGGTGTCCTTCGAAGATGCGTCCCAGGGACAGGTTCGCGCGCCCGATCGACCGCAACAGCGTGGTCACGCCTGCTGTGCCCGTCTCCGTCGTGCCCAAACCCAGCCCACCCAGGTCGCGGCTCAGCGGCGACCGCAGGACGCCGGTTTTGCGCAACGCCTCGATAGCGTCTTCGGGAAACGCTGACTCTCGATCGAGGCGCTCGGCATCCTCGGCGACCGCTGCCAGAACCGGCACAAGCCGCAGTGTCAATGCGCCGATGGAATCGGGCCCGGACCGCTCGTTACGTGCGGGCAATTCTTCTCCGCCGCCGGGTTCGGCGACGTGGGCCATCTGGTTATCAGTCTCCATTGAATGACACGTTCATGGCGCCGGACGTACGGCCTGCCGTCTCTGCTTCCCGCTTGCGCAGCGCATCCCTGATCGCCCTCGCATGGGATGTCTGCCTTGCGACATCGGCCGCCGGCACCAGGCGGCGGCGCAATGCGGGGGCCGTCTGCTCCAGCAGCAGCCAGGCGAGGCCGAAGCTCTCGGCACGCAGAATCCCATGCAGCAACGGCTCGCCAAGCTTCGTCAGTCGCAGAACATCCGCCAGACCACCATTGCCGGTGTAGGCTTCGCGGAGTGTTTTGCGCAGCGCCGCACGCCGGGCGCAGTCGGCCGCCGGCTCCAGCCGGGGATCGAGATACAGGTCGGGTGCGGCAAGACGCCGCCGGATCGTATCCGCCATGCCGCCCGCCGCCCTGCCGTCCGTGCGCCCCGACACGAACACGCGGCATTGCGGCGCGTGACGGATGCGCGCGTCGATGCGGCGCAGTGACGCAAAGAAGGCTCGATCTTCCCCGGAAATGACGTCCGGGATGCCGCCCGCGCGCCGAAAGGTTTCGGCGGTAACGGCGATGCTCGCGCCGGATTCGTTGGTATGGCGCGGCCACGGGTCGGCGGGATCAGGGTCAAGCAACGTCTGGATCTCATCGCACAACGCATCGTAGGCGCATTCCCTTGCGTCGTCCTCGTGAAGAGCCTGCGGTATCAGGCCCCAGTCCAGGGGATCAAGTTCGATCGTGCCGGCAACAGCGTCTGCACCGTCCTGCAACGCGGCGACATTGGCCTCGATCCAGTCTGGCTCGGTGCGACCGTCGGCATCGGTGGTCAGCAGTATGCCCGAGCTTCCGGCCAGGCGCGCCGCAGCCTCCATCGCCAACAGCCGCGCATGGCCGGCGTTTGCTTTCGAAGGCGGGAGAATCCGTTCGATCACGTGTAGCTGAGTGCCGCTCTCGATGGCCGTCCGCAGCGCCGCGGACGTGGTCGCATCGGCACAGTTGTTCGCGAACACCACGATATGGTCGGCGCGCATGGTTTGATTGCCGAGCGAGTCGAGGCAAGCAGCGATGTGCTGTTCTTCATCGCGCGCTGGAATTGCGACGACGATCGGTCTACGATGAGCATATGAAAGTGCGATCATGGGGGAAGAACAGGCGAAGCCATTGATGGGTTCGTCCGGGCGGCCTTGACCACTGCGTGACGACCACTGCGTGACTCTGGCATCACGCGGCCGTATCGAATTTGCCGACGCTCACGCTTCCGTTGGTCGCTTCATTCGCAAGGACACGCTCCCTGACAGCGACGTTCAGTGCCAGCGGCTATTCTGGAGCGGTGGCACAAGAAGGCCCCCACCTGACGGCCAGGGCGACATCCGATGTGAGAGGCGCCGAGGCCTGCATCGACGCCGTCGGGACGGAACCGCACACCGCCGCCAGGAACCGGCCGCCTGGCGGCACGTGGTCGATACCAACGTCACGGGCAAGGCGGCAGCGTCAGGTCCTGGGACCCTATCGTCCCGACGCTGACTCGACCTGCCGGCGCACGAAAGTTCGTCTGCGGTTCTCGGGCGGGCCGTGTGAAAATCGGGTTGATGCGCAACGACCATCGTCTCCGGACCCGCCGGCTGAAGCGGCGCGCGTTATGTTGGACACCGCTTCCCGGTACGTGGCGGCGGCTTTTTGAACTCTTTGTTGCACCGCTGGCCGACGATGGACGCAAGCCAAGCGACATGTTAACCGTCTCGTATTGATATTACACCGATCAAGATTTCACCTCGGGAATCACGAGTCGATCGCCCCGAAACAGCTTGGTGCCGCGTCGCGTCGTGCGGCGCCGTTTGGTTTCGTTCGCGGGCAACCGACCTTCCTGCGGCCCGCCGTTGGCGCGCCGCAGTGGCTATTGCGGCACCGCGAAGCGTTTGCGGGGCAGCAAGTGATTAGGCAATTGTCGCTGGCGGGCGGCCTGATGGCGATCGTTGCTGGTCTGGTGCTCCCGACCGCCGGCGATGCAGCCCAGGCAGAGTCGGCCGGCGCAGGGCACGCGGCTGCCGCCATCGGACACGCGCACCCGGAGGCCGCCGGGCAGCCGAATGTCGATCAAAGCCTGCCGGCCAACCAGGTCAACCTTCCGCAGCAAGGACTCGCCGGCGCCGCGGACGGCCTGTACGACCAATACAGTGCGCTCAAAAGCAAGATCCAGACTGACTACAATCTTGAATTCTCGATGCCCGTGTCGGTGTTTGGGCAATGGGGTACGCCGAAAGGCGGCCCGCCCGTCGCCGAAATTGTGTATTCGCCAACGGTGTCCTGGACGCCGTTCACTGATACCGCGATCGGCTCGGGAGTATTCAACTTCGCATTTCAGGGCAACCAGTTCTGGACCGGCGCCAACACGGCCTCCCAGCAAGGACGCATGGGCCTGCTTGCACCGCCGAACGACTGGGGCTCGAACAGCTACCAGTTCGCGCAGATCGCATATACCCATACGTTTCCCGGCAATTGGCTGGCCGTCTCGGTCGGGCAATATTCGTTCGGCCTGTATGACAGCAATCAGTATGCCGGCAGCGCGCAGACCAATTTCATCAACTACACGATGGCGCAGAACGGCACCCAGACCTATGCCAACGCCGGAACAGGCGGTTACGTTGAAATCTCGCCCGGCAGCCAGTTCCATGTCGCCGGCGGCCTGCAGAGCGCCACCGATATCACCGGCCAGTCCCTGACCACCAGCGGTTTCCGTAACAACCAGATTGCGTATTTCGGGGCTGCGCAGTGGACGCCGTCATACCTCGCCGGCGGCACGTACGGTATCATATATTATTCCCAGCCTGCGGTGCCGCTGCAGCCGAGCGCATCGCACGGTGTTTCGTTCAGCGCGGTGCAGAACCTGAACGAACGATACGGGCTTTTTCTGTGCGCCAACAACGCATCGGGCGACGCCATCCCGATCGAGACGTCGGTCGCGTTTGGTGGCATCGTGAACGATCCGTTCGGCCGCACCAGGCCCGACCAGGCCGGGATCGGGGTTGCCTGGAACAAGACCAACACGGCCACCGTCGGAGAACCGTCGCGCGGCTCGGAATGGGTGGCCGAACTGTACTACAGCTATGCGGTCTTCAAAGCCCTGCAGCTCACGCCGGACCTGCAGGTCTACCTGAAACCCGTCCTTGCTCCTAACACGAGCATCGCTGGCGTGTTCTCGCTTCGCACAACGTTCAAATTCTGATACTCACCCATAGACTCACACGACCCACCGATTGCCCATTATCGAAGGCGGCCGGTCACTCGCCCTGAACCACACCCAGCAGCATCGACTCGGTCAAGATTTGCGGCAGCACCGTTGGCTGACCGACGCCGGGCGGGTACCAGACATAAAGCGGCACGCCATCGCGGCCATGCTCACGCAGGAAGGCGGTGATCTGCGGGTCCTGCCGGGTCCAGTCGCCCTTCAGGTAGGCCACGTGATGCTCGGCGAAAGCGCGCTGCACGGCGGTGGTGGAGATCGCAACCCGCTCGTTCACCAGGCAGGTGACGCACCACGCCGCGGTCATATTGACAAACACCGGCCGCCCGTCCGCGCGCAGCGCCGCCAGCCGAGCGGGCGAGAAGGGTTCGATCCCGTCCGCCGCCTCGGCGCTGGCGACCGGGCCGGGCACTGCGGCAATACCGCTCAGCACGGCCAGCGCCGTCAGCATCGCCGCCAGCGCCGCCGATTGCGCAAGCCGGCGCCGCCAGTCGGTTGCACCCTGCGCGACTCCCAGCACCCAGGCAGCAAAGCCGACCAGGACGAACCCCGCGGCGGTGCTCAGCACACCGTTGGACCCGGTCTCCTGGCTCACCACCCATAGCAGCCACGCGGCGGCGCCATACATCGGGAAAGCCAGTGCCTGCTTCAGGATTTCCATCCACCGCCCAGGCCGCGGTGCATGGCGGGCCAGGCCGGGCACCAGAGCGAGCACCGCATAGGGCGCGGCAAGGCCGAGCCCCATCACCAGGAACACCAGCATCGTCACCGGCGGCGCCGCGGCCAGGCCGGCGGCGATCGCCACGCCCATGAATGGCGCGGTGCAGGGTGTCGCCACCACCACGGCGAGCAGCCCGGTGAAGAAGCTGCCGACAGCCCCCCCGCGCGATGCGAGCCCCTGTCCGGTCCCGGCGAGCCCCGCTCCGACCTGGAACACGCCCGACAGATTCAGGCCGACCCCGAACAGCACCCAGGCCATCGCCGCAACGAAGACCGGCGACTGGAACTGAAACCCCCAGCCCGCCGCCGCGCCGGACGCACGCGCGGTCAGCAGCGCCGCGCCGAGCAGCGCGAAGGCAATCAACACCCCGGCCGTATAGGAGACGGCGTGCGCCCTCACCCTGCCTCGCGCGGCGCCGGCCGCCAGTCCCACCGCCTTCATCGCCAGCACCGGGAACACGCATGGCATCAGGTTGAGGATCAGCCCGCCCAGGAAAGCCAGCGACAGGATCTGCGGCAACGGCATGCCCACCTCGGGCGGCACCGATCCAGGCATCGCGGCGATTGTCAGGTTCGTCTGCTGCCCGGTGCGGTCGCGCACCGACAGCACGCCGGTCAGACCGGCCTCGGGCTTGAACCGGCTCGCTGGCGTCAGCGACAGAAGCAACCCGCCCGAACGCACCGACAGAGGTTGCGCGGCGCTATCGCGGATGCTGCCCGGCGAGTCGGGGATGAACCACGCGTCGATGACGGTGGAAGGGTTAATCTCCCGCCCTTGCACCCAAAGCCTGCCATCCGGCCCGATCTGGGCATGCCAGGGGGAGGGCCGAGGCGTCTGCCGGTCGGCCGCCGCGAACAGAGGCGCCTGCGCCGAAGGAAGCGGCGGGCCGGGCGGCAGGTCAATCCGGAATGAACCCTCTTCCGGGATGCAGATATCCTTGCAGACGAGCCACTCGGCATGGGCCGTGATGGCGGCCCCTCCTTCGCCCGGCGTCACTGTCACCGGCAGCAGGACCTCGCCGGTGTAGGCGTAGGACATCACCGGCCCCTCGGCGATGCGGCGCGGCGTCGGCCAGGCGATCGGCCCGGCGGTCGCACCCGGCGGCAAGGTCAGGTCCAGCGTCGGGGCCGCGCCTGCGTCACCGGGGTTTTTCCAGTAGGTGTGCCAGCCCGGCGCCAGCCGGATGCGCAAACCCAGCCGGAACGGCATCCCAGGCGCGACCGCGTCCGTTTCGGAGACCAACGTGACCGTCGCGCGGGGGCTGGAGACCGGTGCGCTCTCAAGCGCTGCGGCGCGATCCATCGCGAGCAGGGCCGCCGCCAGCAGGGTGAGCACGAGAAGAAGACCGCCGACCAGCCGCATCGATCCTCCGGAGCACACTGCGCACGCGACAGTGTGGGGCTCGGCCCGGACCACCCCCATCGAAGCAATCCCGGGCGCCAGCGTGCGCATCGAGGCGAAGGGTGATACTGCGCCCGCCGCATGCACGCCATCCCCGACCTCCCCGTCGCCGATGCGCTGCCGTCGGTGCTTGCGGCACTCGCGGCCGGACGCAACGCCGTGCTGGTGGCCCCACCGGGCGCGGGCAAGACCACTCTGGCGCCGCTCGCGTTGCTGGACGCGCCCTGGCGCGGCGACGGCCGCATCCTCGTGCTGGAGCCGCGCCGTCTCGCCACGCGCGCGGCGGCCACCCGCATGGCAAGTTTGCTGGGCGAGCCCGTCGGCCGAACCGTCGGCTTCCGCACCAGGCTGGAGTCCGCGGTGTCCGCCGAGACGCGCATCGAGGTCGTCACCGAGGGCTTGCTCGTTCGCCGCCTGCAATCCGATCCGGGGCTGGACGGCGTGGCCGTGGTCATCCTGGACGAGGTGCACGAGCGCTCGGTGGAATCCGACCTCGCGCTGGCGTTCTGCCTCGATCTGCAGTGCATGCTGCGGCTGGAATTGAGGCTGCTGGCGATGTCGGCCACCGCCGACGGCGCCCGTCTCGCCACGCTCATGGACGCCGCCGTGATCGAAAGCGCCGGCCGGATGTTCCCGGTGACGGTCCAGCACGCCGCCCGGGACGTGCCCGGGCCGCGCGAGTTGCCGGACGCGCTGGCCCGCACGGTGCGGGCGGCGCTGGCGGAGCACGAAGGGGACATCCTCGCCTTCCTGCCGGGCATGGCGGACATCCGCCGGGCCATGACGGCGCTGGACGGGTGGGGTGCGGTGGTCCTGCCTTTGCACGGCGAGCTACCGCCGGCCGAGCAGGACCGCGCGCTGCGTCCTGCCGAGGGGCGCCGCGTGGTGCTCGCGACCTCCATCGCCGAAACCTCGCTGACCGTGCCGGGCGTGCGCATCGTGGTGGATGGCGGCTGGCGACGGGCGCCGCGGCTTGATCCGTCCACCGGCCTCACGCGGCTCGCCACGCTGCGGATTTCCCGCGCCGCCGCCGAGCAGCGCGCCGGCCGGGCGGGGCGCGAGGCCCCGGGGGTCGCGATCCGGCTCTGGTCGGAGGCGTTGCATCGCGGGCTGGCGCCGTTCGACCGGCCGGAAATTCTGGAAGCGGAGCTGTCGTCGCTGGTGCTCGACTGCGCTGCCTGGGGCACGCCGCCGGAGGAGCTGGCGTTCCTCGACCGCCCGCCTGCCGGCGCCCACGCCGCGGCCGCCGCGCTGCTTGCGGAGTTGGGCGCGCTGGCCGGCGGGCGGATTACCCCGCTAGGCCGGCGCATGGCGCAGCTCGGCGCGCATCCGCGGCTGGCGGCGATGATGCTGGCGGCCGAGACCGAAGCGGAGGCCGCCTGCGCCGCCGACCTCGCCGCCTTGCTGGAGGAGCGCGATCCGCTGCGCGCCGGCCCTGACGCTCCGGCCGACATCGGCCTGCGCCTGGCGGCCATCGCCGACGGCGACCCGGCAGCGGATCGTGGCGCGCTGTCGCGCATTCGCCGCGCCGCCGCGCAGTATCGGCGCCGCCTGCGCCTGCCGGCCGACGCACGCAGCGACAGCACCGCGGGCAGCGATGTCGGCCGGCTGCTCGCTGCCGGCTTTCCCGACCGGATCGCCCAGCTTCGCGGCGAGCCCGGCTCGTTCCGCCTGTCCGGCGGCGGCGGCGCGAGGCTGCCGCGCACCGACAAGCTGGCCAGCGTGAAGCTGCTCGCGGTGGCCGCATTGGAGATGAAAACCTCCCCCCGTATCAGGCTGGCCGCGCCGCTGGACGCGGATGCGCTGCCGATGTCGCTCGCCGAGCGTGTGACCGAGCAGGTGGAGACCGGCTTCGACGCGGTCTCCGGCACCGTGTTCGCGCGCCGGCGGCGGCGGCTCGGCGCGCTGGTGCTCACCGACCGCACCGAGCCCGTCGATCCCGCGGATGTTTCTGCGACTCTGGCGCGCGCCGCCGCAGCCGATGGGCTGCGCGCACTGCCGTGGACCGACGCCGCCCGCCAGTTTCAGGCCCGCGTTGCTTTGATGCGCGGGGTGGAGCCGGATCGCGGCTGGCCCGACCTGTCGGATGCGGCCCTGGCCGCCACCGCCGAAGACTGGCTCGCGTCGCATCTCGCCGGCATGACCCGGCTCGCTGACCTGGCCCGGCTGGACCTGGCCGGCATGTTGCGCGGCCTGCTCCCCTGGGAGCAGGCGAATGGGCTGAATCAGGCGCTGCCGACGCAGCTTGCGCTGCCCGGCGGGCAGGCTGCGATCGATTACACCCAGCCGATCCCGGTGGCGTCGGCCAAGGCGCAGGCCTTCTTCGGGCTGGACGCGACGCCGCTGCTCGCGGGCGGGCGGTTGAAGCTGCAGCTCGCGCTGCTGTCGCCGGCCGGGCGCCCGATCGCGATCACGGCCGATCTCGCCGGTTTCTGGAAGGGCGGCTGGGCGGAGGTCCGGCGCGACATGCGCGGCCGCTACCCGAAGCACGCCTGGCCGGAGGATGGCGGCCGGCCCTGACCATCCGCGGAGCCCAACATTTGCGTGATGGCGGGTTCACCCGGGTCTGCGGCGACGAAACGATGCCGAATGGACGCGCGCACAACTCTGGCTGGGCAGCTTGTTGCAAGGCCGATCACATGCCATGTCCTCAGGCGGCTTTACGTCCTTGTTTTGCGTCGCCCTTCGGGAGACCCTGCCCCTCATGACCCGCCGCCCTACCCGCTCCGTCTGGCAGGCCAGGAATCTTGTGCTGACGCTGGCGCTGATGGTCAGCGGCTGCGCGATGGTGTCGGACGGCGCCGCCGCCCGCTCCGCGCCGGATAGTTTCTCGCCGCTGGTCAAGCGCGTGCTGCCGGCCGTGGTGAACATCGCCGTCACGGAAACAGTCAGCGGCGGCGACGTGATCGCCGAGCTGCCGCCGGAGCTCCGCGACACGCCGCTCGGGCGCGAGTTTCGCCGCCGCTTCGGCAATCGCCGCGAGCAGATGCAGGGGGCCGGTTCCGGGTTCATCATCGAAGGCTCCGGCTTGATCGTGACCAACAATCATGTCGTCGGCCACGCCGACCGGATCGTGGTCTCGCTCACCGATGGACGCCAGCTCCCCGCCCGCGTGCTCGGCAGCGACGAGCTGACCGACATCGCCGTGATCAAGGTCGAGACGCCCGGCCCGCTGCCCTACGTCACCTGGGGCGATTCGCGCCGCGTCGAGGTTGGCGACTGGATCCTCGCCGCCGGCAATCCGTTCGGGCTCGGCGGCTCGGTGACGGCGGGCATCGTGTCCGCCGAGGGACGCGACCTGGGGTCGGGACCATTCGACAACTTCCTGCAACTCGATGCACCGATCAACCCGGGCAACTCGGGCGGTCCGATCTTCAACATGGCGGGCGAGGTCGTCGGCGTGTCCACCGCGATCGTCTCGCCGTCCGGCGGCTCGGTCGGCATCGGCTTCGCTATCCCCAGCGAAATCGTCAGCCATATCGTGGCGCAGCTTCTGGAGCGGGGCCGCATCGATCGCGGCTGGCTCGGCGTGTCGGTGCAGGACGGCGATCCGGGCGTCTTGATCGCCGGGGTGGAACGCGGCAGTCCGGCGGCGCGCGCCGGCATCCGGCCCGGCGACGCGGTGCTCGCGGTGAACGGCGAGCACATCGACACCTCGCGCGGCCTGATCCGCACGGTCGCCGCCGTCCCGCCGGGCAACGATGTGCGCTTGTCAATCCGCCGCCAGGGCCGCGATATGGACATCCCGGTGACCGTGGGCAAACGTCCGCCTGAATCGGCCGGCTGAACGCCCAAGGCAGGGGCCCGGGAGGGGAGATGCGCATCCTGGTGGTGGAAGACGACAAGGACGTCGCGGGCTTCGTCGTGCGCGGCCTGAAGGAAGCCGGCTTCGTGGTCGATCACGCCGACAACGGCCGCGACGGGCTGTTCCTGGCCGCGAGCGAAACCTACGACGCGATCATCCTCGACCGCATGTTGCCCGGCGGCATCGATGGCCTGCGCGTGCTGGAGACGGTGCGCGGGCAGAAGAACAGTGTGCCGGTGCTGATCCTCTCGGCGCTTGGCGAGGTCGATGACCGGGTGAAAGGCCTGAAGGCGGGCGGGGACGACTATCTGACCAAGCCGTTCGCCTTCGCCGAACTGCTCGCCCGGGTCGAGGCGCTGGCGCGGCGCGGCAAGGGGGAGAGCCCTGTCACCAAGCTGGTGGTCGACGACCTGGAACTGGACCTGCTGTCGCGCCAGGTGAAGCGCGCCGGCCAGAAGATCGACCTGCAGCCGCGCGAGTTCCGCCTGCTCGAATTCCTGATGCGCCACGACGGCCAGGTGGTGACCCGCACCATGCTGCTGGAGGGCGTCTGGGACTACCATTTCGACCCGCAGACCAACGTGATCGACGTGCACGTCTCGCGGTTGCGCCAGAAGGTGGACAAGCCGTTCCCGACGCAATTGATCCACACCGTGCGCAACGCCGGCTACATGTTGCGGGCAGAGTCGGTGTGAGCGTCGAGCAGGCGACGCGCCAAAGGTCCTGGACCCGATACCTTCCCACCCGCCTACCCTACGCCTTCCGCTCGACCGGAGTCCGCTTCTCGGCCTTGTTCGCGGCTTTGCTGGCGGCCACCGCTGCCGTGCTTGCCGTGTTCCTGTGGTGGTCCACGGCGGGGCTGCTCGACCGCCAGACCGAGGCGGCGATCCATGCCGATGCCCTCAACCTGTCGGAGCGCTTTGCAACCGGCGGCCTGCCGGCTCTGGTGCTGACCATCGAGGACCGGCTGGCCCAGAACGTTGACGACGACCAAATCTACCTGCTGGCCGACCCGTCGATGCGGCAGGTTGCCGGCAACCTGCCGCAGTGGCCGCAGGGGGTGAGCGAGAATGGCGGCTGGTACGAGCTGCCGATCGAGCGTGCCGGCATTCGGTCGCTCGCGCGGGTGGAGCGGTTCGATCTGGCGGGGGATTACCACCTGCTGATCGGCCGCGACGTGCGCGTGCGCGCGCAGCTCCGCGGGCTGTTGACCGAGGCGTTGCTGTGGGCGGGGCTGCTGGTCGCCGGCATGGCATCGGTCGGCGCGCTGGTGGTGCGCGGCCTGTTCCACAGCACCATCACCAAGGTTTCGGCGACGGCGAGCGCGATCGCCGGCGGCAATTTCGCGGAACGAGTGCCGCTCTCGGGCCGCGGCGACGAGTTCGACCAGCTCTCGGAAACCATCAACGTCATGCTGGATCGGATTGCGCGGCTGATGGACGGCGTGCGCCAGGTCTCCAATTCGATCGCGCACGATCTGCGCACGCCCATCACCCGGGCCCGCACGCGGCTGGAGGATGCCGCGCTGCATGCCAAGACCGGGCCCGAGCTGCATGCCGCGATCGACCGCGCCATCGCGGACCTCGACGACATCTCCGCCGTGTTCCAGGCGTTGCTGCGCATCGCCGAGATCGAGGCCGGCTCGCGCCGCTCGGCCTTCGGCCGGTTCGACCTGCGCAAACTGCTGGACGGCGTGGTGGAGCTGTACGACGCGGTGGCGGAAGAAAAGTCCGTTGCGCTGACGCTTGAAGCGCCGGACCTGCTGCCGGCCTACGGTGACCGGGACCTGGTGCAGCAGGCGGCGGCGAACCTGGTGGACAACGCGGTGAAGTTCTCGCCGCCCGGCAGCGCGGTGCGGGTTGTCGCATCGGCGACGCCGACCGGGGTCAAGATCACGGTGGGCGACGAGGGGGGGGGCATGCCGGATGCCGACCGCGGCCGCGCCACCGAGCGCTTCTTCCGCGGCGATGCGGCGCGTCACACACCTGGGTCGGGCCTCGGGTTGTCGCTGGTGCAGGCGGTGGCGCAGCTTCATGGCGGCTCGCTGACGCTGGAAGACACGCACCCCGGGTTCGCCGCCGTGCTGGCGCTGTCACCGCGCGAGGAGGCGGCGGCGGCCGGGCCGGCCTGAAAGCGGCTGGCGTTCACCCTTGGCGCGCCATGCGGCGCTTGCCAACCGGCCGGGCAGCGACGGGCGGGATGGTGCTACCGCGCCAATTGACGCCTTACAGAACGGGACGGAGCGGAGGTCGAGGCCGGCTCGGCCCGCACCCCGGCCCGAACGAGCCGGGCCGCGGCGATAAACTCCGGACTCCACTCCTCGGCCGGATGACATTCGAGCAAGGCACGCAACCGGGCCGCCACCGCCGGATCGTCCGCTGCGCGATCCACGGCCGCCCGCACGGCGAAGGCGACGGCGCCCTGCTGATCGGCGACCGAGACCGCGCGCGCGTACAGTTCGTCCGCGCCGGCCGCACCGGATCGCTGTCGAACCAAGGCCCACACACGGAACAATCCGGCTTCTGCCCAGCATTCGCCGGAGCGATCCATCACGCTGTCGGCACAGACGAAAGCCTTCTCCGCCTCGTCGAAGCGATCGAGTTCTCCAAGCGCTTCGCCAAGCCACATCCAGATCTGCGGTTGCCAATAGACCAGGTTGACCCGTTCCATCGCCGCGATCGACTGGCGAAACAGGCGCGCGGCCAGCGCCGGATCGCCGCGCCGCAGGTGCAGCCAGCCGGCATAGCTCGGGGCAACCGACGACCAGAGGGGAAGATGATGCTTGGCCAGGAGCGCAGTCTGCGCCAAGGCAAGCTCCTCGTAGCCCTCGGTGCAGCGGGACAATGCCCGGAGGACCAGCCGGTACAGCCCGCAATGGCCGGTCGTATTGGCGTGCCCGATGGCGACCGATCGCTGCCACGCGGCTTCGATCGCAGCATTCGCGCTGCGGTGCAGGCCCAGTGTCCAGTTCGCCATGGCGAGCGAACATTGGCTCACGACCTTGATATCCGTGCCGTAGAGATACATCAGCGGCGTGTGCCGGTCGTCATCGAACAACGCGATCGCGCGCGCCAGATAATCAGCCGCCTCACGCGGCCGTCCGATCGTCTGCAACGACGTGCCAAGCAGACGATAGGCGATCATGCGTGGCTCGGCGTCGCTGGAGCGCTCCGCAAGCTCGAGACATTGCCGCGCGATATTGTACGACCCGAGGAGATTTCCGGTCACCTGGTCGAACGACCAGCGGCCGTACAGCAAGGGGAAAACGCGGTACGCATCACCGATATCGATCGACAGCGCCATGGCACGAGCGATCGTGTCATCTATCTCGGGTGCACTATAACCCTGTGATGCCATCAGCGGCGACACAAGCTTGATGCGCAGGTCCAGCTCCTTTTCCCGGCGGGTGGCTTCGTCAGCGAAACCGTCCAAAAGTCGCAGTGCGCGCTTGAAGTGTGTGACCGCTTCCCGATTGGCCGATACGCGAACGGCACGAAGGCCGGCCAGCTCCCACAACGGCAGAGCATGATCGATATCGCCTGCCTGGGCGTAGTGGTAGGCCAGGACTTCAGGGTGACGTGCGTACTCATCGGCGAAGTCACGCGCGAGGGTTGCAGCGATCCGTGCATGGATCTCGCGACGCTTCCCGCGCAGAATGCTTTCTCCCGCGACGTTGCGTACCAGCTCGTGCTTGAACTCCAGCGTCTTACGCGCGTGCCCGCCGGCGCCTTGCTCATGCTCGAACAAGATTTCGGCGTTTACCAGCAGGGCGATTTCGGTCGGCAGATCCGCGGGGGCACCCTCCTGCCAGACGGCCGCGAGCAGCTTGATCGGGACGCTGCGGCCGATCAGCGCGCAAACCTGGGCGACGTCCTTCGCGGCACCAAGGCGGTCAAGCCGGGCCATGATCGAGTCGTTCAGCGAGGCGGGCACGATCGAGCTGAGGCTCTCGGCGCCGACCTCGCCCACCAGGCAACCGGCGGTGATTGCCTCGCTGACCGATCTGGTCAGTTCTTCCACAAACAGTGGCACGCCGTCGCTGCGCTCGATCAGCTCGGTAACGACCGAACGCGGCATCTCGCCGTTACCGGCGACCGCCCTGATCAGCGTCCGGCAGTCGGCGGCGGGAATGCGATCGAGCACTATCGTGCGCTGGAAAGCCACGGTCGCCGTGATGCCGCGACGCATCGATGACACGAGCAGGACCGGGACATTAGCCAGAGTTTCGTCAAGATAACGAATAAATTCAATGGTCGACGGGTCAGCCCAATGCAAGTCCTCGAAGATCAGGAGCAGCGGAATCCGGCTCGCGGAGGCGGTGAGGTAGCCAGCCATCGCCTCGATGGCGCGGCGGCGGGCATTCGTCCCCGGCCGCTCCATGGCCTGAGCCCCTGACTCCTCATTGGAGGAGAGATCACTGACCTCGTCGGGAAATATTCTGGCGATGTCGGCCGCCGCCCCGGGGGCGATCCCGTCCCGCTGCAATCCCGTCGTTATCTTTTGCAAGCGCACATCGCGATCATCGATCGGCTCGAAGCAGAACACGCGCGCCAACTCGGTCGCGATCGGATGGAAAGCCGTAGCCCGGTACTGGGCAGCGCATTGAAAGATGATCCGCCTGCATTCGTCGTGGGCATGGCGGCGTTGGAATTCATAGATCAGGCGGGACTTGCCAATGCCGGGGTCGCCGATCAGCAAAACGGACCGCGGGATGCTCGACGCCGCTTGCGCCCACTCTGCCTCAAGTGCCGCAAGCTCGGCCTTTCGACCGACCAGAGGCGACAACCCACGCGCGAGCCTTGCCTCGAATATGCTGCGCACCGCGCTTGATTCGACGACGCGGTAAACCTGCAGCGGCCGGGAAACGCCCTTCAGCTTGGGCGATCCAAGACTTTCGACGAAAAAATGGCCTTGCACCAGTCTGAACGTGTCCTGGCTGACGACGACCCCGTTGCATGGCGCCAGTTCCTGCAGCCGGGCGCCGATATTGAGCGCGTTGCCAATCAGGCCGTTTTGCTGCGACGCCGGCCCCGGCGCCGTTTCGTCGATGACCACGGGCCCGGTATGAATGCCAATTCGAACCGAGAGCGCGATGCCGTGCCGGCGCTCGACGTCGCGGCTGAGTGCGGTGACGCGCCGGCATATTGCGAGGGCCGCGCCGACGGCCATCCGCGCATTATCCTCGCGGGCAATTGGGAAGCCAAATACAGCCAGAATGCCGTCACCGAAGATCCGCGCAACCCTGCCGTGTGCACGCTCGATAATGGCGGTGCAGGCCTGCTGATACGAAAACAGGATGTCGCGCAAATCCTCCGCATCCATCCGCTCGGCGATGCCCATCGAATTGACCAGGTCGCAGAACATGGCCGTGATCTGCCGGCGCCCGGACAAGTGAGGCAACGGCGGTGCCGTCGGGGCGATCGCCGTGCCGCATTCGCCGCAGAACTTGGCGGGCGGCCGGACAACTTCACCGCAGCCTGGGCAGATCACAACGGAGATCTCCGCATACGTCGGCCGACGATCCAGCCACGCGCGAAAGCTATGTCATCCGGTACAGGTTTGCGCAAACGGATTGCAAAGCCAACAACTCACGACCAAAATCGTCGGACGGGTAACATTCTGTGATCACAGACCGATGGGCTCAGCCGCGAAGAATGCGAAGGCGGGGTGGCCGGCCCAATCCGGGCATGGGGCAGGGGGCAGGTTCGTCGCCCTTGTCATATGCACCCATCTCCGCCCGGGACGCACAAAGCGCCGATCGCGCCATTTCATGCAGCCGGTGACCGGGCTGCATATTGCGTCACGCCTCGATCCGGCGCGCTTCGATATCCGCCTCTATCACGAAGACTGGCACGGGCCGTTCAATCCCGCCGAAGCAGCCGGAGTCGACATCGTCTTTCTGACGGGCCTGCAGCCTGACTTCGACCGCATGCGGCAACTGTCCTTTGCATTCCGCCAGGCGGGCGCCCTGGTGGTTGCCGGGGGCATGATCTGTTCGCTGTTTCCGGAGTTCGCCTCACGGTTTTTTGATGTCATCTGCGTGGGCGGAGTCGATGCCGTCGCCGACATCGCCCGCGACTTTCTCACCGGGCAAATACGCGCAATCTACCGCTCGGACTATCTGGCACCGCGCGACGTGAAGCTCGACCATGGATTGCTGACCCGGGCCGGCATTCGCTCGCCCGTTCTTTTCATCGAGAGCTCACGCGGCTGTGGATTCAGGTGCTCATTTTGTACCATCCCGGCCGAAGGCGGCGGCCACGTGGCGTACGCGGTCGATGCCGTGCGTGCTGCGATCGACGACGCCATCGCGACCAGCCCACGTTTGAGCCTGCGCCGGCTTTATCCGCAGATCGTCTTCCACGACAATAATTTCTCCGACGATCGCGCCCATCTCGACGCCATGCTCTGCATGCTCGCTGCGCATAAGCGGGTCCGGGGCTGGTCGGCGATGATCACACAGAACGTGCTCGCGGACCACGCGCTGATCGCGCGCATGGCGGCCAGCAAGTGCCGGCAACTCTTCGTCGGTCTTGAGAGCCTCGATCCCGAAGCGCTGCGCCGCTACAATAAGAAACAAAATCTCGGCCGGCGCGGCGTGACCGGCGATGTCGCCCACGCCGAGCGGCTCGGCATCTCGATCGGCTATGGCTACCTGTTCGACCCAAGGTTCCAGACGGCCGGCGAGATGGAACGCGAGATCCGTACGATCGCCCAGGCGCCGGCGTTGCCGATGCCGATATACCTGAGCCTTATCGCCCCGCTGGTCGGCACCGCGGGCTTCTGGGAGGACGTGGCGCACGGTCGGCTCGCGCCGAACCTGCTGCTGCGGGACCTGGAGGGCGAAACGATCGCCTATCGGCCGCTCGCGGACAGTCCCGAAGCGCTGGCCGCGACCATCGACCGGCTGTTCCGCCGTCCCTGGGAGGTTACCGGACGGCTGCCGGTCCTGACCAAGACGTTGGGCCGCGTCTTCAAGGCGCAGACCTGGAACCCGATGCAGTGGTGGATCATCGCGGGCGCGAACCTGCACAGTTTCATGTGGGCCCGCGCCTACCCCTCCCGCCGTCACACCTACATGGCGGGCGAAGATGTGCTGGACCCGCAATATCTGGAGCGCCCGGCCGACCTGACCGACGAAGATCGCGCCCGCTACTTCGATCCGATCGCCGTCACGGACGGCGAGGGTCGCGTGATGCCTTGGCTGCTGCCCCATTGCCCCGCTTCTGTCTTCGCCACCGGCGAGGAGGCCGCGTGAGCCGCTGGTCGCCCATGGCATGGGCTGCCCGGCAGTGGCTGTCTGATGGCGGTGAGTTGGAGCGCTGGCGTCCCGATTTGCACGACCTCTGCCGCACGCCCGCGACTTTCACCGCGGTGGTACCCTATCACGCCGCACAAAAAGCGGCAGGCGGCCGGCCCATCCGGCATGAAGCCATTTTCATGTACGCCCCATAGGCCGATCACGCGGCCTGTGCGATACCGCCGAGGATGAACAGCGTCGCTCGCTTGGTTTGGCTCGGCGGCATGCTTCTGGCGCTTGTCGTGGCGGGCGCCCTGCCGCTGCTCCCGTCCGTGGTGGTGCCACCGGAGCCGCAACGCGTCACCAGCGACACGCCGGAATATTGTCTCCACCTGTTGGACCAGGTCAGCGAGTTGGTCCGGGCAGCCACGTCGCCTCCCCCTGCCGAGGTGACCAGCCTCTCCGCCGATGGCCAGCACATGTGCGAGCGCGGCCTGACACGGGCAGGCATCCTGCGGCTGCGCCATGCGATGGTGCTGATGACCCGGCATACCTACCAGCAGCAGTATTCGGTCAGCGTCGGCGGAAGCGCCAATACAGTGGCGCACGGCCCGCTCTCAACGCCTTAGCCTCGTAGCGGGTCGGCGGCCAACCGTCGGGCCGCAGGGCCGCCGGTGCCGGCGCGTCGAACAACACCTGCGCCGCCATCACATCCTGAACCCAGCTTTGGTAGGTCGGATCGTCGCTGGCAACGCGCCATTCCGCACCGGGCTTCAGCACGCGGGCGAGCAACGGCAGCATGGCGGGATGGACGAATCGCCGCTTGGCGTGGCGCGTCTTCGGCCAGGGATCGGGGAACAGCAGGAACACAAGGTCAAGGCAGGCATCGGGCAGCCGGCGCAACAGTGCCCGCGCGTCATCCGGCCACAAGCGCAGATTGGGCGGCAGCGGCGCGGTATTCTCGCCGCCCTCGGGCACCACCCGCGACAGCAGGGAGCAGAGGCCGTTCTCGAACACCTCGCAGGCGATCAGCGCCGCTTCGGGGTGCGTGTCGATTTGCGCCAGCGCGTGCTCGCCGCCGCCGAAGCCGACTTCCAGCCATAGCGCGGCAAGGGGCGGGTCGAAGGCCGCCAGCGGGTCGCCGGCGATGTCAGGGGACAGGCGCAGGCGAGGCAGCGTGACATCCAGCAACAAACGCTGACGGGGCCGCAGCGTGTGGCCGCGGCCCCGTCCATACAGGCGATCAGGTGGGGGCTTCAGAGACCGGCACGCAGCGGGTTCGTCGCCTGTGCCGGCGGTCAGCGCCCGAATGCTGCCGTCAGCGCCGGAACCAGGTCCAGCTTCTCCCACGTAAAGGTGCCCTTGGTCTCGTCAGGCTCCCGGCCGAAATGGCCGTAGGCGGAGGTGGCGGCATAGATCGGCCGGTTCAGGTGAAGATGCTCGCGGATGCCGCGCGGAGTCAGATTCACCAGGTCGCGCAGCGTCCGCTCCAGCCGCGCTTCGCTCACGTCCTTGCCGGTTCCATGCAGGTCCACATAGACCGACAGCGGGTGGGAGACGCCGATCGCGTAGCTGATCTGGAGCGTGCACTTGTCGGCCAGCCCTGCGGCAACGACGTTCTTGGCGAGGTACCGGCAGACATAGGCGGCCGAGCGGTCAACCTTGGTCGGGTCCTTGCCGCTGAAGGCGCCGCCGCCATGCGGGGCGGCGCCGCCATAGGTGTCAACGATGATCTTCCGCCCGGTCAGGCCGCAATCGCCATCCGGGCCGCCGATCACGAACTTGCCGGTGGGATTCACGTAGAACTCGCGCTCCGGCGGCATCCAGCCGGCGGGCAGCGAGCTCTCGACGATCGGCCACAACAGGCGCTTGACGTCGGACTGCTCCAGGCCTTCCTCATGCTGGGTCGAGACCACCACGGAGGTAGCGCCGACCGGCTTGCCGTCCAGGTAACGCAGCGTCACCTGGCTCTTGGCGTCGGGCAGCAACCCGGCCACCGACGTGTCGTGCAGTTTCCGCAGCTCGCTGACGCGGCGCAGGATCAGGTGCGCGTAATACAGCGGCGCCGGCATCAGCGCCTCGGTCTCGCGGCAGGCGTAGCCGAACATGATGCCCTGGTCGCCGGCGCCTTCGTCCTTGTTGCCGCCGGAATCGACGCCTTGCGCGATGTCCGAGGACTGTGCATGCAGGTGGACCTGAACATCCGCATGCTTCCAGGAGAAGCCGGCCTGATCATAGCCGATGTCGCGGATGGCCAGGCGCGTGAGATGCGCCAGATACTCGGGGGTCACCGTGTCGGGGCCGCGGGTTTCGCCGGCCAGGACGACGCGGTTGGTGGTGACCAGCGTCTCACAGGCGACGCGCGCGTACGGGTCGGCAGCGAGGAAAGCGTCCAGCACCGTGTCGCTGATCCGGTCGGCGACCTTGTCCGGATGGCCCTCGGAGACGGACTCGGAAGTAAAAAGGTATTCGCCCGTGTCGCGCATGTAATCTCTCTGCGTGGCGGAGGTTATCGTCGGGTCCAGCAGGCCCGGCGGGGATGTCAAGTTGGGGCGTGTGTGGCGGAAACGTCTGACAGGGTCAAGAGACGTGCGGCAAAGAGAAATCCCTGCTCCAATTCACGTCATTTCGATCACGTCCATCATCGAATACAGGCCCGGCGGCCGCGCAACGACCCATCGCGCGGCGCGGACGGCGCCGGACGCGAAGGTTCGCCGGTCGAAGGCTCGGTGGGTGAGCGCGATGTGCTCGGTGCCGGCGGCGAACAGCAGCGTGTGCTCTCCCACCACCTGCCCGCCGCGCAGCGCGGCGAACCCGATAGCGCCCGGTTTGCGGGCGCCGGTGTGGCCGTGCCGGCCGCTTTCCATCAGATCGGCCAGCGCCACGCCGCGGCCTTTCGCCACCGCACGGCCGATCGCGATGGCGGTGCCCGAGGGCGCGTCCACCTTCTGCCGGTGGTGCATCTCGATGATTTCCGCGTCGTAGGTGTCGGACGGCAGCGCAGCAGCCATGCGCTCGGCGAGCGCCAGGAACAGGTTCACACCGGCGGAAAAATTGGCGGCGTAAACGACCGGGATGCGGCGCGCGGCCTCGATCACCGCCGCCTCGTCCGCCTCGGACAGGCCGGAGGTGCCGAGGACCCAGGGCGTGCCCGCTTGCGCCAAGGCGGCCGCGGTCGCCTGAGCCGTGGCTGCGTTGGTGAAATCTACGACCACGTCGGAAGCGGCGGCCAGGGCGGCGATGTCCGGCAACAGAGCCGCTCCGGGGGGCACCGGCTCCCCCGGACGGCCAACCCCGCCAACCAGATCCTCCCCGGCCGCGCGGACTTCCTCGACCAGAAGGTGGCCCATGCGGCCGGTGATGCCGGCTATGCCGATGCGCTGAGCCATGTCTCTTCCCGTCGAATTGCGGCGCATCCTGCGTTGGGCGGTCGCATGCGTCCAGACCGCTAGGCCGCACCGGCGGCCTCGGTCTGCGGCGTCGGCACCAGGCGCTGCGGGTCGAAGCCCTGCACGGTCGCCGCCACCACCGCACGCGTATAATCGTCCGGCGCCATCACCGGGGTGCGCGACAGCACCCAAAGGCAGCGTCGGCTCGGCGTGGCAACCACGGCCCAGCGGTAGTTGGCGGCATCGAGGCCGATCACCCAGTAGTCGCCGGAGAAAGGCCAGAAGAACGTGACGCGCAACTTTGCCCCGCTGCTGTCGGTCGTTCGCGCGGTTGCACGGATGCTGCGCGTGCGGCCCTGTGCCTCACGGCAGGCGTTGACCACTCCTATGCTGCCGTCGGGCCGCGCGGTGTAGGTCGCGGTGACATCAACGAAGCGCCTGCCAGGCCGGTCCTGCGCCGCGTTCGGATACCGGGCGATCTCGAACCAGCGTCCGGCGTAACGCTGCAGATCGACCTTGCCCACCGTTGCCGGCGCATCGAACAGCGAGTCGCCAGGGACGAGGCCCAGCATCGCCGGCAGCTTCAGGGCGACCGACAGGAAGGACATCGGCGTTGAGCGGGGCGCGGGCATGACTGGCTCCGGCGTTGCGCGGTCGGTTTGAGTCCAACGCCCGAACGGCCCTTCGTGCCGCCGGGCTGGTGGGCGAACAAGCGTCGCGCCGCCCGCGTCTTTTTGAGGCACCGCAAGTGGGTGGACGGCGCTCCGCTTATCCACCCTTGTCGTAGCCGATCGCGCATACGACGAGATCGGCCGGGGGGTGATCTCAGCTCCGGCCGCCGTCGAAGAATTCTTTCACCTTGGCGAAGAAACCCTCGGTCTCGGGGCTTCCTTTCACGTGGCCCTGGGCCTCCGCCTCGAATTCCTCCAGCAGCTCGCGCTGCCGCCGGGTGAGGTGCTGCGGCGTCTCAACCGCGACCTGGATGTACATGTCCCCGCGGGCGGTGCTGCGGAGCGTCGAAAACCCCTTCGCGCGCAGCCGGAACTGATCGCCGGTCTGCGTGCCGGGGGGGATCTTCACCTTGGCGCGGGTGCCGTCGATCACCGGTACTTCCACGTCGGCGCCCAGCGCCGCCTGGGTCACGCGCAGCGGCACGCGCATGAAGATATTGGCCCCGTCGCGCTGGAAGATCTGATGCGGCCGAATCGCAACGTGCACATACAGATCGCCGGGCGGCGCGCCCTGGCCACCGGCCTCGCCTTCGCCGGCCAGCCTGATGCGCGTGCCATCCTCCACGCCCGCGGGGATCGCCACCTGCAGCGTCCGGTCGCGCGGAACCGTTCCGGCGCCCTGGCAGATGCGGCAGGCGTTGCGGATCACGCGGCCCTGCCCTGCGCAGGTGGGGCAGGTGCGCTCGATCAGGAAGAAGCCCTGCTGCGCGCGGACCTTGCCGGCGCCATGGCAGGTCGGACAGGTCTCGGCGCCGCGCCCCTTGTCCTCCGAGCCCGAGCCGCTGCAGGCCTCGCACACCACCCGCGTCGGCACGCGCAGACTGATCTTGGTGCCGGCGAACGCGTCGGCGAGGTCGATCTCCACCGCCTGGCGGATATCCGCGCCGGTGCGCGGCCGTCCGCCCCCGCCGCGACGGCCCATCATGTCGCCGAACATCTGGTCGAAAATATCGCCCAGCCCGCCCGCACCCGAGAAGTCGAAGCCTCCCGGAGCACCGCCGCCATGTTCGAATGCGGCATGACCGTAACGGTCATAGGCGGCGCGCTTCTGGTCGTCGCGCAGGATCTCGTAGGCCTCGCTGACCTCCTTGAATCGCGCTTCGGCCTGCTTGTCGCCGGGGTTGCGGTCCGGATGGAACTGCATGGCGAGTTTGCGGTAGGCCTTCTTGAGGTCCTCCGCCCCCGCGTCACGCGCCACACCCAGCAGCGCGTAGTAGTCTTGCTTCGCCATCTCAGCCCTTCTCTGGCGCCGTGGCGCGCCGCCGCGTCCCAAAAGACGTGGGGCGGCCGCGCACCAAATAGCCGCGCGCGCCCGCCTTCCAGGAAGCGCGGGCGCGGCACGTCACGTGTTGAACGTCCGGATCAGGCGGACTTCTTCTTGTTCTCGTCGACCTCTTCGAACTCGGCGTCAACGACCTTCTCGTCCGGCTTGCCGTGCCCGGTGCCGGCACCCGCCGCACTTGCACCGCCGGCCTGAGCCGTCGCCTGGGCCGCCTGCTCGGCCGCGCTGGCTTTATACATCGTCTCGCCGATCTTCATCGCCGCCTGACTAAGTCGCTCGCTGGCCTGCTTGAGCGCCTCGTTGTCGGTGCCTTCCATCGCGGAACGCGCCGCCGCGATCGCCGCCTCGGCCTCGCCCTTGTCCTGCGCCGGCAGCTTGTCGCCGTGCTCCTTCAGGTTCTTTTCGACCTGATGCGCCAGGCCCTCGGTGTGGTTGCGCAGTTCGACCGTTTCGCGCCGCTGCTTGTCGGCTTCGGCGTTCGCCTCGGCCTCCTTGACCATGCGTTGGATGTCCTGCTCGGACAGGCCGCCCGACGCCTGGATGCGGATCTGCTGCTCCTTGCCGGTCGCCTTGTCCTTCGCCTGCACCGAAACGATGCCGTTGGCGTCGATGTCGAACGTGACTTCGACCTGCGGCATGCCGCGCGGCGCCGGCGGGATGCCGACCAGGTCGAACTGACCGAGCAGCTTGTTGTCCGCCGCCATCTCGCGTTCGCCCTGGTAGACCTTGATGGTCACCGCGGTCTGGTTGTCGTCGGCGGTCGAGAACACCTGGCTTTTCTTCGTCGGAATGGTGGTGTTGCGCTCGATCAGACGGGTGAACACGCCGCCAAGGGTCTCGATGCCGAGGGACAGCGGGGTCACGTCCAGCAGCAGCACGTCCTTGACGTCGCCCTTCAGCACCGCGGCCTGGATCGCGGCGCCGATCGCCACGACCTCGTCCGGGTTGACGTTGCGCGCCGGGTCCTTGCCGAAGAACTGCTTCACCGTGTCGATGACCTTGGGCATCCGGGTCATGCCGCCGACCAGGATCACTTCCGAAATCTCGCCCGCGGTCACGCCGGCATCCTTCAGCGCGGCACGGCACGGGTCCAGCGTCCGCTGGATCAGGTCATCGACCAGCGATTCCAGCTTCGCGCGGGTCAGCTTCATCACGAGGTGCTTTGGCCCGGAGGCGTCGGCGGTGATGAACGGCAGGTTAACCTCGGTCTCCTTGGAGGAGGACAGCTCGATCTTCGCCTTTTCGGCGGCTTCCTTCAGCCGCTGCAGGGCGAGCTTGTCGCGGCGCAGGTCGATGCCCTGCTCCTTGCGGAACTCCTCGGCCAGGTAGTCGATGACGCGGGCGTCGAAATCCTCGCCGCCAAGGAAAGTATCGCCGTTGGTGGACTTCACTTCGAACACGCCGTCGCCGATCTCCAGCACGGAAATGTCGAACGTGCCGCCGCCGAGGTCATAAACCGCGATCGTGCCTGCGTGCTTCTTGTCCATGCCATAGGCAAGGGCGGCCGCTGTTGGCTCGTTGATGATCCGCAGCACATCGAGCCCGGCGATGCGGCCGGCGTCCTTGGTGGCCTGGCGCTGGCTGTCGTTGAAGTAGGCGGGTACGGTGATGACCGCCTGGGCAACCGGCTCGCCGAGATACGCCTCGGCGGTCTCCTTCATTTTGCCGAGGATGAAGGCACTGACCTGGCTGGGAGAATACTTCTCGCCGCGCGCCTCGACCCAGGCGTCACCGTTGTCGCCGCGGACGATCGCGTACGGCACCAGTCCCTTGTCCTTGGCCACCAGCGGATCGTCGTAGCGGCGGCCGATCAGGCGCTTGATCGCGTAGAGCGTGTTGGATGGGTTGGTCACCGCCTGGCGCTTCGCCGCCTGGCCGACCAAGCGTTCGCCATTGTCGGCGAAGGCTACCATGCTGGGGGTCGTACGCGCGCCTTCGGAGTTCTCGATGACCTTGACTTCCTTGCCTTCCATGATGGCGACGCAGGAATTCGTGGTCCCGAGATCGATGCCGATGACTTTGGCCATGAGGGTATAGCTCCTTTCAGCGGACGCGAGCGGCCCGTGGCACCGCCTGTGTCCCTAGGGGTGGATTATGACAGGCATGTATGGGCCGTGGACCGGCCGGGCAAGTCCCTGCTCGGTTTTTGTTCAGTCCCGGCATGGTTGCGTCAAGCGGTGGTGTCCAGCTTCGACGGTGCGACGGTGATTTCGGGGGGCGGCGCCTTGGCCACCACCACCATCGCGGGGCGAAGCAGCCGGCCGTGCAAGGTCCAGGCCGGGGTCCAGGCCTGGATCACCGAGCCCGGCGGATGTGCCTCGCTCTCCTGCTCGGACATGGCCTGATGCAGGTTGGGGTCGAACGGGGCACCGGTCGGGTCCTCCCGCTTGATGCCGTTGCGCTCCAGGATGGCGATGAAGCTGCGCTCGACGCCGGCCAGCCCCTCGCGCAGACGCGCAATGATTTCCGGCTGGCCCTCGGCCGGCGGCGGCAGGCTGTCCAGCCCGCGCCGGAGATTGTCCGCCGCCTCTACCACATCGGCGGCGAATTTCTGCACGGCGTACTGGCGGGCCTCGTTGACCTCGCGCTGGGCACGGGCGCGCACATTGGCGTTTTCCGCCTCGGCACGCATCCAGCGGTCCTTCAGCTCGGCGGTCTGCGCCTCCAGTTCGGCGATGCGGGCTGCCGCGGCCTGCATCACCTGTTCGGGGCTCTCCGGCACCGGCTCGGCGGCGGGCGGGGCCGCGGGCGCCTCGGGCGGGGCCGGCGGCCAGACGTTGGGTTCGTTGCTCATGGCGGCATCAGTTAGGACGCAGGGCGCCGCTGGACAAGCGCGTCGGCGGTCATTGTCACGCGGCAGACAGCGATGGCGTATCGGCGGCTGAAGGACGTCCGCCGCGCGGCATCCCGGCGCACACCGACACTACACCGGCAGCGCTGGCACCCCGTGCCGTTCGGCGGCTGCGCGAAGCTGGCGATCGGTACTGGCCAGCGGCAAGCGCCGCCGTGTGGCCAGTTCCAGATAGGCAGCGTCATACGCCGTGAGGGTCTCGGCACGGACAAGCAGCGCCACCGCGCGGCGCCAGGAGGCGCCCTGGCCGTCGGCATCAACCCGGATCGGCAGGAAATCCAGCATGGCCATCCGTTCCTCGGCGCCACCTGTACCGAGCCGGCCGCGCCGCTCAGCCTGGATCAGCACGTTGGCAACCTCCAGATGCCACAGCGACGGGACGAGCGCGCCATCGGCCTGGACGCGGTCCAGCAGGGCGTCACCGGCAGCGGAGGCTTCGTCGGCGAAGCACCAGCCGACTGCGACCGAGCAGTCGAGCACGCAGAGCCTCTTGCAAAATCACGCGGTCGGCGTGATTTTTTGTGCCAGATCGTATGGATTTCGCGAGACGCCCGCATCCGCTTGGGGTATCACGGAGTTGCAACAACAAGATACCAACCAAGCAA
>Ga0182012_10000633_pt1 | contig 38887 bp, 45 predicted proteins | sample 612S2SmetaG_FD_120486 | JGI IMG/M metagenome (GOLD analysis project Ga0182012, IMG submission 120486) | Permafrost microbial communities from Stordalen Mire, Sweden - 612S2S metaG | ecosystem: Environmental > Terrestrial > Soil > Wetlands > Permafrost | place: Sweden: Stordalen | collected...
AGGAAGTACCCCGTCGAACCTGTCGGCGTCGCGACGACCACGCCGTCGGCGGGCACGACCGCGGCTTCCTTACCGTCGACGAAGATGCCGAACGGCGTCATGTGCGAATCTTGCGTGCGGCGCACGACGATCTCGTTGAGCGCGAGGTGATGGCGCCCGTGCACGCTCGCGCGCAACGCAACGCGCTCGTCGACGCTAAAACCGTCGCGCAGAATGGCGGCGAGGTGCGAGAGGTTCTCGCCCTTGCCGTCGGTCTCGGTGAGAAAGCCCAGCCGGCCGGTATTGATGCCGAAGAGCGGGATGCCGTGCGGTCCGGCGATCTGCGCGGCGCGCAAGAGCGTGCCGTCGCCGCCGATCGTCACGAGCAACACGGACTCTTCGAGCGCGGTGCCGTCGTCGGCGAGCGCGAGCCCACGCTGTTCCTCACCGAGTGCCACGCGAAACCCGGCTTCGCGAATCGTCCGGGCGGCGGCCGCCGCCGTCGAGCGCGCGTGCTCGCGAGTCGCGTCGACGAAGAGGCCGATCGTGCCCATCTCGGGCCGGATGCGTTGCACGCTCAGCCCGGCTCCACGATATCCGCGCCGGCGGCCGCGAGCGTCGCATCGTCGACCGACTCGGGCGCGTCGCCCGCGCGGCGAATCAGGAAAAACGCCTCGACGTTGCCCGCGGGGCCGCGCAGCGGCGAACGGACCGCCGCCGCGGGCACGAGACCGAGCCCCGCAACCGCAACGCGCACCTCGCGCAAGATGTCGACGCGCACGCGCTCGTCGCGCACCACGCCGCCGCCGCCCAAGCGCTCGCGTCCGGCTTCGAACTGCGGTTTGACCAAGGCCACGATCGTGCCGTGCGGCGCGAGAAACGCGCGCGCGCGCTCGATCAGGGTCACGACCGAAATGAACGACGCATCGATGACCACCAGGTCGAACGGCGCGCCGAACGCGCCGTCTTCGACGAGCCGGAAGTTCGTTCGTTCCACGACCGTCACGCGCGGGTCGTCGCGCAAGGGCAGCGCGAGTTGTCCGTAACCGACGTCGACGGCGACGACGTGCGCCGCACCGTGCGCCAGCAGACAGTCGGTGAAGCCGCCGGTCGACGCGCCGACGTCGAGCGCCCGCGCCCCGCGCACGTCGAGCCCGAACGCCGCGAGCGCCGCCTCGAGCTTCTCGCCGCCGCGGCTGACGTATGGCCGCGGGCGTTCTACGTCGAGTACGGCGCCGGGTGCGACCGACGTGCCGGGTTTGGTCGCGGGTCTCCCGTCGATGCGCACGCGGCCGGCCATGATCAACGAACGCGCGCGCGAGCGCGTCACGCCCGTTCGTTCCGCCACCGCCTCGTCGAGCCGTTGCGCCACTAGCTAGAACGGCAACTGGCCGGGCGGCGGCGCAGCCGCCGGTCCGTTCGCGCGCGGCGCGTCGTTTGCCGCGGCCTCGACGGCCGCCTGAGCGTTCTTGAGCAGTTCCTCGCAACGCCGCGAGAGTTCGCGGCCTTCGCGGAACAGTTTGACCGACTCGTCGAGATCGACGCTGCCGCCTTCGAGTTGCTTGACGATGGCGTCGATGCGCGCCAACGCCTTCTCGAATTCACCCGATTCGTTGGTTGCCATTGGGCTCTCCCGTTTCGACGCGTGCCGAGAGCGTTCCGCGAGCCAGGCGGGCCCGGATCGTCGATCCGGGCGGAGCCTCGCGCGGATCGAGCACCGCGCGGCCGTCATGGGTGACGATCGCATACCCTTTTTGCAGAATCGCTTCGGGATCGTTGCCGTCGAGTTTCGCGCGTTGCAGTTCGACCCGCCGGCGTAGGCTTTCGAGCGCTCCGCGCGCAGCCGGCTCCAGTGCGCGGCTACGCTCGAGGTCGCGCCGCCAACCGGCGAACCGCTCGCGCGAGAGGCGCTCGAGCGAGGTCGCGAGTTCGCGAAAACGGCTCGCGCGCCGTTCCAGACGCACGCGTGGATCCTGTTCGCTCAAGCGCCGCAGGGCCGCGGCGAGCCGTTCGCGCTTAGCCTCGAGATCGCGCCGGCGAGCGCTTTCTAGAGCCTCGGCGAGCGCGTCGAGCCGCTGTTGCGCGGGCACGAGAAATTGGCGCGGATCGGAAAGTTTGGAACGCGTCAGCGAAGCTTCCAGCTTGGCGCCGAGCCGGTCGAGGCGTTGCGCGACGATCGCGCGCGCACGCCGCTCGCCTTCGCCCAACCGTTCGCGCAAGACGCGCGTCTCGAAGCCCATGCGCGCGGCCGCATCCGAAGGCGTCTCGGCGTGGATGTCGGCCGCGAAATCGGCCAACTGTTGATCCACCGTGTGGCCGATCGCAGCCAGCACCGGATGCTTGGCGCTCGCGATCGCGCGCACGACCCGCTCGTCGCTGAAGGCGAAGAGATCCTCGAACGACCCGCCGCCGCGCGTGACCACGATCGCGTCGACGTCCAAACGCGAAGCGCGCCCGAGCGCTCCGGCGATTTCCAGCGGCGCGCTCGGCCCCTGAACCGACGTCTCGCAGAGCACGATGCGCACGTGCGGCCGGTGCTTGGCCATCAGCTTGCGGAAGTCGGCGGCGCCCGCGGCGTGCTTGGACGAGACCAGCGCAACGCGAAAGGGAAACGCGGGCAGCGGCCGCTTGCGCGCGATGTCGAAGAGGCCCTCGGCCGCCAGGCGTTTCTTGCGTTCTTCGAAGAGCGCGTGGATGTCCCCGATGCCTTCGCGCTGCACGCGTGCGACGATCAGTTGATACGAACTGCGCGACGTGTAGGCGCCGACCGAGCCGTAGGCCACGACCTTCGTCCCGTGCGCCAGCTTGGGAAAGGTCTGCGCGTCGCTCTCCCAGGCAAAACAGTTCAACAGCGCTTCACCCTCCTTGAGGCTGAAGTACAGGTGGCCGGTCTTGCTCCAGTTGAGGTTGCTCAACTCGCCGCGCACGGCGACCGCGCGCAGCGCGTCGTCGGACTCGATGCGCTTCTTGACCAGTTGCGAGAGTTCCGAGACGCCGAAGACGCGCTCGATCATCTGCCGTTCTGGGCCAGGCCCCCGGGTACGAACGCGTCGGCGTGGCGCCGCGAGAAATACGAGCCGGCCGCACAACCGCCCGGCGCCGTGCCGGGCAGATAGTATTCGAACTTGTGCGGGTCGCCGCAGTAGGCGATCTTCTGCACTTCGGCCGCGGGGTAGGCGAAGTCGTGCTTGGGCACGCCGGCGAGCGCCGCTTTCATGAAGCGCGCCCAGGTGCGCGCCGGAATATTGCCGCCGTACGACTCGTTCATGCGCCGGTAGTCGTCGTTGCCCAGCCACACGGCGGTTACGAGATCCGGCGTAAAGCCGACGAACCACGCATCGCGGAAATCGGACGTAGTGCCCGTCTTGCCCGCGGCCGGACGCCCGATCTGCGCGTTGGGATACCCCGTGCCTTCGTTGATCACGCCTTCCATCATCGAAGTCACGATGTAGGCAGTGCCCGCACTGAAGACTTCGTTCTCCACGGGGTAGCGATTGTCGAGGATCGGCGCGCCGAGCGAATCTTCGACCAGCCGGATCGCGACCGGATCGATGTGGATGCCTTGATCGGCGATCGTCGCGTAGCCCGCGGCCATGTCGAGCGGCGTGACCACGCTGCTGCCGAGCGCGAGCGAGAGATTGGCTTCGAGCTTGGAGCGAACGCCCATGCGGTGCGCGTATTCGATCACGCGGTCGATGCCGAGTTGTTCGGCCAACTTGACGGCCACGATGTTGCGCGACTGAGCCAGCGCGTAGCGCAGCGTCACCGGGCCCAGAAAGCGGAAGTCGTCGTCCATCGGCGACCAGGCGCTGCCGTCGCCCATCGGATAGTGCACGGGCGAGTCGTCGATCAAAGTCGTCGGCGGCATGCCCGAATCGATCGCCGCGGTGTAGACGTAGGCTTTGAACGACGAACCGGGCTGGCGTTCGGCCTGCCAGGCGCGATTGAATTGATCCTCGAGCGAGAAGCCCTTACCGCCGACCATCGCGAGAATCTCGCCGGTCGAGGGCCGGATCGCCACGAGCGCCGCTTGATGCGCGTTGATGCCTTCCACGCCGGCTTGACGCACGCCCCAATCGACCGCATCCTGCGCGAGGCCTTGCAGGTGCGGGTCGAGCGTCGTGTCGACGCGCAGGCCCGCTTCGTAGGCCGCGCGCGTGCCGAACTGACTCTCCAAGCGCTGGATCACATACGTCGTGAAATACGGATACTTGTACGAGAGCAGTCCGGTGGCGCGCTCGCCGACGAGCTCGAGCGGCGCGTTCTCGGCCTGCGTTGCCTGCGCGTCGGTGATGTAGCCGGCGGCGACCATCCGATCGAGCACGTGGCGTTGCCGGTCCTTCGCGCGCGCGAGGCTGACGTAGGGCGAGTACGCGGAGGGCGCTGCGGGCATGCCCGCCAGCATCGCGGCTTGGCCCAAGGTCAGGTGCGCGACGTCGCGCCCGAAATACTCGTGCGCGGCCGCTTCGATCCCGTATGCGCCGGAACCGAAGTAGATCAGGTTGAGGTAGCGCTCGAGAATCTCGTCTTTGGTGTAATAGCGCTCGATCTCCATAGCCAGCAACGCCTCCTGCACCTTGCGCGAGATCGAGACCTCGTTCGAAAGGAACAGCGCGCGAGCCAATTGCTGCGTGATCGTCGAGGCGCCCTGGAAGCGATCGTGGTGGTAGTCGGCGTATGCCGCGCGCGCGATGCCGTAGAAGTCGATGCCGTGATGTTGATAGAAATTACGATCTTCGGTGGCCACGAACGCGTTGCGCGCGAAGACGGGCACCTCGGAGATCGGCACCCAGATGCGGTTCTGACGAAACAGCGTCGCGAGTTGCGTGCCGTCGCGCGCGTAGATGCGCGTCGAGCGCGACGGCTGGAAGTCGGCGATCTTGTTGATGTCGGGCAGGTTGCGCGAATAGGCGTAGACGATGCCGGCGATCGTGCCCGCCGCGAAGACGACCAGCAGAAAGATGCTCGAGAGCACCACGAAGACGATGCGGCCGAACACCGACCCGCGGCGCTTTCGCGGCTTGCGCTTGGGGCTCACGCGACCTTGCTCGCGCGATCGAGCACGCCGTTGACGAAGCGGCCCGAATCTTCGGTGGAAAACTTCTTGGCCAGTTCGACGGCCTCGTTGATCACCACGGCCGGCGGCGTTTCGCGGCGATGGCGCAATTCGTAGACGCCCATTCTCAAGAGCAAACGGTCGAGCGTGGGCAAACGTTCGATCGTCCAACCCTGCAGCAGCGGCACGATCACCGAATCGCACTCTTCGCTGCTCTCGAGCGTGCCGAGCACGAGGTCGCGCACGAAGGCCCGGTCCTCGCCGAGATCGGCGCCCTCGGCCACGTCGGCCAGGGCTTGCGCGGGCTCGTGGCGTCCCACTTCGACGCTATACAGCGTCTGCAGGGCCAGTTCGCGCGCCAAGCGCCGGTTCACGAACCGGCGGCCGCGAGCGCGACGAGGCCAGGCAAATAATCGATCGAGACGCCGCCCACGCGGAAAAGCGGTTCGCGCACGATGGCCAGGCACGCGTCGACCGTCGTGTTGACGCCCGCTATGCGCGTCTCGCGCAGGGCGCACTCCATGCGCGTCAGGGCCTCTTCGCGCGTCGAGCCGTGAGCCACGATCTTGGCCATGAGCGAGTCGTAGTACGGCGGGATCTGCAGGCCCGCATAGATCTGCGAATCGACGCGCACGCCGAAGCCGCCGGGCAGGGCGACGTCGGTCAAGGTGCCCGCCGCCGGCGCGAAGTTGGCGTCCTCGGCATTGATCCGGCACTCGATGGCGTGGCCGCGCGCGATCAACTCGTTCTGGGAGAACGAGAGCTTCAGGCCCGCCGCGATGCGAATCTGCTCGCGCACGAGGTCGACGCCGTAGAGCATCTCGGTGACCGGATGCTCGACCTGAATGCGCGTGTTCATCTCCATGAAATAGACATCGTCGCCGCTGACCAAAAATTCGAGCGTCCCGGCGCTGGTGTAGCGCACGGCTTTCGCCGCAGTGCGAGCGACGTCGTGCAGGCGGCGGCGGACCTTGTCCGAGAGGTGCGGCGCGGGCGCTTCTTCGATCAACTTCTGGTGCGAGGGCTTCTGCACCGAGCAGTCGCGTTCGCCGACGTGCACCACGTTGCCGAACGTGTCGCCCAAAACTTGCACTTCGACGTGCCGCGGCTTCTCGACGAGTTTTTCCAGATAGAGCCGGCCGTCTTTGAAATTGGCTTCGGCTTCGGCTTGCGCGGTGGCGAAGGCGTGCTCGAGTTCGTCGGGTCCGTTGACCGCGCGCATGCCCTTGCCGCCGCCGCCCGCGGTCGCCTTGAGCATCACGGGATACCCGATCTTGCGCGCCGCGGCCAGCGCTTCGGTGGGCGAAACGAGGATGCCGGTGCCGGGGGTGGTGGGCACTTTGGCTTCCTGCATGATGGCTTTGGCCGTGGCCTTATCGCCCATCTGCTGGATCACCGAGGGTGCGGGGCCGATGAAGGTCAGACCATGATCGGCGCAGATCTCCGCGAAGCGCGCGTTCTCGGCCAGGAAGCCGTAACCCGGATGCACCGCGTCGGCGCCCGAAATCAACGCGGCCGAAATGATGTTGGGGATGTTGAGGTACGAGCGCGCGCTCGGGCCGGGACCGACGCAGTACGCTTCGTCGGCGCGGGCGACGTGCAGCGAGGCGCGGTCCGCTTCGGAAAAGATGGCGACCGTTTCGGCGCCGGCCTCGTGCGCGGCGCGGTTGACCCGCAGCGCGATCTCTCCGCGGTTCGCAATCAGAATCTTCTTGAACATTACGACGCGTCTTCGAGCGCGAACAGCGGTTGCCCGTATTCGACGGCCTGGCCGTCGCCGACGTAGACCGCCGACAGTTTGCCCGGAGCCGTCGTGCGCACCGGGTTGCGAATCCCGAGCGCCTCGACGTAGGCGAGTTCGCGGCCGGCTTCGACCTCCGCACCCTCGGCCACGGCCGGACGCGAGAAGCGGACGATGCCCACGAACTCGGCCTTGAGCACCTGACCCGGCTGCGCCGGCTGCGCGGCCGCGCCGTTGAGATAGGGCGCTTCGAGGGCGGGCACGTCCGCGACGGGCTCAATGGAGGCCTCGGCCGGAGGCGCGGGCCTCCGGCTGACCTCGATCGTCAGCTCGTCCTCCTCGATCCGAAAGCGTTCGAGGCCGGCATCGACGCAGAACGCTGCTGCTCGCCGTACTCGCGCGACCGTTTCGTCCCAATCCACAGCCCGTGCCGTTCGAGCCGCGAGGGAGCCTATCCGCCCGGCAGCCGGGTCACCTCCGCGCGCGCGCCCGCGGGCAGACGCTCCAGGGCCTCCCGGTAGTCCGGGTCGATCTCGGCCAGCGGCGCGAGGGCGAAGGCCCGCTCGAAGAGCCGGGCGTGGGGGATCACGAGGTCGGGATCGGCCAAGCGCAGGTCGCCGTAGGCCAGGATGTCGAGGTCGACGACGCGCGGACCCCAGCGGAAGGTCTCGGTCCGGCCCAGTTCGGCTTCCAGACGTTTCAGTTCGGCCAGGAGTTCGTGCGGGCCGAGCGCGGTTTCGAGCAGCACCGCCGCATTGACGAACGGCGGCTGGTCGGTGACGCCCCACGGCGCGCTCCGGTAGAAGGACGAGCGGGCCGTCACCTCACCCAGGCCCGCGAGCGCAGCGACGGCCCGCTCCAGCGTGGCCTGCGAGTCGCCGAGATTGGAGCCCAGACCGATCCGCGCGAGCGCCATGGCGGGGGGCGCCTCAGCGCGTCGCGCGCAGCGTGACGGCCGGCGTGGCGCCGGCGAGCAAGCCGGGCTTGGCGATGGTCAATTCCGCGGCGGCGACCCGGGCGTCGCGCATGACCTCGGCCAGGATCTCGTCGCCCAGACGCTCGAGCAATGCGTACGAGCGCTCGCGCACGATGAGGACGATCGTGGCGTGCAGCGCGGCGTAGTCGAGCGTGTCCTCGAGCCGGTCGCTGCGCCGGGCCGCGGCCAGGTCGACGTCGAGACGGAGGTCGAGATCGAAGGGCTGCGGATGGTCGCGCTCGCCCGGATTGGCGCCGTGGCGTCCGTAGGCCCGGATGGCGCGCACCTCGATGCGATCGCGCGCGGCGCTCACGCGCCGCTCCAGCCGTCGGGCCGCCAGCCGCGCGCGATCGCGTCGGCAACGCGCACCGTGTCGCGCATCGCGGCGACGTCGTGCACGCGCACGATGTCGATGCCCGCCGCGGCGGCGAGCGCAACCGTCGCCGCGGTCGCAAACGCGCGCTCGTCGACCGGACGCCCCGTCAGCTTTCCCAGCGTCGACTTGCGCGAGGTGCCGAGCAGCGTCGGGAAGCCCAACGCAACCAGACGCGGCAAGGCTCCGAGCAACGCCAGATTCTGTTCGGGCGTCTTGCCGAAGCCGATGCCCGGATCCAGGACGACGCGCTCGCGCGGAAGGCCCGCGGCGACCGCCCGCGTCGCTTGAGCGTACAGCGAACGCAACACGCCGTCGACGTCGGCGCCGCCGTTGTGCATGATCGCAACCGGCGCACCGCAAGCCACCGCCGCTTCGAGCAACGCGGCGTCGAGACCGTGAATCGAATTGAGCAGATCGCCGCCCGCCGCGTGCGCGGCGCGAAAGACGGCGGGTTTGAACGTGTCGATCGAGAGGATGGCCTCGGGCGCGGCGGCGCGCACGGCGCGCACGGCGGGCACCAGCCGGCGCAACTCTTCCTCGAGCGGGATCGGCACGTGTCCGGGGCGCGTCGACTCCGCCCCGAGGTCGAGGATGTCGGCGCCCGCGGCGCGTTGTTCGAGCGCGCGCTCGAGCACCGCGGCGGGTTCCGCCAAACCGTCGCCGGAGAACGAATCGGGGCTGGCGTTGACGATGCCCATGAGGTACGTGCGCTCGCCCCACACCAGGCGCGCGCCGCGAACCTCGAGCGCGTCAGCTTCGCGAACGCTCGGCGACATTCGTCAGCCACCAATCGCGCAGCGTGCCGACGACGAAGGTGGAACCGGTGACCACCACGATGCCGTCGCCGTCGCCGTTCCGGCGCGCGATCGCCAGCGCTTCGACGGGTTCGCCGATGGCGCGCGCGGCGAAGCCGTGCTGCTCGGCCATGTTGGCCAAGCGCGACGGGCGCGTCGAGGTGCGCCCGGGCAGCTCGAAGGCCGTGAAGATGAACGAACTCGGCAACCCGAAGAGCGGCGTGAGCACGCCGAGCGCGTCCTTTTCGTCGGAGACGGCGATCACGAACGTGAAGCGCTTTCCGGGAAAGGTCTCGCGCAGCGCTTCGGCCAGGCTACGCGCCTTGTCGGGATTGTGCGCGACGTCGAAGACCACCGCCGGATGCGCCGGAAAGAACTCCATGCGTCCGGGAATCACGAGATTGGCGAAGCCCGCTTCCACCTGCGCGGGCGTGGGCCGCAAGTCCGCGCGCAGCGTCTCGAGCGCGACGATCGCGGTCGCGGCATTGCGTTGCTGGAAACGGCCGAGCACCGGCAAAGCGAGCGTATAGGTCGCGCTCTGCGTGACGACGTCGAACGACTGACCGTACCGCTCGCCGGAACGCGCGACGACTTGCGCGTGTTCGGAGACGGCGATGAACGGTGCGCCGGCGCGCCCGCAAGCCGCTTCGATCACCTCGCGCGCGGGGCTTACCGCGTCGCTGACCAGCGGCACGCCGGCCTTCGCGATGCCCGCCTTATCGCGCGCGATCAACTCGACCGTGTCGCCCAATATCTCGGTGTGGTCGAGGCCGACGTTGGTGATCACGCTGGTCTCGGGGCGGAGCAAATTCGTCCCGTCGAGCGAACCGCCGACCCCGACCTCGATCACCGCTACGTCGACCTTCGCCTCGCGGAAGTGCACGTACGCGAGCGCCAACAGCGTTTCGTAATACGAAGGCCGCCCGTACTCTTGGGCCGTCGCCTGCAGCGCGGGCATCATCTCGTCGAGCAGCCGCGCGAACTCTTCTTCTTCCACCGCGCGGCCGTCGATGCGCGCGCGTTCGGTCATAGAACTCAGGTGCGGCTTGGTGTGCAAACCGGTGACGCGGCCGGAGGCGGTGAGGGCGGCGGCAATCATCGTGCAGGTCGAGCCTTTGCCGCTCGTGCCGCCGACGTGGATCGTGGGATACTGCAGGTGCGGATCGCCGAGGTTGCGCAGCAGCGCCGACATCCGCTCGAGGCGCTGCGGATTGCGGCGCGAGGCGGTCTCGTTGATCGTGCCCAGCAGATACTCGCCGGCTTCGCGAAAGGTCATCATCCGTCTTTGACTGCGCCCGCGAGCAAATCGAGCGCGTGCGGTAACACGGGACGCACGACGCCGAGCGTTTCGCGCACGGCTTTGGGACTGCCCGGGAGGTTGACGATCAAGGTGGCGCCGCGCACGCCGGCGATGGCCCGCGAGAGCATCGCGCTCTTCACGATCGCCATCGAGGCGGCGCGCATCGCCTCGCCCATTCCCGGCACTTCGTAATCGAGAATTGCGGCCGTCGCCTGCGGCGTGCGGTCGCGCGGGGCGAGCCCGGTGCCGCCGCTGGTCACGATCAACTGCACGCGTTGCGCGTCGCAGAGATCGATCAATTCGGCCTGCAATGCGGCGGGATCGTCGGGCAACACGCGGGTGCGTTCGATCGCAAACGAATCGCCGAGCACCTCGCCCACGACGGGCGCGCACGCGTCGGGCCGCGTGCCCGAAGCCGCCCGGTCGGAGAGGATCACCACGGCCGTCCGGTACGCACTCACGCGGGCTCCGCCGGCCACGTGCCGCTCTTGCCGCCGCGTTTTTCGACGAGCTGGATCGACTCGATCGCGATGCCGCGTTCGAGCGCCTTGGTCATGTCGTAAATCGTCAGGGCCGCGATCGCGGCGGCCGTCATCGCTTCCATCTCGACGCCCGTCTGCGCGTTCGTGCGCGCCGAGGCGTCGATGCGCAAGAGGCCGGGCTCGTCCCAGGCGAAGCCGACCTCGACTTGCGCGAGCGGTAGCGGGTGCGCGAGCGGAATCAAGTTCGCGGTTTGTTTGGCCGCCATGATGCCCGCCAATTGCGCGGCCACGAAGGCGTCGCCTTTCGGCAACGTCACCGCGCGCAGCGCCTCGGCCGTTGCGGCCGACATGCGCACCAAGGCTCGTGCGCGAGCGAAGCGCTCCGTGACCGCCTTGCCGGCGACGTCGACCATCACCAGGCCGCCGTCGGACCGGACGTGCGTCGGCCGGCCGGCTATCGGGCGCTCGGCGCCGAAGCGCCGCTCTGAAAGCGCATCCAGACCAGCGCGACGACGCCCAAAACCGCGAACACGACCGCGTGCTTGACGTGCGGCCCGGGCGTATGCGCGGCGAACTGCACGGTGCCGCTGCCGTAACCGACGGCGAGCGCAAAGCAGATGAGGGCGACGACGAGCGCGACGATTTTCATGCGATGACTTTCGTGAGGGCGAGGACCAGGCACACGGACCCGAATACGAGGCAATACCATCCGAACGGCCGCAAATCATTCGTACGAAAGTAGCGCGTGAGAAACGTAACCGAGGCATAGGCGGTTACGGCCGCGACCACGCCGCCCACGAGCGACTCGATCAGCACGCCGTGCGCGGCCGGGGCGAAGAGCCGCGGGATCTCGAGCACCGACGCCGCGCCGATGGCCGGCGTGGCCAGCAGAAACGAGAAGCGCGCTGCATCCTCGTGATCCAAGCCGACGAGCAACCCGGTGACGATCGACGAGCCCGAACGCGATATGCCGGGTAGCAAGGCAAGCGCCTGCGAGAAACCGACGCCGACGCCGGACGGGTAGGGTAGCGCGCCGAGCGCGATGTCGCCGGATTTGGCTCGTTTGAGTCGCTCGCCCGAGAACATCACGAACGCGTTGAGGATGAGGAAACCCGCGACGAGCGTCGCCGAACCGAAGAGCCGCTTCACCGGCTCTTCGAGAAACACGCCGACGAGCGCGAGCGGGATCGTGCCCGCGACGAGCAGCCAGCCCAGCCGCTCGTCGGGATCCTCGCCGATGCGCCCGCGCACGACGCTGCGCGTGAGACCGCCCGCGATGCGCGCCCAATCCGCGCGATAGAAGACCAGCAGCGCAAGCGCCGTGCCCAGATGCAAGGCCACGACGAAGGCCAGGAACGTCGGATCGCTGCGATCGATGCGCCAGCCGAAGAGCGCGGGCAACAGCACGGTGTGGCCTAAACTCGAGACCGGGAAGAGTTCGCTGACGCCCTGCAAGACGGCGAGCAGCATCGCTTGCAGGAACGTCACCGCGCGTAGTTCAGGGCGCCGGGTCGACTACTGCGGGTTGAACTCGGCGCGGAAGATGTACGAGCCGGGGATCTTCGCGCAGTTCTCGATTTCGGGATTGAACGTGCTCGCGCGCGCGGCCGTCAACGCCGATTGATCGAGCGCCGCATTCCCGGAAGACTTGTAGACGGTAACGTTCGAGACCGCGCCGGTCGCCGTCAAGGTCACCTTGACTTGCGTAACGCCCGAGGCGCCCTGCTGGCGTGCGATGTCGGGATACTCGGGGTCGACCCCGCGCGCGAGCGATGCATCGGCGTTCGGCACGGCGCAGACCGGCTTCGGCGTGGGCGTCGGCGGCGGCGGCGGCGTGGCGGGCGCAGACGTTGCCGGGCCCGCGGTCGGTGCCGGCGGACCGGTGCCCGCACCGGACGGAACGCCTTCTTCGGTGCCCGTCTTCGGCGCTACGTACGTCTGCTCGGCCGACGAATTCGACTTGTTGTTGGTCGTCTTCGGAATGTTGAGCTTGAGCTTCGGCTGCTGCGGCGGCGCGGTGGCCTTCGTGGGCGGCGGCGTGTTTTTCGGCGGCGGCGTCGGCGGCGGCGGCGTGGGCGGCGGCGGCGGCGTCGGGACCTGGACCTTGATCTTCTGGGTCACCGAGACTTTCTCGGCCTTCTCTTCCTCGGACTTGTACGGCTTGTAATTCAGAAACGAGCCGAAGAACACGTGCAATGCGATCGAAAGCGCGAACGCGTACAGGATGAACGACCGCGCCTTATCGCCGGGCGTCGACGGAGTAGCCGGGGGCTTAGCCGGCGGCGGCGTCGGGGGCTTCGTTGCCATGCTAGCTCTTCGAACCCTCGATGTGATTGGCCAAGCCGAAGTTGGTCAGGTCGACGTGCTTCGCCGCGTCCATCACTTGCAGGACGGTGCCGTAATTCGCCCGCGGATCGGCCTTGATGATCACGCTCGTGTAGACGTGATTGGTCTGATCCTGTAAGGCTTTGAAGCCCGCCGGAACCTGGTCGATGGAAAGCACGTTGGAGCCGATCTGGATCTTGTTCTTATCGTCGATGACGACGATGATCTGCGACTCCTTGACCTTGTCCGTGTTCTTGGCGTCGGGCAGTTTCGGTTCTTTGGTGACGGATGCCAAGATGATGAAGATGATCAACAGCACCAACAGCACGTCGGTAAACGGCGTGATGTTGATGGTCGACATCACATCCTCTTCGCCCTGACCGGTGGAGACCGCCATTACGAGGTCACGAACCCGACGTCGGTGAGGTCGGCCAGCTTGGCCGCGTCGAGGATGCGAATGATCACGCCGTACGGCGCCTTCGCGTCGGCGGTGATCGACACGTGCAGCTTGCCGCGACGGCGTGCGGTATCGGCCAGGGTGTAATAGATCGCGGCGACATCGATCTTCTTGGAATCGACGAAGACCGCGCCCTTGTCGTTGACCTCGACGTCGATCTCTTTCTTGGGATCGGACTGGGCCGTTGACGGGCTATCGTTATGGTTGGGCAGTTCCTTTTGGAAGCCCGGCGGGGTGACCAGCGCAGCGAGGATCATGAAGATGATCAGCAGGACCAGCAGCACGTCCGTAAAGGGCGTGATGTTGATCTCGGCCATGACATCGTCTTCTTGTTTCGCCGACAGTAGCGACATGGGTACCTGTGGCTAGCTGGCGCCGGCGACGGCCGCGCCGGTTCCCGGTTTGCCGGCGGACGGCTTGTACAGATCGGTCGGGATTGGTTCGCCGACGTTGTGGAAGTGCAGCATCTCGGCGAGCTGGTTGGCGGCGACGATCATCTCTTGGTTGTACGCCTTGATGCGCGTCTTGAAGTAGTTGAAGAACACGACCGAGATGACGGCCACGAACAGACCGGCGGCAGTGGTGACGAGCGCCTCGCCGACGCCGGCGGCGACGACTGCCGGGCTCGAGTTGCCCTTGATCGCGATGTCGTCGAAGGCGTGGATGATGCCGAGCACCGTACCGAAGAGGCCGACGAACGGCGCGATGACCGCGATGGTTCCGATGACGCCCAAGTTGCGCTCCAAAGAGTTCAGATGCTCCATCAACGCTATGGAGAGCGCATCTGTGATATCGGCGCGATTCTTCGTTCCGCGCTGGAGGCCGAACTCGAGAATCTTGGGCAGCATGCCCTTCTCGCTCCGGCAGATCTTGACGGCGCCCGCCAGATCGTCGGCGGCGATCTTTTGGCCGAGCTGACGGAGAAGCTCCTTGCTGTCGCCGTGCTGTTTGCTGAAGAAGACCAGCCGTTCGATCACGATCGCGACCGCCACGACGGAGCAGATCAACAACCCGAGCATCGCGGGTCCGCCGCGAATTAGGAACTGAACAAACCCACCGAAATCCATGCTCTGTGTCGCCTCCCTAGAAGCCCGGCTCTGTACTTGGAAAACACGAAAGCGACGCCAAAGCCCGCCGCGAGGTCTGCGTATTAACCCCGTCCGGGCAGTATTCCTCGCGCAAAAGAAACATGCGTCACTTGCCCCCGTTCAACTGCTTGATGGCGTTCTCGATGGCCGAGGTGAGCCCGGGGTCGTTCCCCTTCTTCGCCTGCTCGTCGGCCTTTTTTAGGTAGTCCAAGGCTTGCTGCGTCTTGGTCTTATCGAGGTTGATCACCGAGATGCCCTTGGCGTAGTTGGCGGCCGCGTTGGTCGGATCGGCGGCCAGCGCCTTGTCGGCGTCGGCTCCGGCCTTCTCCGTATTCGGATCGCTCTTCGCGGTCGGATCCGGCTTGATCGACAAATATGCCAGGGCCGCACGCGCGTAGAAGGGCCCGGCCGATTTGGGCAGCGCGACGGCGGCCTGCTCGAAGAGCGCGGCCGCGTCGGCGAACTTCCCGGCGTTTTGCAGCGCGTTCCCACGACTCACGAACGACTGTTCGAGAATCCCATCCGCGTTCGACGACGGATCGATCTGCTTGGCCTCGGCGACGGCGGTCTTGGCCTTGTCGAAGTTGCCGCCGCGTACGTACGCCTGCACCAGGTTCGAGTAGATGATCGACTGCTGCTTGGCCGTCGCGTTCTCCGTCTTGGCCAGATCGCGAGCTTTCTCGAGCGCGGCGACCGACGCGGGATAATCCTCGGCCGAGAGTTCCGCGAACCCGAGCACTAAATACTTATCGAACGTCTCCGAATACCCGACCGCCTTCTTCGCCAACTCGACGCCCGTCGCCGAATCTTTTGCGGTCACGGCGTCCACCGCGGCGTCGGCATACGCCTTGGAAGCCGCCGCTTTGAATTCCACCGGGATGCTTCCGGCCTTCTCGAATGCGGCGACCGCGGCTTTGGGCTGGTTGAGCAGATTTTCCGCCAGACCCAGGTAGAGTTCGGCCTTCGGGTCGTCGGGATGCGAGCTGAGATAGGCCTCGAGCTTCGGCTTCGCATCGGTGGAGTTGCCGACTTCGATCATGCGCCGGTACTGCTCGAGTTCGGGCAGATTCTGCTCGCCTGCCGACGAGGAACCGTTCTCGGTGAATTTGAGCGTGAAGTCGTAGAAGGCCGTCTCCTTGACCTTGCCCCGGGTCGCGGGTTTATAGGTCGAGGATTGGGCGATCTCGAGCGCGGCCTTGTCGTCGGCCGCGTTGCTCGAGTGGATCACGCCCTGCACCTTGAACGTGCCGTCCTTGTTGACCAGCACCTTGATCACGACCGTGCCGGCGCCGCCGATCGGGCTCTTCGCCGTGCCCTTGGTGGCCAGCGTCGGCGGCTGGTAGTAGGCAAACGAACTGGGCGGCGGCGTCTGCGCCACGGCGGCTGCCGGAACGAAGACGGCGGCGGCGCAGAGCGCCGCAAGCGGGACGCGGACCATGGTAGACCTTTCGAGGCGAGCGCTATTTGGGCAGGCGGGACGCCGTGGCCGCGGCGAGCTCGAAGAGGGCTTCGAGCGACTCCACGCGACCGGCTTCCAACGCTTCCGCAGCCTCGGACAGTATGGAGATCAGCGCCCTGACTTCCTGCGCGACCGCCGGCTCATTTTGTTCCAGGATCGGACGCCACATCGACCAGGGCGACGCCGCGAGCCGGGTCATCGAGGCCATGCCCGGGCCGCACAGCGCCCCGGCGTCACGCCCCTCCCACGCTTCGCCCAGCCGCGCCGCGAGCGCGATCGAAACGAGTTGCGGCAGATGCGAGGTCAGGGCGAGCGCGCGATCGTGCTCGCCGGCCTCGACGGCCACCGGGCGGGCGCCGGTCGCCGCGATCAGTTCGATGGCGGCGCTTCGCGCCGGCTCGGGCGCGCCGGCCTCGTACGTCCAGACCCGGCCCACGAAGAGCCCCGCCGAAGCGGCGGCCGGCCCGCTGCGCTCGGAGCCCGCGATCGGGTGCGTGCCCACGAAGCTCGGCAGGCTCGACGCCGCCGCGCGGACCGGCACCTTCAGCGAGGCGACGTCGATCACGAGCCGCGCCGGCGGCGGGCTCGCGGCCAGACGTTCCAACAGCGCCACGGTGGCGTCGAGCGGCAGTGCGATGGCCAGCCAATCGCAGCCCGCGAGCAGTTCCTCGAGCGACGCGGCGCGCCCATCGAGCGCACCCGTCTCCAGGGCGACCGCGGCGTGCTCGGGCCATTCGTCCCAGCCCGCCACCCGGAAGCCTGCCGCGCGCGCGGCAAGGCCGAGTGAGGCGCCGATCAAACCGGTCCCGACGATGCCGAGCAGGCCCGGTCGAGACGTCAGACGGCGAACGCCTTGGCCGGCAGCCGGCGTCCGACCGCACGCGCGACCGGGTCGAGCCGGTCCATCAATTCGGCGAAGAGCGGCAGCGTCAGCGACTGCGGCCCGTCGGACTTGGCCGTAGCCGGATTGGGATGAACCTCGACGATCAGCCCGTCGGCGCCGACGGCGACCGCGGCCAAACTCATCGGCGCGACCAGCGCCCGCACCCCGGTGCCGTGCGACGGATCCACGATCACCGGCAGGTGCGTCAGCGAACGCAACAGCGGCACCGCGGTGAGGTCGAGCAGATTGCGCGTCATCGGATCGTACGAGCGGATGCCGCGTTCGCAGAGCACGATGTCGTGGCTGCCCGCGACGTAGACGTATTCGGCGGCCATCAGCCACTCTTCGATCGTCGCGGCGATGCCGCGCTTGAGCAGCACGGGTTTGCGCGCCGCGCCGGCCTCGCGCAGTAAGCCGAAGTTCTGCATGTTGCGGGCGCCGATCTGCAAGATGTCGGCGTAGGCCGCGACGGTCTCGACGTCGCGCACGTCGAGCACCTCCGTGACCACCGCCAAGCCGTGGGCGTCGGCGGCGTCGCGCATGATCGTGAGACCCTCCAGACCCATGCCTTGGAAGGCGTAGGGCGAGGTGCGCGGCTTGAATGCGCCGCCGCGCAAGAGGTTGGCGCCCGAACGCGCGACCGAGGCGGCGGTCGCGAAGATCTGCTCGCGCGATTCCACGCTGCACGGGCCCGCGGCGATCGCCAACGTCTCGCCGCCGAAGGTGACGCCGTTGGGCAGTCGCACGATGGTCGGCTCGTCGCGGCCCTCACGGCTGACCAGCTTGTACGATTTCGAAATCGGGACGACCGACTCGACGCCGGACATCTCGGCGAACTGTCCGAGCAACGTCTCCTTATCGTGGCTGATGCCGATGACGCCGACGATCGTCCGCTCGCTGCCGCGGCTGACGTGCGAAGTCAAGCGAGAGGCCGCGATCAGCGCGGTAACCGCTTCGACCTCCGCTTCCGTCGCGGTGGATTGCATGACGATGATCACTGTGGCGTTGTACTCCGGGAGACGAGGTCGGGACGCAGGCTGACGGCCTTGCGCAGGTAGACGTGGATCATTTCGTGCTGGGCACGATCGGTGTTGACGTGAACCAAGACGCGGATGCAGCGTTCGAGTTTGCCCGGCACGCCGATCTCGGTGAAGTTCAGCAGGGGCACCATCGTCCAGCCCATCCGGCGCGCCGCCGCCGCGGGAAATTCGGCGTGCAAGTCCGGCGTGACCGTGAAGAGCGCCGAGGCCACGTCTTCGACGATGACCCCATTCTCCGCAACGATCTCGCGCACCAGTTCTTCGGTCGCCTCGAGAATCGCTTCCGGCGTATCGACTTCGACGGTGGTAGCGCCGCGGATGCCGCGCAGGATCATCCGGCCTCCTTCGCGTCGAGCTCCGCCCGGGCTTCGCGGCCGACGCGGCGCAGTGCGGAGATCTCGCGATCGGTCGCCTCGCGCCAATGCCCCACCGGCAATTCGCCGAGCGACAGCGGCCCGAAGCGCAGGCGTACGAGGGAGACGACGGGGTGGTCGGTCGCTTCGAACATCCGGCGGACCTGACGGTTTTTGCCTTCGTGGATCGTCACATCGATCTCGGAACTCGCGCCCGACGTCCGCACGACTCGGACCTTGGCGGGCTGCGAGCGCTCGCCCTCGAGTTTGATGCCTTCGAGCAGCGCGCGCACGTCCTCGGCCTGCAAGCGGCCGCGCACCACGGCGCGATAGGTTTTCTCGACGCCGAACTTGGGATGCGTGAGGATGTAGGCGAGGTCGCCGTCGTCGGTCATCAAGAGCACGCCGGAGGTGTCGTAATCGAGGCGGCCGACCGGAACCACCCGGCCGAATTCGCGCGGCACGAGCGAGGCCACCGTGCGCCTGCCGCCGGGGTCGCGCATGGTGGTCATCACCTTGGGCGGCTTGTTGAGCACGAGATAGCGCGGCGCGTCGGCCGCGGCGACCAGCCGGCCGTCGACCTCGACGCGGTCGGCCGGGCCGACGAGCGTACCGGGCTTGGTGACCGCCTTGCCGTTGACCCGGACCCGGCCGCGCGCGATGAACTCTTCGGCCGCCCGGCGCGAGGCGACGCCCGCGTGGGCGAGATACTTCTGCAGGCGCACGTTGCCGATACGTTCGACGAGCCGCGCCGGACGACCGCCCGGGCGCCGGCCCGGCCCGGAGCGCCTTACGTTCTGAGCTTCTTGGGTCCCGACACGAAGGCCGAACCGGCTTCGAAAAAGCGCAGCACCCGATGGGCCTCACGAGTGAGGCCGATCCGGACGCTTTCGCCCAGCACCGGGGGCGGCGGACCCGCGGCCAGCCACAGCGGCGAAGCGGGCGCGCAGAGGTCGAGACGGTCGTGGCTGCGGTCGAGCCCGAAGGCTTGAGCCAGGCGGCCCGGACCGCGCGCCAAATCGGCCTGCACGGTCGTCGCACGGCGACGCTGCATCACCTCGAGACCGAGCAACGGTTCGGCGGCGCGCACGAGCACCGCTGCGCCGGTCCCCGCGCGCTCGCTGCTCACGTTGAAACAGTGCGAGATGCCGTAGATCAAATAAACGTAGGCGTGGCCGCGTTCGAGAAACATCGCGCCGTTGCGCTGCGTCGCTCCGCGGAAAGCGTGCGACGCCGCGTCATCGGGAAGATAGGCTTCGGTTTCGACGATGCGCGCGGCGATGCGGCCATCGAGCGCGTCGTCGCGGACGAGTATCGAACCGATCAGGAAGCGCGCGAGCGCGACCGTATCGCCGGGCAGGTCCGCCCGGCGCAAGCGCTTTAGGCCGCGAGGTTGAGCCAAGCGTCGGCGCGTGCGCGAGCCGAGGCATCGCGCGCGATGTCGTCGTCGGCGGGTTCGACCACTGCTTCGTGAAAGCGATTCAACGCGCAACGCAGGCGCACGTACGGAACGATCAGCGCATTGGGCATTGCGCGGCGCTCGGCTATGTCTTGCGGCAGACGCTCGTCGTCGATGCGGAAGCGCACGTTGGAAACGCCGCGCCGGAGTAGTTCTTCCGCCACGGCTGCGAGGGCCGCGTACGCGACGTCGCGGCCGAGTAATGCGGGTAGCGGCCGGCACGCAAACCCGACCCTGACAGCGGGTCCGCGGCCGCCGCTCCCACCGACGGCGTAGGCGATCCCGCGACCGTCCCGTTCGGCGAATCCGACGGTGACGATTTTCGGCTGTTGCTCGCGTCGCTGGGTGCTCATGCTATACGCCTCTTTCCCAAGTCTACATCGAACGTACGTTCGATGTCAACCGGCGCGAGGCACCCGGGCGTCCTCGATCAACTCGCCGTAGAGCGCGACGATGCGGCGGGCCGTGGCGCGCTCCTCGAAACGCAGGAGCACGTGGGGCGGAACCGGCCGGCGCAGGGGCTCGGCGAGCGCGCCGGCGAGGGCGCCGGCGAGCAACGCCGGGTCCGCGCCGGTCACGATGCCCGCCCCGCCCAGCACGTCGCGGGTCTGCGGCGTGTCGACGGCCACGACGGGCAGCCCGGCCGCCAGCGCTTCGACGAGCACCAAGCCCTGCGTCTCGCTCGTGCTGGTCGAGACGAAGGCGTCGGCCGAGCGATACACCGCGGGGAGCGACGCGCGCGGAAACTCGCCGGCGAAGATCGTGCGGGCCGCGATGCCCAGCCGCTCGGCCCGCCGTTCGAGGGCCTCGCGATGCGTGCCGTCGCCGACGAGCACCAAGCGCGCGCGGGGGTCGCCGAGCCGCGCGAATGCATCGAGCGTCAACTCGACGTTTTTCTCGCGCCCCAATCTGCCCACCGAGAGCAGCATCGTTTGCTGCGCGCCCACGCCCAGCCGCGCGCGCAGCGCATCGTCGCGCCGGCCTTCGGAAAATTGCGCGACGTCGATGCCCGTGGGCACGACCTCGATGCGCGCCGTCACGCCCAGCGCGCGCAAGCGCGCTTCCATCGCCGCCGTGGGCACGACCACGGCGCCTGCAGCGTTGGCGTACGCGCGCGTCAGCCGCGCCGCCGCATTGCGCGTGGCGCGCTCGTCGAACGGAACGTAATGCGCGTATTCTTCTAATTGCGTGTGATAGGTGAAGACCAGCGGCACGCGCAGCCGGCGGGCCAAACGCAAACCCATCCAACCGGTGACGAAGACGGAGTGCGCATGCACGATCGAAAGCGCGTCGAGCGCGCGCCAGGTGCGTTCGCCCGAGACGAACGGAATCGTCAAACGATACGCGGTGCGCGTGGGCAGCGGCAACGACGGCACGCGCACGACGAACGCTTGCGCTTCGTGATAGTTGGGCATGCTCGGCGTCACGCAGGTCACCTCGTGACCGCCCGCGCGCAATTCGCGCGCGAGCGCGTCGACGCTGGCCACCACGCCGTTTTGAATCGGCCGGTAACATTCGGTGAACAGGCCTACGTGCATCGCCCTCACGCCGGGAACACTTCTTGCAAGTACCTCTCAATTGCCCTTTTCGACGCGCCAAAACACAATTCCGCACTTTTGTCAAGTTGACGCTGTCGAAAAGCCTGTGCTATCGTCTGGCAGTTCCGTCCTTGCCACGCTCGCAAGGGCTACGCGGTTTCATCTTCCTACGCTAAGAAGACTCAACCCGCTACTTCACTGAACGGCGCCTCCCTTGGTCGCGCGGCCCTTTTCCAGGGCCGCCGCAACCAGCGTGACGTGCCGCACGCTCAGAAAGGAGCAGTGTTGATCGAACGTGATCACACCGGTGCGACGTATGTCGCCTCGAGCGTCCTGGCCCTCGGCCTAATTTTCGCTTCCCCCGCTTATGGCGCAAGCGCCGCGGAAACGCCCGCCGTCCAAGCAGCGGCCACGCAAGCGCTCTCCGTCTCCCTGACGACCGGCTCATCCAATGTAGCCTTTTCGACCCACGCGCGCACCGTCTCCGCATTCCTGCAGGAGCGCGGCATCGCGGTCGCACCCGACGATTACGTCGTGCCCTCGCTCGATAGCGAATTAGAAGATGGGTCACAGATCGTGTTCCGCCCCGCGGTCGCGCTCGAGCTGCGCGCAGGCGGCGAGCGGATCGCGCTGCGTAGCGCCGCTCCGACGGTCGCAGCCTTGCTCGCCGAGCGCGGAATCGCGCTCTCCGTTTCCGACGAAATCAGCCCGGCGGTCGACGCGCCGCTGCGTGCGGGAAGCGTCGTTACGATCGTGCGCGTCTCGAGCGAAACCTCGACGACGCTGAGCGCAATCGCACCCGCGGTGCATCGCCGCTTCGATTCGAAACTCGCGCTGGGGAGTTCGCGCGTCGCAGTTGCGGGCGTTCCCGGATTGCGCGAAACGACCGTGCGCATCGAGCGTCGCGACGACGGCTCGCGTCCGCGTACGCTGACGTTTTCGCGCGTCGTGCGCGAGCCTCGCGCGAAAGTGCTCGAGGTCGGCATCGCGCCGCATTTGCCGGAATTCGCCGATGCGGCGCGCGCGGGCTTGGGCGCCGCGGTGCGCATCGCGAATAACGCGTTGCACGTGATGGCCACGGCCTACACCGCGGGCTGCTACGGCTGCAGCGGCATCACCGCGATGGGCATGCGTGCGGGCCACGGCATCGTCGCCGTCGATCCCAACGTCATTCCGCTCGGAACCAAACTCTACGTTCCCGGTTACGGCCGCGCGGTGGCGGGCGATACCGGCGGCGCGATCCACGGACGGCGCATCGACCTCGGCTTCAACAGCCTAGCCGAAGCGTTGCAGTTCGGGCGCCGCGAGATCACCGTCTACGTCTTGCACTGATACGCCGCGGCGTGCGCTGACATAGACGCTCGGCCGGCACACCCGCGAGCGCTGCTCGCGGCTCGCGGATTGCGACCGAAGAAGCGCTGGGGACAGCATTTCCTCATGGACGCGGGCGCGGCGGCGCGCATCGCGGCGGCCTGCGCTCCCGCGAGCTTTGCGGAAACGCTCGAAGTCGGCGCCGGCACGGGCGCGCTCACCCGCGCGCTGCTCGACGCCGGCGGCCACGTACGCGCCCTCGAAATCGATCCGGACCTCGTCGCAATTTTGCGCGACCGCGAGGACTTGCGCGCGGCCGACATCGTCGAGACCGACGCGCTGGCCTACGATTACGCGGCGGCGTACGGCGACGCGCCCTGGTGCGCCACGGGCAATCTGCCCTACAACGTGGCGACGCCGCTGATGCTGCAATGGATCGCGCTGCCCTCACCGCCGCAACGCATCGTGGTGATGGTCCAAAAAGACGTCGCCGACCGCCTGACGGCACGTCCGGGCACGCCGGCCTATGGAAGCCTGACGCTGGCGGTCGGTTTCGCGATGCGCGTTCGCCGGGCGTTCGTGCTCGGGCCCGACGTCTTCTACCCCCGGCCCAAAGTCGATAGCGCGGTGGTCGTCATGGAACGCCACGAGGAACCGCCGGTCGCGGTCCGCGACGTTGCGTTCATGCTGCAGGTCGTCCGCGCCGGGTTCGCGTACCGCCGAAAAACGTTGGCCAACAGCGTTGCGCTCGCGCTCGACATCGACCGGTCCCGCGTCCAGGCCGCCCTCGAGCGACTCGGTATCGATACGGAGATTCGTGGAGAACAACTCGACCTGGACGCCTTCGCAGCCCTCTCCGGCGAACTGGGCTCCTGACTCTTTCCGGGCCGGACCGGCGGCACTCTACGCGATCGGCGCGATCTTTCTCGCGATCGCTCCCGGCGTGGTCTACGTGCTGGTTTTGGCTGCGACCGGACGCATCGAGGTCTTCCCTGCGGCGAGCGGCAAAGCGCCGACGATCCCCGGCGTCGATCTGCTCTACGCGCAGTTGCTCACCTACGCGGTGCTGCTGCCGTATTTACTCTATTTCTTGCCGCGGGTGGCGCAGCGTTCGCTCGCCGAACTCGGCCTGCGTGCGCCCGGCCTGCGCGAGATCGGCATCGGCCTGGCCGGCGTCGTGGCGATGTTCGTCGCGGTCAACGGCGCGTCGGCGATCGTCGCCTCGCTGACCCACTTTCACGATACCGAAGCCGCGGTCGAACTGCTCGGGCAGATGAAGACGCCGGCCGAGAAGGTGTTGTTCGTCTTGGTCGCAGCGGTCTTGGCGCCGATCATCGAAGAACTCGCCTTCCGCGCATTTCTCTTCAACGCGTTTTCGCGCTACGCGTCGCTCGGCGTCGCGGCCGTGGTCAGCGGCGTGCTCTTCGGCTTGGTGCATGCCGCATCCGCACAGCAATTGCTCACGGTGGCCTTGCCGCTGGCCCTGGGCGGCGTCGTGCTCGCGGGCGTCTACAGCATCTCGCGCTGTTACTGGTCCAACGTCATCTCGCACGCGCTCTTCAACTCGATCAGCCTGGTCGCGGTGTTCGTCTTTCACGTAAAGCCCTGACGCGCGTAGCGGTAGGACGATGATGCGCCTCGGCGTCGACGCCTCCAACCTCGCGCGCGACCGGCGCGGCATGGGCCGCTTCGTGCGGTCGGTCTTGCGCGCGGCCGTGGCTGCCGAGGATATCGAACTGGAGTTGCTCTCGACGCGGGGCGGCGACGATGCGCCGATCGCCGCCGAGTTTCCAGGCGTGCCCGTGCGGCGCGCGGAGGCGGGTGCTCGCTACGACGTCGTTTGGTGTCCCTGGAACGGCGTGCGCTTTTCCACAAAGGCGCCGGCCCTCGTGACGATCTACGACGCCTTCGCCTTCGACGAGCCGGCCCGCGGCTGGGTCGCGCGACGCCGCGAGCAGGCACCGATCCGGCGCGCTGCGCGCGAAGCCGAACGCGTGGCGACGATCTCTGCTTGGAGCCGCGAACGCATCGTCGCGCAGCTCGGCATCGAACGCGAGCGCATCACGGTCGTTCCCTTGGCGCCCGACGATGCGTTCTTTCCCGGTCCATCCGAGGCGTTGCCCGAAGCTCTGCGCGCGCGGCGCTACGCGCTGCTCGTGGGAGCGCGCGAGCCGCGCAAGAACGCACGGCTCGCGCTCGAAGCCTGCGCGCGCGCGTTTGCACCGGGTGAGACGCTGGTCGTGGTCGGCGAATTGAACCCGGAAGACGCGCGTCTGGCTAAACGCTTGCGCCTCTCGATCGGCGCGATCGCAGCGAGCGACGAGACCCTGCGCTCGCTCTATCGCAGCGCGTCGGTCGTGCTCGTGCCCTCGATTGCCGAAGGCTTCGGCCTGGTAGCGGTCGAGGCGCTCGCCTGCGGCGCGCCGGTCCTGGCCGCAAATTCGGCGGCGCTGCCCGAAGCGGTCGAAGGTCTGGCGCCGTTGCTGGATCCTCACGATCCCGACGTCTGGGCCGAACAGATACGGCGCGTCTTCGACGAGCCGGCGTATGCGGGCGGATTGCGCGCGCGGGGCGTCGCGCGCTTCGCCTATGCCGATCGGAGCGGGCCCGCGCGAGCGACGCTCGCGCTGCTTTCCGATCTCGCGGGCGGGCGCTCGAAGGCGCCGAGCCCGTAACGTTCTACGACAGGTTGTTCGAGGCGTTGGTCAGCGAGTTGCTGGCCTTCTGACCGAGCGTCCGCAATGCCGCCAGACAGAGCAGCGCCGTGAAGGTGATGATGAGGGCGTATTCGACCAAGCCTTGGCCGCTTTGATCGTTCCAGAGTTTGCGCAAACCGTCGATCACGGTCTCCTGCGTGATGCTTGCGTGTGTCATCCGTGTCCTCATGGTCGTACCGCGCGGCTCAATTGAGATTCGACGCGGCATTGAGTAGTGTGTTGTTGGCTTTGTGCCCGAAGAGGTTGAGCGCGGCGATTGCGACCAGCGAGACGGTCGCGAGGATGAGCGCGTACTCCACGAGTCCCTGGCCACCGTCGTCGAGTAGGAGCCTGACAACTCGAGCGACGACGCCCTTTGCGGAAACCATGCTCAGAGCATAGCCGCGACGCGACCCCGCGTGCATCGGCCGTCCGGCGGTCAGCCGAACGGCTCAGCGCCCGGCGCGGGAAGGCCGATACCCGAAGGGTGACTACGGCACAGGAACGATGGCCGTTGGGCTTACGCGACGCCGCGCTGTCGCCGCGACAGTTGGCGCTGGTGGCCTATGCCCTGATCGCCACCGCGTTTCTGGTGGACATGCTGACGCCGCAGACGCTCGACGCCGAGGTGCTGTACACGATTCCGGTCGTGCTCGCGGCCTTCAGTCCCAACCGCAAACTCACGTACCGCCTGGTTTTGCTGGCCATCCTCGCCGACGAGTTGGGCGCCATCTTCGACGCTGCGATCGACGGGTTTCATTGGGAAATCATCGGGATCGAGAATCGCTTTCTCTCGCTGATTTCGCTTACGACTGTGGCCGCGCTCACACTTTCCGTGCAGGGTTTTGCGGCGCGCGTGGGGAGCATTTCGGCACTCGAGGTGCAGCGCCGCCGGCACGAAGCGCTCTCCGCCGCCGCGGATCGCTTTTTGAGCGACATGGGCAGCGGACAACTCGACGCGGCGATCGCCGCCGAGGCAGCGCGCGTCCTCGAACAATCCACCATGTACTGGTGCCCCGCGGGAAGCGAAGAGTGTTGGGTGGTGCAGGGCGGACTGCCGCGCAAAGCGAGCCGCGCGGTCGTTCCGCCCGACCTGGCCGACTTCGTCGACGGGTCGCGCGAGACGCGTCACCCCGAACTCTTTTTCGCGCGCGGGGTCAAGCCCGAGCGCAGCGCAGGCAAAACGCAACCGACCGTGCTCGCCGTACCCATTGCCGACAAGACCCGCTTCATGGGCATCCTCCTCTCGCCCGTGCAACCTTCGAGCGAGACCGGTCTGCTCGTCATTGCCGCCAGCTTCGCGAGCCTGGTCGTGGGCGCGCTGCAACAGTCGCACCTCGTTGCGGATCTCGCCGCGCACAACCGCAAGCTCGACGAGAAGCAGGGCGTGATCCAAGGCTTGATCGACGCGATCGCCCACGATCTGCGCACGCCGCTGGCCGCGCTGTCGGTCACGCTCGAGCAGGCCGGCGAGGGCGCGTACGGCGCGCTGCCCGCGGAGTATGCCGGCGTACTCGCCGAAAGCCGAACCTCCATCCACGAGATCTCCCGGCTGGCCGAGACGCTGTTGCTCGTGGCCCGCTTGGAAAGCGGCGCGCGGCGCAACGTCCGCTCGCGCGTACCCTTGGGAACGATGGTCAAGGAACTCGCTGCGGAATTCGGCGCGATGGCCGGCGCGCGCGGCGTCTCGATCGTGACCCGCTCCGCCGACGACGTGGTAGCCCAGGGCGCGCGCGGCGATCTCCGGCGCGCGCTCGCGAACCTCGTGGCCAACGCGATCGCCCACACGCCGCGCGGCGGCACGATCGAGCTGAGCGCGCTCAAAGACGCGCACTCCGTTGAAGTCAGCGTCTCCGACGACGGCTACGGCATCGACGAGCAGCAACGCGGGAGCCTCTTCGAGCGCTTTTCGGGAACGGCGCAAAGCGGCACCGGCACGGGCCTGGGCCTCTACATCGTGCGTCGCGTCGCCGAAGAAGCCGGTGGCTCCGTCCGCTACGAGCCGCGCGAACCGCGCGGGTCCACGTTCACGTTGTCGCTCCCGGCGGCCGCATGACGCGCATCGTCATCGTCGAAGACCACGCCTTGATTCGCACGGGCCTGCGCACCTCGCTGCGCAACAGCGGCTTCGATGTGGTCGGCGAGGCCGCCGACGGCATCGAGGGACTCGCCGCCATCATCGAACTCAAGCCCGACATCGCGGTCATCGACCTGGGCATCCCGGGCAAAGACGGCGTGACGCTCACCCGCGAGGTCAAGGCACTCGACGATCCACCGCGCGTGGTCGTCTTGACCATGCGCGAAGAAGAGGCCGTCGTCCAGGCGGCGCTACGCGTCGGACCCGACGCATATTGCGTGAAATCGTCGCCGCCCGGAACGATCGTCGACGCGATTCGTACGGTCGCGGCGGGCGGCGCGTACTTCGACCCGCGCGTGGCCGGCGTGGTGCTCTCGCAATTGAGCGGCGTCACCGGCGACCGCCTCGAGGATTCGCCGCTCACGCCCCGCGAGACGGAGATCCTCAGCCTGATCGCCGAAGGTGCGGCCAACGGCGAGATCGCCGAGCGGCTCTACGTCAGTCTGGGCACCGTCAAGACGCACATCGCCGAAATCATGCACAAGCTGGCGGCGTCGGACCGCGCGAACGCGACCGCAATCGCGCTGCGCAGCGGCTACATCTGCTGATCGGCCGCTTCGGCGACGATGGCGCGCAGACGTTCCACGAAACGCGCCGGGGAAAAGGTCTCCGCGTGCGCACGCAGCGTCGCCGGATCGAAGCGCCGGTCGTCGAACGCCGCGAGCACTTCGGCAAGCGATTGGGCCGTCTGCGCGGAAAAGTGCTCGCCCGTGATGCCCGGCCGGATCGTCTCGAGCGCGCCACCCGCGCCGTAGGCGATGGCCGGACGACCCGACGCGTTCGCCTCGAGCGGCACGAGGCCGTAATCTTCTTCCCCGGGTAAGATCGCGGCGCGGGCGCGACCGAGCACCTCGCGCAGTTGCGGATCGTCGAGCTGGCCCAGAAACTCCGTCTGCGTGCCGCGCGCGGCGAGGCGCAGCGCCGCTTCGGCCGGTCCCGAGCCCACGATCTTCAGCGGCACGCCCGCCAGCGCGCAGCCGGCGACGGCCAGTTCGATGCGCTTGTAGGGCAACAGTCGCGAAACCACCACGAAGTAGCCGCCGCCGCCTTCACCCACCGCGAAACGGTCCAGATCGACCGGACAATGCAACACGCGCGCATCGCGCTTGTAGTACGCGCGCACGCGCTCGGCGACGTTGCGCGAATTCGCCACGAAGAGCGTGGGACGTTCGGCCGCGCGCAGATCCCAGGCGATCAGCCGGCGGATCAACGGACGTGCGAGCGTGGCGGGGCCGAAGCCGCCGACGTAGCGCTCGTAATCGAAAGCGAACCGGCTGACCGTATTGATGTAGCACACGTGCGTCGCGCCCGGGCGCGCCAGCACGCCTTTGGCCCACGACGTGGTCGAACTGATCACGACATCGAATTCCGAGAGATCGAAGCCTTCGAAGGCGCGCGGATAGAGCGGGGCCAGATACCGGAAAGTCTTACCTGCAAAGGGAATGCGCTGCAGGCCCGAAACGCGCACGCGCGACTCGTCGATCAGATCGCCGGTGGCTTCCCGGTCGAAAAGCGCCGTGTAGACGGGTGCGCCCGGATAGGCTCGCGCGATGTGCGCGAAGACGCGTTCGGCGCCGCCGCGTTGGTTGAGGTAATCGTGGACGAGCGCGACCCGCGCGCCGCCGGTCAACTCCCCGGCGACGCCTGGCGGGGCAGAACCAGCGCCACGATGTACCGCTGCAGATAGCGCTTCGCGGCGCGCTGCACGTCGGCGGCGGTCGCGCGGTCGAGCGCCCCGAGCGCGGCGTTGACCGGATCGTCGGCGTAGCCGAACGTCCCGAAGGTGCCGAGCATATACGAGCGGTCGGCCAGCGACACGGTCTCGCTCAGAAACGTGCCTTCGGCCTGAGCCTTGTAGCGACGCAACACGTCGGGCGCGAGCGGCCGTTTGGCCAGCGACTGCGCCACGACGACGAGCCCGCGAATCGCGAGCGACGGGTCGACGCGATTGCCGTTCACGTAGAAGATCAGGCTGGCCGGCGTGGCGTCGTAGGCGTAGAATGCGCCCACCGACCGCTCGCGCAAGCCCAGCGACGTCGTGCTGTTACGTTCGAAGGCGTTGGAGAGTAGCGACTGCAGCACGAGCATCGCGCCGAAGTCGTTGCTGCCGGGATCGGCCGCCGCGAAACCGATCACCACGATCGGGGCGCCGACGTCGCGCCGGGCGACGATGCGCGGCGGCTCCGCGGGAATCGTCGCGACCTTCGCGGCGAGCGGCGGCAGCGAACCGTCGGGCAGAGCGGCGAGCAGCGCGCGCTCGGCGGGCGCGAGTTCGGGAACGATGCGGCCGACCGCACTCAGCGACGCCGAGCCGCGCACGTAATTTGCTTTGAAGAAAGCCGCGACGTCGGACGCACCGAGATTGCCGAGCGAACCGCGCGTGCCCAGCGCCGGCAAGCCGGCCGCGCCGGCATAATACGAGCGCCGGAACATCGCGACGCCGGTCGCGATCGCGTTGCCCTCGCTATCGTCGGCACGCGCGCTCAGTTGCGTGCGCGCCGCGGCCACGGTGGCGGGCGAGAAGTCGGGCGAGGCCAGCGCGCGCGTCACGAGCGCCGTCAACTGCGGCATCCGGTCGGCCAAGCCTTCCAGGTAAAACCGTGTCGAGCGCGCATCGACCGTGTACTGCAGCGTGCCGCCGCCGGCCGCGACGGCGTCGCGCAAGGGCAGACCGTCGACGGGCGTGCGCAGCACGCATTCCGCAGCGAGGGCCGCCACGCCGCTCATGCTCGGCGTTTGGCGCCCGAGCCCGGCGCTCACGAAGATCTGCAGGCCGGTGAGGCTCGCCCCGGCATCGCTCTCGGTAAAGAGCCGAGCGGCGCCGACGGTCGCGGAAGTCGCAGCGGGAAAGCGTGCGGGCGCGGGGGCGGCAACGGGCGCGGCGCCGAGGAGAGCGACGGCAGCGAGCGCGCAGAGGGCGACGGAGCGCCTCACTTCGCGGGCTCCGGCGCGGTCTGCGGCCGCAACGTCGCGACCACCGGCGGAACGCTCAAGTACTTGTCGGCCACCGCGGCGACGAACTCGGGCGTCAACGAATCGGCGGCCTTGAAATAGGCGCCGCTGCGCCCTCCCGCGCCGGGTGCATATCCCGGATTGCCCTGAATCGTGTACCAGCCGAAGTTGTCCGCAATCTCGGTCGGCGTCTGGAGTTCGTGCAACAGGTTGTACTCGAAAGCGAGCCGCGCGGCCGCGAAGGCTTGCGGCGAAAGAGGCGTGTGCGCGCGCGCCAAGCCGCGATCCACGGCCGCACGCACGGCATCGATCTTCTTCCCCGCGTAGCCGACGAACAACACGCCGGGGTCGTAGAGCGTGATGAATTGACCCACGACGAACGAGTTGGGATCGCTCTCGGCCAATTCGCGGCTCACCAGGCCGCCGTCGGGCCGAAAGAGATAGTCGGCGATGAAGTCGAGCGCGGTCGCTTCGCGTTCGTCGGAGATGCGCGGTCCGGCCCAGCCGTAGCCGCCCGCCGGCAATTCGAAGGCCTTTTGGAATGGCTCCGGACGCGTCTGCGCGACTTGACCGGGCACGCGGGCCTCCCCGGCCGCATCGGCGTCGGGGCGACCCGCGACCGCTGACGCCGCAACGCCGGCATCGACGGTGCCGCTGACCACGAGCACCGCGTTCTGCGAACGGAAGGCGCGGGTCGCGAACGCACGCGCGTCGTTTTCGCCGACCTGCGCGACTTGTTTGGGATCGCCGAGCGGCGCGTAATGCTGGGCTCCGGCGCTGAAGAGTTGGCCGAACACCGCGTCGCGCAGCAACGTCTCGGGATTGAAGCTCTCGAGCACCGCTTCACCGATCACGTCGCGCTGCGCGAGCTTGAAGCCGTCGTCGGTCAACACCGGCGCGAAGTACACGGTGGTCATCGTGTGCACGACGCGCTGCGCGGAGGACGACGGCACCAGCGCCGAGATTTCGACGGAGTCGGGAAACACCGAGATCGACAGCCGGCCGCCGACGTCGTTGATGAGCGTGCCCAAGGCCGAGCCGACCAGGGGTTTGGATGCGGCGACCGCCTGCGCCGCGACGCGCGCGAGCGAGGGCACGGGCTTCGTGCCGAAACCCGTGGAGGGCGCGCGATACCACAGTTCGATCGCGGCAACGGGCGCGCCGCCGAGCGGCCTCACGATCGACATTCCGCCCGATTCGAGCCGGCCGACGCTCACCGACGGACCGAGGTCCGGCAGATCGCCGGCGGCGACGGCGGAGATGGGCGCCGCGGCGAGCAGCGCGGCGAGTACGGCAGCGCCTGCTCGAGACACCAGTGGAAACTCCTTAGGCCGGTTCGGGTGAGATATTCGGCATGCGCTTCGGCTTGGGTTCGGGTTCGAAGGCCGCGACCGCGGGCCGGGGCGGCGTGGCCGCCGGCGGCTCGTCCTTGCTCTCACGACGGTAGGGCATGTTGTTGACGATGGCCAGCACTTCTTCGGCTTCGACCGTCTCGTTTTCGAGCAGCGAGGCCACCATGCGCTCGACCATCTTCCAGTTGTCGGTCAAGAGCTGTTTGGCGCGGGCATAGCTGTCGTCGATGATGCGCCGCACTTCGGTGTCGATCTTCGAGGCGATCTCTTCGGAGTAGTTGCGGTCTTCGCCGATGTCGCGTCCGAGGAACACCTGATGGCTTCCGCGGCCGTATTGGATCGGGCCGAGCGTATCCGACATACCGTACTGCGTCACCATGCGGCGCGCGAGTTCCGTCGCTTTTTCGAAGTCGTTGGACGCGCCGGTGGTCACGTCGCCGAACTTGATTTCCTCGGCGATGCGGCCTGCGAGCGCGCGGGTGATGTCGGCCAGCAACTCGTTCTTGGTGCGCGAGTGGCGATCTTCATCCGGCAACGACCAGGTGATGCCCAGGGCCATGCCGCGCGGGATGATCGTGACTTTGTGCACCGGGTCGCCGTGCGGCAGCAAGCCGCCGACGATCGCGTGTCCCGACTCGTGGTACGCGGTGTTTTCTTTTTCCTTTTGGGACATGACCAGCGACTTGCGCTCGGGGCCCGCAACGACGCGGTCGATCGCTTCCTCGCAGTCGTCCATCTCGATGATCGACTTGTTCTGTCGCGCCGCGAGCAGCGCGGCTTCGTTCAAGAGATTCTCCAAGTCGGCGCCGGAGAATCCGGGCGTGCGCTTGGCCAGCGTCTCGAGCGAGATCTCTTTGGAGAGCGGCTTGTTTTTGGCGTGCACGGCCAGGATCGCTTGACGGCCGCGCACGTCGGCGCGGTCGACGATGATCTGCCGGTCGAAACGGCCCGGGCGCAGCAACGCCGGGTCGAGCACGTCGGGCCGGTTGGTCGCGGCGATCAAGATGACGCCGGTGTTCTGATCGAAGCCGTCCATCTCGACGAGGAGTTGGTTGAGCGTCTGCTCGCGCTCGTCGTGACCGCCGCCGAGGCCTGCGCCGCGCTGGCGGCCGACCGCGTCGATTTCGTCGATGAACACGATGCAGGGCGCGCTCTTCTTGGCCTGTTCGAAGAGGTCGCGAACGCGCGAGGCGCCGACGCCGACGAACATTTCGACGAAGTCGGAACCGGAGATCGAGAAGAACGGCACGCCCGCTTCGCCCGCGATCGCGCGCGCCAGCAGCGTCTTACCCGAGCCCGGCGGCCCGAGCAGCAGCACGCCCTTGGGGATGCGCGCGCCCAGCGCCTGGAACTTCTTCGGGAACTTCAAGAACTCGACGACCTCGCCCAGCTCTTCCTTGGCCTCTTCGATGCCCGCGACGTCGTTGAAGGTGACCTTCGGACGGTTCTCGTTGAGCAACTTAGCGCGAGAGCGGCCGAACGAGAGCGCCTGACTGCCGCCGCTCTGCGCCTGGCGCAAGATCAGCAGCAGCAACAGACCCATCAGCACGAACGGGATGAAGTTGACGATCAGGCCCACGATCGGCGTGGTGCTCTGATTCTCGAAGGTGATTTCGACGTTGTGCTTGCGCAGCTCGGGGATCAGATCGCGATCGCCGTCGGAGACGGTCGTGACGAAATGCGCCTCGGCTCCCGGCGGCTTGCGGAAATCGCCCGCGACGTCGTGACCGGCGATGGTGACCTTGCTGACGTTACCCTGCTCGACCTGAGCGTAGAAATTCGAGTAGGTCAGCTTTTGCGCCGGGGACTGCTGGTAGACCAGCTTCTCGACGACGACGATCACCACCGTGAAGATCAGGAGGACGACGACGATCGAGCGGATGTGCTTTGTCAACTGCGCTGAACTCCGAAGATACGATTCCCCTATCCTTCGGAGGCTCGAACGTCGAGCTTCGCGAGATAGGGGAGATTGCGGTACAGTTCTTGGTAATCCAACCCGTAACCTACGATGAAGGCGTCCGGGCAGGCGAAACCGGCGTATTCGAGGGTCACGTCGACCGAGCGCCGGTACGGTTTGTCGAGCAGCGCGCACGCGCGCAGCGAGGCCGGCTTGCGGCGTCCCAGGTGACCGCGCAGGTACTGCAAGGTCAACCCAGTGTCGACGATGTCCTCGACGATGACGACGTGTTTTCCGGCGAGATCCAGACTCACGTCCTGGACCAGTCGCACCTCACCGGCGGATCGAGCGCCCGCGTAGCTCGAGACGGCGAGGTAGTCGAGGCGGGCATCCACCTGCGGCGGCAGTGCCCGGGCGAGATCGGCCGTGAGAAACAACGCTCCCTTCAACACGCCCACCAGCACGATGGGTTCGGACGGCAGATCGCGAGCCAAGCGCTCCGCCAGGCCCGAGACCGCCTCAGCAATCTCATCGGCCGTGAACAGTATCGCCCCAACGCCGGCCCGCGTGACCGGACTCACCTCGATCGCCGCACGATCACTTCGACGTCCTCGCGCACGAAATGTCTCCCCTGGCGGCCCCGCTCGACGGCGCGCGCGACCGCGTCGACGCGTTCGAGCCCGATATCGCGCAGATCGCCGAGGGCCGCCTCCAGGCCGCCGCGCAACTCGCGGCGCAGCGCGGCCCGGCCCGCGCCCGCACGCTCGGCCCGGGCGATGGCGGCGAAGCGCGCGACCGAGGCGTCGAGGCCGGGGAAGCTCTCGCGCAACGTCTCGAGCGCTCCGCGCAGCGCGTTGCGGCGGTAGCCGGACTCGGCATTGGTCGGATCGAGCGCATACGGCAGCCCGCGCTCGGCGCAGTAGGCCACGAGCCGTGCCTTGGGCACCTCGAGCAGCGGTCTGACCAGGCGCAAGCCGCGAGCGATGGACCGGTCGGGCGCCATGCCCGCGATGCCTTGCGGTCCGCTCCCGCGGAAGAGCGCGAGCAGCACGGTCTCGGTCTGATCCTCGGCGTGGTGGGCGGTGAAGACGCGCGACGCGCCGGCTGCGCGGGCCAGCCCCGCCAGCGCCGCGTAGCGCGCCTCGCGCAGACGCGCCTCCGCCACCGGACCGGGCGGCAGGCGGCGGGTCAGCACGCGCGCGCCCAGCGCCGCGCCCAGGGCGAGCACGACCGCCTCGTCGCGATCGGCCGTCGCCCGGACCGCGTGGTTGACATGCCCCAGCACCAGACGCGCACCCCGGCCGGCGACGTGCCGGGCCAAGAGCGCGGCCAGCGCGCCCGAGTCGGGACCGCCCGAGACCGCGGCCAGCACGACCTCGCCGGGCGCCGCCGCAACCGCCGCCGCCAAGGCGCCTTCGAGCGCCCGCTCGGGACGCGCCCGCCTCACCGGCCGCGAACCTCCCGGGCCATGTCGCGAACGGCCTCGCGTTCCTTGGTCTCGCGACGCTTGTCCCAGAGCTTCTTGCCGCGGGCCAAGGCCAAGTCGATCTTCACCTTGCCCCGCTTGAAATACAGCCGGGTCGGGACGATCGTATAGCCCTTCTCCGCCGTCTTGGCCGAGAGCCGTACGATCTGCTCGCGATGCAGCAGCAGTTTGCGCGGCCGGTTCGGCTCGTGGTTCGAAAAACTGCCGGCCTTGTACGGTGGAACGTGCATGCCCAGCAGCCAGACCTCGCCGTCGCGCACGCGTGCATAGGCTTCGTTGAGACTGATCTGGCCGGTGCGAATGCTCTTGATCTCGGTGCCGGTCAGCGCGACGCCCGCTTCGAAGCGCTCGAGCCATTCGTATTCGAAGCGCGCGCGCCGGTTGTCGATCGTCGGCTCCTGCGCTTCCTTCGGCTTCGCGCCGGCTTTGGTGCTAGCGGCCATCGTCAGGCTTTTCCGGAAAGCGCCCGAGACGCTGCCCCGGCTCGAGGGTTCCGCGCGAGACGAAGCGGCCCTCGCCCGCGGCGAGCACCGCGCCCCCGGCGTCGACCACGTCGGCGCTCACGCCGAGCACGTTACGGCGTTGCCACTCCACGCGTCCGCGCACGAGCAGCGGCGCACCGAGCGGGACGGGCGCGCGAAAGCGCATCTTCAATTCGGCGGTCACGCCCAGGTGGCCGCGCGACGCGGCCGCGTAGGCCATGCCTTCGTCGAGCAGCATCGCGACGATGCCGCCGTGCGCGACGCCGCGCCAGCCTTGGAAGTGATCGGCCAAGGTGATCTCGCAGGCGACCGAGTCGGGACCGGTTTCCTCGAAACGCATGCCCAGACCCGATTCGGCGTACGGCCCGCACGCGAAGCAGCGGCCGTCGTCGACCGGTCGCGCATCCATCAGTGCGGCTTCGACGGTTGGGCCGGCTCGGGTGAGGGCGTGCTGTAATCGCCCGCCTTGATCTTGGCCAAGAGCGTGCGCGCGTAGATCGTGTCGGTATCGGCCACGATCGCTTGATTGAGCGTCTTTTGCGCCTCGCTCAACTTGTGCTCTTCGATCAAGATGCGCGCGATCAAGGTGTAGCCGTGCAGGCCCGCCTCGCCCACGTGACCGGTGTCGAGTTCGATGCCGCGCTTCAGATAGGAGATCGCAGCGTCCGACTGTTTGAGATCGTGCAGCAGCGAGCCGATGTGAAATTGGATGTCTGCGTATCCCGGCACGAGGTTGGGCACGTCGATGATGTAGGCCAGGCCGCGCTCGGGGTCGCGCAGATCGGTTTGATAGAGTTGGCTGAGGTATTCGCGCGCCAGCACGTTGTTGGGATCGGCGGCCAGCGCCTGTTGCAACTCCAGCTTCGCGCGATTGGCCGAGCGGTCGTTGAAGCGCATGATGCCCATGCCCACGTGCGCGGCGGCGCCCTTGGGATCGAGGGCGAGCGCGGCTTGCAGTTCGTCGCGCGCATCCTGCGAGCGGTCGCGTCCGGCCGCGGACTGGAACATGTACGAGAAGCCCAGGCGCACGCGGTTGACGTAATTCTTGGGCGCGCCCGAGGACGCGTCTTCCTCGACGTTGGTCAGCACGTCGAGGTCGCCGCCGTCCTGGGCGGCGGCGGCGTTGAGGAACGAGAGCGCGAGCGTGTTGTCGGGCACCGCCTCGAGTGCTTTTTGGAAGTCCTTTTGAGCCGTCTTGAAGTCGCGCGAATAAAAGGCTTTGAAGCCGTCCTCGAGCGGGGCGGTGAAACGCGCGTCGGCATAGTCGTTGCGCTCGGGGGCGGCACCCACGAGCGCAACGCACGCCGCCAAGAGGGCGAACGCGCCCCCCGTACCGATCTTCATGACGTTCATATTTGCGACGGCGAGCCGCCGATTCATCTCCCCTCGTTGAGGCGCGCGACCAGAGCGTCGGGCAGGCCCGCCTCTTCCATCTTGGCTTGCACCGCAGCGATCGCGTAGGGCACCCGCTCCCAGGTCACGGTCGACTTCGCCTCGTCGTAGAAGGCGAAGGAGGCCTCGGGATTGAGGTCGCGCGGCTGGCCGACGCTGCCGACGTTGATCACGTAGCGCGCGCCCTCGGTCAACTGCAGGGTACCGCCGTGCTGCATGTGCTTGTGCACCAGGTTCTCGCGGCCGGGCACGCGTTCGTAGTATTCGGCGATGTGCGAGTGGCCCACGAAGATCAGCGGAGCGTCCGTGCGCTCGAGCGCGCGTTCGGCGGCCGGGTTGTCGAGAATGTAGGTGAAGTAATCGACGGGCGCGCCGTGCACGAGCAGGTACCGCGGCTCGCGGTGCTCGTACGCCAACCCGTCGAGCCAAGCCAAGCTTTCGGGCGCGATGACCCGGCGCGTGTAGGCCATCGCTTCGCGCGCGTTGGGGTTGAAGTACTTCAAGCCGTAGCCGTCGACCGCGGCAACGTCGTGATTGCCCAGCACGCAGACGCTCGCACGCTCGCGGATCGCGGCGACGCACTCGTTTGGCTGCGGACCGTAGCCCACCACGTCGCCCAAGCACAGCAGCCCGTCTCCGGGTTCGAGCCGCGCCAAGACGGCGCGCAGCGCCTCGAGGTTACCGTGAATGTCCGAAACGAGAGCGTATCTCACGCATGCAGCGAGTTCGCGTCGAGCGCGGCCGCAGCCTCGGCAAACGTCGCGCCGAAGCGCGCGCGCTCGGCGGGCGTGCCCACGGTCACCCGGATGCAGCGGTCGAGGGGCGGCGCGCCCGGTTTGCGCACGAACACGGCGCGTTCGAGCAGCAGCGCCGAGAGGCGTTCGGCGCGCTCGCGCGTGCCCGCGTCGATCAGCACGAAGTTCGCCCGCGACGGCAGCGTGGTGAAGCCCGCCGCGCGGGCGATCGCCCCGTACTCCTCGCGACCGCGCTCGACTTCGGCGACGACGCCCGCGACGAACGCCGGCTCGGCCAGCGCCGCGAGCGCGCCGATCTGCGCCGTACGGTTGACGCCGTACTGCAAGCGAATCTTCCCGAAGGTTTCGACGACGGCGCGCGGGGCCAGCGCGTACGCGATGCGCGCGCCGGCCATGCCGTACGCCTTCGAAAACGTTCGCGTGCGCACGATGCGCGCGGAAACCGCGGCGGGCAGCAACTCGGCCGCATCGACGAAATCCGCGTAGGCTTCATCGAGCACGAGCAACGCATCGGTGGGAAGCGCGGCCGCGAAGCGTTCGACCTCCGCGCGCGCGGAGAAACTGCCGCTCGGATTATCCGGATTGGCGAGATAGACGAGCTTGGCGTGCGAGGTGCGCGCGGCCGCGGCGAGCGCTTCGAGTTGCACCGCGCCGCCGTGCGCGTAGGGCACGCTCTCGACGACGCCGCCGTAACCGTTGACGTGATAATTGAACGTCGGATACGAGCCGAGCGTGGTCAGCGCGACTTCGCCCGGCGCGAGATAGCCGCGCACGCAGAGGCCGAGCAGGTCGTCGATGCCCGCGGCGACGACGATTTCCTCGAACGCGCAACCGTGCTTGGCGGCCAACGCTTCGCGCAGGTCGACAGATTCGGGATCGCCGTACCACGACGTGCGCGGCAATGCTTCGCGCATCGCGGCGAGCGCGGCGGGAGGCGGCCCGAACGCGCTTTCGTTTGCGCCCAGGCGCAAGAGGTCAGCATGTCCGCCGAGCCTGGCGAGTTCCTCGGGCGCGATGAACGGACGGGTGAGCGGCAGCGCACCGATCCGAGGCGCAGGCCGCGGCGCGGCGTCGCTCAGGACTCCACCTCGAACGGTGCGCCGCCCGCCGAGAAGAGCGAG
>Ga0182012_10000634_pt1 | contig 38845 bp, 32 predicted proteins | sample 612S2SmetaG_FD_120486 | JGI IMG/M metagenome (GOLD analysis project Ga0182012, IMG submission 120486) | Permafrost microbial communities from Stordalen Mire, Sweden - 612S2S metaG | ecosystem: Environmental > Terrestrial > Soil > Wetlands > Permafrost | place: Sweden: Stordalen | collected...
GGCACAAAGACCCAGTCGCGATCGTGCAGATGAAGCACCGCTGTCGAAGGCACGGCGGCGTATGTCTGCAGCTTGAGGCTGTCGAAGGTTGCGTTGACGAACATGCCAAGTTTCAGCCAGCCAGGGTTGCCAACCTCAATGCGGACTTTAGCGGTGCGAGTGCTGGGGTCCAGGACGGGGCCGATGTCGCTGATGTGGCCGGTGAGCGTTTTGTCCGGGTAGGCGAGGACATGAATTTTCGCCGACTGGCCGAGTTTAATCCTGGCCATATCGTTTTCAAAGACGTCGCAGATGATCCAGACATGGGTGAGGTCGGCGATGGTGAAGGCCGTGGCTGACCCGGAGAGAGTGACGCCGGCTGCCGCGGCCTGCGTGACATTCTGCGCGATGATGACGCCGGAAGTTGGCGCGTAGACGTTGACGGTGTTGCTGGGGTGGTCTTTGTCGACGCCAAGCACTTTGAGCTGTTCTTCGGCGGCGGTCAGATCGGCTTTGGCGTCCTTTTCGCTATCGTCGGCCTGCTCGTACATGGCCTGCGAAATCGCTCCGTGATCGAGTAGCTCTTTGGCGCGAACGAAGGCCTTGTTGGCGAGCTGCTCGTCGTTGACGGCTTTCAGATAGGCGTCGAATGCGTTGGTCACATCAGGGCTTTGCACCTTCATGATGAGCTGGCCCTTTTTGACATTGTCATCCAGTCGCACTTTGACGTCGACGACTCGGCCATTGGCGAGGGAGATGACTGGAATCTCTCTGGAAACGTCGGGAAAGATTGCGCCGGTTGCTGTGACCTGCGAGGCTTCTTCGAGTTTCTCAGCCGCTATCAACGGAAAGTGGTTGAGGGTCTTGGCGTCGACGGTGACCAGGCTCATGTCGGTGACATGGGTGACCGGTTCCTGCGGCGGAGCGCCGTCGCCGGTGGGCTCTTTCTTGCATCCAGAGATGGCGATGCCGGCTGCTACCGAGAGGGTGAAGAGAGCGATAAGGGAAGAGCGCTTGACTGGGATCTGCATCATGGAATCACCTCGCGTCCAACTGCCATATTCAGTTGGCTGGCCGCCGTTAAATACGTGCCGATCAGTTGCAGATAGGCCAATTGCACCACGCGATAATCGCTTTGCGCGTTGAGGAAGTCCATCAGCGAAGCTCCGCCGCGCTGATAGGCGAAGGTCACGGTATCGCGCACGCGCGTGGACTGCGCCAGGTACTTATCCTTGTAAGGCTTGAGAAGAGCGATGTTGCTCTCCACCTGAGCATACGAGGCATCTACGTCGCTGAAGACCTGCGCCCGGGAGGCATCTGTCAACTGCTGCGACTTGTCGATGTCGATCGCGGTGCGTTTCTTCTCGCCCTGGTTGCGATCGAAGATACGCAGCGGAATATTGACGCTGAGTCCAAGCGTGTCGAGGTCATTTGGATTATTGAAGGACGGATTGTGGGTGACCCAGCCGCTCAGCGTGGGGTCGGTCGAGCCGTTGGCCCAAGCCAGCTTGTGAGCCGCCTTCGACTCTTCGATGTTCTGGATGGCGGCGCGCAGATCGGGACGGTTATCTAGCGCGGTCTGATGCAACTGATCGAGCTGCTGGAGTTCTTCCGAGAAATCGAAAGGGCCTTCCACGTCGAATTGATCGACTGGCGTGCGGTCGTTGAGCAATTGCAACAACTGGATCTTCGACGTGCGCAGGTTGACGATTGCGGTCTGCAACTCGGACTCGTACTGGACGCGCAACAATTCGATGCGATCGAGGTCGACCTGGGCCATGTCACCGGCCTTGAAACGCTCGCGGCTGATGTCGATGATCTTGTCGTAGTACTCGAGGTCATCGTGGGCCAGTTTGAGAACGGCTTTGGCTTGCAGTGTCTGAACGAAGGCGGAACGGAGAGAGAAGATGAGATTCCGTTCCAGATCTTCATGCTGGGATTGCGCGACCGATGTTGCGTCCTTGGCTGTTTCCAGGCGCAGGTGGCGCTTGTTCTGCCTTTCCCATAGGTAGCCGAGATTGGCCTGTTCCTGCACCCCGATGAGCGGCTGCCAGACGCCGTTATGCGGAAGAAGCTGAAGGCCGTCTTCCGAGAAGGTGAACTGCGGGTTGGGCCTGAGAAAAGCAGTTACTTCGGCCGCCTTCATCTCGTCGACTCCCAGCGTGTCGGCCTTGAGCTCTGGGTTTGCCGCTTCAAAGCGTGTCTTAACTTGATCCCACGTCAGGGGATTTGAGGACGGGTTCTGGGGCTGTCCCGCAGCTGCCTGCGCTCCCGTCGCCGGTTGAGGCGCGCTGGGAAGCGTCTGCCCGAAGCCGGGCAGTGCATGCAGTGTCATGGACAGCACTGTGGCTGCATACACTAGTATTGTCGGTCGTTTCATGACACCCTTCGGCGCCGCATCCAGGGCGGCGAGCCGGATAAGAAAACGCGAGTTGTTGGTAGGAATATCGAGTCAGGGCGTGGCCTGACTCCAAAGGCAGCTGCTCAAGCCCGAGGTGGCGGGCGGCTGTCGAGAGAACGAGGAAGGGCGTTCGGTTGGGCTGTCCATCGGTGACCCTCAAGCGCAGCCGGAGAAACTCCGCTCCACGAGAGCTCCGCGAAGATGGGTGCGGGCATAGCCCAGCACGCCGCGGCAACGGATGGATGCAGTTCGCCTGGATGAAGCGCACGGCGCAGGCAGGCGGAGTCGGTTTCCGCTGGCCCTTGCATGGCCATGATGTCATCGCTGAGGGAGATCACCGGAAGCAGCAGCAGAACCACCATCGCCAGGGCGAGAATCTGCGTGCGGTGCGACACTGGATTCGACCGCGAGCCGCGGGCCCACAGCAGAATCAGTCCCAGCGAGCAGAAAGCCCACGCGATATTGAGGATAATCTCCATCTTCAATCCAGATTCTACCTTAGGACGGCTTTCCTGAAACGATTTATGCTCCGGGCTGCACTAAGAGCTAGTTTGCGGTTTTGTCAATAAGTGGACGATAGGGAATTCGTAAGGAGTTGATAAACCGGCATCACGTCCGCTCAGTTTAGACGTGCCAACGCTGATTTGCGGTTACGGATCGACCCATTCGCGGCTTGTGCCGGCGCTCCCCGGCTCGGGCGTTGCCCTGACATTGGGGCGAAATCCCTCCTCGCACCGCGCCGGTTTGGCGAATCCTGCAGAATTGACCCCGCGCCGGGCTTGCCATTATGATGAATGAGTTGGTCGCACCGGTGGGACATTCGTCCTGCCCTGGCTGCAGCCTTTTGCATGCCGGCTCCGGCGCGCATTGCCTCGTCGTTCAATGGTAGGACAGCTGACTCTGACTCAGCATATTGGGGTTCGAATCCCTGCGAGGCAACCAAATCTGCACCTCCGTAATCTCCCTCAAACCTTCAGCACCGATTAAAGCCCATGAAAATTAGAGATTTAAGGGGCTTCATCGTCCGAAACCGTTCGGATATTCGAATATATTGCAATAGGCGAAACGATGCCCCGTCACAAGCCACTCAAGATGCACGATTGTGACGGCCGTTTTTTTTTTGTGAATCCGAGCGGATCGAAGCCGTGGCGCTGGCGTTATGGCGTCAACGGCAAGGAAAACCTAATGGCATTTGGCGAGTATCCAGTTGTGAACCTCGCCGAATCCCGAGAACTCCCGGTGGTCCATGGGCAAATCTGCACGCCGTGCTGGTACTGTTCTGCGGCAAATATGAAATGACGTTTTTCCTGCATTTGGTCATAAGTTCAGTGACGCAGTAACATCTGCTGACTTTCGTGAACTCATGCTTACCATCGAGGGACGCAATGCGAGAGATGTTGCCGAACGTTCGCATGCAACCGAAGGGCAGATTTTTGGGCATACGGTTGCTGGTGGCGTCACCACAGGAACTCCTGCTGCGCATTTCGAATTGTGAAATTCAATGGAACTGTGTGCAGCCCTGTGCATATGTCTTGAGCGCGGGCTTCCGAGTTTACCCGGATTTTCTTGGCGAGGGTTAGCCCGTCGTTCTGCGGCCGTGGGTGCAGCGTCGCAACGAATGCACAGGCGTAATACCGTAGACTTTTTCGCCGCAGAGGCAATCTTCTTCGAAGTCACCAACATGGACTGCGATGGCTGATGCGGTTCAGGACTTGCACGTTCATTATCACGGTATTTTCGAATCCGTACCCGCGATCCACCCCGGCCTGGCCGTAAGGCGGGCTCCAATGGACTTCGAATTGCTTCTCAACTCTTGAATCCGCCGGTAGGAGCCGACGTCTTGACCCGCACGTATTCTCGGAAACTGCATTGATTTGTTCCTCGGTCGAGTTCAGATGGCGTGCCAAGGTGGCTCGCGACCTCACTGCCATGCGTCACAAGAGGTTTGGTATTGCGTGGCTGACATTTCTGCGAGCAAACCGAGGAGGGCGCGGCGCAAGATTCAGATCAAGGAAGGCCTTCGAGTCACGTGTGACTCGGGATTTATGTCGACAGCCGATTGCGTGCCAGAAATCGCGATAGATTCGTCCTCCGCTCATGCTCAATCGAAGGAAGGGAAGGTTGCGTCTACAGGAACCTACGGCCAGATACTCAAGTCATCAGCCCTGGTAGGCGGATCATCTTTGCTCAGCATCGGGACGGGCATCATACGCACGAAATTGATGGCCGTATTGCTTGGTCCCGCCGGCTTCGGTTTGTTCGGACTTTACGGATCGATTTTAACCCTTACTCAAACTCTCGCGGGAATGGGAATCAACAGCAGCGGGGTTCGCCAGATTGCCGAAGCCATGGGTTCTGGCGACGCTGTGCGCGTGGGGTTGACAACGGTGGTCCTCCGCCGAGTGTCAGTTCTGCTCGGACTGATCGGCGCCGCCGTACTCGTGATCTTCTCCGGCCCCGTCTCTCGTGTGACCTTCAACACGTCGCAGAACGCCAACGCCATCGTCATCCTTTCCGCCGGAGTGCTTTTCAGCTTGGTGTCGGCCGGTCAGGGCGCTCTGATTCAGGGAATGCGCCGCATCGGAGACCTTGCTAAGATGAGCGCTGTTGGTGGGGTACTGGCAACCTTCATCAGCGTTTTGATGGTGTATCTTTTCCGGGAACGAGGGATTGTCCCAGCGGTGGTTGCCGTCGCTATGATGACGTTGCTTGTCTCGTGGTGGTACAGCAGAAAGATCGAGATCCATGCCCCCGTACTCGCAGCGGCGGACATTATTCGCGAGGCTTCGGCTCTCCTCAAGCTGGGTTTTGCGTTTATGGTCAGCGGCTTGCTGACTATGGGCGTTGCATATGGCGTGCGAGTTACGGTTCTCCACCGATTTGGCGTGGAGGCTACGGGACTGTATCAGTCGGCGTGGACACTCGGCGGACTCTACGTCGGATTCATTCTGCAGGCGATGGGAGCCGATTTTTATCCTAGGTTGACTGCAACCGCCAAAGACGACGAACTCTGCAACCGCCTTGTTAACGAGCAGGTACAGGTGGGATTGCTTATCGCAGGGCCGGGAGTCATAGCTATCCTCACGGTAGCGCCGATTTTCCTCTCGTTCCTGTATAGTTCGCGATTTGCGGGAGCAGTTGGGATCCTTCGCTGGATATGCCTTGGAGCTTTGCTTCAGGTAGTTACATGGCCGATGGGATTTATCATTGTCGCCAAAGCCAGGCAGGCTCTTTTCATTGCGTGCGAGTTGGCGTGGTCACTTGTGAGTCTTGGGCTGGCGTGGCTGTGCATGAAATACTTTGGACTCGACGGAGCTGGCATTGCATTTTTCGTATCTTATATTTTTCACGGAGTCCTGATATACGCCGTGGCGCGTCAACTCACTGGATTTTGCTGGTCGCGGCAGAGCAGACACATTGGGTTCGTGTTTCTGCTGATCTTCAGCGTAGTGATTGGCGGACACTTTGTCTTGCCGTGGTTGTGGGCGTCTGGGATTGGCGTAGTCGCCGCAATGGGCAGCGGCATTTATGCCGTCCGGGTGTTGTTGCATCTTGTCCCGCTTGACAGCCTGCCTCGCCCTGTGCGGAAGGCTCTCGGACTGCTTCGGCTTGCGCCTTCCGGTTCTTGAGGGTATGAAGAGGTAACAACTCGGGCTTCCGGAGGACACGGCAAGCCTATGGTTTCCGATTGTGACTCGCGCCGTATCCGTAGTGCCCGTAGTAGGCGCTTCCGTGGATGACGGAGTCGTTCAGAATAACTCCCAACAGTTTCGTTCCCAAAACCTCCAAAGTTGGCGCGATTAAAGACTTAGTTGTTTTCGTGGATCGGACGACCATGACGGCTCCATCGACATGGGCCAATACTTCGGCCACATCGCACATCGGAATGGTAGGCGCCATGTCCAGGATTACCCAATCGAAGCGGTCGCGCAGCTCTTTCAACATCGGCCGCATTACGCCAGGCGCGAGTTGGCGAGATGGAGATGCGATTGGGTCCCGGATGCCGAGCACATGAAGTTCGCAATTCTCAATCTGTCGTACGGCCTGGGTCGCCGTGCATTGTCCGGTCAGCACTTCCGTGGTCCCGTAAGTCAAGCTCTCGCAACCCAAAGTCTTGCAAACCCCGGGGGCGCGAAAGTCGAGATCCACAAGACAGGTGCGGTGACCGCTTTCTGCAAGGCACCAAGCCAGGTTCACGGCAGTCAGGCTCTTGCCGTCCCCTGGGCCGGGACTGGTAATCAGGATCGTTCCGCCGGTAGGACAGAGCGCCAGGAGGCGCCGTCGCAACATCCGGTATCGCTCTACTGCGAGTCCGCTGGGGTCGGTAATGAAGACCAGGCGCGAACCTTTCTCACTGAGGAGCCGGAGTGGCGGCGGGCCAAATCGGGCGCCATGTTTCAAGTGGTCCTCGAGGAGGCCGCCCGCCAGGGATTGCGCTTCCGAATGAAAACTCATAGCGATGGCCTGACTTTCAGAAGGAAGGCAAGGAGAGCAGCACAGGCAAGCGCGGAAACCAGCGCTGTTCGCAAGAATCTCAGCCTTACCTCGTGCGCGTCCACGGCGCTTGGGATGGGTGGAATTGTGCCAAGAATCGGCAATCGCGGGGGAAGCATGGTCTTCAAGTCTGACTCGGATTGTACCGCGCCTTTGATCAGTCCCATCCCGATGACGCATGCCGCAGACAGCAGCACGGAGATCGCGACCGCTGCTGCGATCAAGGGCAAGCGCTTGGGTTTGATGGGCTTCTCGGGAGTGCTCGCTAAGTCGAGCACCATGAAGCGCTCGGCTTGCTGCTTCCTTTCGAGATCCTCCGACATACCGGCGGAAAGCCTCTTGTCCAGTAGAGATTGATAGTTCTGGCGCGAGGTCTCGTAGTTCCTTGAAAGTTCAGCCAATTGCGTCTCTAGGACAGGCACGGACTGAATCTTGCCCTGGTAAGAAGCGATTTGCTGCTGCAGCGCGGCAATTTGTTGCTTATGCCGCTCGACTTGCTTCGAGATGAGTCCCAATCGCAGTTGCGTTGCAGTATCGACGGTATCAACAGCGTCAGGAAGAGGGGCAGGCATCGCGGCCAACCGAGTGTTCAGTCTCTCCAACTGCGTTCTTGCCTCGATGACGTCCGGGTAGGTATCGGTGTATTGCCGGCGGAGCGCAGTCAAGTCGCTCTGAACCCGGTTGCGCTCCAGCAGGAGTTGACCACGCTCTCCGAGCATGGACGGATCACGCATCGCAACCTTAGTTTGCTCGGTCAGCAGGATTCGTTCTTCGTCCAACCTTCCGATCGAATCCATGTTGGATTGCACCTCTGCCTGCAGCCGGGATACAGCCTGCAGGTTGCCGTCGAGCTGGTCCGGAGTGGCGCCGGAGTGTTGCAACCGGAAGGCCTGGAGTGCAGCTTCCTGCTCCTGCAGGCTCTGCTGCGCCTTATCTAACTCGCTCGTGAGAAACTGGGTGGTAACAATCGCCTGCTGTTGACGGGCTTTCAGGTTCCAGTCTATAAAGCTTGAAGCAAGCTGGTTGGTAACTGAGGCCACCTGCCAGCGGCTCTCATCGTCGTAAGAGATGCTGAAACTACTCAGCCCCTGCTCCGAACCTTGTTTGAGCTCTATCTTGATCTTTGAGCGCATGTAATCCAGCAGCTCTTCGCGTGACTTCTTCTTTCGCAGGTTGGGATATAGATTTGCCTGATCGATGATCTCCTGCAGGCGAGAGGCGCTCAGCACTTGCTGGGTAAGCGTATTCAGATGGGCATTGGGGTCCGATGTGACGGTCGACGCGACGTAACGCTCCGGGATTTTTTGCGGATCCACGAGAATTGTCGTGGTGGCGCGATAAAGATTTGGAATCAGGGATATGACGACGATCCCGGCAATAGAGAGCAGCAGCGAGGATAGAAATACTGCATGAACGTGCTTCTTGAGCGCCTCCATCGCTTGCCTGGCCGGCTCCAGCGAATCGCCCGAATGCTCTTGAAAGTTATCCATTATTTCCTTGGAGATCCAGTCACCGTTGTTGAGAAATCTGTGGGGAATTCGGAGTCCATGTGACGGACACCAGAGCTAGGCCGCGGGTGAAGCTCGTCTGCCCGGATTCACCGCTGTATCTGCGATAGGTGCACGCAATCGACAGGCCTGCGTGCAGAGAATGGGTGTAAGACGAATTGATGAAAGTTCCCTGATATGAACTGACGTTCTTCAATGAGCTACTGGTGACAAAACCGACGTCCATGGATACCGCGTTGGCGCGATTGAACTGGCGGCTGTAGCCGCCGGAGACACTATCTTGCCAGAGGCCGGGGCCCAGAAAATCAGTCACCGGCTGTCGCCCCGCGAGCAGGTAGACTTGTGACCGGCCTGGCAGCTTGTAAGCAAATGAGGCGTTGTAGTCAAAGCCCTGCTGACTCTTGCAGGCCGGCGCATCCAGTTGCGGACCGCCTTTCAAGGAAATGGCGGCGTTCTGCCGAGGCTGCCATTGCACGCCGATTCCGCCTCCGAACGAAGTGCAACTGATGTCTCCGTAGTACTGCGAGGTTTGCTGGTAGGCAATAATGCCAAGCTTGGACGATATGCCGTGTGTGAACCTCAGGCTGGCGATTGCTACGCTGTTTCGTTGCTCCAGGGCCTCCATGGAATTGAAAGAGTCCGCGAGATCGAGTCCAAGGAAGTCTCTCTCCGAGAGGTTATAGTGCAGAGCCATGCTGCCGTCCATTGCGGTCACTGTACCTGCGTTGGGAAGGTAGGATGCAGAAGGTGGGCCCGTTCCCGGCACTCCTCCAACAGGAATCGATTGCGTGGGAGCAATTAATCGAACGGAGTCTTGCCCATGACTGCCTTCCATAGTCGCAGTCCAGGTGAGGCGCGGAGTTGCATTACCTACAAACTTTGCCGAGGCCATCTGCATCGCATTGCCGCTGTAGCCGTTATAGAAAGTGAAGGTGGGCAGATACTGTAGCAGGAACTGTGTGGTGCTTGTACCGGCTTGCAGACCGACATAGGGACTGATGGTGTAAAGAAACGCTGCTGCGCCTCTGGCGAGATTGTCCGGGTTGCTATCCCAGCCCCCAGAAGTTGTGCTCCCTACCAGCAGATGCGCGTGATGGGCTGTATTCATCGGTAAGAGCCCGCCGCCATCGAGCGCGGGAGCGTACTCGGGTTGGCGAGAAGAGCCAGCCGGCACTTCCGGTGAGGGCTGAGAGGGTTCCGAGGAGGTCTGATGCGACGTGTCTTCGGTGCGAGCAGAGGGGTCAGGATTGGTCTGCGCGATCAACTGGCCCGTCAGGAGCCCAGCTTCAATTGCAATCACGAGTCCTATCGGCAAGAGGGCTTTCATCCGTCCCACTCCTTTGCTTGAATTCAAGGAACAACGACTGTATCGCCCGGTTGTAGCTGAATGTTCTGTTTGGAGTTTCCGTGGATCACACTGTTGTAGTTGAAGTTGATCTTCTCCATTCCATCTTTGTTGTCTTTTGGAGGCCTAAGGATCACGATCGCCTTTCGGTTGGCGTATGTATTCAGGCCGCCCGCTTCTGCGATCAGTTGCAGAACCGTGACAGGCCCGATCAGTGGATAGCCCCCCGGCTTGTTTACCTGGCCCAACACATACACCTGCCGGCTACGAATCTCTATCACGCTGACCGTGACCTGGGGGCTGACAATGTAGGAGCCAAGCTGCTTGGTGAGGATCTGGCCAAGTTGATTGGCGGTCATGCCCGCGACATGCACGTCGCCGAGCAGGGGAAGCGACACAAACCCGTCTGGCCCCACGGTGACCGTCTGTGAAAGCTCCAGACTTTTCCATACGTTGATTCGCAGCACATCTGCAGGCCCCAGGAGGAATTGGGATGTTGCCTCGGGCGGAGCGAGGCCTGGCGCAGAACTTGCAACTGAAGCGCTCTTCGCGGTTAGGCCCGATTTGCCGGCGGCCGCGTCCTGCGCCGAGGCGACTAGTGCCGCAAGAGAGAATCCAGCCGATAGGACGAAGACAAACAGAACCCGCAGTTGCATTGTGTAGGTACGCTCGCCATCATTCCAGCAACTCGATAGCCATAACGGAACGGTTCTCAGGCTTCTGCCGGGAGTTCGTCGAAATTCCCGGACGCGCGCACTGCCGGCGTTTCTTAACCGGACCCGGATCCTCGCTGATGGCTTGGCGAAGCCTGAGAGGCGAGCGCCCTAAAATGCCATCCATGCAGCCCGTTGCTCGTGACGCCTCTGCCTGCATGAGAAAAACAAGTCTTACGATCGATTTCGCTTGATACTCTGCAGCAATTAGAGTCCAAGACGATCTTGAACTATGGGAAGAACACTTCGCTGGCTACGGATGCAATCAGGAGATGCAAAAAATTCTGCAACTTTATGCAAAGTATGAACCTCTATGCACGCTTGCTTGGCGACCGGCGAATTCACCTGTCCTTGACGTGAAGTGCCCGTACGACTCTGCCTTTCCCTTGTACTGGAGTGTATTTGGGACGACGCTTGTTCCGGCTCAATCTTTGGAACTCGAAATGCTTTCAGCATGGACAACAGCGACCGCATTTCCGCGTGTCTCTGCGCATGTCGCAGAACATCGCATTGCAAATGGCCTGGCGTCAGGAAGAGCCAGATATGGATACTCTGGCCTTTGCCTGGCTGAATGCATTGGCTGGTCACGTAGCGAAACCGCAGGGGGTACAGTGTGATCAATATCGGCGTAATCGGGTATGGCTACTGGGGCCCAAACCTTGTTCGCAGCATGTTTGAGGCGGCCGAGACAAATGTAGTCGCAGTGAGCGATATGCGAGAAGAGCGACTGCAACTGCTGCACACCCGTTATCCATCGGTGGAGGTGACTACCGATTATCGGCAGTTGCTCGCCAATCCCTTGATCGATGCGATCGCCATAGCCACTCCGGTACATGCACATTATGAGCTGGCAATGCAGGCGCTGCAAAGCGGCAAGCATGTTCTGGTAGAAAAGCCCATGACTTCTTCTTCGGAGCAGGCGCTGCGCCTGATCGATGAAGCCGACCGCCGGCAATTGATTCTGCAGGTCGACCATACATTCGTGTATACGGGTGCAGTGCGCAAAATCAAAGACTTGGTCACTTCCGGCAAACTCGGGGATATCTATTATTACGACTCTACGCGGATCAACCTCGGACTCTTTCAACGCGACGTGGACGTCATCTGGGATCTGGCAGTTCATGACCTAGCTATCATGAGCTATGTCCTACCGACAAGCCCTTGCGCAGTCGCGGCTACCGGCATCAATCACGTCAGCGGAGGAACGGAGAATCTGGCTTATCTGACGATGTTCTTCGAAGAAAATCTGATCGCACATGTCAATGTGAACTGGCTTTCTCCTGTGAAGATAAGGCGCACACTGATAGGAGGAAGCAAGCAGATGATCGTATATGACGATATGGAGCCCAGTGAAAAGGTCAAGATATACGACAAGGGCATCACGCTGACGAGCGAAACCGATTCCCTTTACAAAGCGCTGATAAGCTATCGCTCCGGCGATATGTTCGCGCCGCAACTGGACGTTTCAGAAGCGCTGAAGGTGGAATTGCAACACTTTGCCCACTGCGTGGAAACCGGATCCGCTCCCATTACTTCGGGGCTGGATGGCCTTCAAGTCGTGCGCATTCTCGAGAGCGCGTCGTGTTCCATGAGGCAGCGGGGCAAGCTTATCGAACTGGAAGCAGACCCGCTGCGAGTCTGCGCGGGAGCTGCATAATATGGCTGACACACTGCCCTTGATTCGAGTGAACAAGACCCGCCGCAGCCGCGATGGACGGTCGACTCAGGCATTGACGGCTGCTGCTTTTAGCAGCATCGCGCCAGACGTGAAACTAGGCAAGAACGTGCGGGTATTCTCTTTTGTCAATCTCTACGGCTGCTCAATCGGAGATAACTCAAAGATCGGCGCATTTGTGGAGATTCAGAAGAATGCGCAGATCGGTGCGAATGTAAAAGTGTCGAGCCATACCTTCATTTGTGAGGGGGTGCAGATTGAAGACGACGTGTTTATAGGGCACAATGTCTCGTTTATAAATGACAAGTTTCCCAGGGCGACCAACCAGGGCGGCGCGCTACAAACCGAGTCCGACTGGACAGTGGTGCGCACCGTTGTGGAGAAGGGCGCCTCGATCGGAACTAGCTGCACGATCCTTTGCGGAGTTACAGTCGGGCGGGGAGCGATCGTGGGCGCAGGCAGTGTTGTGACGCGGGATGTCCCTCCTCACACCGTAGTGGCTGGCAATCCGGCTCGAGTCCTGCGAAAGGTGGAGACTCAATGAAGATTCCATTTGTGGACCTGAATCTGCAGCACAGGGAGTGTGAAGAGGAACTTCACGAGGTCTTCGCGCGAGTCCTTGAGCGCTCCTCCTTCATTCTTGGACCGGAAGTCGATCAATTTGAACATGACTTCGCTGCCTATTGCGGCACACAGTATTGTGTAGGAGTGAACTCCGGGACCGCTGCACTTCACATAGTGCTGGCATGTTTGGGCGTCGGCCCCGGAGACGAAGTGATCACCGTTGCCCACACGTTCATAGCAACGGCCGAAGCGATCTCCGCAACCGGCGCTCGTCCGGTCTTCATTGATATCGATCGAGTGTCCTACTGCATGGACGCGACGATGATCGAGTCAGCTATTACCAGCAGAACCCGTGCGATCATCCCCGTTCATCTCTATGGACAAACGGCAGATATGGATAGGATCTGCGCGATAGGAGCGCGCCACGGTATTCCAGTCATCGAGGACGCTTGCCAGGCACATGGCGCAGAGTACAAGGGGCGCAGAGCCGGTTCACTTGCGCTGGCCGGATGTTTCAGCTTTTATCCAGGAAAAAACCTTGGAGCATGCGGGGAGGGCGGCGCAGTGACCACCGATGACGCTGAGCTGGCCCGCCAACTTCGAATGTGGCGCGACCATGGATCTTCTGCTAAGTACGAGCACCAGTTCGCTGGCTACAACATGCGCATGGATGGTCTGCAGGGTGGATTTCTCTCGGTCAAGCTCAAGTATCTCGACCGATGGAACGATCAGCGCCGGCAGGCCGCACGTAAGTTTGCGAACGTGCTCAGCGGCAGCTCTCTCTGTCTCCCCACCGAAAAGGACTACGGACGTCATATTTTTCATCTCTATGTGATTCAAGTGTCAGGTCGGGATGGGTTGCGCAGGCAACTTGCCAAGGTTGGGATTGATTCTGGTCTGCACTACCCAACCCCGCTCCATCTGCAGCAAGCATACAGCCATCTCAACTACTCCTTGGGCGACCTTCCTGTTTCCGAAGCAGTGAAGGATCGTGTATTGTCCCTCCCGATCTATCCCGGGATTCAAACTGACGCGATCGAGCGGATCGCCGCCGAACTGCTGGAGAGTTATCATGCAGCGTGATATCAACCTATCGTCGCAGTCCGGTGAACGCTTAGTAGAAGCTGTATTTGGACAAGCACAGATTACAGAAGACCCTGCGTGGGAATGGCAATATGCACTGCATCTGAGACAGAACTATACGCAGTCTCAGCTTGCCGCTATTTATTCCAGGTACCGAGGTGACGAAGGGCTTTTCGAGACTCAGCTTCGGCGCGTTGTGTTTCGCTCAATGTGCAGGCGCGCTGGACACAACCTGAGGATTGAGCCAGAAATTGTTGTTAAGCATCCAGAGACCATGGAGATTGGGGATGCGGTGTTTATCGGCGCTCATACGATGATTCAAGGGCGCTTTGATGGGACTTGTCGTATCGGGGATCATGTCTGGATTGGGCCTCACTCATATCTCGACGCCCGCAATCTCATTCTCGAGGACTATGTTGGATGGGGGCCGGGAGCCAAGGTGCTTGGGTCTTCGCACACCGGAGAGCCCGTTGATATTCCAATCATCGCTACGAGCCTGAAGATCGAGAGAGTGGTTGTGGGCTTCGGAGCGGATATCGGAACCAATGCCACACTGCTTCCCGGCGTTCACGTGGGCGCTCATGCGGTGGTTGGTGCCGGGGCTGTAGTCACAGAAGATGTGCCGGAGTACGCCATAGTAGCCGGAGTTCCTGCAAAGTTCATTCGGCGCCGCGTATAGCGAATGCTAACGCGGTATCACCAAAATATGCCAACGTTTTTGCTGGAAATGTATCCTCTAACCTATACAGAAGAGATTTAGGAAGCGCGAGAAGGGAAGCAATCATGAATGCGATTCAGGGATCGAGGATCCTTATAACGGGTGGTGCTGGATTTGTGGGAAGCACTACGGCGGATCAGCTTCTGGAGGGAGGCGCGGCTGAAGTTCGCGTGCTCGACAACTTTATTCGGGGCAGTCTCAGAAATCTTGAACGCGCCGCGACTCTAGGTAATCTCAGAGTCATCAAAGGCGATATACGCGACCCCGATGTTGTGGATGAGGCCGTCGATGGAGTGGACTTCATTTTTCACGAGGCGGCTTTGCGGGTGACTCGGTGCGCGGAGGCGCCGCGAGAGGGCATAGAAGTGCTGGTTGATGGCACTTTGAATCTGCTCGAAAGCGCTGTACGTCACAAGGTGAAGAAAGTGGTCGCGGCCTCATCCGCTTCGGTCTATGGAGACCCTGCTTATCTTCCTATGGACGAGAATCATCCCTTCAACAATCGCACCCTATATGGCGCGGCCAAAATTGCAAATGAACAAATGCTTCGGGCCTATTTCGAGATGTTCGGTTTGCGCTACGTCGCCTTCCGCTACTTTAATATCTATGGCCCGAGGATGGATTTGGATGGTGTTTACACGGAAGTGCTGATTCGGTGGATGGACGCGATAGAGTCCGGAGTGGCTCCTAGGATTTTCGGGGATGGGTCGCAGTCCATGGATTTTGTCTACGTGGAAGACGTGGCGAGGGCTAACCTGGCCGGGCTTTTGTCAGATGCAACGGACGAGGTCTTCAACGTCGGCACTGGCGTCCAGACAACTCTGAAGGAATTGAGCCAAATGCTGTTGAAGCTCTACGAATCACCCCTAAGTCCACAGTACATGCCGGCTCGCAGTGTCAATAACGTCCAGGCAAGGCGAGCCGGGATCAAGAAGGCCGAGCAAATGTTGAAATTTAAGCCGAAGATCGATCTTGAAACTGGACTTCGGTCGCTGATTGAGTGGCACAGGGAGGCGAAGTCAGAGGCAGGTATTGTCGTCGGAGGAGTTCGATGAGCACGGTGATTTCAAAAGCGCGGGCAATGATTCCCGTAGCGCGCCCATTCCTCGGAGTTGAAGAAGAGCAAGGGGTACTTGAAGTGCTTCGATCCGGCTGGGTAACGCAAGGTCCCCGCGTTGCTGAATTCGAGCGAAAGTTTGCTCGCTTCGTCGGTTGCGAACATGCCATTGCGGTGTCATCCTGCACGACCGCATTGCAGCTCTCATTGTGGGCGAGCGGTATCGGGCCTGGAGATGAAGTAATCTGTCCAAGCCTGTCTTTTATAGCAACTGCCAATGCGATCAAGTGCCTCGGCGCAACCCCAGTTTTTGCCGATATTGATGCGAGCACTTACAACATAGATCCTGAGGTGATTGAGGGACTCATCTCTCCGAGGACCAAGGCCATTCTGGCAGTTCATCAGATGGGCCTGCCTGCGGAACTGAATGCGCTGCAAGAGATTGCAATTGCGAACAAGCTAAAGTTGATCGAAGACGCGGCTTGTGCGATTGGCGCCTCTTTCCATGGCGAGATGATCGGAAAGCCCGTCGGCGACATCGCATGCTTCAGCTTTCATCCACGGAAAATTATGACGACTGGAGAAGGTGGCATGATTACGACTCAGAACCCCGAGCTGGCCGCGAGGATGTCCCGGCTCAGGCAGCACGCAATGAGTCTTTCCGATGTGGCCCGTCACAATTCGAGGCAGGTAGCCTTAGAGACATACGATGAAGTCGGATTCAACTTCCGTATGACAGACATGCAGGCAGCGGTTGGCATTGCACAGCTTGACCGCCTTAGTACGGTGCTTGTCAGGAGACGCCTTCTTGCCAAGCGCTATACTACCGCATTGAATCATCTTTCGTGGTTGCAGACCCCGCGGATTCCCACCTATTCCGATCACAACTACCAATCCTACATGGTGCTGCTGACTGTCGGCACTGTCGCAGATCGAGATGCAATGATGCAGCGTCTCCTGGAAAAGGGAATCTCGACACGGCGTGCAATCATGGCCATCCATCGTGAGAAGCCTTATCAATCGTCCGTGTGGGAAGAGCGGTTGCCCCGTACAAATCGGATCTCTGATGCCGGCATCATTCTTCCCTTATTCCACGAGATGAGCGAACTTGATCAGGATTACGTGATCGATACGGTTCTCGAAATGCAGCCTTGAACCGCGCAACCGGCACGGATGCCGGCCATGTTCAATCTCGATTGTGGAAGTGTGACACCGGGTCGTGATCTATGATCCGTCATTGATTGGATGAAGGCTGATTTGAGTCTGAGATCGAACTCCCGTGAAATCTCAGCAAGGGCTTGTGGACACTTGGTCCAACCAAGCGGTCGACCAAGTCGAGATACTCGTGCATCTTCGTATCCCAGTTATTGATCTGAATGTATTGCGACCCTCGTTCGCGTAATGCGCCCCGCCGCTCAGGGTCATTCATCAGCCGGAGGATCGAAGCGGCCAGGTCGTCTACGTCATCAGAATTGAAGAAATCTACAAGTCCCCCGTTGAAGTATCGTTGATTGATGAGGGTATCCGACGCAAGTACCGGCACTCCCATGGCCATGAACTCCAAGATCTTAGTGCTGAGAGCTTCGTTGCCGAACGTCTGCTTGCGCTTGGGCTCCACTCCCAGATCCACATTCTCCATCGCCGCAGCCACTTCTTCAATGGCGACTCCTCCACCTACCGTTACTTGGTCCTCCAGGTGCAACTCCCTCACCAATCCTTGCAGTCTTCCGCGCTCGGGACCGTCGCCAAAGACTAGCAACCGGATGTTGGGAGCTGCTTCGCGGAGCTTAGCCACTGCTTGAACGATGAGGTCTACGCCCTGATGCCAGCTCAATGTGCCGGGATAACAGAGCACAAAAGTCGCCGGGTCTTCCGTCCGCTTACCTCTGGAACGGCGGAAAAGTAACGGGTCCGGGTAATTGAGGATCGTCGAACAGTGTTCGGGACGCGCCGAACGGGTGACCAACCTCTCGTACCAAAGATGGTTGGCGATGATAACGTGATGCGAGTATCGAATCGAGAGCCACTCCATCCAAACGAGCAACCGGAATGGCAGGGACTTCTTGCTGATCCTGAACTTACTTGCATACAGTTCCGGCACGATATCGTGTATATCCAGAATAATCTTTGCTCCAAGGATGCGCGTAACTAGTGTCGAGAAGACTTCGAAATCCGGAATCGAATGCACATGGATCAGGTTGTAAGGTCTTCTGATGTGGCGCTCGGTGAGCAAGTAGAGGGAACGAAGGAGGAAGGTCAGCAGCTTGACCAGGTAAGTAACTGGGTGGGACTCGTCAATGACGCGATATTGAATCCGGTAGACATTTACTCCGCAGATCATATCAAAGGGCGTTTGCCCCGGTCGCCGGAGGACAATGGCATCCACGTGATCTCCTCGACGCACCAACGTCTCCGCGTAACGTCGAACCCGATTGTCTGTTTCGTAGAACGTATAGGCCACCATACAGGCTCTCATTGGGGCGAAACTCCTTCCAGGGTAGAGTAGCTTTGGTAGTTGACGCTTAGCTCAAGCGATCTTGGCGGGGCTCCCAGTATCGTGAATAACCGTAGAAAACGAAGGAACATAGTGGTAGAAGACCTGACTGTATATCCACGCTGGCAGGGGCACGTAAGTATCCAGTAACGGCCTAACCATAGGGATGGTCAGAGCCTTCAAGGGTTTGAGGGCCAACCTGACAGCCTTTCGGATGCCTTTTGCGGGCTTTTTTCTGCCATTTCGCCAGAGCTCCAGAAATCTGGCTCCAGCCTCGGTCGTCGCAAACTCCGGCCATGAGCCGTAGAGCTTTTCTACTCGCCGAATTGCATCGTTCAGAGTCTCAAATTTATTGTGGAAACCACATGCAGCCGGGTTGTAAAGCAGCCTGTATCCGCTCTTGCTGAGCCGGTAGCTTAACTCGATGTCTTCGTATCCATAGGTACGAAATGCTTCGCTGAAGACGCCATGCTTTCGCAAGAAGGATGCGCACACACTGGTATTGCAGAAGTATCCGAATTGAAAGTCGAGAGCCTTCCCGGGAGTGAAGTAGCCGAAATTGAATTGCGGTCCGTACAACGCCGACCACTTCATAAATGGAGTCGGCCGCACGGCCGGCAGCCAGGGGACAAAGCCAAGCACACCGAAGTGCTCCTCCGGGTGTGCGTCGTGCCATGCCACATGCTCCGCGGTCAGCTGAGCCGAGGGGACGATGTCATCGTCTCCGAAAAGGATCAACTCCCCTCGAGCCTCATGGATGGCGTGGTTTCGCGCGGCGGCGAGGCCGGAGTTCGACTGATGCCGGTAGTGAAGGCGCGAGTCGGCTTCAGCACATTCAGCTACTACGGACCGCGTATGATCGGTTGAGCCGTCATCGATGACGAGAATCTCCAGGATGCGATGGTCTCCCGTCTGGCGGTGGTATGCTCGAAGCGTGTCGCGGAGTGTTTCCGCGCGATTGTAGGTTGGTATTGCAATAGTGACTCGCATGATTGCTCCTGGCGACAGTCCTCGGATTGTGAAACGAGGTCAAGTGCCCTAACAGCTGCGAACTGGTTGGCCGACCGATGAGTAGGGGCTGGCAGCGTTGCTGAATCGCGGGGTTTGTTGGCTATGGAAGTGAGAGACGTGCGGAATTTCGCTGGCCCGCGAGGGGCTCAAACACCAGAGCTACTTCCTCCGTGTCAGAGACATCACTAGAGCTCTCGCGTTGCGAATGCCGCAAGAGTCTTGGGTAGGACATGATCATGGCGATGATTACCCAAAGGAGTACCGTTTGCTGACCCCAGCCCAGAATGGCGACGTTGGTCATCTCAAAATAGAATGCCAATAGGTTGACGAAAAATAGAATACACAGCTGGCCATTGGCATGAGATGACCGTGAGGCTGTTCGTATGGTGAAGATTAGAACATACAGAAACATCGTTCCCATCAGGGCGAGGCCCATATATCCGGTCTCAACCAGCAGCGCCGCAATCGAGCTGTCGCAACTGACAAATTCCATACCTCTTCCGTTGATTGTCCCGCTCAAATGCAGATAGGGAAAGGACTGAGGACCGTAGCCCCAGATCGCATGCGCAGGACTCTCGTCCAATTTATCGACGACCAATCGGTAAAGTTCGTACCGGTAGACATAAGACTCGCCTTGCGAGGAATGATTATCGACCGTTGAAACGTAGTCATCCCATATTGTCTTCCAAACGCCGGGTCGAATGATGACCACAGTGACCGCGAGTATCGAAATGATGACGATGTACTTGCGGATCTGGCGCCGACCAAAGAACAGGAATGGAACGAGAGATCCTGCAAGTGCAAGCCAAGGACCCCTGCTCGAGGTCTTGAAGATGCTTGTGAACATGAAGAGCAATCCAATCCAAAGAATCCGCGATTGCATGCGGCTTTTGGATGTAGCGAGAAGATACAGAGTCATGGGAATACCCATCGCCAGTGCACTTCCAAACAGGATAGGATGCCCGAATGTCGACTGAACGCGGAGTCCTCTGGCATCGTCGAGGTAAAGTCCACCGCTGCTCCCGAAGCGATGGGACTCGGCGGGAAACATTGAGACAACCGACCAGTTTCCATACGCTTCGATGGTTCCGAAGACCGAGCAAACAATGAGTCCGCATGCGACGGCAAAGAAGATGCTGCGGAGTGTCTGCACTTTAGACAGGTGTCTGACGTACAGGACATAAATTGCGAAGTAGTCCAGAATAAGAGAGAAGAGCGCCTTTAGGCTGTCAACGAACGCAATGGAGTTCAAGGTTGCTAGCGTCCACCAGAACGCGATTGCGCCGATCCAGAGGCTTAGCGGCATGTGCCTAGCCAGTGTGCCAGGTTGGTTTCTGGAACCGAAGGATAGGGAGATAAGCAGAAGGGTTACGAAGCGTTGCGTGGTGACGTCGAAAAGACCAAAAAGTGAAATCTTCGATTCCTCCGGAAATGTGATCAGGAAGAATGCGGCCAAGGGTAGTGTTGCCTCGAATCCCCGCCTGGATTTTACGTAGACGAGTGCGGCCAAGACTAGAATATCGATCAGAATGACAAGCAGCATTGAAGAAATTAGACCTCAATTGACGTTGGTTGCTTGAAGAGAAGCCGTTTCCGTCTGCGAACCAAATACCAGATCGCTACGATCCCTGCAATGGTTATGCCCGCGGGAACATACCAGCGCTTTTCGGTACGCAGTTCAATCAATTCGCCGCCGTTGTTGTCATAGAAACCGATGATCGCTCTTCCCCATCGATGTCTGGATAACACCATGTCGCGGAAGTCCGAGAGATGACGGAGCGCAAAGTGTCTGAGTCCGGTGTGGCGTATCTCTTGTGTGATCGGAGCCACTGTCGTCACGGAGTTCAGATGGATTAACCTGGTCTGATGGGGTGGGAGCTCCAGTCGCAAGACGGAAGTGTTTGCCAGAGGAGTGACGGTTCTTGTACTGCCGTCGATTGTCCAAGCAGGAACACCACTTTCGCTGGTAGAGTCGACGCCAATGAAGTAGACAGCCTTGAGCTCGGATGAGTTCGTAAGGGAAATTTCATTCGACAGCATCCGAATGTCGTAACCGCCGTCCCTTCTGTTGCGCAACAGATACATATGGCGTGCGATATTTCCCAGGCTCGTCCATTTGGTATCCGGCGCCATGTGATTCACGCGATCTGCCATCGCGTTGAAGGTATCATTTCCGCCGTTTAATAAGCCTTGATGCGCATACAGGAGAATCGGATTTCCTAGAAACGAGTGAATTGCGAGATCGACCTTTGAAACCGGAACTTCGACCGAGAGCCGGGACATGCTCAGCAGTTGCGAGTATGCCGTCGTATATGGCCTCAAGAGGAAAAGTGGATCGGTAGGAAAGGGCGTCCCTAGCGGGACATTGAGCGAGTTTACCGTCGCCATCAAGCCGAACGACCTCAGGAACCCAAATGTTGCATTCGGAGCAACGCCGTGGGGAAACACCATGACGCGGTCATATTTCACCCCGCTGCTTCGTTGGAACTGTTCCATTCTCGCAAGGCCTTGTTGGATGCCAATTATCTGCTCGGAGAGGGGTACGTCGGAGTACGATCCAAACTCGCGATGCGAGTGGTTATTGCCATGGATGCAAATCGAGAACCGGTCGGGGTGATCTCGAAACAACGCTGCCACCTGGGGATCGCTGCGATCATAATTCCACGGAACGAAGGCAATCGTCGTGTGGAAATTGTGCTTTTGCATATCAGCGAGCAGGCCAGGATAGTCGAGGTTGCCATACGGTTGCGTCAACCATGGATCGTCAATCGTGAAATTGGCATAGTGTCCATCCAGATGCCATGCGTAAGCTCCGGCACTTTGATGAACAAACAGTAGGAACGGTGCAAGAAGGGAGAAGGCATGCGCCATCCCCCATGGCTGTCCTATCCATGATCGATCCGTTAACTGCATGCTGGGAACGAGGTAAACATCGCCATCATGGCCAATGGTGCGGAGCAGAACCGGCGAGCTGTCCGAGGAAGAATCAACGGATAGGATCACTTCGCTATTCGGAGAGGGATGCAGGACCAATCTGCAACCGGGCGTACTCACTGCGGGGAGGTCAAGTCCAGACAGGGCTGCGAGAGTTACGTCGTTCGAGATATGAAGAACCTTGGGCTGGTTGGAGGGAGTCAGAGCAGTGCATTTCTGAATCGAGTTACCCGACCAAATCCGCAACTGACTGGTGTCGTGCTCTCGGTTGATTCCGTAGATAAGCAGCGGAATCGGCTTGGTCTTTTGCCTCCTCAACCGTTGTTGTAGATGGCGGTCCATCGCAGGAAGAGCGTCTGCTGAGGCAATCACCGCTACGACGTTCAGCTTTCGCAATCGCTTTATCTGGCTGGATTTCGAACGGGCGCCGCTCACATCGAGGCTGTGGATTGTCAATCCGAAGAACGCAACCACCTGCTCGAGCCGTTTACCTTCGGCTGACTGCGCCTCCGTGTTGCGGACGAAGACTACGTCCTGAGCGTAGGCGCTTAGAAGTGGAAACAGCAAGACCGATACGAGAGTGACGATCGAGCGGCCCTTCATTGAAGATTCTCCATATCTGTTCTCTAGAACTGGTAAAGCGCTAGGCCAACCTCAAATAGAATTGCGCTGTGTCCCCTTGCTCCTGCGCGTTCAGGGCTTTCGCCAAGCGTCGCATCCGGCGTAGCTGAGGGGTGGTGGGCCGGGGCATCTCTGCAAGCGGAATATTTCGTTGATAAGATTCGCTAGCCCAGAATTGGAATTCATTTGAGTCGTACACCACTTTTTCAATGCGGAATCCACTCTTCTCGGCAAGGATTGCGAAGCTCTTGCGGCTATGCAGAATGAAGTGCCGTGGAGCATCCAATTGAGCCCAGTCGGTTGAATAGCTTTGCCATGCCCATCCCAGCACAGGGATGCAAACGACGCAAAGCCCCGACCTCTTTAGGTGTTGGCTTGCTGTACGAAGTGTGTGGATCGGCATGTGTTCCAGCGAGTGGCGAAAAAGAATTAAGTCGTAGTCGCAGTCAACGTCTTCAAAGTGTTTGCGCTCGACTCGGACACCGTGGCAGTCTGATACATCGGAGGGAACGAAGGGGTCGATGCCGCGCGCGTTGTATCCAAGTTCACGGAGGTCTGCGAGGAGGGTTCCGGTTCCGCATCCGACATCGAGGAGAGTCATCTTCTTCGTCAAGTGAGCGTTACGGATGACATCGAGATCGGTGCGCTTCCGCCAGTTAACGAGAAAGGAGAGTCTCGACAAGTAGACTAAGTCGCGCATCTTGCGAGCAAAGCTGGGCGTCCGAGTCTTAAGGCTGTAGTAGTCTGCAGGGTAGTACTTATCGAGGTTCACAGGAACTGTTGAGAGAGAGAGACATCCACATACCGAGCACTCCCAATAGAGGAATTCGTCCCGCGTACCAAGCATCATCTCCCGCACCGTGTGGTGAATCCCGACCTGGGATCGACAGACTTGACAAACATTCACTTGCATAGGGCCCCCATTGTTGCCTTGGCTTGGAACTTGAGATTGTTGTTGAAGGGTGGCCACGGTTGTGCTGCGGGCGTTGCGTTGCCAAGCAAGTGCGAGGCGCAATCTCGACGCGTTGGTTATTGCAGGATCAGTTGCTGAACCAACATACGCGGATACAAAGGGCTGCGGCGAAAGAGGGCGCGTCGCATTCTTTCAATGATTGCCAGATTCCTGGCGATCCTGGCCGCGCCGCGCTGTTTCCGTTGCCCAAATTCCGCAATTGAAAGTTCTCGTTTTTCGCGTCTCAACTCACGTCCAGCCGGGGCACGGAGCTTGGTGAGTGAGGGGCGATCTTTGATCGAACTCAGCATTCTGGTCCTTATGCGCACCAGATCCCGGCGCAGCCTGATCTCTTCGCGCAGCGCAGTCTTGGCCCAACTGCCGGGGCTTGCCTCATGGTATACAACTAATTCCTCGCGGAGAATTGTCCAAGGACCTTCCAATGCGAGGCGGAATGGCAACTCATAGTCCTCACCGAAACGCAACGACTCGTCAAAGTACCCCACTCGTTCTAGCACATCGCGCCGAATCGCAACTGCCTGGTTAAACATTACGAAGCGGTTGAGCAAAACCTCGATCGGATTCAACCAGATCCCAGTCGCGTATTTCGGCATTGTATCGGCGATTGCAAACGTGGATGTCTTTTTCCCGTTGGCATATAAGACCGTACAGTTACATAGAGAGCATGCCACTTCGGGGCCGGCCGCATTGAGAGACTTGACCTGGCACTCCAACTTGAGAGGTAACCATTGATCGTCCGAGTCCAGGAAGGCGATGATGTCTCCGGCTGAAACTGCGATGCCGCGGTTGCGCGCCACGGCTGGACCGGCGTTCTGCTGGCCGATGACTCGGATCCGGTCGCCATAGCCTTGCAAGACGGCAGCTGTGTCATCCGTCGATCCATCATCCACGATGATCAACTCGATACGTGGGTAGCTTTGATTCAAGACGCTATCGATGGCTGCGGAAATGCAGGAGGCCCGGTTGTACGTTGGGATGATCACGCTCACCAGAGGTGTGTTTGTCATGATTCTTTTCCTTTTCAGCCGAAGTGTTGTGCGACCCGTGATCGACGAAACAAGTCAGCAATTCCTCAAATCTGCCGAAGATTCGGTGCCGGGCAGGAGTGGGTTCGAGTTCCAAGGCGAGAAAATAACCAGGCTGGACTCCGAGCCTTTTCGCGACGAGCGAAAGCCTAATTGACGTTTATGAGAGTGTAGGCGTTTCTGCAGTTGCGACCATTGTGGATAAGAAGATCGACGGTCGCAATCGTCGCGGATCCCGAAAACGCCCGACATCTGGCGAACTTTCAGAGAGTTCGCCAGATGAGCCCGGATAGTGGGACAGTTGTTGCAATCAGCGTTCTTAGCTGCACGAGGACGATGTTTTCAATCGTAGAAGAGGTTTAGTGGACGACGCCAGTAAGAGCCGTCGGAGCCGAGGGCTTCTTCGTGGGGATAAACTCATACGCACCGATGTCGAATGCAGGTCCTTGCGGCCTGGGGGTGCCGAGCAAGTCCACTGTTACTAACGGGCTCGTGACCGTTCCGGCGTCAATGGCTGCGCTCGTACTTTGAAGATTGAAGTTGCAGCCAATGCACTGTTCATTTGCGCTGCCGGTGCCGATACTGATCGGCGCGGGATTCTTGTTGACAATGTCCCCGCTGAACGTGCCGCCGCTGAAGGTTCCATTCACCGCGTAGTAAAGGTTGTTGGAGCCGGTCACTGAGCCGCCGCTACCTGTCTGATAAACGCTCGTATCGTTGCCCAGACTCAGGAAGAGATTATTCTTGAATTGGGCGCTTCCGGAGGACATCTGTTCGAAGCCTTCTGCGCCGTCTACACAAGTATTGTTGTCGAAGAAGTTCGAACCGAGAGCCCCATCCTGGAAGATCCAGCACCATGGATGAACGGTCCCCGCAACGCATAGGTGGCCTGAGCCGTCGTCGTATGGTCCGTACGCGAAGACGTTATTGGTCACGGTCCAGCCGCTCACATCGCCGTTGCCGGCATTGTCCTGGACGATTACGCCTTCGTGGTGGTTAAAGCAGACATTGCGATCAAATACCGTATTCTTAGCGACCTCAGTTCCGTCGCCTGTCGTATTCCAGGACTGAATGCAATCCATGTGGCAATCGTAACCTTCGCACGAGTTGCAAGTATTGGCGTGCATGTAGTTGTGCCGGAAAGCGGTTCCAATACCCCAGGCATCGATGTAATCGTGATCCGTACCCGGTTCGTCGCCAAACAACGCTGTGATTTCGTTACCAGTAACCAGGCACGAACTGCATGGTCCGTAGAAGCCGTTTGAGAGCCCGTGAATGTAGTTGTTAGTGATTGTGTAATTTGAGGCGTATTGACTGGAGGGAACACTGCCTACGCCGGCAAAGTAAATTCCGCCGCCACATGTAGTGCAACCTTTGCCGTCCATATCGATGTTGCTGATGGAACCGCCTGTTGTGCCGGAGTTTACGTTGAAAATGCCCGATCCGGTAGTCACGACATGGAGGCAATCGATGGCGATGTAATTTGCCGCGATGGTGAAGCCACCGGTTACTGTGACGGTCGAGGCGGGATGCGTACCGGTAGGACTGTTGACGTCGCTGATTGCTGTGGTCGGGCAGCCGGAGCCGTTCTGTCCACGAAAGGTAATCGGCTTACCCGATGCCCCACTGCTTGTAAAAGTGGGACTCTCGTTGTAGGTTCCAGCGGTGATCTGGACAACGTCTCCAGGGGAAACTGCGAGAGTGGCGGCATGCGCGATTGTCTGACAGGGGGTCGTCGCCGATGTGCAGTTGTTTTTGTCGCTGCCGGAGTTTGCGACGTAGTATGTGGTTGCTCGAGCCAGATTGGTTGCTGCCGAGAAAAGCAGAACGATAGCCAGTGCCTTGAACATTAGAAACCTCATGATCCTCCCGATGTACCGCTGCGAAGATAACCAAGAGCTCCTAAATTCAACCGCGACGGCTAAAGTGGCTGCGGGAAAGCCGAAGAGTTCATCCTGCCCCGCGAATTGGACTTTGTCTTTGGCCTGCAACGCATCGTCGTGCCTGCACTCGCACACAGATGAAGAGCCTTGTTCGTACCCCGTCATGCTTGTTCCGGCCTGCAATCGTAATGAGCGCGGTTTGAACGGTTAACGTTGCTGTCCTGTCATGATTATAGTCATAGAGCAATCGTTACGAAAGTGAAAATATGCATTACATTCGTGACCTATTGTCGCCGATCGATTCCACAGGCACTTAGTTGCCTGCAGGGGGCCAGTTGACGGCTGGCGATACAAAGCGCTCAGTGACGCTCTCCATTCCGATGCTCCAACGGGCGATCCGCAGCCACTTGCGGAAGGCTCTGGCTGCAGCGAGACGACGATCAGGCGAGCCTGCCAAGCCAAAGAGCGGAGAGACACATCCCAATGCGGTTATGCGCAAGATGGCACTCATCAGCAGGCAGAAACGATAGATCACAGCGTAACTTATGCCTCGCGTTCGAAGAAAGAATCGACACACCGAGTCGCGCATGGTGACGTCTACAAATCCGTTCTCACGCTGGCTGGTGCTCTGTCCGCCAAAGTGCACAATTTGCGCATCGCTGCAATGAAGGACTTTCCATCCGGCGCAATGAATGGCGTAGCACAAGTCCACCTCTTCGGCGTACATGAAGTACTCCGGATTGAATCTGCCTGCTTCTTCAAAAACACAGCGACGTACCATCAGTGCAGCGCCGGAGACGACATCCACTTCATGGATAAGCAGCGATCCCTTATGATAGAGGGCCTGCTTTCCCCAGAGCGGAAGGCTCGGCCATCGACGCTGCAGCCAGGCGACGGAGAGTACCTGATTGAAGACACTGGGAAATCGCTGCACGGAACTTGTCTGCAGGGTTCTATCCGGATTGAGCAATCGGCATCCAATCGCTCCGGCTTGCGCGACTTCGCTCAGCGTTCCGAGCATGCGATGCAATGCATCTCCGATGACCAGGGTATCGGGGTTGAGAAAGAATAGAATTTCGCCGGAAGAATTGCGCACTCCCAGATTGTTCGCCTGTCCAAAGCCAATGTTTTCTGGCGAGTGAATGAGTTGGACCCAAGGAAACCTGTCAAGGAGCCTCTGGCATGGCGAATCTGCCGATGCGTTATCGACGACGATCACTTCGTAGTCGATCCCCGCGTCTGCTGAAAGGATGGATTCGATGCATTGCTCTGTAAACGCGATGCAGTTCCAATTGACGAGGATGATCGAGAGATGGGCCATTGGATATCCAATCGTTCGGAACATTCATGAGAGTGGTGACGTCAACGCCAGATGGTCGGTCGAAGCATGAGGCGCCGCAATTGTTGGTCTTGAATGTAACGAATGAGGTCCTTGTCGTCGACGCGGGCTGCACCACTGGCACTCGCGAGTATGTATCCATAGAGCAGTCCAGCTGCGCCTGTGACCCACGGACGCTTGAAGAGATGTTTGAGGCACTTTGCTGCCATGAAGAGCGGATGGTAGCCGGAGATATAGTTCCACTCGCCCTTCTTGACCGCATTTTGCCAGGTTCCGTTAGCGGCGCCTGTATACCGGTAGTGGATCACATGCAGTTCGGGAAAGCTTCGGCTGGTCCAGCCGAGCATGTTGGCTTTGGTCTCATCGAGAGTGTCCCAGGCGGCCCCGCAACTGACGCCTCCGATGGCTTCCCAGCATGCGCGTCTATAAATTTTCGTCGCGCCCCGTACATGGAAGTACGGGTTGCGTTCCACCACGGACTGCCCGTTCATCAAGTGGCAGATGACTCCACCGCCAACACCGAGCTGGGGTTCCCGATCGAAGATGGAGAAGCACCGCTGAAAGTAATCCTCATCCATGCCGAGGTCGCCATCGAGTTTTACCAGGTAATCCCAGTTGACGGTCATCACTTGTTCGTACCCGAAATAGAATGCGAGGATCTCCTTGGCTTCACGGGCTCGCTTCCCTCGTTCCGTTTGACTCTCAGAGCCGCTGCTGGTCTGGGTTTGGATGCCGGCCGAATCGGGACGGTGAACGGGAACAATCCAAGGGTGCTTCGTAGCCCAGTTTTGCATGATCTCAAAAGTGCCATCCGTGGAACCGTCATCGACGAGAATGTATTGTGCGGGCCGAACGGTTTGTGCGACGACGCACCGTATCGTTTCATCAAGGTATTGCGCCTCGTTCCGAACCGGACTGATTACGACATAGCGCACGTTGCGTGATGTTGTCCTGAGCGCTGGTGAATAAGCCATACTCCTCCTAGCCGTACTCGATTTCTTCACCTTCGGTATGAAGAGCAACCGTGCGTGGAATCATTGAACCTTGAGTGTCAGCGGCGATCTGAAGTGCCTTCCGTGAAGTTCGGGCACGAGCCTAGCCCGAATCGTCGCGGGCATTGGATTGCGCAGACGAATGAAGCGCGTCTAGCACGCCCCGCGACCTGAGAACATTGCCGCGGGAGTCTGGATTAAGATCTTCAGATCCAACCACAGGCTTTGAGCCGCGGCATAACGGATGTCCATTCGAACCATATCGTCAAACGAGGTGCGCGACCTTCCCTCGACCTGCCATAGGCCCGTGATTCCGGGCTTTTGCTCCAGGACTCGCCGCTTGTGCCATGGACGATATCGCTCGAACTCATACGGTAGTGGCGGACGGGGACCTACCAGCGACATATTGTTGAGCAGCACGTTGACGAATTGCGGCAACTCATCGAGGCTGGTGCGGCGGAGAAAGCGGCCAAAGGGCGTGATTCTCGGATCGCTCGTCAGCTTAAACAATCCATCATTTTGTTCCGCTTCGGGTGCCCCGGCAATCAATCGGGCCACGTATTCCCGGTGTATATGCGAATCATTATTTGCCGACATTGTGCGAAACTTGTAAAACCAGAATTCCTTGCCGTACTGACCCAGACGTTTGTTGCAATGGAATACGGGGCCGGCTGAGGTGCATTTGATTATGATGGCGATGACGGCTAGCAAAGGGGAGAATAAGATCAGTGCGCCCAGGCTGCCGAGAATATCGATCGCACGCTTGATGACGTGCTTCAGCTTTTCGGTTTCGCGGCATTTGAAAACTTCGGGATAGAAGACCCGGTCCTCGCCGTCTCTGGGATATACGCGAACAACCATCGTTAGATGGCAGTCGGTTTCAATAGAAAGGGAGTCCTGCAGAGCGCTCGAGATCTTGCCCGCAATTCTCTCTACCGTCTCTTGGGAGGGTTCGCTGATATCGGTCATAACCAGTCCCAAGGTCGTGTGAGGCTTGTACCAGCCGATCAGGTCCGTTTCGCGAATGTTGGAATTGATGGCCGAGACGACGTTGTTCGCCTTGTCGCTACCCGAGTGGAGCAGCAGGTTTTCTCCGCTGACAAGGACCAGGATGAATGCTCGGCCTGAGCGCTCGCTTCGCCTGCGTTCCATGCGCAGCATCTGCCAGAACACTTCTTCTGAGGCGAGTGCCGGCGGCACGTGGAATGTGGCAGCAGCCAACCGGCCCGTAGAGGAATCCTTAGGTTCTCGCCTATTGACGGCAAGTTTAGTCGTAGCCATTCGTATTCTCCGTCAGTATTGCGTGTCGGATGTCTCGTTGATGTCGCATGGTGACGTACCAGAGTGCCTGTGAGGCGAAACGCAGCGAACGAAGTCAGAGTCGCGAACCTATTGGGTTGGTGAAATCAGCGCCAATGCTACCTTATTGAACGTGGGTCGGATGCCGCAGTAGAGCGCCGATAGGCTCCAACAGGATGGCGTCCGTTTCGACTGCGACAGCCTGATGAATCAATGTAATTGAAAAGACGATTCGGCAATGGTTTTTGTGGCGGAGGACGATCCCTTCAAGTCCTATGAGTGATCCTGACTTGACTCGAACTCGCTCTCCGATATCGAGGAAGGGATGCGGCTTTGGATTGTTGCCACGCGCGAGACACGTTCGCACCGCTTCAATCTCAGCATCATCGATCCGCGCAGGCTGTCCGTTGAAGGAGAGCATCCGTACTATACCAGGAAGGCAGAAGACTTGTTGCCGCTGATGCAAGTCGATGCGAGCGAAAACATAGCCGGGGAAGACAGGTCGCTCAAGGACGACTTGACGATCTTTCCAGCGACTTGGAGCGGCAATCAATGGCAGAAAGGCCTCAATCGATCTCGACTGGAGTTGCTCGGCGACCCGCTTTTCGTGACGTGGTTGAGTCGTAAACGCGTACCAGTCTGGCCGGTCCATCATTGCATCCCTCATTGAGACATCCTCTGAAAGGGCCTGTGCCTCCCCATATCTGCTGGAGAGAGAGTGTCTGATCGATAGGGCCGATTTTTGAGCAGCGCTTCGCAATCCTGACCCACATTGAGCCGTTGTGCAAATCTCACACGGCCCTGGAGACTTCGGACGAAATTGCACCCGTATTTCCACATCAGAATCTGCAAACTTAAGTGGAGGTGCGCAAAGCAGCTTCCACTAAACGCAAGCACAGCGTTCGCGATGCCGACAGAAGAGTGTTGCTCGCTTCTAACTCCCTATGAGCAATTTACTTGCCAGCCGGATTTATTTCCGTGTGGCGACCGGGAAGCGAGGAATTCACGAAATCTATCGTCAAGTTGCCGTACGAAGGTCGGAATCATGGGTATTTGGAGCAAATCTCTTCCAGATAGCTCTGTGCAATTGACCGAGCCAACACCCGGTGTGCAAACAATTTCCAACTGGGTCACTAGAAAACTTCACATTGCTGGGGCAAGATCAGCGATAGGCTGCGAAGGATATTTCAGAAGCACCGGGCAATTGGCCATTGGATTCGCTTATGGCAATACCTCATAAAGCCCCACCATGCCTCCTTTGAAGTGATCCACTACGTGGCAGTGAAACAACCACGTGCCGATATTGTCCGGAACCATATCGGCGCTGGCCATTGACATTGGTCCAAGGAAGATGGAATCCATTCTCATCTGGTTCCAGACTACTGTGTTTCCATGCCAGTGCGCCATGTGCACGTCGTCCTCATTTCCATTAGAAAGCAAGTACCAGCGAACCCGCTCCCCTCGCTTCATCGTAATGAGCGGGATGTTCCCCTCGATGTACCCGTTGATCGAATACAGAAGGTTCTTTTCTCGAAGCTGAGGGTCAGCTACCTTGAGTCGAACGCCGCCTGGGTCTGTCGACGAGTTCCGTTCAAAGAACCAGCTCTCTGTTTCATCAAAGACCGAGAAGTCGGTAATGAATTCTCGATCAACATCGTCTGGAGATCCATCCGGCCGGGCCTTTCCGCGACCGGTTACGATGATGGGGCCTACAAGTCCGGTATTGATGTCCTTGCCCTCGACAAAGTGGGAATGATACATCCAGAGGACAGAACTCTCATCCATCGCCGCTGGTCCGCTTCTCTCGGGTGCGGTCCAAATGTACGTATACGTCGCGCCGGGCGCGACGCGGTCGTCTGCCTTAGCTGCACCGGAAGTGCGGTCATTGTAGGGAGCGCCTTCGGCGTCCTTCTTATATTCGAGCCCGTGCGGATGCATCGTTACCGAGAGGTGCGTGTTATTGCGAAACGTGACTCGAATTGAATCGCCAACCTCGGCGCGGATAAGCGGCCCCAGAATCCCCAGATGCTCCCATTGTGCGGGGCGGGGTTTCATGTGCCGGAACGTAGCGTCAGTGTATTCGCGATAAATTGCCTTGTGATAGACTCGGTGCCCCAAGGCGCTTGCATTGTCGTTCTCCGTTGTCTCCACGCGCGGCAGTCCTGCCAGATTCCGACCCCTCGGGGTGTAGTCCCAATCGACTTCGTCGGCAGCTATGAAGTAGGATCGCACCACGCCGTGCCGTTCGCCCGAATCCTTGTCGCCCGATTGGGCAATGAACTGAGTGGCCTGCCGGGTTTGCGTCGGCGGCGTAGTCGCTTGCTGGGATTGGCTGCCAATGCTCGAAAGGGCCAGCAACAGCAACGCAATCGGCGCTTGAATGTGGGAATACTTCAACGGAGTACGACCTTCCTGATTGCATCGAGCGTACTTGAATCCGTCTATCCACTCCAGCATATTCGGGAGTTAACCTGTTTGCTCGAACTGAATTCAAGGCACATTCGGTGCTCAAGGGGCAATCGGAAGGCCGAACCTTGAGCTTATCAAGATGGAGGAGGAGCCTCAACCCCGTATGGGAGACGGGAGCGCAGGGCACCCCCTCTTCACGCTATGGGATGGTTGCTGTGAATTCGTTGGAGGCCGCGCTCTCAACTCCCGAGTCGTCCACGCTCTTCACTTCGTAGTCGTATGTTGTACCATTTGCGACATTGGTATCGGCGTAGTTGGTTTGCGTATCGATCGCAGAATTCAACAAGATGAAAGTCGTAGAACCGGCGACGGCCCGGTAAATGTGATAGCCGGCGATCGGGTCAGCGGTACTGACCGGTGCTTCCCAGGTGAGGTTGACAGAATAGGTAGCTGCAGCTGTCCCTGTGCCAGTTAAGGCAACGGGGACTGCGCTCCCGGCGGATGAGTTGCTATTGACCGTAAGTTGTCCGGACACCGCTCCGTCCAGGCTTGGCAAGAACTGGATCGTAAGTGTCGTCGTCGCCCCTGGATTGAGAGAAATCGGGAAGGCGCCTCCGATGATGGAGAAACCGGTACCGGTGATTGTTGGAGTATTCACAGTTACTGCGGATGTGCCCGCCGACTTCAGAGTCAGCAACTCGGTGGAGGAGGTCCCAACTGTGACCGTACCAAAGTTCAGACTAGTCGTGCTGACTGTCAAGACGGGCTTGGGCGCCACAGCGCCTGTGCCCGAGAGGGCTACCGTTGAAGTGCTGCCTGTGCTCGAGTTGCTGCCGATCGTCAACTGGCCTGTAGCCGCGCTTGCAGTCGTGGGAGCAAACTTTACCTGAAGCGTGAGGGATTTTCCCGGAGCTAGAGCTTGCGGCCAAGTGCCCGAGGTCATCGAGAATCCCGTCCCGGTCACTGCGGCTGAATTCACGGAAAGCGATTCCGTGCCACTCGAAGTCAGTGTGATGGCGAGAGTCTCCGACGAACCATCCGTGACCGTTCCGAATGCGAGGGTCGAGGTGCTCAGAGTCATTTTTGGAGCAGGCGGGAGGGTTCCCGTCCCGGCAAGCGAAACTTTCGCGGTGCCCCCGGTAGTCGAATTGCTTTGGATCGTCAGCTGGCCAGTATCGGCAACCGCAGTTGTTGGAGCAAACTTGATCTGAATTGCCAACGTCTGCCCCGGTGTCAATGTCGCAGCTAGCGCTCCCGAGGTGATCGAAAACCCTGTGCCGGTGATCCCCACGGAGCTGACAGTGACCGTCGAAGTCCCGGTGGAGCTCAGGATTAGCGACAGAGTGTTTGAGCTTCCATCCGTTACAGTGCCAAAGTTCAGGCTGGAGGTGCTCAGCGTCAGTTGAGGGTCCGTCGAAAGCACTCCCGTGCCGGTCAATGCAATCAAATTACTGCTCCCGGCACTCGAATTGCTCTTGATCGTGAGTTGGCCTGTATCGGCTGCCGCAGTCGTGGGAGAAAACGCGACCGTGAGAGTCAACGTTTGGCCCGGAGACAAGGTCGCCGGCAGCGTTCCTGATTTGATTGAGAATCCCGTACCCGTAATCGAATCCGAAGTAACAGTGACTGCAGAGCTTCCGGTGGAACTGAGGATAAGCGAGAGGGATTTAGAGCTGCCATCGGTTACGCTTCCGAAACTCAGCGTTGACGTGCTCACCCTTAGCGTTGGAACCGACGGAGCTGGGAGTATTTCGCAGATACTCAGGTTGTACTCATCAGCGGTCGGGGCGGAGTCGCCGAGTGTTACTCTGGTTCCTTTGACGGGAGTCGGTGCGCTCATTCGTTGCACCCAGTATGTATCCTGAGTTGAAGACAAGTCCTGATGGATGAGCGTCTGACCCGCCAGCAAGGTGCGCGGAATCGCGTAGTCGTAGTCGTTTCCGATGCCCACTACAAGCGAGTTGTTCTGCGTCGTGACCAGGCTGGCCGACGGAGAGCCATTTTGGGCGTGGGAGGTACCAATCGCGCCGATCGCTCCTGAGCCGTTCGTACCCGTCTGAGCAACGCCACTGTAGGTTGAGACCACGATTGTGGACACTACAGTTTGTGAGAGCGTCGCTGAGACCGTGACACCATGTAGAATCGCCGGCGCGAAGGCCCGCCAGATCTCCGATGTGCCAGGCTGAGCATTAGTACGTGCCACTAGCACCCAAGTAAGTCCGCCCCCCGACACACTCCTTACGGTTGTGTTGGACGAAGAAATTGCATCCGTCGCGACAAAGGCTAGAAGGAGTTCATTGGCGGAGTTCGTCGAAAAAGAAGGACTGGTCACCGTGCCTGAGGGGGAATTCTGGTCGTAGCTCACGGTTACATCCGGAACGATCCCGGCTGCGGCGGCTTCGGCGCATGCCGCCGCCAGCACAAAAGCGCACATCCACCGCGAGCCTGCGCCAATGATTGAGGAGATGCTTAGGAGACCCATCCACGGACTCGATCCGTTTGCATGGGCATTACGACCCGCGTAGGAGTTCCGGAACCGGGAAAGATATCGAAAGTCGATATTGAGCAAGACAAATAACCTCACCGAACGTGCCAAAGCACTGTCTTCCTGCAGACACGCTGAACCGGGGCATAGTCCTACGAAATGGCGCAATCTCTGAAAGCTGAACGATCGGATGAACGGTCGAATGCAAATCTGCCGCTGCTTATACTAGCCGGCTGTAAAACCGCCTGCATCACCGATGCACGTCGCGAGTCTTTACCAGGCAATCAAGGAACAAACAGAAATAGTGAGGAAGCCTGGAACTGGCAGACGCTACCTTCAGGTCCGCGGTGGCCAACGCTAGGAGTGTGAGCAGTTGGGCTGCCGGCCGCCGGGACAAATGAACCCAATATCTATTGACATACTAACCCAGTCGGGCGTCAATGCGGGGGGGATTCGCCTAAAAATAAGCAAAACATGATTACCTAAGTTTACAGAAAAAAGGTACTTAGGTTGCGCAATGGCCTGAGGCAAGGTTCGAGGAACTCCGGTAAACCTTTTATTTCCAACGCGCCCCGGAGGATTTCTCAGGCGCGGTTAGCCTGCGTCGGCAGTGATGTCACATACTGGGTTGCGAGGTGGAATTACCCGGTTACTCCTAGGTCACCACCGAGACGTTTGACTGCGGTTTCCACAATATGCCGAGCAATTGCGAGGGAGGCCGTTGCCGCCGGGGAGGGGACATTGCACACATGGATCATGCCCTCCGTCCACTCAATACGAAAATCGTCAATCAATTGGCCGCGGACGCTTAGCGCCTGGGCCCGCACTCCCGAACCTCCGGGAAATAGATCCTGAGCGCGCAATTCCGGCACAAGACGTTGAAGCGCACGAACAAAGGCTCGTTTGCTCCAAGACCTGTGATACTCGCCCAGCGACATCCGCCAATGCTGGGATGCCATGATCCAAAAGCCCGGGAACGCAGCAAATTCCAGTACATCCCGCACGTTTAGGCATCGCTTCGAGTACCCCTCCCGCTTAAGGGCCAAAACGGCATTTGGCCCTGCTTCGATCCCTCCGCCGATTCGCCGGGTGAAGTGCACCCCCAGGAAAGGGAATTGAGGATCGGGTACGGGATAAATTAGGCCCTTGATAAGAAAATCCCGTTCCGGTGGGATCTCGTAGTACTCGCCACGAAACGGTATGATCGCTAGATCGAGCTTAGCTCCAGCTAAACGGCTAATGCGGTCGCTCTGCAGCCCGGCGCAATTGACCACGAGCTTCGCGGCAATCGGGCCGCGCGTGGTTTCGACGATAGTCTGGTTCCTATAGCGCTTCAATGCGATGACCTCCTGCGATAGACGGATTGTGCCTCCGTGCTCCCTGATCTGCAGCGCAAACTTTTCAGCTACCTTCTTGTAATCGACGATTGCAGTTCCGGGCACATGCACTCCGCGTAAACCCGCAGCGTGCGGTTCGAGTTCGCGTATTTCCTCCGGGCCAATCATGCGCAATCCGCGCAACCCGTTATTCTGACCGCGCATGTACAACTCATTGAGGCGCGGGAGTTCGTCCTCCCGCGTTGCGACAATGATTTTGCCGCAAGTTGCGCTCGCCACTCCATGCTCTTCGCAAAACCGAAGTAGGGACGATGCGCCCTCAACACAAAGCTTCGCCTTCAGGCTTCCGGGCCGATAGTAAATGCCCGAGTGCACGACGCCGCTGTTATGGCTTGTTTGGTGACTTGCAACCGCAGGATCCTTGTCGATCACACATACGGAAAGTTGAGGAAATCGACGGGTGATCTCGAGACCGATGGCCAATCCCACAATACCCGCGCCTATAATCGCAATTTCAGTTTCCTCGGACATAGAACCCTTCACGAGCGATCGAAAATATAGCGCAGCGTCTGCCGCGTGATTATTTCGACGGCTTTGACCTCGAATTTCAAACGGAGATTCTGTGCCATAACCCTAAGCTCCCTTCGCGGCCTGGTCAAATCGAGTCCACGCGTCACGGAGGCATTTTCCAGCTGTCATAGCGCTAGTTAAGTTACGACAAGTGACTAAGTGTGTTCGCAATTTGGGTTACCGTAGGGTCTTAAGGTAACTCGCCATGTTGTATCAGCCTTCACTAATCGTAGCGGTTGCGCCGTTAGCGTGCATTGCAGATCTGGTGTGCGAAGAATGTTGGCCACAATCGCGCGGAAATGGCGTTGATTAAGTAGCGCAATGAACGAAAATTCCAGTGCAAATCTAAGCTAACGAATAAATGGGGTCCAAGCGAAAAGTCACTCCCGCAGCCTTCGGACTGCACTTTATCACACTGAGTGGCCGCGGTCTGTGCTGAATATTACGATCCTAAGTATTTTCACTTGACTAAGAATCACGATGGTATTACGTTTGCTGTGTTTCCTATCTAAATCTGCTCAACGACTCTAGCGATTTGGGATCACGCCTGCGGTCAGTCTAGCCGCCAGGCAAGAGGAATGCAGCGTAATTGAAAGCACCAAATGGCATTCTCGCAATTCGGTACCACTCAACAGGCGGCCGGACAGTTCTCGGACCCTCTGAACCCGTGGCGAGATTTCGACATCCGGGCCCCAGCACTTCCCACTTTACCCACTATGCGTTGAGGTTCTCTCGTGTGCAACGGAGTTAAAGTTCTTGTCGTCACCGAAGACTGTGCTGTTCAAAGCCTGATTGAAACTTGCCTACATGCGGAAGGACACATGGTCTTATGCGTAACTTCTTCTAACAAGGCCATTGAGGCCTTGAACGGTGGGCCGCCATGGGATCTCCTCTTGGTCGACGTACCGAAATACAAGAATGCGGACGAGTTGTTTGCTCCCGCACTCCTGCAGCGCGTTGGCAGCGAGAAGATCTGTATCCTTACCGAACTTGGGGATTCCTCTTGGAAGGTCCATGCGCAGTGCTGGAACATCAACACGGTTCTCACAAAGCCCTTGCTGCGTCAGGACTTGGACAATCTAATCGCCAGATGGGAGCTATCCTGCGCCGCCTCTGAATCGGTTTTCTTGGTCCATCGTAAGGAACAGCCTAAGTTTCATCTGGAAGAATTGTCTGGAAACGGCTTCTTTCTTGCGGCGTGTCCCTGCATGATGCAGATGCTGAAGAACATTCGCATTCTCGCTTCGGTCGATTATCCGGTGCTTATTCTTGGGGAAAGCGGCGTCGGCAAAGAGGTGGTCGCCAGGCTACTTCACAAGTACCATGCGCGGCGCGACAAACAATTCGTCAACGTCAACACTGCTGCGATTCCAAGCGAACTTCTTGAAAGCGAACTCTTCGGCTACGAAGCGGGAGCATTCACCGGAGCAATCAAAGCGAAGCCGGGCAAATTCGAAGTCGCGGATCAGGGTACATTGCTGCTCGACGAGATCGGCGAAATGAGCCTGCAGATGCAGGCGAAGCTCCTGCATGTCTTGCAGGACGGCTCGTTCAGCCGTCTAGGATCGCGCTCTTCGACCCATGTCAATGTCCGCATCTTGGCCGCGACTAACGTCGACATGGAAGTTGCCGTTGCCGAAAAGCGCTTCAGAGAGGACCTTTACTATCGTGTCAACGCCTTTACTTTGATCGTTCCCGCGCTTCGAGAACGTCGCGAAGAGATTCCACTGTTGATCGAGCAGATGGTGAATCGAGGATCGGCGAATACAGGCCGCGAACCCTTTGCCTTCTCCAGTAAATTGTTAGAGGCGGCCCAGGAGTACCACTGGCCTGGAAATCTTCGCGAGCTTCGCAATTTTGTCACACGCCTTCTTGTGCTTCAGGATCAGGACTCAGCCTACGAGGAAATACGAGCGAAAACGCAGGCAAAATCGAC
>Ga0182012_10000635_pt1 | contig 38838 bp, 39 predicted proteins | sample 612S2SmetaG_FD_120486 | JGI IMG/M metagenome (GOLD analysis project Ga0182012, IMG submission 120486) | Permafrost microbial communities from Stordalen Mire, Sweden - 612S2S metaG | ecosystem: Environmental > Terrestrial > Soil > Wetlands > Permafrost | place: Sweden: Stordalen | collected...
CAGGATGCTTTTGCTCAATTCTCATCGCGTTCGTCCGGCTATTTCGCAAACCTCATCTCACCGTCATCGTCAGCCTAAGCCTTGAACCGGAAGTGGAAAATATCCCCATCCTGCACCAGGTAATCGCTACCCTCCAGGCGCATCTTGCCCATCTCCTTCACCTTCGCCTCCGACCCCGCCAGCACAAAATCCTCGTAAGCGATCGTCTCCGCCCGAATGAACCCCTTCTCAAAATCCGAGTGAATCGCCCCCGCAGCCTGCGGCGCCTTCGAGCCCTTCTCCACCGTCCACGCATGCGTCTCCTGCGGCCCGACAGTAAAGAACGTCAGCAACCCCAGCAGCCCATATCCCGCGCGAATCACCCGCGCCAGCCCAGTCTCCTCTAGCCCCAGCGACTCCAGAAACTCCTTCTTCTCCCCCTCGTCCCCAAGCTGCGAAACCTCCGCCTCGATCGCCGCCGAAATCACCACCGAGACAGCACCCAGCCCCTTGGCAAACTCCGCCACCTTCGCCGAAAACGCATTCCCAGTCCCCGCCGAAGCTTCCTCCACGTTGCAAACGTAAAGCACCGGCTTCGAAGTAATCAGCCCCAACCCATGCAGAATCCGATGCTGCTCATGATCCAGCTCCGGCAGAATCGTCCGCGCCGACTTCCCTGCCTGCAGCGCCGACAGAGCCAGCTCCATCACCGGCAACTGCGCCTTGATCTCCGGATCGCCGCTCTTCAGCTTCTTCTGCGCCGCAGTCACCCGCCGCTCCAGAGAATCCAGATCCGCCAGCATCAGCTCCGTCTCCACAGTCTCCGCATCCCGCACCGGATCGACCGAACCCTCCACATGGGTCACATTGCCGTCCTCAAAGCACCGCAGCACATGCGCAATCGCATCCACCTCGCGAATATGCGCCAGAAACTTGTTCCCCAACCCCTCCCCACGCGAAGCTCCACGCACCAGCCCGGCAATATCCACAAACTCCAGCTGCGTTGGAATAATCTTCTTCGACTCCGCCAGCCGAGCCAGCACCTCCAGCCGCGCATCCGGCACAGCCACCCGTCCCACATTCGGCTCAATCGTACAAAAAGGGTAATTGGCAGCTTCAGCCGCAGCCGTCTCCGTCAAAGCATTAAACAACGTAGACTTGCCCACATTCGGCAAACCCACAATCCCGCAATTGAATCCCATTCGAAAAAAGTCCTTACCGGCAGAGAAAAAGAAGAAAATCCGCCTAAACCATCATAAGCGGCAGACGCTCTTCCGATCCCACCCAAGGGGGTGGCCCACATCTCGATTCTGAGATGTGGGAAACCACAAAACCCCAGGAGTCGTTGCCTTTGCCTCTGTTCTCCCAGACCACCCCACCTTAAAACCGGGGTCCCCAACGACAGGTCTTCGTCGTTGCGGTGGCTTCAAAACTTATAACTAGCCCCAATCCCAAACACCTTCCGAGCATCCAGATTCACCGGCACCACCAGCGGCCCGCCAGGCGTCAGTATCTCCGTATACCCAATCTGCCCCGCCACCTGCCCAATCCCCGCATCGAAGCTGAACCGCGGATCCTTCCGCTGCGTAATCCTCACCGCATAATCCAGAGTCGTAGGAATATGCCCGCCCCCCGGCACCAGCAGCGCCAGATTCTTCACGTGATACGGCTCCTGCGTAAACCCCGCCGCCGGCACAATCGCCGTACCCCACGGCCCCGGCAGCGGAAAACCCACCCCGCCAAACAGCCGCCCGCCAAACCGCGTAGACTGCCCGCCAATCCCATAAATCGAACCATTGGTAGCCTTCCAGCCAATGTTCAACAGCAGCGGCAACTTGAACTCCGCCAACGTCTTCGTCACCGCCACATACACATCGCCGTTGGTATAAGTCTTGCCATCGATCGCTCCGGTAACAAAGTGGTCTCCCGTCCTAACTACAAACCCCGCAGCCACCCCCGGAACCCACTTGGCGCCAAACGCATCCTCCTTCAGCACCACCCCTTTGCCGTGAAAGACATTCATCCCGCTATACTCCCACAGCCCGCTGAAGTAAGGGTTATCGCCATTCGTATGAACACTCCGCGTATACCCCGCCTCAGCCCAGTTGCCAAACCCCTCCGTAATGCTCAAAGTATGCACATCCCCAATCACACTCCCGGCACGGATATAGTGATACCCCGCAGCCGGATGCGAGAAAAACTTGCCCTGAGCCGACTGCACCACATAAGCCGTAGGCGTAATAAACCCGCCAGTCTGCCCCTCAAGAGTAAGATTCTGCGCCGCAGCCGAGCCGCCCAAAAACAGCAGCCCAAACCCCACCAAACACCTGATTCCGTTAGCTCTAATCCCACGCATCCAGCACCGCCTCCCAGCGAACCTAAGGATTGTGCCTCCACCGATAGCAGCTTTGTCAAATCCCAAACTCGCCCCCCTCCCTTGTGGTGTTGTCCTTGTTCTTCTCTCGAATTACAACGACCGTGGGTGCCCCATCCTTCCCCGGTGTTGGGGAGGGTGGGAACCACAAATCCAGAGGAGTCGTTGTTCTTGTCGTTTTCCGTTCCGTATGACAGTGAACCCATCATGAATCAGGATGCTCCGCCTCCAACTCGTCCAACCAGACTCAATCTCAACAATCCCCACCTCTCCAGTCGAATAGTGTCGAAAACTAGACCAAGCCCATCCCTCCGGCTTCTCCACCAGCCCACGAACCACCGGATTCCGGTGCATGTATTTCAGCTTCTCAACCGTCTTCTCATGACTCCAAACATTGAAGTCGTAATACCGGATCAACCAGAACTGAACATCCCCCTCCCGCTTGAGTCTCCGCGAAACCCTCTGCTTCAAAACCTGCAACGCCACCGAGAGTTGAACCGCCCCAGGCTCACTCGCCAACAGATGCGCATGCTCCGGCATAACCACATATCCAGTCACAATAAATCCATGCCGCCGCCTCACCCATTCCAACGCTTCCTCGAAGACACGATACCCGGACCGCTCCGCAATCAACGTCCGTCCCCGATAACAACTGAAAGTAACAAAATGAAACTGTCCAGAATCCTGATAACGAACCAACCCAGCAGGCATAATGAAAAGAATCCTACACCCAACCCAGAACCGAGGGTGCCCCATCCTTCCCCGAAGTTGGGAAGGGTGGGAAACCACCAAAGCCAGAGTGTCGTTGCCTTCGCCTTTGTTCTCCCATCAAACAGCCACCGCATTCAAGAACAACAGAAAGCGACAAAGTGAAACCACGCTAAATCCTGAAAGCAAACTAACCCCTCGACACAACGCAAAAACCGCCAACCCAACCTGACTAACCGAGACGCCCTGCACCCAACTCCCGGAGGAGCAACGACAAAAGCAAGAACAAAGCCAGCTTCCGTGGTCTCCCGCCCTTCCCAAACCCAGGGAAGGATGGGGCACCCTCTTTCGTGGTAACTTGAAAGGAAAAACAAAGGGCGGGCCACCCGCCGTCTTCAGGAGTGGTAACTTGTAAGGAAACAATAAGAGACTGACGACCCGCCTTGACAAGAACCAGCGGACAAGTCATATTTTCCCCAGGGCGTCCATAACTCACATCCGGAAACATACTAACACTGCTCAATCCTCAACTCACAACTCCAGGGGGAAGCATGCAAAACAATCTCGCAAGGAGGTTATGCTCTCTTATGACCTCCGCTGTCATCGCGGTCGCGCCGGCTGCAATTTCCTGCGCGCAGACGAATGCCGACTTCCGTCACGCGCCCGACAATGGATGGGACGCGGCCAGAACCAGCAAAGCAGTCCTGACCAACACCAGCCTCGCCTTCCAGAAATTTGCGGTCAAGAAAAAGTCGGGGACCTTGACGGCCGCCGACTCGAGGTAGCGGCAGCGTCAATGAAAACAGCCATGGACCACCTCCAGGAAATTGGCTTCAACTCTGCGCTGGAAGCAAAACTTCTCGCCAATGAGGATGCCTTTCTGGCATATCACCTAAGCGAAGAGGACATCCAATCCCTTCAGCAACGGCTCGCTGCGGAGGGTATCAATACCGAGGTGTCGAGGGTTCGCTCGTTGCTGGACTTAGACGACGAATCTCGCCTCAAGTTTTTGTCCCTGATTAGGAAGCAGGGCCTCTACAAGACCGAACTTCAGTTTGTCGAGCAATTCAAAACCGAGCAGTTGCAATATGTGCCAGAATCGTCTTCCGGAATCGGCTCGCCAATGGCCCAACGCAAACCAATGCCCGGAAGGCTGGTTCCCGCCGTATCCTACAACTTCGCTTTGTGCCTGGTCGCCGCCGGAGTTGGCCTCGGCTCCGGATGCACGGTTACTATCTTCGCGTGCGAAGCGGCAGTTATTCTGTGCGGCGCTTGCGCAATCTCGACCTGCTGAGGAGGAAGGAATCTATGAGATCGATTGCTATAACAAAGCGAAGGGGCTTCTGGTCATGGCCGGGCCCTGCGCGCACCTATGAAGCCGCTCTCCTTGCAATCGCCTTTCTCCCGGTCCTATACTTCCGCCAGTCGGGTTTTACGATGTCCGCGACAGCTGCCGTCATCATCTGCGCCACGTACATTTCGGCGGTCCTGCGGACAGATTTGACCGTTAAGGACTGGGGAAATCTCAATAGAAACACGATCTGGATCATCCGTACCGCCGCAGTCGCGGTCGCCTGTTGGATGTTCGTAGACGCACCTGGGCAGGTTGTCCGATACTTAGCTCTACTGCTCTACGCAGCACTCTATGTCGGCTGCGAGACTGCAGTTTGGCAGCGAAAACGGGCAATTGAATCGGCTGGTGCGAATATGGAATCGGGAGGAATTGGATGAACGCCGCCATCCTTCAACAACTACCGTGTTGCATTTGCGCGATTTCAGTCATGGTCCTCTATACATTTCGAATCATGGAAGAGGGGCGCCAATATCATCCCAAGCAAACCTCCGGCGACCTGGAGAGTCCGAAAGCCCGTTTTCCCCAACAAACTGCCACCGGGAATTCACCGCTATCTACAGCCAGGTTACGGGCTGATCGGTAGGGAGTAGCAAGAAACGTGGGAAGCCCAGGGTCACCGCAGGCGGCGCAGAACTGAACTACGAGACTGAGACTTGCCAGGTGGCATACGAGACCTGGCAGGTCTCGGAACCGGAAAATCGCCTCAACGACCCCCAACCTCACCTCGCCCGAGTAAGCCTCAAAAAATCCGGCTCATCGGCAATCGTCCGATGCCGAAAGGCCCGAGCAATCTTCCGGTCCTTAAGCAGAAACACCCCCGGCATCTGCTCCGCATCTTCCTTGATCATCCCAATGCCATACTTGAACATCGCCCCCTTAAGCCATCCCCGCCAAACCGTCAAATTCAGAAAATGCGAAAACGGATTGCTGCGCCCCAGAGCAAAGATCGGCAGTTGATACAGCGTCGCCTCGGGATTGCTGATCCTCTCCACATCCGAGAGATGGTAATAGTCGAAATACGGTTTGGCCCGCTCCGGCGAGCCTAAATGCACAAAGACCGGACGCACACCCTTCGCCTCAATCTGCCCCCGCACCTGCGCAACGCGATCCAGAGCCTGCGCGCAAAAGGCGCAAGCAAAGTGGCGCAGAAAGACCAGCAAAACCGGCGACTCATCCACCAGCTCCAGCAGCGACCGCCCGGTCTCCGTACGAAACTCACGCAAGGAATCTGCGAAGTCCAATTGCCCCGCCGACTGAGTCGTTCCCGTAGCCATTTGGCCAGCTCCCGCTTCCAGCGAAAGCCCGATTATAGTGGCTTTTGCCAATCGGCCCAGATCCGAAAAATCGACGCCCGGCGCCAGCGGCTTGAACCCTCCAGTCGCCCACTTGGCATACCGCTCGTAATCCTTGCCATCTACACCGACAAATATTTCGCGAATGGCCAAGTCGGCCTCCTGCGCGATAGGGATCTCCATCGACCCTCGCAAGACCGTTTCCCCGAAAAATTGTGCTGGAACGTCCAGTGTAATGAAACGGACAATCAGTCTAACCAATCCGTCGCGCAGTCTAATGCGTCCGTCAATCTATGTAACGGATCGGACGATTAACGTTACGCGTACAAAGCCACCAAACCGAGATCTGCTCCGAAACTGCTAGACTCACCTCATGCCAGCGGCACCTGAACGCGGATTCTTCATCACTTTCGAGGGCCTGGACGGCTCCGGCAAGACCACCCAGATCCGCAAACTCGCCGCCTGGCTCACCCAGCAGAATCTGCCCCACACCCTGACCCGCCAGCCCGGAGGCACCCCCACCGGCGACCGCATCCGCAACCTCCTCCTCGACTCAAAATCCGCCGGATTGTCCCCAGGAACCGAGCTGGCCATGATGTTCGCCGACCGCGCCCAGGCCATCCAGGAAGTCATCGAGCCAGCCCTGGCCTCAGGCCAAGTCGTTGTATGCGATAGGTTTACGGATTCTACAGAAGCCTACCAGGGCGGCGGCCGAGAGCTCGGCTCCGAGATAGTTCTGCAACTCCACCAGCTAATCTGCAACAGCCTCCAACCCGACCTGACCCTCCTCCTCCTGCCCGGCCTCGAAGCCTCCCTCGCCCGGGCCCGTCGCCGCAACGCTCGCGATTCCGGCCCCGACGAAAGCCGCTTCGAACAGGAACAAGACGCTTTCTTTTCAAGGGTTTATGAAAAATTTCGAGAAATCGCCGCCCGCGAACCTGTGCGTGTCGTCCAAATCAATGGCGACCTGACCATCGATCAGGTCCACGCGCAGGTGATAACAGCAGTAGAATCAAGGCTTCCATGGCCAGTTCCATCCAAAACCCGCCCGTAACGCTCGCAACTCCCACAGGAGACGTGCTGATCCAGCGCGGCCCATACCGCTTCCCGCCCGGCCTCAAGCGCAACCTGCCCTTTTACCTCTTTTCCAGGTTCTTCCGCTCCGATAACCCGATCCTGCTCTTCGAATACCTGCAGCGATTCGGCCGTGCGGCGCATTACCGGCTGCTCCACAACCACATCGTCCTGCTCAACGACCCCTCGGACATCCGCGAAGTGCTTGTAGATAAAGCACATATGTTCATCAAAGAGCGCACCCAGAAGCGCATGAAAATCCTACTCGGCGAGGGCCTTATCACAGCTGATGGCGAGGCCCACAAGCGCCAGCGCCGCATCGCCGCGCCAGCCTTCCATCGCCAGCGCATCCAGGCCTACGCCTCCACTATCGTCGAACACGCCGCCGCAGTCCGCGACGAGTGGAAACCCGGCGTCCAGATCGACGTGGCCGCGGAGATGATGCGCCTTTCGCTCCAGATCACCGCCCGCACTCTTTTCGACACCGAAGTCACGCCGGAGATTGCGACGATCAACGACGAATCGAACGCCGTGATGGAGATCTACAACGCGCTGATCGCCATGCCCCGCGCCGAGGACCTGCTGCGCTGGCGCATTCCCATCCCGGTGCTGATACGCTTCCGCCGGTCGAAGCAGCGGCTCGATGCCGTGGTGGACAAGATGATCGCGGCGAAGCAGGCCACGATTGCGCAGGCCGCGCGCGAGGGGCGTCCACTGGGCGGCGATGTGCTCTCAATGCTCATCGCCGCGCGCGACGAAGACGGCGCTGCGGGCAGCTCCAATCGCATGTCGGCGCAGGAGCTGCGCGATGAGGTGATGACCATCTTCCTCGCCGGTTACGAGACAGTAGCGAACGCGCTGTCCTGGACATGGCTCCTGCTAGGCCAGAATCCCAAAGCTGAAGCAAAACTTCACGCCGAACTGGATTCTGCGCTGGGTGGCAGGTTGCCCACTCTGGAAGACATGCCGCGGTTGCCTTACACGGAAATGGTCATCGCTGAATCGATGCGGCTCTATCCACCGGCCTGGGCCATGGGCAGGCAGGCGACGCAGGAAGTCGAAATCGGACCGTACCGGCTGCCGAAAGGGACTTTTCTCTTCTTCAGCCAGTACATCGTTCAACGCAACGCGAAGTATTTTCCCGACCCGCTTAAATTCGAACCAGAGCGCTTCACGCCCGAAGCCAAAGCCAGCCGCCCCAAGTTCGCCTACTTCCCTTTCGGCGGCGGCGGCCGCCAGTGCATCGGCGAGTCGTTCGCATGGATGGAAGCCGTGCTGGTGCTGGCGACGCTTGCGCAGCGCTGGAGGCTGCGCGTTGTCAATGGCCAGAAGATCGATGTTCAGCCCAAGATTACGCTGCGGCCCAAATTTGGAATTCAGGTGATGCCCGAAGCTTGCCCAGGCAGGCTGGACGGATAATCAATTCTCATGACACTCACCACCGTTCGGCGATATCGTGACTTATCCGAAGCCATCGTCGCCCGCTGCCTGCTGGAGTCGTGCGGTATAGAAGTCGATCTCCGTGACGAGAATCTCGTCCGGCTCGACTGGCAAGTCTCGAATTTCATCGGTGGTATTCGCCTTCAGGTGGAAAGCGAGGATGTGAGCGACGCCATTGCGATCCTGGATTCTCCGGTTCCCGCAACGATCGATTACGGCGAAAGGGATGCCCCCTACAAACAGCCACGTTGCCCGGAATGCCAGTCGCTCAAGATCACCTTTGAAGGCTCTTCACGCGGATCGGCACTGATGCTCCTTTTTGCTTTTTCGATTCCTTCCCCTGTCGGATCGAAGACCTGGGCCTGCGACGAATGCGGGATTCGATGGGATGAAGCCGACCAATAGATACTTTTGCCCGTCCCGTCTTGAGGAGTTCCAACCCGTGCTGCCGGTCCCGGTATTGCCGGCACCTGTTACTTCGTCGAAGTGATCATATCTTCCAACTGGTACGTATTGCTCACCAAGGTCGTCCGCAGCTTGTCATAGTGCTCAAAGGTGGCGCCCATCTCCATATCCGGATGTACTTTTTTGAAAGTTTCCGCGATGGAAGTATCCGTGAACATCGCTTCCCAAGTCCGGAACACATCGACCGTCACGGCCTGAAAGCGCATTTCGCTTCCCCTGGGCATCACCCGGGTATTGAGCGACCAGCCCGCACGGCCGCCCTCCTTTGCCATGGCCTCGGCAAGCGGCTTCCAGACCTTCTTTTCATAGGCAACAAAATCTGCCATGTTCGCGGTCTTAATGTAATTCACTTGAAAGTAGTCGCCCTTTTCCACTGTCCCGACGAAAACTTGATTCTGGAACAAGTCATCGGAAACCAGCGTGGCCAACGCGTTTCGTTTATCGACATACTCCTGCGCGGTCACTGGCAATCCAGCTTTCTTCAGTGCGGCGCCAATCTCTTTCGAGTCCAGGGGCTTCCGCGGGACTCCGGGATACATGGACACGACGAGATAGTCGCATTCGGCCGAAGTCCCCTGTGGAATAACAGAGCGGAGCAGATACCATGTCGATATCGCGCCCAAATCAACTCGGGCCTGGGTGAATCTGTGCACATCGGCCGCAGCCCATCGGGTGAATTCACTTGCATTTTCCGGCTTTACCTTGATGCAGGCAACACTGTGATAGCCAGTTGGAGCGGTTTGCGCGAGCAGGGACAAAGAGAACAACCCCGCCAGCGCGACGGTCAAAAACAAGCGCGAAATTTTCATTGACATCTCTTTCGTAGTTCTCCCGTTTGGCAGCAGGATTCGTTCCAATTGTTGTCTTACAGCATCCGAAAACGATACACAAAGACCTCGCAGGCGTGCGCGGTCTTTGCAGAGAATTTACGAGCAGGCCTGAAACTTCGTCGCAACGGCAGGTTGCGTGCAGTTTTATACAACCTGTGCATTTGGCCGCCGAGCCACGCCTTTCAAGTCAACCACAGATGAGGGGAAGGCATCTACGTATCGGTGGGCATAGGTATTTGCAGAGACAATTTTTCTGGGAGCACGCTTCACATTCGCTCCGCCTCGGATAGCTTATCCGGCTCCGATAGTCTTTCGGACCCACGCGCTTTTTCGCCTTCAACTCTTATCCGAATAACAGGATCGCGACCCAGGCAGTGCTGGGGTTTCGCAAGGCAGGCGCAGGGCCAGAAACAGGAGAGTTCTCGCCTCGCGCCAGCTTTGATTTAAGTCATTCCCCCGAATTTCAGGAGTCCCCATCATGTCCAACAAGAACACGGCAGTATTCGGTATCTATCGCACCACTTCGGCGGCAGAGGCGGCCGTGGATCATCTGGTCCGCAGCGGATTTTCGGAGCAGGATGTCTCCGTCCTCATGTCGGACGTAGACGCTACGCGCGATTTCGCCCATGAAAAGAACACCAAGGCGCCTGAAGGCACAGCCGTTGGCGCAACGACCGGAGGCGTTGTGGGAGGCACGTTCGGTCTGCTCGCCGGCATCGGCGCTCTGGCCATTCCCGGCATCGGACCGCTCATCGTTGCTGGTCCGATCGTCGCCGCGCTTGCCGGCATCGGCGCGGGGGGAGCGGTTGGCGGATTGATCGGCGCCCTCGTCGGCCTCGGCATTCCAGAGTACGAAGCAATCCGCTACGAGGGGCACGTAAAGGAGGGCGGCATTCTGCTCTCCGTCCATTGCAACACTTCAGAACAGATCAACCAAGCCAAGCACATGTTGAAGGCTACAGGCGCCGAAGATATCGCTTCATCGGGTGAATCGTCCCATGTTTCGGTCAAGGCTTCCGATATGCCCGCCGACACCCATGTAACCACTTACTAAGCTCGTCCAAACGAGCCAAACAAATTGCGTCAATGCAGTGCCGGGTCCGTTTCGATGCGTCCATTTCGGATCGTGTCCAACCTGGAGCGGAGTTCCATCTCCAGCTCTTTCCCTGCTAACAAGTTCCGGCTCAGAAAGCCGCATCCAGGAGTTTAACCATGAGCGTCAACACTCTCGAAAAATTGCTGATCGACGAATTGAAGGATCTCTATTCCGCTGAACATCAGATCACCAAAGCTCTGCCCAAGATTGCAAAAGCTACAACCAGCGAAGAACTGAAGGCTGCGCTGCAAAACCATCTGCGCGAAACCGAAGGGCAGATTGAACGGCTCGACAAGATTGGCACGATTCTGGGCAAGAAACTTACCGGCAAGACCTGCGACGGAATGAAAGGCGTACTCACCGAAGGCGCTTCGGTGCTCGAAGAGGTGGAAGAGGGCACGGTTCGCGACGCCGGTATCATCTCTGCCGCGCAGCGAGTAGAACACTACGAAATGGCCGGCTATGGAGCGGTTCGCGAATACGCCATGCTGCTCGGAATGAATGATGTGGCGGCTCTTCTCGACGAGACGCTGAAAGAAGAGAAAGCGGCCGACCAGAAGCTCTCGAAGATCGCGAAGAGCGTCAACTCCGAAGCGATTCACGTCGCTGCCTGACAAGTTGGAACAGTTTTCCTCCTAAGGAAGGAGCGTCATCCCCGGCGCTCCTATTTTTTCGTTCTTGTTTTGCATTTGCCTGAGACGAGGCCGGGTGACTACACTCGCTCTGCGCAAGGGGGGCAGATTCCCGTGCGCCAGAGGGAGCCGCTTCCGCGTCTATGATGAACAAGAGGCAGTTCTTGAAGACGTCCAGTGCCATTCTTTCCGGCGCCGCTCTCTCCCGTGTGGTTGGAGCATCCAGCCCGCCGGAGCCTGCTCCCCACGAAACAAACTGGGCAGGCAATCTGCGCTACCACGCCGACCGCGTCTTTGCGCCGCGCTCAGTCGAAGAGGTGCAGCAGCTCGTGCGGCAATCGCCGTCTCTTCGGGCGCTGGGTTCCCGGCACTCGTTCAACACCATTGCCGACTCGACGGCCAGTCAGATTTCGCTGGTTCACCTCGACTCGATTGAATTGGATGAGAAGGCTCACACGGTGACTGTGGGTGCGGGCGCGCGCTACGGAACGCTGGCGCCGGTGATCGATGCAAAGGGCTATGCGGTGCACAATCTCGCTTCCCTGCCGCATATCACGGTCGCCGGAGCCATCGCCACGGCCACGCACGGCTCGGGCGTTCACAACGGCAATCTTTCCACTGCTGTGCGGGGCCTCGAAATCGTCACCGCGAATGGCGAAATCCTGCATGTGACGCCAGACCATGAGCATTTTCAAGGCGCGGTAGTCGGTCTTGGCTCAGTAGGAATTGTGACCAAAGTGACGCTGGCTGTGCAGCCGCGATTCGACATGACTCAGGTGGTCTACCGCAACCTGTCGATGGACCAACTTGAGCACAATCTTGAGGCCATCATGGCCTCCGGGTACAGCGTGAGCTTCTTTACCAACTGGCAAAACAACAACATCAATCAGGTGTGGATCAAGAGCCGCGTTGCGAACGGCGAAAAGACGGCTATCGTACCTGATTTCTATGGCGCCAAACCGGCCACAGGGAATATGCATCCGATTGAGGCCAATTCGGCTGAAAATTGCACCGAGCAGATGGGCGTTCCGGGGCCTTGGTACGAGCGGATGCCGCACTTCAAGATGAACTTTACGCCCTCAAATGGCGCCGAGTTGCAGACGGAGTATTTTGTTCCGCGCAGCCGTGGGTATGAGGCGATCCGCGCCGTTGAAACGCTCAAGGACAAGATCACGCCGCTCCTCTTAATCACCGAACTGCGCACCATTGCCGCCGACGATCTATGGATGAGCATGGCTTACAAGCGCGATTCGCTGGCGATTCATTTTACTTGGAAACCGGAGACGCCGGAGGTGATGGCGATTCTGCCATTGATCGAAGAAAAGCTTGCGTCGTTTGATGCACGGCCGCATTGGGCGAAGCTGTTTACAGTGGCGCCCGCCACCTTGGCTGCACGATACGAGAAGATCGCGGCGTTCAGGACGCTCCTGAAGGAACAGGATGCGAAGGGCAAGTTTCGGAATGAGTTTGTGAATCGCGACGTGTTTGGAGCCTAGCTTCGGCTCGCCTCAAATCGAATGTCAAAGCTTTCGCGCAAGATATTTGAGGTACGCTATCGGGTGACGCGCAACGGTAGCCAAGCTAAAGCGCCATTGAATGGCGACATCGCCTCCTGTCGTTGTCACGTCACCTACTTCCGGCACACGAATTGGCTGCAAACTCTGCTCGCCTTCATGCAAGACCGCGCCAGGGATTTGAAGGGGATTTGAAAAATGACCTATGATCCGGATGTCGTAGGTCCCCGGTTTGACAGCGGCACGGAATGCGCCATGGTCGTCAACATGTACAAGCACCATTTCAGAATTAGCTCGGGCGAGAGTTACCATCGCGCCGCTGAACGGACCGGAACCGTCTGGCTGGAGCACGGTCCCCGTGAGCACCGCTGTTTCAGGCCTCGCTTGCTTCCCGGTTGTCTGAGCTATCGCACCTGCAGCACTCAACGCCAGCGAAGCGGAAACCGCGACCTGCGCCGCGAGCGAGGCACGAGGCTGAGATTTCAGGGTGACGAGCGAGCCATCTTCACGGCGCGTAATGCGGGCGCAGAGTTTACCGCTGCTTTTGAAGACGAGCTTCTCAATCTCCCGTGGAGTCATCGCCGCGAAGTTGTGCACCCGCTTGTCGCATGACTGACAATGGCGCTCGCGTGAACTGCCTTCCATCGCGGCCCACGACTCTTCGCAAGGTTTGGCGATCACCGGCTCGAATGGCACGCTGTGGCGTTTCACGATCACTCCGATTGCATCAATGTAGCACGGACCGGCGGACGGAATAAGCCGGCCTTTCAGCCCTCCGGTCCTCCCGGACCCACTGCATTGCCCTGGGCTGGTGTAACGACGCGCCGGCAGCCTGTTTTTTTGCCTGATACATTCTTGAGTCGTGTGCGCTGAATGCTACCTGAGCGGGGCAATCTCCAAATTGCGGTAGTAGGTTTCGGCGCCCTCGGTCTGGAAGAGAATTTTACCTTTCGTCGCATTCAGTTCGGTGGCTTCGTTGACCAGCTTGCCATTGACGAAATACTTCACGTGGTCGCGGTCGACGACCAGCTCCAGCTGATTCCATTCGCCGTGCGGCTTTTCCACTTCACCGACGGGATCGCGGTAGCCGGTGACGTTTTCCCATGGGCCTTCGCCGAAGCGCACCGACTTCACATACTGCTGGCCGGTTGGGTCGGGATCACTGGTGACTGGCTTGCCGTTGACTCTGAGTGTTGCGCCTTTGACCAGCCAGATGTCACCGGTGCCGCCTTCGATGATCTGAAATTCGAAGGAGCGCGGCCATACGTCTGTGGCTACCTGCATGGGACCGGTGATGTTGTAGAGAATGCCGCAATCCCGCGCCTTGCCGACGCGATCCTGATACGTCTTATCGCCCCATTTGAATTCGGCGCGTAGGTAGTAGTTCTGGTACTCCTTCTGCGTCACGATGCCGCCGAAGTCGTCGCCGGAGACGTGGATTACGCCGTTTTCTGCGGTGAAGACGTGCTTGTCGTCGTGGTTCAGGCCGCTCGACTTGAGCAGGATGTCAAAGCCAGAAAGATCCTTTCCGTTGAAAAGCTTCACCAGTTTGTCGTGCGGTGGAATGCCGCTTGCGTGCTGCGCGCTGCCTGTGCAAGCCAGCAATGCCAGGACCAACAAAAGCAAAATCGCGCGCCTTCGCATCAGAACTCCTCGTGAGTTCATTTCATTCCCCCTCGAATCAACCGCCATCTTGCATCGAAGGCCGATTCTACGCTGCTGATCCCTGAGAGGACAAACTTCCGTCGGAAATCTTCGCCTTGCGCACTACAATCAATTCTCATGACCACCGCGCCGCTCCGCTCCGCCGCTCTTGCCCTCGCCGCGTCCTTTTTCGCCGTCACCCTCATTGCCCAGGGCCCGCAGGCAAACCTCACTCCGGAGCAGCGGCAGGCGCTGATCGCCAAGCGCGAAGCCATCGAGACGGAACTCGAATCGGTCGCCATCATCGACCGCAAGATCATGGTGCCAATGCGCGACGGCAAGCGCATGGCTGCGGACATTTACCGGCCCAAGGACACGTCGAAGAAGTATCCCATCATCTTCAGCCGCACACCCTATAACTTCAACTTCTGGGACGTACGCCTGGGGACCTACCGCGATATGTCGAATGAGCTGGACACGGTGAAGCGTGGCTATGTGCTGGTGGAGATGAACGAGCGCGGGCACTTCTTTTCGGAGGGCGAGTACGACATTCTCGGCGCGCCTTTGAGCGATGCCGACGATCAGTTCACCTGGATGAGCGCGCAGCCCTGGTCGAATGGCAAGATCGGTCTGATTGGATGCAGTTCCACCGCGGAGTGGCAGATGGCCGCAGCTTCCCTGGGCAACAAGGCGCTGACGACCATCATTCCGGAGAGCTTTGGCGCCGGCGTGGGCAAGGTTGGCCCGTACAACGAGCAGGGCAACTGGTACCGCGGCGGCGCGGTACAGATGCTCTTCATCGACTGGCTCTACGGTGAGCAGAATCAGGTGCGGCCGCAGTTCCCTGCCAAAACATCGCAGGCCGATCTGATTGCCGGCTCCAAGCTCTTCGACCTGGCGCCGCAGATGCCGCCGGTCGACTGGGCCAAGGCCTTTGAGCATCTTCCCGAGAAGGACATCATTTCGGCCGTTGGTGGCCCGCGCGGCATCTTTTCGGACAAGATGCCCAACACCACTGGCGGAGCGATGCTCGAGCGCACGCCCGGCGATCCGGCTTGGCGCAAAGGCGGCATCTGGCAATCGGACACCATGCCCATCAACGTCCCCGGCCTGTGGGTGATGACCTGGTATGACGTCTCGATCGGGCCGAATCTGGCCGCGTATAACTTCGTCCGCAGCCACGCCAAGGGCGAGGCGGCGAACGAGCAATATGCCATCATCGCGCCCACACTGCACTGCGGCTACAAGCGCGCCACGGAGCACACCAAGGTCGGTGAGCGCGATATGGGCGACGCGCGGCTGGACTACGACGCGATCACCTACGCCTGGTTCGACCACTTCCTGAAGGGCGACGATAACGGCGTGCTGCAGAAGACTCCCAAGGTGCAGTTCTACACCATGGGTATGAACAAATGGCAGCACTCCGACACCTGGCCCCCGGAAGGTGCGCAGCCAGTCACGCTTGCCCTTACAAGCCAGGGCCACGCCAATACCCTTACCGGCGACGGCATGCTGGTCACCGGGAAGTCGCCGCTGCTGGCCTTTGCCAACGATAGCTTGATTGCTAAGACCGATGTACCTGACACTTTCACCTACGATCCCCTGCACCCCACACCCAGCTACGGAGGCAACGTCTGCTGCGCGGCCAACACCATCCCCGGCAACGGCGGCGCGCTCGACCAGCGCAAGATGGAAGAGCGGCAGGACATCCTCGTCTACACCTCACCCGCGCTGGCCGCCGACACCGAGCTTTCCGGGCCGATCACGGTTACGCTCTATGTCTCGTCCGACGTGAAAGACACCGACGTGACTGCCAAGCTCATCGACGTGCTGCCCGACGGAACGGCTTACAACCTCGACGAGACCATCCAGCGGCTGCGCTACCGCGACGGAGACGACCACACTGTCTGGCTCGAAAAGGGCAAGGTCTACAAGGTCACGCTCACGCCCATGAACACCAGCAACCTCTTCGCCGCCGGGCACAAAATCCGCCTCGAAGTGGCCGGCTCCAACTTTCCGCGCTTCGACCGTAACCTGAATACCGGCGGAAATAACTACGACGAGACCGAAGCGGTGGTGGCCCATACCTCCATTCACCACGGCGCCCAGTACCCAAGTAGCGTCACTATTACCATTGTTCCCGCGCACGAACCAGAAAAACAGCAGTAAAATGCGGGGGTGAGAGCTTTAGGCAAGGCCGAGCTGACCACCGTGGAGCGCGGGAACCAATTGGAGTTCGCTTCCGGGTACCAAAGCGGGTGGATCGACTTCATGGCTCCGCCTGCGGCTCTGTTTATCGTCTTCCTCTGGGCTATGATCGCGCACTTTTACCTGATTGCCTGGTTTGTGGTGGTTGGGTATTTGCTGCTGGTTCTCTGGTGGCTGCATAGCCCGGTGACGCGGCTGCTGGTGACGGATTCGGAGCTTGTGGCGCGCGGCAATCTTGGCCGTTCTTATTCGGACACGCGACGGGTCAAAACGGAAGATCTGAAGTCGCTGGGGCATTTTCACGGATCGCACAACGAGCCCGTTGGCCTTTACGCCTATCATGCCTGGACCAAAACCTGCATGATTCCGCGCCTCACGCCGCAGGAGTCGAATGCGATTATCGACGCGATCCACCGGAAGTTTCCGCAACTTGAGCACGGGCACGAGATTGAGATGGAAGCCATCCACGCCGAGGCCAACGGGGAATTCCACCCTCATGTCGCGCTGATGGAGGTCGATCCCCTGGACGATCTGCGCCGCTGGAAGGCGGCCAAGGCGCGGGAGATGGAGATGGACGATTTTCGCGTCAAGCATTCCAAGGCGGCCCAGGATTTAGAATCAAAGTAATACGATGACTACCGCCCCCGTTCAACTCCCAAGCCGCATAGACGCCCTTAAGCACAAAATGGAAACCCGCGAAGCCCGTATCGGCATTGTCGGCATGGGCTACGTCGGCCTGCCGCTGGCCCTGCTCTTCAGCGGAGAAGGTTTCCGCGTCACCGGATTCGACATTGAGCCGGCCAAAGTGGCCAAACTCAACGCCGGCGGCTCGTATATCGTCCGCATTCTGCCGGAATCCATCCAGGAAGCGCAGAAATCGGGCTTCTGCGCCACTTCCAACTACGGCGACGTGGCCGAAATGGACGCCGTGATCATCTGCGTCCCCACCCCTCTGAATGAGTACCACGAGCCGGACCTGAGCTACGTCACCGGCACGGTCGAGTCCATCGCGCCCTACGTGAAAGAGGGCCAGTTGATCGTGCTTGAAAGCACGACTTACCCCGGAACCACGGAAGAACTGGTCGTTCCACGCCTGGAGACGGGAAATCTGAGGGGCCTGAAAGTAGCACGCGGCGCAGACGACGCAGGCCTGCACGTAGCCTTCAGCCCGGAGCGCGAAGACCCCGGCAATGACACCGTCGCGCGCCACGACATTCCCAAGGTGGTCGGCGGCTGCGGCCCGGTAGCCTCGGAACTAGCCGCAGCCATGTACGGCGCCATCTTCCGCAAGGTTGTGCCGGTCAGTTCGCCCTCGGTAGCGGAGATGACCAAGCTGCTCGAAAACATCTACCGCTGCGTCAACATCGCCATGGTCAACGAGCTCAAGCAGCTCTGCATGCGAATGGGCATCGATATCCACGAGGTCATCGACGCGGCCAAGACCAAGCCATTCGGATTCCAGGCCTTCTATCCCGGCCCCGGCCTCGGCGGCCATTGCATCCCCATCGACCCCTTCTATTTGAGCTGGAAGGCCAAGCAATTCGACTTCCGCACACGGTTCATCGAGCTGGCCGGCGAAGTCAACACCGCCATGCCCTACTTCGTCATCGACCAGATCGCCAACGGCCTCAACGAGCACGCGAAATCCATCCGCGGCAGCAAAATTCTGGTGCTGGGACTGGCCTACAAACGCGACATCGACGACCTGCGCGAGTCCCCATCGCTGACCATCCTCGAACTGCTGCGCGACAAAGGCGCCGTCGTCGCCTATAACGATCCCTATTTCCCATCCGTAGGCCAGGGCCGCCATTACGCGCTGAACATGACCAACACGCCGCTGGACGACTTAGGCCAATATGATGCGGTGGTCATCGTCACCGATCACACAAGCTATAACTATCGCGAGATAGTGGAGCAGGCGAAGTTAGTCATCGATACGCGGAATGCGACCAAAGGGATTGTCAGCGATAAGGTGCTTCGTTGCTGAGTTCTATGAAATATCAACTCATCTTACAGTTCGAAGCCACCAGCATCGAAGATTTTGACGGGTTGATCGTGCTGGAAGAAATCTTAATTACGACTCTCCCTAGAAAATGCCGAGTTGACGGGCATGACTTTGGAATGGGGGAGTTCAACATCTTCATTCTCACCGATGATCCTGAGAGCGCGTTCGGAGATGTTCGCAAGGTTCTTCGGGACAACGGGCGGCCTGGCAAATACCAAGCCGCGTTTCGTGAATTGAAATCAGACGAATACATCATCTTGTGGCCACCTACATTAGACCGCTTTACGATAACTTAGCCTTGGGAGCGCTTCCCTCACGGGGAGTGCAGACTCAGTATTACGGCGTTTCGTTACGCCCGATCCAGCTTCGCAAAAGCCTCGCTCAGCTCCACGCGAATCGGCGTTCCGGGCACACTCAGCACGCCGGCTTCAACGGCATGTAGACCCTCCGCATCGGCAGTCCAAGCCCGACGGCGAATCGGGTCGAGAATCCAGATGTTCTCTGTTCGAAACGCCACATACTGGTCAATCTTCTCCTGCACATCGCCCCACTCATCCCGCGGCGAGAGAATCTCAATCGCAATCAGCGGCGGAACTTCGAGAATGCGTTCAAACTCAACTCCGGCGCGTACCACAAGGACATCAGGAATGCGATAGCTGGTCTTCGCCACCTGCGTTCGCAACTCCGGGTACACCACAACGCCCCAATCCTCTTCGTGAAAGCCAAAGAGCAGAATGAAGTATTTCTGCAGCAAAGAATGTTCCTTCTCACCCAAGTTGCGCTCCACAATCCGCCCATCGACATACTCGCGGTCCGGGCTGTAGCTCGTCTTCAGGTACTCGCGCACCGTGATCAAGCCTTCGTCGATGGGTACAGTCGCCATGGCTCCAGTATCCTCCTCTTTCCGCGTTCCGCCAAGCCGTTACACTGAAGCGATCCGCCAAATCAGGAGCCAGAATGCCCTTCGAGCCTCAGACCGTCACCGTCCGCCCGGCCACCCGCGAAGACTACCCGCAATGGCTCACCCTCTGGCAGGGCTACAACCACTTCTACGGCCGCAGCGGCCCGACTGCCCTGCCCGAAGCAGTCACCCATGTCACCTGGGAACGCTTCTTCGACGTTTACGAGCCAATGCAGTGCCTGGTCGCCGAGCACAACGGCAAGTTAGCCGGTCTCGCCCACTATCTCTATCACCGCAGCACACTGGCCATTGCTCCTTACTGCTATCTGCACGACTTATTCACCGACGAAGCGCTTCGCGGCCAGGGCATTGGCCGCAAGCTCATTGATGCCGTTTACGCGCAGGCCGCCAACGATGGAGCGGCCCGCGTCTACTGGCTGACCCACGAGACCAACACGACTGCGCGCAAGCTATACGACCAGATGGCCGAGTTATCCGGTTTTCTCGTCTACCGCAAAAACCTGCCGTAGACTGAAGATTACTTCTTCCGCTCATACTCCGGCACAAAGGGCTTCAGATTCATGATGTAATTCACATCCGTAGCCACTTCAATCGTCTTCCCATCCACCACATAGGGCTGGTACTTCCACTTAGCCACGGCCCGCGACACAGCGTCGTAGACCGGATCGGAAGAGTGAGGGACCAGCTTCACCGAACCATCTTTCTGAATCACGATCGGAATCGTCTCCGTGCCGATGTTGGGCTGATGATCCGGCGTGAGCGGTACCGACGCGCCCACCTGATATACCGGAACAAGCGGAGGATCGCCCGGCTGCCTTTCGTATGGCTGCGCGATCGCCCCTTTGCCGGGCTTGACCAGTTCGGCATCTTCCGGAGCCAGAGGTTCGAGGACTGTCACCTTGGCCTCGGCCATCAGCAGGCCTTTGACGGTCAACTTTACATCGTGCGCTACCCAGCGTTCTCCAAATTTCTGCTGCTGGTTAAACTGAACCACCGTATCGGCATAGGCGCTCAACCGCAGGCGGTTGGCGTCATCCAGGCAGCTCTTCGGAAACATCGTGTCCGCGTCGCCGTCGCCCGCGTATTGCTTTGGGTCGGTCACGTAGACGCAATTCAGCGCCACGCCCATATTGACCCGCTTCAGCGTCAGTGGGTACTCCGGCTTTATGTTGCCGTCTTCATAAAGCGGCTGGATCACCGTCCCGGCGACCTTGGTGTCAAGTTGGTGGTAGTCGAACCAGTCCCCATCCGGCTTAGGGCGGAAGCGCTCGAGACGCGACGTGCTCCACTCCGTGCCGTTGAACTCCGGGACGGAACTCTTGTACACGCGCTTCCACTGGTAGCGCCCGGCGGACCACTCCTCCATGGTGCCGGTGAGCAGCTTAGGCAGCTTGGGATCCTGGAAGGTGAAGTCCACCTTCAGGTGAAACGGCGCAACGTCGTCACCATCCAGGCCGCTGACCTTCAAGGCTGCCGCCACGATCGCATGCGCTTTGGAGTTCGACTCCACTGGATCGGCGGGCACGGCGGCCTGGTCCGCCTGCGGCGCTGTCTGTGCCCGGCACTGACCCGTGTTCAGCACGGTCATCGTCCCCAAGACTACCAATGAGGCAGCCAATATTCCACTACGACCGGCGACACGCCGGCATCCCGTCTTTGACATCAACGCAGCTCTCCCTTTGGCCCGCAATTCGAACCTGCAATACGAGCCAACAGCAAATATAAATGGATTTACCGGCCCATTTCGTCCAGCCAGTATTCGGTCAGGTATTCGATCACCCTAGCCTGCCGACCCTCGCGAGTTGCCGTGAGGCCAGGGCTCACGGGAGCCATTTCGCTGAGCAATTGCCCCAGGGGGCTCTCCTCCAACGCGTTGACGGACAAGAAGCGCTCCACCATCCGATTTGCGCCAGTCAACTCCTCAACGCTAATCGCACGGTCGGCCATTACCGCCGCCTGCATGTCCCACAGCAGATAGCCGGCCATAGCTCCCAGAGCGGTCTGGGGATTCTGCGGGTCGACCGGATAGCGGTAGCTCCCATACCATGCTGGGACCTCCCCGGCCGCCATCGGCCTGGCAATTCCATAGCCCTGACCATGGTCAGCGCCCAGAATCGCGGCTGCCTCCATCATGCCTGGGTGTTCCAGTCCCTCGACCACGACATTGGTATGAAAAGCGTGCGCCAGGCGAGTCAGATACAGGATGAACTCCAGGGCTCGCTGCGGTTTATGGAGCACGCCGCGCACCAGCCCTTGATCGATCTTTACCTCATCGAAGCTGTATTGCCCCATCCGAAGTAGCGAACTGTGCCCCGAACCGAGATCGTCTTGCGCAAAACGGACTCCCATCTCGCATAAGCGCTTAAGAAATGTCTGCTTCTGTTCCTTTTGTGCCGCGCCGTCCTCCGACTCCAGAATCTCCAGCTGGAGGCGATTTGGAGGGAAATCCAGCTCCGCCAGAATCGAAGCGATGGCCACGCTGTACCGATCATCTCCCAGGCCTTCCGCCGGAAGGTTGATTGAAAACTGAAGCTGGAGTCCAAACTTGTCCATCTCGCGGGCGTCGGCGCAAATGTGCCGCAGGCCCTGCTCAAACAGAGAAAGCAGTTCCACTCCTCCAAATGTCGGGAGAAACCTCCCCGGCGGAATCAGGGCGCCGCCCTCCCCGACAAGGCGCGCGAGCGCTTCCAACCGGCAGAGTGCCCCGGTGCGCAAGTCGATGATCGGCTGATAGAGCATGGTCACATGCCCGGCGGCGAGCAACTGGCGATACTCCAGCTGCTCCCGCATGGGAATCACCGGCGCCTGGCTTAGCCGTTGCATCGCATGGCCTAAAACCCGCTGAACATGGTTGAGAAAGTTACGCACGCGCAAATTAGAAAAATACCCAGGCCACGAACTGTACAAACTCAGCAGAGCGATCGAATGACCCGCCTCGTCGACCAGCGGAACCGTGGCGCTCGAACGAAATCCCAACCCGCCGCCTACGTGGCGCCATGGTTCGGATTTTGGATCGAGAGCCCAGGCGGCGGAGACCTCAATCTGTCCGCTGCGCCAGGAGCGGCCGCCAATCCACTGCCCCGCCGGAATCCCTGCATCCGTGCTGATCTTTGGAATCGCGCCCGCTTCCATGGCGCGATGGTAGCGCTCAGCTGCTGCGCCAAACGACGCTTCCACCTGCAACACTCCGGAGGAATCCGGCCGCGCCAGAAACAGGCAGACATCTCCCTCCAGGCTGCCGATCGCCGCCATCGATTCGCGAACCAGATCGGCCAGATTCGCCGCCGTAAAAACATTCTGGTCAACGCGCAAAAAGGCGTGACTGATAGCCCGGTGGATTCGCTCGTAACTTGCTACTTGGCCTTCAATATCCAGCAGAATGCGCCGGCTCATGACGCGAATCAGTTGTTCCCGCTCTGCGACGCTGGGCACAAGTTGCTCCAGCAGCTCGAATAGCTTCTCCTGGTACAGGTTATAGGTCTCGATCAGCCATAGCGTGTCGACGCCGACCAGCGCGTGAGCCTTTCCGGCGCGTTCGGCTTCACGCCGGTGCGACTCCTGGGTCAGCTTCGGGGAAACCAAGAGGATCAGGTGCTTAGCCTGCAACCGCTGAAGATGGTCGTATTCGGCTGGACTGAGCCGCTCCAGCACCTTACGATTTTGCTCGGAACTGGCAAGAAGCTCATAGAAGCTGGCGATAAACTGGTGTGCAAGGCGCGCCACCGGCGCTTGGATACGCTCCAATATCGAATCAACCCAACCGCCGTAGACATCGGCACTCCTCGTATCGGCCCGATCCATTTCGCCTCCAGACTCTTGCATATCTCCAGCGTTTGGAAATGCCCCAAATCAAGTGACTTATTCTTGAGATCCTGCGGCTGACAGAGGTTTGCTTCCGGGGCCCGGTTGCCGCAAACACTTTAATCCCCCCGCAAGTCTAAGACACTGCAATTGACTCGCCCGGTCTGCTCCATTGCGAATCATCAAAGATGCAATCGCTTGCGGACAAACGCCACAAGCTCTGCCGTAACCCACTGACTTTCCGGTAAAAGGAAGCTCGGCTTGTTTTGCAACTCCTGGGAAAGTTGTTCTGGCGCAAATCCGCCAGAAAGCACCAATGCATCCATAGATGCCAGATGCAATTCTAAAGACGGCTTCCATTCTTCGACCGAACCCGCCAGAACTGCCAGTGAGACTACGGGCCCCGCGACTTTCGCCAGTACCTCCGATTCCATTCCGCCTGATTCCACCACCCATGCGGTAACTTGAGGAGCACGCTGTGCAACGTCCTCGAGCAGCTGTGAGATTCCAGTCGAATCAGAAGACTTCGGCCTCGTGACTAAAAACGAGCGGATAGCTCCGGCCTGCTGATACCGTCCCGTATCCTTTGGGGAGTCTAACTCCGTTTCTTCCCACAAGCCAGCTGGCAAACCATGGAGATGCGGAGTCACTTTTACGGCAACCCAGGAAAACTCACGGATTGCCGAGATCAGGGCGCAGCCAACTGCGGTTTTGCCGGCTGCACGGCCACTCCCGGAAAGGATTACCCCAGCCACGGCTAATCTGTCTTCCGCCGGCTAAGCCGCGCCAGAGTCGCCAATTCTCTCAGGTATTCCCTGAGCGGTTTCGCCGGCGTACCCCAAAGGACTGTACCTGTCGTCTCCACCGTCTTGCCGGAAAGCACGCCGGCCTGACCGCCAAGAATCACTCCCGGTCCCACGTGGGCGTGGTCGCCAATCCCAACCTGGCCGGCGATTACCGCGCCCTTGCCTACGGTCGAGGAACCGGAAATCCCGGTCTGCGCCGCAATCACCACATCCTCGCCGATGTCGCAGTTATGCCCGATATGCACCAGGTTGTCGATCTTCGTGCCCCGCCGGATACGCGTCTCGGTCAGCGCTCCGCCGTCGATGGTCGTGTTCGCGCCAATCTCCACATCGTCCTCGATCACCAACCGGCCCACCTGCGGAAATTGGGTGTACTCGCCCGTCTCCCGGTCCCGCACATAGCCGAATCCGTCTGAACCAAGCACCGCTCCCGCGTGAACTACCACGCCATTTCCGATCTGTGTTCCCGGATAAATCACCACGCGCGGATGAACCCGGCAATGCCGACCGACCTCCGCGTGATCGCCAATGACAGCGCCCGCCCCCATACTGGAGAACGCGCCGATCGTGGCGCCGTCGCCCACCATCGCTCCCGGCCCGACGAATACGCCTTCTCCAAGCCGAGCGCCTTCGCCAACCACCGCCGTCGGATGAACTCCGGCCTCGGGCAGACGGTCGGCAATCAGATGCGCTGCCCTGGCAAACCACAACCTGGGCTGCCGATCGGCAATCACAGCCAGTTCGCATTCCAGCGGGATTTCCGTTCCCGCGGGAACAACCGCTGCTCCCGCCTCACCGCGCATTGCCGCGTCTGCCCTGGAGGGAGTTTCGCCGAAAACCAGATAAAGCCCTGGTCCGAGACCCATGCCCTCCACGCCGTCCAGCCATGTCTCCGCGTCGCCGCGCAGTAGATCCCCGCCGAGTTGTCCGATCAATTCCCCAACCGTCACTTGAATCTCCTGCCCGCATTCCTAATAAATCGCCGCGTCCCCAGCCGGCCGTGTCTTCCACCGGCGGTGAATCCACAACCATTGTTCCGGATACCGCCGTACCCAGGATTCAATCACACTTGTGCACCGCTGTGTCAGCTCCAGCACGTCCGCCTCGGAGTCGCCGGAATTGGGAAGCGCGATTCGCTCTCCAAAATGAAGCACATAACGACTCTCCACCTCTTCCCACACCAGGAAGCCGGGAATCACCGCTGCGCCGGTTTTCAGCGCGACCCGCGCCAGACCTGATGCCGTACACGCCGGAGTTCCAAAGAAATCCACGAACACGCCCTGCGGCGGAGTCATGTTCGTATCCATTAAAATCCCGACCGTTTCACCGTTTCGCATCGCCGTTAGAAGCCCGCGCGCAAAATCATCCTTGTGCAGAACTTTGTTGCCATGGAGGCAGCGAATCCGGTTCACAAATGCGTCCAGCAGGCGGTTATCGAGGCGCCGGATGACCATTCCCATGGGATGGCCCATCAGCGAGTGATAGAAGCTCGAAAGTTCCCATGCCCCGAGGTGACCGGTGAGGACAAAGACGCCTTTACCCGCCGCTTTGGCTTCGAGAAACCTCTCCAGACCCACATAGCGAATCCAGTTCGCGGTATTCTCCCGCGTGTATCGCTCCATGCGGCAAAATTCCGCCAGTTGCCATCCCAGGCTGCGATACAACAGCTTCAGCGAACGCTCGCGCTGCTTGAAGTTCATTTCCGGCAGCGCCAACTCCAGATTGCGACGCCCGCTCCTCCGCAACCTCCCGGCCAACAGATAGACCGCACGACCCAGTCCGGCTCCAATCCCGCGCGCCAAAGGACGCGGCAGCCACCCGAGGCCCCGCGCCACGCACCAAACCAGCCAGTATTCGAGAGTTTCCTTCATGCGCTACGCTAGGAACCGACCATGTTCAAGTCTAAACGCTCGAAATGCAGGGAACAGGGATCAGTGGTCAGGTGTCGGACAACACTCAAATCTAATTAGGACATTTCGCAAACAAGAAAATGGGAACAGAGCGTCAGAAAAACAGCGCTTCCATAATGTCGAGCGCTTTTTCCCGATCCCTGTCCCCTGATCCCTATTCGCCGAGTTTAGTTATTCGCCTTGGCATCCACGAAGGCGTGCGCGACCGTCTTAACAAACGGTATTGCTCCCGCCGGAACCTCGATATCGCCCTTCAGCACGCTGGGAAAGCTGTGCGCCTCGCCGTAATAGGTCGTCGTATCGTCGATATTCTGGCTCACCGTATCGCCGTTCAGGTCGATACCTGCGAAGAGACCCTTGCTGCGCGAATACGTCAACAGTTCGGCGCCCATCTTCCAGTCCGTCGAAGCTTGTGAATTACGCCCAACAGGCCCAGCGGACGCCGAAGCGTCGCCGCCGATTTTGAACTTGCTCTTCAGCAGATCCTGGAACCCATGATCGTTGACCGCGACCAGCACCAGATCGGTAGCCTGTCCGCCGGCCTGGAAGCCGAACGAACCGCCCGCCAGCCGAATGAACACCGGCCCGCTCCAGCCATGCCCGGTTCGGCACGTCACCACGCCCTGCCCGTACTCTGCGCCAACCAGAAAAGCGCCTTTCTTCAGGCTGGGAATCACCGCTACGCATGTTGCCATCTTGAGAATGTTCAGGGGAATGCCGTTATCCGGCGTATTCAGAATCTCGTCCAGCACCACCTTGGATGCGTCGATGCGATCCTGCAAATCTTCGTGCGTCGATGCAGCATTGGCCTGAATGGCGACCGTGCCCGGGATAAGGAGACCCAGGCCAATTGCCAACAATGAGGAAGTCATCTTTTTCATACGTGCTCTCCAATTTCTGATTGGTTTCGAGGAGTTCGATTGCACTCCACCTGTCATGGTACACACGGCGCCAACGAACAACTGTGAATCAACCGCTGCATTCGCACATGGGTTGATCCTTTGGCGCCACTTGATTCGATAGAAGTTGCGGCGCGAACAACCGCGCCAAGCGATACAGGGTCCGACGCGCTCTGCGGCAACACGCCGACCCGTCTCCCCAATCGGACGATTTCGAAGGCCCGGGGGAACGCTGCGTTCAACACGTAAGACGCCATCCTCCTCTAAAAGGTTGGAAGGCTGGAGGATTTTCGCATTGGATCATCTGAATTGCTACTGGTGAGCATGCGCTGCTCCACAGCGTAGATCTTTTGGCTTGCCCGCGCAGAATGCCGCTGGAGGACAGACCTGTTTGGCTTATCGTCGAAGGCCGCCAGATCCCCGCCGGCTTGCCCATCGCGACGCGCATTCTCGTGGCGGCCTCACGCCCGCGCAAATCTCGTGCGGTCAGGTCACGCAACAAACAAGGGTCCCCGGCGCCGGAATGCCAATGCTATAGCACAGAGGGATAAAAAAGAGGACTTCTCAGGAAGAGTGGATTCCACCCACCCTGAGAAGTCCTTTCCCCAGATCTGCGTTGTTACAGGACGATCATGCCGTGTGTTCCGCGATAGGACAACATAACCAAGGGGTACTGTATGTAAGTAACTATGCCGAGTAATCATCGTATATTGATAGTAGTAAACATGACATTGATGTCGCGCTAAGTTCTGCGTATCTCTACAAGCAACGGATGTGACTTTAGCTCCAATGCGGAGTTAGGCTTGTTATTTTTCACAAGATTAGCTTTGCAGTTGTGACTCTTGAACCGGAATTGCCAATCGTGAGATCAGAATCGCGGACTGCGACTCAGGAACGTAAACCCCGGCTCGCATTTTGGGCGGTGCGCACCGAAAGCAATACCCGGTTATCGACGCCCGACTTGCGCATCAAACTGGTAACGTAGGCCTTCACGGTCCGCTCCTCAATTCCCAACTCTTCGGCTATCTCTCGATTGGAGCAGGCGCTCATGATTAAATCCAACACCTGGCGCTCGCGCGGGCTGAAGGTGGGCGCAGCTACCGGAATTGCCGGAGCCCGAGGCACGCTCATCAACTGATCGATGATCGCTGACAACACTTGCCGCGGGGCCCAGATCGTCCCGCGGACGACTGCCTCGACTGCCTGCCGCAGGGCGAACGGCCCTGAACTCGGATCGAGGAAAGCCCGCGCCCCTGCACGAATCGAACGCAAAATCATGCCTTCGCCGCCGGCCGGCCCGACGATTACCAGACGAATGTCCGGCCGAAGCTGGCGGACCATGCTCTGAATCTCGAACCAATTAGACTCATTGCTCAGATCCAGAATAAGAAAGCGCATCGATGGATCTTCCAGCAGGGTATCCAGTTCGCCAACGAAAGCTCGGATGAAATCGTGCTGATCGAATGCGCTGCAAATCCCCGCCACCCAAATGGGTTCTTTTGAAATAACTCCAACTGGAATGCCGCTGGATTGCACATTAACTTGCATGGTCCGCCTCCGCCGCTAACGACACTGCCGCTGAAGGCGCGCACGAACGCCGGCAATCGCAGCTGGGGGAAGTCAGCTGCTGGGCCCCCAAATGAGAAACATCAAAACTCAAATGGCGTGCAATGTTGAGTCAGTGTCCTGCGGATTCTAACCCGAAGGAAAATAATTCCACAAGTTAATTCGTAAACAGATCGAGTTACCCATTTCCCTTCCGGAAATGGAAAACGTTAACTATCTGTCGTCAAAGCCTGGGAAGGACGATGCCTTGCTGCTTCTGGTATTTGCCCTTGCGGTCCGCGTAACTCACTTCGCAGGGCTCCGAGCCGCGGAAGAAGAGAATCTGGCACAATCCCTCGTTGGCGTAGACACGGGCGGGCAAAGGGGTGGTGTTAGAAATTTCCAAAGTCACATACCCCTCCCACTCCGGCTCGAAGGGAGTCACATTCACGATGATGCCGCAGCGAGCGTAGGTGCTTTTGCCCACGCAGACGCTGATGACATCCCGGGGAATGCGGAAATACTCGACCGAACGCGCCAGCGCAAAGGAGTTGGGCGGCACGATGACCGATTCGGCCTGCACGCTGACGAACGACCGCTCGTCAAAGGCCTTGGGGTCGATGATGGCGCTGTTCACATTGGTAAAGATCTTGAATTCGTCGGAAACCCGTAGATCGTATCCGTAAGAGGAGAGACCGTAGGAGATCACGCCTTCCCGCACCTGTTTTTCGCTGAAGGGTTCAATCATTCCGTGTTCGAGTGCCTGTTCCCGTATCCAGCGATCGCTTTGAATCGACATGTGTGAATCGTCCTCTCGGTCTCAAGAAAAACAAAAGGGCCAATGCCGCAACCCGCACTGCAGATCCGGCAAAAAGTCCCTAAGTTGTTTATCGTATTGGAGTGAGCGAAGATTGACAACGTAGCCAACTCGCAATAGCATCGCGCCAGAGGGCTGTTTAGCATTCGACGAGCCGCGGGATCGGGAGCTGTGTCGTCCCTGCCGAAAAAATCTTCTCCGATGGGGTAAACACTTTGATCAAGCAGGATATTGTGCATCACGTCATTGAGCGCACCGGATTGCCCCGCGCCAAAGCGGAAGCTGCCGTGGACACCGTCTTTGAAGGTCTTAAACAAGCCCTGGCAACGGGGGACCGAATTGAACTGCGTGGATTTGGCGTCTTCAGCGTCCGGCCCCGCAAGACGGGTATCGGCCGCAACCCGAGGACGGGAACGGAAGTCAGCATCTCTCCGGGCAAGGCCGTGCGCTTCAAGCCCGGCAAAGAACTCCATGCCCTGGACACCACCGCCTCCTGACAAGGGGCGAAAACCTGCGACATTCCCTGGCCTCGCCGACAAGTCCGGGGAATGTCCCCTGACCGTTTGACAGCGCCAACCCAGTCTTCTTTCGTATCCCCGCCTTATGCCTTCAGCACGACTTTCCCGATGGCGCGAGTATGCCCTGCCCGCGCTGCTGCTGATCGTAAGCCTGGTTACCACCACTGCCATCGGCGCCCGTTACATGCAGAACTTTCTGGACGGGCTTCCGACCATCGCCGGTGACGCGGATCTTTGGCCCTGGCCGTGGCTGCTGGCAAATCCGGCGCGCTTTCTGCTCGGACTCCCATTTTCCGCTTCGCTGCTGGCCATCCTGCTGGCGCACGAGTTCGGTCACTACTTTGCTTGCCGCGCCCACGGCATCCGCTGCACGCTGCCCTGGGTGCTTCCTGCGCCCACTCTCAGCGGCACTGTCGGCGCCGTGATCCAGATTCGCGGGCACATTCCCAACCGGCGCGCTCTCATGGATGTGGGCGCCTATGGTCCCATCGCTGGGTACGTCGCGTCGCTGCTGGTTCTCGTGAAAGGATTCGAGCTGTCCAGCTACGCTTCGGTGGACGCTCTCGGTCCCAGCGAGGTCATCCGATTCAGCCAGCCGCTTACCCTTTCTCTGCTCCGCCGGATCATCATCCATTTCCTGCCCGGCGCGCCCAGCTTCGACCTTGCCAATCGTCACCCCATGTTGATCGCCGGCTGGATCGGCCTATTCATCACGGCGCTCAACCTGCTGCCCGGTGGCCAACTCGATGGCGGACACATCCTCTACGCCATCTCTCCGCGCTTCCATCGCGACGTCACGCGGGTGCTTCCGTACGTGCTCTTCCTCGCCGGCATTGTTTGCTGGCTGGGCTGGATTGTCTGGGGAGCAATCCTGCTCATCCCCGCCATGCGCCACCCGCGGGTGCCCGTCCAGGGACCGTTGCGCGGCCCTCACTACTTGCTGAGCGCCGTCGCGCTGATTGTCTTCCTGCTATGCTTTGCCGCACAACCATTCGCCGACAACTCGCTGCTGCACTATCTGCATCTGGACAAGTGGCTGCATTGGCCTGGCTGAGTGTGCCGGAATTGTTGGCAGGTCGAGAAACTTTAGAGCAGAATCAGCACAACTGTGCCCATCGGCAGAGGTGCCAGCCTGGATTTTTTGCCACGAAAAATCCAACCGCGCAGATACCTGATCGGGGAAACCTATGCTGATTCTGCTCTAGTTGCCGGGCTTGGTCGCGTTCACGATCTGGCCGACAACCGGAACGGCTGTCGGCTGAGGCTCGGCCGGCAGTGGCCTCTCATAGACTTCATCCGCAACAGTGTGCCGCACCTTGAGCAGTTGCCCGCTCTGAGCAAACGTCAACACCCAGTTCATGGCCCTGGCTTTTGGATCCGGATAGTGCGTGATGTCGGCCAGGTGAATCTCCGCGCCGCCCTTGTCCGAAACGGAGAGCTTTGCCGGCACAAACAGCGGATAGTACTCGTCCTCATGAGTAGCCGGAACCAGCGCTGCACGCACATGTCCGCCAGCCAGCGTCGCGTAGCAGAGGCTGAGCGTCAGCCAGTCGGGATCGACTCCGTTGCCGGCTTCTTTCACCATGTGATTGAAGTCGTTCAAGGTAAGCGCATTCGAAGGCGCCGTAGTCCATAGAGAATAGCTGCGACGCCGTACTGGAATCACCCGCACATGGCCGCCGCTTGCAGAGCCGTGAGGAATCACCGCAGTAAACAGCGACACATCCCCGGCGCCGTTGTCCCGGCTATATTCCAAAATCAAGTGATCGGGGAAGACCGGGCAAACCGCCTGCTCGTAACCCCAGCCGCCTTCGCCATCGCGCTGCAGGTTGAACCCCTGCAGGCCAGCCCGTCGAGCGATCTCAGCTGCATTGGCGGTCACCAGTTCAAGATCGTCCGCAGCCATCTGTTCCGGAGCCATAAATTCAAGCTTCGGCACAGTTCGGGTATGAGCATCGAGGGGAAATGGCGTTGGCGTCGGCCTGGGATGAATCTCCCGTACCAGATCGCCATTCACATTCTGTGGCGCAGTCGTGCTCTGAGTCATGTTCTGCGCCCGCAAGCATATCGCAGACCCCAAAAGAACCATCCCAACCATCGTCAAATTCAGTCGAATCCGCAATAGATCAGTCACCATATCTGACTTCCAGATTACCATTGGCTCCAAATGGCAGGAGCTTAGACGATAAAGGCGTCCCGAAATTGGGACGCCTTTGTCGTTTTGCGAATTGTATTCAGTCTAGTGAGCCGCAGTGTGGTGCGCGGGTGTCGGCTTATGAGGCGCCGTCTTCTTCTTGGTCACGGTGATCTCGCCATCGCGCATGGTGATCATCGCGCTGGGCGCCTGCGTGTAGGAGTCGAACGTCCCCACCAAGGCCTTGGTCTCGGTCGCCGAGTCCACATTTGTCTCAGAACCGACCGCCGGAATATCCTTGTCCGCCAGAGGCGTCTTCAGATTCACGGTGAAGTCGGCCTTCTTGTCCGCCTTGGCGTCATCGGTCACTGCGACCTGGATCTGCGAAGCAGTCGCCGCTATCACCGTGCCCGGCAATTCGGTAACCTTGTCCTTCAGCAACGCCCAAAGCTTCTCGGCATTGTCGTGGGAGGCATTGGCCAGGATGTATTCCTTGTCCGCCAGCGCCAGCGTGGAGAGATCGGAGGTGCTGGTCACTACGCCATCGGCAATATCCTTCGGTGTCGGAGCAGGAGCAATTGTAAAGTCCGCCGGAGGGAAGATCGTCAGCGCGGACTTGGCCAGCACATCCTCATAGCCGTCTTCTTTGCCGTGGTAGCGCTTGTACCAGTACTTGGCCAGCTTTTCAATGCCGCTCTTGGCCGTCGGATTGGGAGCAAAGCTCTCCGCGCGCGCCAGGAACCAGATGCCGTTGATCAGATCCTTGGGATCGAGCGGGGCAGGCAGTTGCGTGTAGGTCTGGCCCAGGAAGAACGTGTCGTTCCACCACGGCGAAGTCTTGGTGGCATCCGGCTTGTTCTTTGCCAGATATTCCAATTCCGCGCGGAAGGCCGTAATTGCGCCCGGCAGATCTTTCTTGGCCAGCGCATCCCGGGAGATGATCGAGTAGAAGAGCGGGAAAATTGCGTCTTGCTGCGTCTTGAAGACGTCGTCCTTGACATCCGCCGGCTTGGTCGCGGCCAGGCCTTTGGTGGCCATCGCTGCAGCGTCGTCCATCAACTGCGGCATCTGCGCCGCGTTGGACTGCGCCTGCTGTTGCTTCATCACGGCGACAAGGTACATTGCCTTGAGATTGTTCGGGTCAACCTGCAACAGCCGCTGCGCAGCATCGACGATCTTGGCCGGATCCTGGGGCTGCGACTGCGTATACGCATCCACCAGGTCGCTGATCATGGAGTTCTTCACCACGCTCTGCGGATACTGCGTGAGAAAAGCCTCGATCGCCGCGGCCTTGGCCTTGGGATCGGTTTGGGTTGTTGCGTTCTGGTACGCGTTGAACTCCGCAGGATCTTTGATGGTAATCGGCTGAGAGGGGGGAGCCTGAGCCAGAATGGCGGGAACCACGGCGAGGGTAAGTGCTGCCAGCACCAAAACGGGCGCGACGAGAAACTTCTTCATTCAATGCTCCTGGGAGGTCGAGAAAATCGAAACAGTCGGAAAGACGCTCACTACGGGAAATCGTTTCAACAGCCTGGCCGCCGAATTGGAACATAACCGCTCTGCCGGCCATGTCTTCCCTGCGGTGATGTGGGGATTATAGAAATACTATCGCGAAACGACAAGCGGCGAATCAAAGTGGTCAATTTCGGCCTGAATCGACACCGATATCCAATAACCGTATCAGTTTACCCTGCTCCGCTAAAAACGCATCGTGCCCGTGATCGGAGATCATTTCCCGGTACTCGGCTCGCGCGCCAGCAGCCCGCACCGACTCCGCAAGCCGCTTTACGTCGCCCGGCGGAAAGAGCCAATCCGAGCTGATTCCAACAAAAGTAACCTGCGCCTGAATTCGCCCAAACGCCTCCCGCGCATTGCGAAATCCCCGCGCCGGGTCCCAGGTATCCATCGTTCTCAGAATCGCAAGGTAGGTATTTGCGTCAAATCGCTCCAGAAAGCGTTCCCCCTGGTAATCCAGGAATCCCGCCACATCGAACCGGCCGCCCGCCAAGCCTCCGCCATGATCGGCCAGCGACCACGGATCTTCCCCATTCCGGTTCGGATTCCGCCCATACCGCTCATCGAACAATTCTGGCGACTTGTAGCTGAGCATCGCCATCTGCCGCGCCAGCGCCAACCCATGCCGCGGCTGCCTGCCAGCGACGTACCGCCCTTCGCGCCACTCCGGATCGCCCAGGATCGCCTGCCGCTGCAAATGATTCAGCGCCAGCCCCATCGCACCCAGAGGAGCAACGGCAATCACCACCGCCCGCTCCACCCGCTCCGGATACAGGATCGACCAATCCAGCGCCTGCATCCCTCCAATCGAGCCGCCAATCGCCAGCCGCACCCGCCTAATCCCCAGCGAATCCAGCAGACGAGCCTGCGCCCGCACATTGTCCCCAATCGAAACCAGCGGAAACTCCGGCCCGAAGATCTCGCCGGTCTCCGCATCCACCGAACCCGGCCCTGTCGACCCGTAGCACGATCCCAGCAGGTTCACGCAGAGCGCGCAATCCCGGCCTAGATCCACAATCCCCTCAAACAGCCCCGGCCACCACGAGCCAACCAGCGCAGAACCCGAAAGCGCGTGGCAAACCAGCACCGCATTGTCGCGCGCCTCATTGAGCCGTCCGTAAACCGCATAATGCAGCACCGGCCGCGAGAGAATCCGTCCGCACTCGAGTAGCAAATCCCCATCGAGGACAAAGTCCCCCTCGTACGTCGGCGTAGGAACCGCTGCCGTCTTCGCTTCTAAAACCGTGCTACCCATCCCACTCCCAATCCCGTCGATCCCATCAAGTCCATCCAACTGACCTTAAAACAAATGTGGGTTGCACTTCCCATCAAATCAAACCACAAACCTATTTCTCCACCAACTCGAGCTTCCCCGAAGCCACAGCAATCGCCTGCGTCAAATCCGCCAAAATATCCCGAAGATCCTCAATCCCCACCGAAAGCCGCACAAGATCCGGCGTAACTCCCGTCGAAGCCTGCTCCTCCTCGGTAAGCTGCTGATGCGTCGTCGAAGCCGGATGAATCACCAGCGACTTCACGTCCCCGATATTCGCCACCAGCGAAAACAGCTTCAGCGAGTTAATCAGCGTCTTACCCGCCTCATAACCGCCCTTCAGCCCAAACGTCACCAGCGCGCCCTGCCCCTCCGGCAGATACTTCTGCGACCGCGCAAAAAACTTGCTCGACTCAAGCCCCGGATAATTCACCCATGCCACATCCTCATGTGCCTCAAGCCACTTAGCCACGGCCAAAGCATTCTCAGAGTGCCGCTGCAGCCGCAAATGCAGCGTCTCAATCCCCTGCAACAGCAGAAACGCCGAATGCGGAGAAAGCGCCGCGCCCGTATCACGCAACCCTTGAATACGCGCCTTCAAAATGAACGAGATCGGCCCAAACGCCTCCCAGTACGAGAGCCCATGATAGGAGGGATCAGGCTGAGTAAACTCGCCAAACCGCCCCGAAGCCGCCCAGTCGAACTTACCGGCATCGACGATCACTCCGCCGATCGTCGTCCCATGCCCGCCCAGAAACTTAGTTGCCGAATTCACCACAATATCCGCGCCAAACTCGATCGGCCTTATCAGCGCCGGCGAAGGTGTCGTATTATCCACCACCAGCGGCAGCCCGTTCTCATGCGCAATCGCAGCAAGCGCCGCAATATCCACCACATCCAGCTTGGGGTTGCCCAGACTCTCGGTATAAATCGCCCGCGTCCTCGGAGTTATCGCATTTCTAACTCCCTCAAAGTCGTCCGCGTCTACAAACTTGACCGTGATACCCAGCCGGGGCAGCGTATAATGAAACAAGTTATACGTCCCGCCATAGAGCGATGTGGTCGAAATAATCTCGTCCCCGGCCTGCGCCAGCGTCGTCAATGCCAGCGTCTCCGCAGCCTGCCCGCTCGCCGTAGCCAGCCCCGCAACGCCGCCCTCAAGCGCGGCCACGCGCTTCTCAAAGACATCTGTCGTCGGATTCATCAGCCGCGTGTAGATATTGCCAAATTCCTTCAGCCCAAACAGCCGCGCCGCATGATCCGCATCCTGAAAGACATACGAAGTGGTCTGGTAAATGGGCACAGCCCGCGCGCCGGTCGCGGGGTCAGGCACCTGGCCCGCATGCACGGCAAGAGTTCCCAAATGCTGCTTCTGATCTTCCGACATCGTCTTCTCCTCAAACCGAAATCTCGAACTCCGCTAATAGTGCTAACCACGCTAACACCGCTTCACTTCCAAAAGAAAGCGGCCCGAATCCTCATCGAGGACCCGGGCCGCTTGGCTGAAACTGGAAGGCGTTTATCGCACTCGCCGTCTCAAAGCCGCAGGCACGGGCACCCGGCACATGCACATACAGCACATGATCAGAACCATCGCGACGCATTGGCTAAGAATCGACATCCACTCCAGTATTCGTCCCCCAGCCGCGAAAGTCAAATCGAGCCGCCAGCCGCCGGCATCAGGTCCGGTCCAGTGCAAGCAGGATCGGGCTCGGTCGGCGCAGAGACCATCACGTACCCATCCTTGCCTTCACGAACATGAAAATAGTGGCTTGGAAGCCGCTTCGACTCTCCATCGGACTTGCCGGGAGCAATGATTTCCAACGCTGAGTCGATCTCAACTTGAAACACACCGGAATAGCTGCAGGCTCGAACCGGCCCATACCTGTTGCTGTAGTACTCGCTACCGTCCGCCTTGCGCTGCGGATCGAAGCCATCGTGAACTTTATGCAACTCAACTCGCGCCTCAGCCACTGTGAGGTTTTCCGATTCCTCCCAAGGCGAGGCCAGCCACTCGTGGACAAACCCGCGCGCATTCAACCCCATCGGGCCAATTCGGCGAACGTGATCATCGGCGTCCACCTCATAGCGGTAGATCACCCTACGCTCAAAGCAATTGACAGCATCCATATCCATGCAGTCCGCGTTGACGCGCAATTCAAAGACATTGGCTACTGATTTTAGGATGGGCTCGAAGTCTCCCCCGCGCGAATAGTCCCGGTCGATATGCCAAATCACCTGAGGCGATGCAGGGCTCATCCCAGGTGCAAGCAAGTCCATTTTGAAGTCAGTGAACCGCGAAGTACACCAGGCCGTACCATGCGCGACCGCCAGCCGCCAATTTGATGCAGAGCCCTCAGTAGACCTGCCGCCAGTCAGGATCTTCGAAACGAAAAAATCCCCGAAAGCATCAGATATCTCCTTGAGCGGCTGCGCTTGCCAACGCAGCCGCTGTTTCCAGTTGCCATCGTGTAATTCATAGATAAGCAACATCGTGTCGACACCGCACTCGATGTTGATCGAATACTGGACCTCCAGCAGCCCCGCGAAACCAACAGGCCGCCTCGCTTCAACCTGCAGGTTGTGCCCGTAGGCGCCATCATCTTCCTTATAGCGAGGGTCATCCTTGGATAGAGTGTTGGGATCTTCCGGCATTGGCTGAGTGGCATGTAGCGCGAGGATCAAGCTCTTCCGCAACCGACTCACGTCGACTGAAGGCTGCTCACACGCTAGTGCAGCATCCGATGCCGCGCTCAAGGCATCCTTGAGTCGGGTCATCTGGTCGGCGATCGCTGGCGGGACATTCGTCTCCATTGCATCCTCGGCCAGTTGGTTCTTGCGAAGTTCAGCCACAACAGCCTGCACGCGAGCGCCAGCAGCCGGAATCGCCCCAGGCGAGCAAGCATTCTGAGCGCAACACGGGGCGGCAAAAGCCACCACCAATATCCACAACACGGATTTCATACGCGCCATTATGACACGATTCCCAAACCGATTCTGGCAGCCTCATCCTCCTGAGTTTTGCAGAAGATGATTATCCAGCTTGCTCAGGCACAGTGCCTCAGGGCCAAAGGCCCGCGTTATACCAGACTGGGCCAACCGGGGTCCCCAGCGACAGGTCTTGGTCGCTGGGGTGGAACGGCCCAGGGCAGCAGCGGCATAAAGCAGAACCAAGGGCTGAAGGCTCGACGTATAAGCGTTCATGTTCGCCCGCCTCATCAACCGCCGCAGAGCACAAAGCTAAGAAACGCATGATTAAATCGACGCTTGGAAAGGGCGTGGCTTCAGCCACGCCGTAAAGCCAAACAACTCGATACGGCTTTAGCCGCTGAGGGAATTTTGGTGACGTGGTCGGAACTCCCCCAACCCCGCTCGGCAAGCCGGCCAGCGCCAACAACAAAAATGTCAACCCCCGCCCGCCTCCAACGAATCATAACTAACTGCCCTGCAACAACTTACGTCCAGGGCGCAGTTGCACACAATTATCGTCGAAAAGCGGATAATAGAAGCGACTCTCAAAACGGCCCGCGAGGGCAGCAACTTGCAACCAACAAACGACGCGTCCAAAAGTGCGCCATAAGCAGGGTATACGTACGCTTAAACGCACCGGAACTTGCACGCAAATGTGAATTAAGTGGAGAAGAATCAGCCTGTTACGAACAGTTTGAACGAGAAAACAAGCCACCCACCCCCCCCTTTTCGACCAAGTTGACCCTGGAACGTCTCCGACACGGCGACTCAGAGCCAAGTGCCTTGCGGTAACAGCCTTGCCCAACCGGTGCGGGCAAACTCAGCATTTCTGGTAGCCTCATCCTTATGGGTTTTGCAGAATTCCTCGGCAATCCGGGCACGGTTGAGCGGCTGCGCGAGAGCGTCCTGCACCAGCGCATCCCGCAGGCCGTCATCCTCGCCGGAGCCAAAGGTGCAGGCAAATACACGCTGGCCCTGATGTTCGCCCGCCTCATCAACTGCCTCACGCCCACCGAGTCCGAAGGCCTGCCCGATTACTGCGGCGTCTGCCGCAACTGCGAACGCATCACTGAGGCCGCCGACCTCGACGCCCGCGTCGCCGAAGCCCTCGCC